>Ga0213832_1000029_pt1 | contig 366335 bp, 323 predicted proteins | sample SWATP13_FD_161660 | JGI IMG/M metagenome (GOLD analysis project Ga0213832, IMG submission 161660) | Coastal seawater microbial communities from Marineland, Florida, United States - SWA TP1 #3 | ecosystem: Environmental > Aquatic > Marine > Coastal | place: USA: Florida | collected 2016-08-06 | reverse complement strand
TCGTCTTCCGAGAGTTTCTGCATCCGCAGGCCGAAAGCGATGTTGTCGATCACATTCATATTGGGAAACAGAGCATAGCTCTGGAATACCATCGCGATCCCGCGACGCTGTGGTGCCAGATCGGTAATATCGTCACCACCGACGGTGATGTTTCCGTGATCGACAGTTTCCAGGCCCGCCAGACAGCGTAACAGGGTGGACTTACCGCAACCAGATGGCCCCAGTAGGGTGACGAACTCCCCCTGAGAGATGGAAAAATTGATGTCAGCAAACACCTTACTGTCACCGAAGGCTTTCGCCAGATTGTTCACTTCAACGTAAGACATATTCTATATCCTCAGCCTGTAGAGCCCGTCACGCGGGCTATACAGCAATATTCATTTATCGGTTCAGCCGGTTTGCCATCCAGGTAAAGATCAGCACAAACACGAAATAGGAGATCACTATGGCACTGGTAAAGTGGCCACTGGTCTGTCGCATATTGAACAGGTAGACCTGCAGGGTTTCGTAACGAGTGCCTACCAGAATGTTGGCAAATACGAACTCTCCGAACAGGAATGAGAACGACAGGAACAGTGACACCATCAGCCCCTTACGGATGTTGGGGATAATCACCAGCAAGAACGCCCGGAAAGTGCTGGCACCCAGCAGGTGCGCGGCATCCATAAGGTCTTTCAGGTTGAGCGCCTGCATGCTGTTGGCGATCGCCCGGTACATAAACGGCAGGGCGATGGTGAAATAGGTGAAGATCAGAATCCATGGTGTACCTATCAGCTGCAGCGGCTCACCGGCGTACAACTGCAGCAGGCCAACGGAAGAGACCACCGGTGGCACCGCAAACGGTAGTAGGATCAGGATATTCATCACCCAGTGCAGCTTCGGAAAGTAATAGAACACCACGAAGATAGTCGGCACAGTCAGTATTGTGCCTAGTGCCAGCGCAGCCAGACATATCAACACCGAATGGCCAAAGGCCTGCAGAAAACGTGGGTCACTCCAGAGCTGGATATACCAGTCAAAGGTCAGGCTGTCCGGCAGTATAGTGGCGCCCCACTGGCTCGCTAGGGAGTAGAGGGCAGTCGATAGTAGTGGTAGCAGCAGAATCGCAAAGATGCTGTAGACCACCACATAATGGATACGGTTGCTGTTACTGTTCATGATAGCTCCTCTTCATCAGCCACTGGTTGATCACAGTGACAAAAGCCAACAACAACACCAGTAGTACAGAAACGGCACTGGCCAGGTTCGGATCGAGGAAGATATCGCCCGAGACCATGCTGGCGATCCGGATGGTGATCACGTTGTAGTTACCGGAGGTGAGGGCATAGACAGTGGCGTAAGCGCCGAGCGCGTTGGCCAGCAGAATGATAAAGGTACCCAGCAGCGCTGGTGTCAGTACCGGAATAGCGATCTTACGCCAGTAATCCACATGGCTGGCGCCCAGTAGCCAGGCAGCTTCTTCCCAGTCTTTCTTCAGCGCATCAAAGGCTGGGTAGAGCAGTAGCAGGGCCAGTGGCAGCTGGAAATAGGTGTAGATCAGTAGCAGGCCACCAAAGCCGTAGAGGTTGAAGTCATCGATCCAGCCCAGGGATTTAAACAGCAGGGTAAAGGCACCGTTAAAGCCAAGGATAATGACGAAGGCAAAGGCCAGAGGCACACCAGCGAAGTTACTGGTCATGTTGGAGAAAGCGATAACGAAGCTACGCAGCTTACCGTCGATCAGCCGTAACGAGTACGCACCGGCAGTGCCCAGGATAATCGCCAGCAGGCTACAGCCGACGGAGAGCACGATACTGTTCCAGAAGGCTTGTTGCAGGAAAGCGGAGTCGAGAATCTCAAGGTAGTTCTCCAGCGACCACTCTTCATCGTACTTAAAGCTGTTAATCACGACCCAGCCCAGCGGCAGAATCTGAAACAGACTGAAGATGGCAAAGAAGGGGACTGTAACCCCGGCCGCCGCCAGCTTATCGCTACGCCAGCGGCGTTTTTTTACGACCGGCGCAGGCTCGGCGTCTAGCGGTATCAGCTGTTCAGGTGAGGTGGACTGATTCATAAGATCTCCCTCCATAACCCGATCTGACCGGCTTTAAATTGGTGTGCATAGCTCGACATCGTTGCTTTCCTCCTGGCGAACGAAGCCGGATCCGCAGCAATTTGCCGGGATCTGAGGCTTGTCTAAGTTCGTTAGGATCAGGGGCAGTGACTGGCACCGCCCCAAAGTTGGGTTCTTAGTTGTTGTGGATCAGCACCATAGACTGCCACTGTGCAGGCAGGCGCTTAGCAGCTTTTTCCCACGCTTTGTGGTTAGAAACCGGGCGGGCCTTCTTGTACTGCTCGTTTGGCAGCAGTTTCGCCTGGACATCAGCTGGCAGGGTAATGTGCTCTGCACGGATTGGACGCGCATAACCGCGTGCCAGGTTGATCTGACCTTCGTCACTCAGGATGTATTCGCGGGTCAGTTTGGCTGCATTAGGATGCTTAGCAAATTTGTTGATGATGGTGGTGTAACCGGAGATGACGGAACCGTCAGATGGGATCACAACAGTAAAGCGAGAACGGTCGATCTTGTCAGCGTAGTTCAGAGCGTTGAAGTCCCACATGATGCCGACTTCCACTTCACCTTTCTCCAGGTTAGCCAGAGACACATCGTTCAGAGCAAGGCGGCCCTGTTTTGCAACTTCACCAAACAGCTCCAGAGCTGGTCTCAGATTTTTCTCATCACCGCCGGTCGCAAAGGCTGCTGCCAGAACTGCGTTGTTCGCCTGTGAAGCAGCACCCACATCGCCAACAGCGATCTTGTAGGAACCATTTTTCAGGTCAGCCCAGCTGCTCGGACGCTCGCCAGCTTTTACTACGTCGTTGTTGATGATGAAAGCGATGGTACCGGTGTAACCGAGCATCCAGTGACCGTCGGCATCTTTTGCCCAGTCAGGAATTTGGTTCCAGGTTGATGGTTTATATGGCTGGGTGACACCTTTCTTAACAGCGATCGGGCCAAATGCAAAGCCTACGTCACCGATATCAGCGGTGGCATTTTCACCTTCGGCAGCAAACTTAGCGATCTCCTGCGCGGAGCTCATATCAGTATCCATGTGCTTCAGGCTGAATTTCACATTCAGGTCTTTCCAGGTGTCTTTCCAGTTTGCCCAGGAATCAGGCATACCGACAGAGTTTACTTCGCCTTCTTTCTTCGCTGCTGCTTCCAGCGCGCCCAGATCGGCATGTGCCGGCAGGGTGGATGCAGCCAATAGACCAGAGATTAATAGGGCCGTTTTTTTCATAGGAACCTCAATTGTTGTTGTTATCGGTTGTGGTTATCCCGGACGCATTCTGAGTCGTCTCAGGGGGGATCTCGAGTAATCGTTCAAGCTGTTGATACTGTTGCTCCAACAGCTGGTTGTATTGGTGATTGGCGATAGTATCGGGGCGTGTCTGCCAGGCCGTTGAAACCTCTGCCAATGCGTGACGTAGTTGCCAGCGGTATTGGAATGAGCGCTGTTTAAGCTGTTGCAGGCTCTGCCACTGTTCAGGGCTGAGCCAGTCTGTTTCGCTGCTGTAGAGGCGGTAGTTCAGTTCGAAGCGGCTTTGATGAGCGAAATAGATCAGTTTCTTTTGCTGTTCAGGATTTAATGGCTGATAGCCGTTGATACGATCAATAAAGGCTTGTTCTGAAGTGAAGGGAACGCCCACCAGATGACGGTACGGCCAGGTTTCTATACCTGCCTGTTCAATCAGAGGGAAGCTTTGCTCCGCTAACCTAAAGCGGTTCTGACCAGCGACTTCCTGTTGGCCGATGTGATCAAGCAGGAACAGGCCGGGTAATGTAATCAGGCAAGCGGTGAGTGGTGTGATCATCCAGCCTTTGCCGATCTTTCCTAAGGTAGACCAGTTGATGGCGCCACCACCCTTGACGGCGGCGAGACCAATCATCGCTCCGACCACAGCCTGAGAGCTGCTAACCGGGACCAACGGCAGAGTCGGCAGGTTGCTTTCTAGCAGCCGTTGTTGCAGGACAGTCGAGCTGAACATTAGCAACACGATTGAATGTGCCATCACTACTATCCAGGCGGCGACCGGCGAGATCTCCATGATGCCGTTGCCGATGGTCATCATCACTTTACGGGAATAGGTAAAAACACCCACTGCGATCGCAATTCCACCCAGCAAGAATAGTTGCTCGGTTGCGCTTATAGAAAATGCGCTGAAACGCAGTTCTCTGAAAGGGGCCACATCGACAAATACCCCCATTACATTGCCAATGTTATTGGCGCCGAGGGCATAAGCGCCTAGTGCACCCGTACAGATGAGGGCTACGCGTGTTAAGGCATCCTGGGTGAGTAAGTGTAAACTTGCATGATTGAGAGCGAACTCAGTCAACCAGTACAATACTATCGCTACGGCACCGGCTAACAACGGGCAGAGTAGCCATGTGGAGATGATCTCTAACAGCAGAGTAGTATCCAGTACTGAGTCAGAGTAAAGGTTCCAGCCGATCAGGGCACCGATGATCGCCTGACTGGTTGAGGCGGTAATGCCGCTGCGCAGGGTCATAAAGACCGCAAGGGCAGCAGCCAGTGCGACCATAAAGGCACCTGCAATTCGATTCACGCCGCCGAACTCGGCAATGGTAGCCGAGGTGCCACCGCCAGATATCACTGCACCAAGGATCACAAATACGGAGCAGATAACGGCAGCGGTGAAGAAACGGATCATCCGGGTGCCGACAGCGGTACCAAAGATGTTGGCAGCGTCATTTGCACCCAGCGACCAGCCAAGGAAGAGGCCGCTGGAGATGAAAATGACGAAGCTGATATCCATGGGTCAGGCCTCAGATTCGACGTTTGATCGCGTAGATGGTCAGCCGGTCGCTGATATCTTCAGCCGCATTGGCCAGATCATCGATTCGCTCGACGAAATAGCGCAGGTGCATGCGCTGCGCCAGATCCAGTTCTGGCGAACGAAAGAGTTCGCGTAACAGGCGGGTACTGAGTTTATCTGCCTCTGTTTCCAGCCACTGCACCTTGGTGGTGTAATCCCGAACCGATCTTATATCGCGGAAGAATGCCCGGCTGGCCAGAATCACCTGTTCAACGCTTTCACAGACGGTATCCAGCAAACGCCTCAGCACTTGATGTTGTTCAGCGGGAAAATGGGGCTGCTCAATATCAAACTTGAACAGTGTTGCTTCGTAACGGTTAATCAACTTATCCACATCTTCCAGAATGGAAAGCACGTCACTGCGCAGATCAGGAATCAGGGTGTTTTGATAAAGCTCAGCTTCTATCTCTCGACGCAATTTGTCGCCCTGACTTTCCAACTGCTCTACCGCCGCCATTTTGGCCCGGTATTCGTCACTGCTACCTTCTGTCAGGTAAAGATCTAAAGCTGCACGAAATAACAGGCCCGCCTGTACGACTTTGTCGAAAAAGTCGTCTATTCGCCGTTCCAGTCGGACGGCGCGTGATAACAGGGAGGGACGTTTCAGTTTCATTAGAATTAGTACCGTTACCGGCCGGTTTATCCGGCACATGACAGATCGGTTGGCTATTGATCCTCGCAAACCGGGAGTGGCGGGCCAAACGAAAATTCGTTAGCTTGAGGGTTAGAAAAACTAATACCGGGATTTTGGTCGGGAGTAACAGGACACCATGCTGAGGAAAATTCCGCCGCTTAACGCGCTAAAGGCATTTGAAGCGGCTGCAAGACACTGTAGTTTCACCCGCGCTGCGGAAGAACTGAATGTCACTCAGGCCGCAGTGAGCCAGCAGGTAAAGCTTTTAGAGGCTAGGTTAGATGTTGAACTCTTTCAGCGAAAACCACATGGCCTGATGCTGACGGATGCAGGGCAACACTATCTGCCACGGCTTACCCAAGCATTTGAGCTGATCTCATCTGGTACCTCCAGTATCCATCAGGATCGCAGTTATCAACGACTGACGATCAGGACTTCCTCCTCTTTTGCCAGTCAGTGGCTGGTGCCAAGGATTGAGGATTATAGTCAGGAACATCCACATGTGGACCTGCGAATATCGGCTCAGGATAACGATCCACAGTTCTTTCTGGAGGATGCTGATCTGGAGATCCGGCATGACCATCGTTGTCCTGATGGTATGGATGGCTTTCTGTTGCTAAAAGAAAAAGTTATGCCGGTGTGTAGCCCCCGCTTGTTGCACGGCAAGCAGCCGATTCGGGAACCTGCAGATCTGTTAGCGCACCGGCTACTCCACATCAATTACTATCCGGAAGACTGGCCTAACTGGTTTCGCCTTGCCGGGTTGCCTGATGCAGACTGCCATCGCGGGCACCGGTTTGACCAGTCGGTATTGACGATGCAGGCCGCGATCAGCGGGCAGGGAGTGGCACTTGGTCGATCTCCGATAGTTGCGAATGCCATTATGAATGGTCTGCTGGTGGCCCCCTTTGAGCAGCATATTGTCGCCGATGGTGGCTACTGGGTATATTACCCGGCGAGTCGCCCGCTGAGTGATACTGCCAGTCAATTTATCGGCTGGTTGAGGGCTCAAAGTGAGCTCTATAATCGGGTGTTTTAAATAGCTATTCAGTTAGCGTTAACCAAGGAGTTGTTAATAAGCTACGCCTTCGTATATATGTTTGAATCTTTTTATTAGCCGCTTGCGTTAAATCAGTTTCTTTAGGGGCCGCTGATATGTACAGTCGCATCAGCTGTGTTTGAATAAAGGCCAGTTACAGGAACAGGGAGCCACAGGCATTGTCCATAACAACAATAACTAAAACAGGATGTTGTAAGCGATGACATTAACCGCAGGACTGGCAGAGCCTGATCAGCAGTATCTGATTGCGCGTCAGCCGATCGTAGGACCGGAGCAAAAGCTGCTGGGCTATGAGTTGTTGTATCGCCCTCCAGTGGCAAATGAGGCAGCGCCGGTGTCTGGCGATATGGCGACGGCTCAGGTGTTATCGACCAGCTTAAGTGAGACCGATTTGAGTGAACTGGTCGGTGACTGCAAAGCTTTCGTCAACCTCACCCGAGATTCCATTTTGAATCTCGACCTCCTCTCCCTACCAACCGGTCGGGTGGTGTTTGAGATTCTCGAAGATATCGAGATAGACGATATCCTGCTGAAGAAGATCAAAGAACTCTGCAATAAGGGCTATAAGTTTGCACTGGATGACTTTTCGTTGGATGGCCTGCACAACGACATCATTCAGTATGCCACTTATGTAAAGGTAGATGTACTTCAGCTGAGCAATGAAGAGATCGCTGAGCATGCCAGAATTCTGCAGCGTCATGATGTTACTCTGATCGCTGAGAAGGTCGAAACCTGGGAAGACTTCGAATACTGCAAGCTATTGGGCTATGACCTGTTTCAGGGTTATTTCTTTGCCCGGCCTCAGCTGATCAGTGGTAAAACGGTCCGCCATAGCAGAGCTACCACCTATCGCCTGATTACCCGCCTGAATGATCCGGAAGTTGGATTTGATGAGTTGGAAAAACTGGCCAGTCAGGACCCGGCGCTCAGTTTTAAACTGTTTCGTTATATCAACTCCGCCAGCATCAGTCGTAATAGGACTTTCAGCAACCTGCGTCAGGTAATGGTATTGCTGGGTATCGACCGGTTGCGGATGGTCGCGACTATGTTTGCTATGTGTCAGATGGATACCAAACCTACTGCTCTGGCGAGGGTGCTGTTGCATCGTGCACAGCTTTGTCGCTTATTAGCAGAGGATAAAAAGGCCCGTAATGCCGATGACTATTTTACTGTCGGTATGTTCTCAATGCTTGATGCCTTTATGGATAAACCACTCGAAGAAGCGCTGAAAACTATCCCTCTGCCAGAGCCTTTCATTGCTGCACTGGTAGAGCATCAGGGCCCTATGGGAGAAGCGCTTTTATGCGCAATCCATATCGAGCAGCAAAGTTGTCAGGAGTGTGAAGATTGTCTCTATCAGGGGGACCGGGCAATAGCTCTGAACAATGCTGCTGCAAAGTGGGCAACAGACACAGTACGTCTGCTGGATGATTGTATGCGGTAGCCGAGTCAGGGCTACCGCATAAAGAAAATAATTTACATCTTAAGGAGCTGGTTCCATCAGCTGTGGGTTTTCGGAGATTGGATAGAAACGAACCTGCACGTTGTAGGCGCCGGTGGTGTCGCCACCAAAGAGCACATCAACAAAGTCTGCGATATTAAAGACCCACTCATCGGAAAAGGTTTTACAGAGTGGATCAACCCAGTTGAATACGTCCTCGCCGCCGGTGGCGCCGTCATCTAGGGTGAAATCGTCGGTTAGGGTGGCGCAGTAGTCATCTTTGGTCATACCGCCGTTATCTAGAAGCCAGGTATCAAAGTCTTCCTCTGTGACCATCACACATTCATCCCAACTTAGTGGATCGTCGGTATTGTCTGGATCAGCGTTAACGCAACACAACGCATCTGTTGTCCCTGCATCGTTGTCAGGATCAAAAGCGGCACAGAGGTCGCGGTTATCAGCGGCTCCCTCTGGATCAAAACAGAAATCTTCCTGGCTTTGCTCTGTTAAGTAGCAAACAGTGCCAGAGTAGTTAAACAACCCGGTAAGCTCTTTTGCTTTTTTGGCACCTTTGCCGCTGGTGGTTGAATCCCAGCGATATAAAGTAATTCCATCTTCGCCTTCACCGTCAGGGTTAGGAACGAAGACAGTGCCATCATTGCTAACGACCCCCAAGAGTAAGAGATCATTCCCGTTGCCATCACTGACCTGAACTAAGCCATCGGCGGTAAAGGTGAAGGATGGTTCGTCATCCTCCTGAGAGGGTTTACCCAGAACCCGGCCATATACCGCATAGCCTTCAGGATCTTGCGGGAAGCGCACGGTGGCGGGGTCATCATCGAAAGGTTCGGTACACCAGTCCGTTGCTTCAAGCGCTTTTAGCTTACTCTCGCCTTTGCGGCTGCGTGGCCCTTTAGCGCCTGATTCCATAATGATTTTAATTTCATCGCCTTCTTCCGTGCGTGGTACAAAAATTGAGTTACCCCAAACTGTACCTTCATAGCAGTCTGTAGTCGGAACACCGGCTTCGGTAGCGAAGGCTTCACATTTCAGCAATGCATCATCCAGGGTGCCGTCCTTTGGTATATCAAATACTTCGATCTCTCCTTCCACGGGGAGCAGGTAAACGTCCTCCAATGTATCTTCAGGGCAGGTAAAGGTATCCCTGTCCTTGCCATGAATAATCAGGTTGTAGTGAGGCCCACTCGGAAATCCATTACCGATAAACATTCCATTGTTGTCTCGAGGCTTTGCAGAGTGGGCAGGAAAAGCGATTAGCAGTAGCGTCAGGAGTGAGCACAGCAGCGGCCCTGACATCCGCCAGAAAGAACACATAAGTACCCCCACTTTCATCAGGCTTGGATATCAATTTCAGTATAGTTTTCGGGGCCTGTAGCGGAGAGACAGAAGTGCTGAAAGTTAGTCTGTATAAAACCAATTCTGATGAAAAATTTACCAATCAGAATGTTCTGCCATACTTTCAGGACTACCACCGGATTACTGATGTAGTGGCTTCGACATAAGGCCTTTATTGATTGCCATCAGGGCAAAAGGAGAAGGATATGCGATGGATACTGCGTTTAAGGGCCCTGGCTCTGGCCGTAGGCTGCCTGTTGCTCGCAAGCGGCGTGGGGGCTGAGACGGTACATAAGATCGGCTTGTCGGTCTGGTCTGGCTATCCGGAGAGCGTGGCCGGTTTTAAGGCGGCACTGCAGGCTGCCGGGCTGAGAGAGGGGATTGAGGTTCACTATCGCGAAGGCAAAAGCGATGGCGATCCTGAGTTGCAGCGAAATATTGTAAAAGCTTTCCGCTCCGATAAGGTCGACCTGGTTTATTCGCTGACTACCCCCGGTACTATTCTCGTCAAGGAAGGTATGCCTGATACTACGCCTGTGGTGTTCTCTATTGTGACTTACCCTGCAGATTCTGGCTTGATCGAGTCCTTTGAGTACTCCGGCAATAATCTGGTAGGCACCAGCAATTACGTACCTACTCAGCACTATGTCTCTCTCTTGAAGGACCTGCTCCCTGAGGTCAAAAAAGTAGCGATCTTTCATCGCAAGGGCGAGCCTAACTCGAAGATCCAGGCCGCCAATATGATCCGCATGTTCCGGCGAGCAAAGATCAAAGCTGTCAGTGTTGAAGCATCGTCATTATCTGAACTCTTTACCCTTGCTTCTCAGGTGGAAGCGCAAGCCTTTGTCACTACTACTGATACCTTGATGCAGGACGGCGGTGAAGAGGTCCTGCAGAAGGTGGCTGACACTCGAGGGGTACCCATTCTCAGTTCCAACAAGAAAGGGATCGAGCAGGGATCTACTTTTGGCCCTGTCGCTGATTTCTTCGTCTTAGGTCGGATGGCTGGCGAGAAAGCGGTGGATATTCTGCTGAACGGTACCCGTCCTTCACAACTACAAAGCGAAACCCAAAATCCGCCGTTAATCCTGGCTAACCGTCGTAGCTTTGAACGGTTGCAACTGGAACTGCCTGCGACTTTGGAACATCGAGTGCTCTGGGTAGGTGAATAAAATGACTGACCGAGCAGGAGAACGCGAATGAGGCTGGTTCCCCGCATCATGCTGCTGAGTACCTTGATGGTGCTGTTAGTCGTCGGTGGCATGGGCTTCTTTATCTTAAATGAATCACGTAACAATACGATCGATCTGGCCTCCCGTCAGTTAGCTGGGCAGGTGGAGTTGGCCGCTGCCAAGCTGGTGGAAAAGAAAGAGGATGCCCGACACATGACGGATGTGATCAGTCGTAATCGCCAGATCGCCCGGTCACTGGATACATTGGATAGTCGTGGCGTTAACCAGATCCTCAATGATCTGCCACGGGTGTACCCGTTCATTAACTACCTGATGGTGATTGATACTGCCGGAGATGTATTTGCCGTTAGTACGCGGGACCATATGGGGCAGCGAGTTAATGGTGAAGAATTGTTGCTGGAAAATATTAAGCACAATCCGATGTTGCCGGGGTTAGATAAGGTCTGGGGGTTGGTGGGGATGCCAGGAGAAGACCCCTATCTGGATCTGCTGGCGCTGCCCCGAGGGCTGACCCAGTGGTATTCGATGCCGGTGATTAAGCGCGAGCGAACCATCGGTTGGGTGGTAGTTTCTTTCGACTGGCAGGCAGAAATGAACCGCACCTTGAGTAATATCTCTGCTCTTGAAACCAAAGTCGACTATCCGCTCACCGCGATGCTGTTACTTGACGAAGAGGGGCGAGTGATTGCGCACGATAATGCGGCAATGAATGGACAGGATGCCTGGGCTCTTGGGGATATGTATGAACCGGCTGAACAATCACTCTGGATGTCAAAAGAGGTGACCTATGGTGAGCACAATCTGACATTGGTGATAGTGGCGGATCTGAACTCTTATCTGCAACGACAGCGAAGAAGCGGACAGACCATCATCGCTGTGAGCGCTCTGAGTGCACTGCTGTTATCTCTGATTCTGTTTTTGCTGTTGCGGCACTTGTTGCTCTCCCGCTTGGAAATACTGAAACATGGTGCCGAGGTAATGGGAGAAGGGGATTTTGTTTCCCGGATGGCAGACCTTGGCAATGATGAGCTGGGGGATCTTGGCCGGGCCTATAATCAGATGGCTGCGAAGCTTGAAAATACTACAACCACACTTGATCGACTGGATACGGCCGCTAAAGAGCGGCTGGTTGCACAAGCCCGATTACTGAAAGTACTGGAATCTGTTTCAAACGGCCTAATGCTGGTGGATCGGGATGGCACCATTGAGATGGTGAATGATGCGACTGAGAGGATGTTTGGCTATAGCCGTGAGCAGCTGGTCGGTAAACAGTTGCATATGTTGGTGCCGAGAAAAAAACGGGACGGCCACGGTCAATTGGTCAGCGGTTACTTTGACAATCCATCCCAGCGGGCGATGCTTGGCGGCAATGCGCTGCAAGGGGTTACCAGCGACGGAAAAACCATAGATGTTCAGATCGCCCTTAATCCGCTCGATGATGATGAGGTCCCTAAAGTACTGGCGACCATTATCGATGTCACCAAAATCAAAGAGGCTGAGCGTGCATTGCAGGAAGCGAAAGATCAGGCAGAGGAGGCCAACCGGGCCAAAAGCGAGTTTCTGGCCAATATGAGTCATGAGATCAGAACCCCGATGAATGGTGTAATCGGAATGACCGGACTGATGCTGGATACCGATCTGAATGAGGAGCAGCGACAGTTTGCTGAGATGATTCTGGCCAGCGGTAACTCCCTGCTGGCATTGATCAACGATATTCTCGACTTTTCCAAAATCGAAGCAGGCCAGCTGGATCTTGAGTTCATTGAATTTGATCTGCATCGACTGATCGCTGATGTGGCTACGATGATGGGGGTCAAAGCCTATCGTAAGGAGCTGGAATTAATCTGTGAAATACAACCGGATGTTCCGGTAACTGTGAAAGGGGATCCGGGACGGTTACGACAGATATTGGTGAACTTAATCGGTAATGCGCTTAAATTTACCGAACGGGGTGAGATCAGTATGCGTGTTCGTGTCCTGATGGCTGAACCTGAGATCTGTACCGTGAAGTTTTCCGTCTCAGATACCGGTATTGGGATACCACCGGAGGTCATAGAGCGGCTCTTTAGCCGATTTGAACAGGCGGATGGTTCAACTACCCGAAAATATGGTGGTACCGGCTTAGGGCTGGCGATCTGCAGTCAGTTGTCAGAGCTGATGTCGGGTGAGATAGGGGTGGAAAGTGAGCTCGGTCAGGGCTCTGAATTCTGGTTTACAGCACGATTTGATGTACCGGAAACTGCGACTGATACTCCGCTGGCCTCCTGTATCAAAGGGAAACGGGTGATGCTGGTTGATGATAACGAGACCAATCAGCAGGTGCTGGTTCGCCAGCTAAGGCATTTTGGGATTGAAGCTGTTTCTTGTGGTGATAGCCGCAAAGCGATGCAGATACTGACTGAAGCCTCACCCGTATTTGATCTGGCGATTCTGGATATGCAGATGCCATATGTCGATGGTGAAGAGCTCTGTCGCCTGATTCGCAAAGACACGCGTGTGGCCGATATCCCTCTGGTATTGATGAGCTCAATTGCCCTGCGAGGAGATGCCCGCAAAGCTCAGGCGATGGGTTTCAACGCTTATCTGGCGAAGCCGGTGGCTGCTAGAGACCTTTATAACGTATTAGCTTCTCTGTTCTCCGGTGAGCAGATTGAACCGAATAAACTTGTCACCCGCCATAGTGCCCAGGAACAGATTGTCCATGACGACCGGATCTTACTGGTCGAGGATAACCGTACTAACCAGATCGTTGCTCAGGGGATTTTGAAGAAACTTGGGTATAGCTGCGAAGTGGCGGAGGACGGTCAGAAAGCAGTGGTTGCGGTTCAGCAGCAGGCCTATGACCTGATTCTGATGGACCTGCAGATGCCGGTGATGGATGGTATTGAAGCAACGCTGGAAATTCGTCAGCTGGAGCAGAGTGGCTCAGTGTCACGATCGGTAATTATTGCCATGACCGCTAATGCGATGCAGGGCGATAAGGAGCGTTGTCTTGAGGCTGGAATGGATGACTATCTGAGTAAACCGATTGAACCGGGATTGTTGGCGGAGAAGCTTAGTCACTGGTTGCCAGCTAAGGCTGTCGAAACTGACGATGATGAACCCGAGCTAGTGGTAAACGAAGAATCGTCTGTAGAGATTGAGATCGAAAATAGGGAGCCGACGCTGGATTTTGACGACCTCAAGGCACGTATGTCAGGGGATGAAGGTTTGATCGGTTTGGTATTGGACAGCTTCCTGGAGGATATAGGCCCTCAGGTAGAGCAACTGGTTAAACTGGTAGAGATGGGCGACGGTGGGGAGATCAAGGCTCTGGCCCATAAGATCAAAGGTGCTGCGGCAAATATCAGCGCCTGTCGGTTGGCCCGGTTTGGTCGGGAGCTGGAGTCCTCGGCCAGTCAGGAAAATAAAGAACTGGCCGCCAAGCTGGCGGCTGAGATGTCTGCTGAATACCAACATCTGGTTGTGGCCATTGAAGAAACAAGGTGTTGTACATCACGGGTGGAGTGACCTTTTCTATTGGATTTGTGGTCAAACTGCTGACCGAATAGCGCTTCGGACGGTATAGTTTGAGCCATTAAATGAAAGGTGTTGCTCCATTGTCACAAAAGCTATTGCAGTCTGTATGTCGTAAACCAGTGCAAAGATCGAAGCAGGGTCAGCTGCAGCCTATATCTGAATGGCTGTTGCAGGAGCTGCCTGTGGCGATAGTTTTCAATGGTGTATCCCACGCGGTAATGATGGCGACCCCTGCTGACCTGGAAGAGTTTGCGCTTGGTTTCAGCCTGACAGAAGGGATTCTTACCTCTGCTGAACAGCTCTATCAGACCGATATAGTGGTTCAGCCGGAAGGTGTTGAGGTCAGGCTTGAGATCAGCAACGAGCGGATGCAGCTATTGCAGCAGAAGCGGCGGACTTTGGCTGGACGCTCTGGCTGCGGGCTCTGTGGCACTGAATCACTGCAGCAACTGCAAATCGATCTGGCACAGATCAAGGCACCACTGTTGTTGAATGAACGCGAAATTCTGACAGCGACCGAACAGCTTTCGCAAAATCAGTCACTGCATCAGCAAACGGGTGCAAGCCATGCGGCCGCCTGGTGTGACCTGAATGGCAATGTGGTACTACTGCGCGAAGATCTGGGACGGCATAATGCACTGGATAAGCTGATCGGGGCGCTCCGGAAGTCGGAGCAGAAAGAACAGGGTTTTATTCTTGTGAGCAGCCGGCTGAGCTATGAGATGGTCCAGAAGGCTGTGGTGGCTCAGGCCGGAGCGCTGGTGGCGGTATCAGCCGCCACCTCAATGGCGGTAGAACTCGCCCACAAGAGCGGGCTGCCCATGTATGGCTTTGTGCGCGAGCAAAGTTACCTCTGTTACAACACTGTTTAACCCCCTTCAGATCAGTACTGTTGACTACTGGACAGCAGTGCGGACTCGCGTTGAAATAGCGTTATCGATCAAATTCAATCGTCGGCAACAGTCCGACATTCAATGAGTGGTCAGGAATATGTCGGATAAGCCTTCAGTCAAACGTTATCAACAGGCAGCAGGAGGCTGGGGTGCGGTTACCAGCACCGCCAAGCACCTGCTGAAAAGCGAGAATGCTGCCAGGAATATCCGCACCCTGCTGAAAACCAATCAGCACAGCGGTTTTGATTGTCCAGGCTGTGCCTGGGGCGATCAGCAAGAACCCGGCATGATCCGTTTTTGTGAAAACGGTGCCAAGGCGGTTAACTGGGAGGCGACCAGTCGTCGGGTGACTGCTGAGTTCATGTCCAGTCACACTGTGAGCTGGCTGGAACAGCAGAGCGACTACTTTCTTGAGTATCAGGGGCGTCTGGCAGAGCCGATGCGCTACGATTCGCAAACCGACTGCTATCAACCGATTAGCTGGGAGCAGGCCTTCGCACTGATCGCTCGTCACCTGAAAGCACTGGATAGCCCTGATCAGGCTGAGTTTTATACTTCTGGTCGGGCCAGTAACGAAGCAGCATTCCTCTATCAACTGATGGTCCGGGCTTATGGGACCAACAACTTTCCTGACTGTTCCAATATGTGCCATGAGGCCAGTGGCGTCGCGCTGGGCCAGAGTATTGGTGTCGGTAAGGGCACTGTCACCTTGGATGATTTTCAGCTGGCTGATGCGATCTTTGTATTCGGCCAGAATCCGGGCACTAACCATCCGAGAATGCTGGATGCGCTGAGGGATGCGGCGAAAAGAGGTTGTGAGATTGTTGGCTTCAACCCTTTGAAAGAGCGTGGTCTGGAGCGTTTTACACATCCACAGGATCCGGTGGAGATGATTACCCAGGGTGAAACTAAAATCAGCTCCCGATACTTTTGCCCTAAATTGGGCGGGGATATGGCGGCTTTGCGTGGGATCGCTAAAGCGTTGCTGATGATGGAGCGAAACGCTCAGGCCGCAGGCGAGCAACCGGTGTTTGATCACCTGTTCCTACAGCAGCATACACAGGGGCTGGAGGAGTGGTTAGAGAAGGTCGATCAGGCTAGCTGGCCAAGTCTGGAGGAGCAATCCGGACTGACACGCGTGGAGATGGAGCAGGCCGCTCTGGTTTATGTGCAGGCTGATAAGGTGATTTTTACCTGGGCGATGGGTATCACCCAGCATCTGCATTCGGTCTCTACTATCCGCGAACTGGTGAATGTGCTGCTGTTACGGGGCAACATTGGTAAGCCGGGTGCTGGCGCTTGTCCGGTCAGAGGGCATAGTAATGTTCAGGGCGACAGAACTGTTGGTATCAATGAAAAACCAGCTGAAGCTTTCCTTGATAGCCTGGAGTCGGTGTTCAATTTTGAAGTGCCGCGTGAGAATGGTCATAACACTGTTGCCGCGATACAGGCGATGTTGTCGGGTAAAAGTCGGGTCTTTATCGCCCTGGGCGGTAACTTTGTCGCTGCTGCTCCGGATACGGAACAAACCCGGAAAGCGCTGAAAAATTGCGACCTGACGGTTCAGATCAGTACCAAATTAAATCGCAGCCATCTGGCAACCGGTAAAGACGCTCTGATACTGCCATGTCTCGGACGGACTGAGATCGATCGTCAGCAAGCGGGCGAGCAGATGGTGACAGTAGAGGACTCCATGAGCATGGTTCACAGCTCTGCCGGTGTACTGGAGCCTGCGACTGACCAGCTGCGCTCAGAGTCTGCTATTGTCGCCGGTATCGCAAATACGCTGTTGGGGAACTACCCGGTTAATTGGCTGGAGCTGGTGGAGGATTACGGTCGCATTCGCGAACTGATTGCCGCAACGATTCCTGCATTCAAAGATTTCAATCAACGTTTAGCTGCTCCGGGTGGATTCTACCTCGGTAACAGCGCACGTGATCGTCAGTGGCAAAGTATGAATGGCAAGGCACAGTTCAGTAATCGGGATCTGCCTGAATCCCTGTATCGATTGCCAAAAGGACACCCGGCGGATCAACCGGTGTTAGTGCTGCAAACCTTGCGTTCGCATGATCAGTACAACACGACGGTTTATGATTTGAATGACCGCTATCGTGGTGTGAAGGGCATGCGAAAGGTATTGTTTATCCATCCCGATGATATCCAACAGTGGGGTTTTGCCAACGGTGACCGGGTCGACCTGGTATCTCTTGCTGAAGATGGGAAAGAGCGAATGGTCAGCGGTTTTCAGCTGGTGGCCTATGACACCCCGCCGGGTAATGTTGCGGCCTACTATCCGGAAACTAACCCGCTGATAGCATTAGAAAATGTTGGTGAGCAATCCTTTACACCTGCTTCCAAATCGGTGCCTGTATTGCTCAGGCGTTCCAGTACTGACGATCAGCTGCTTTAAGGTTTTGACGCCTCAGAATTGATTAGACAATATTCGTATAACTGCAGAAGTGTTTAGTCATTTGCGACATATTCATCTTTCATTAAGGAGATATTTAGAAAACTAGCTGTCCTCATGTGCAAAAAATGAACAATAAAAGCACATGGCATAACAATAAAAATAGGGGACAGAGCGATGAATAAACCGGCAATTTGCTTAACGATATCGATGATCTCGCTGTTCGCAGCGGCGATCAGCTTCATGTTAGTGGTAGGGGATATGTCAGCACAGGGAACTGTGTTTGCCGCTGAAGCGGGAGCAGTGGACACCTACTCCAAGGTGACCAATATCCTGTTGTTTACTGGTTCAGTGTTCTTTGTGCTTTTTCTGGTGTTTCATCTGTCGCAGAAAAAAGCCTAAGTGTGAATGTGAAAAAGGCAGCCGGTTAGGGCTGCCTTTTTTGTATCAGGCTTGCTGGTTCAACCAGTTCTCCAGGTCATCCGCAGTACCTATGTGCTCACCATCTATAAATACCTGTGGTGTTGTACCCTGACCAGAGACCGCCTGCAGTGATGAGAAGCTCACACCATTGCTGCCCAGTACGATCTCTTCGAACTTCATGCCGTTTTCTGTCAGTGCCGCTTTTGCGCGGGTGCAGTGTGGGCAGCCTGGCTTGCTGATCACAGTGACACGCTTCGGCTGTTCAGCCTGTGGATTGATGTAATCCAGCATAGTGTCAGCGTCAGAAACCTGGAACGGGTCGCCCGGCAGATCCGGCTCGATGAACATCTTATCGATGACACCGTCTTTCACCAGCATGGAGTATCTCCAGCTGCGCTTACCAAAACCGAGATCGTTTTTATCGACCAGCATGCCCATACCAGCAGAGAATTCACCGTTGCCGTCTGGCAGTACTGCGATGTTTTCCGCTTTCTGGTCTTCAGCCCATGCATTCATGACGAAGGTATCGTTCACCGATAAGCAGATAATCGAATCTACGCCGTTCGCTTTGAAAACCGGTGCCAGCTCGTTGTAGCGTGGCAGGTGGGTGCTTGAGCAGGTCGGTGTAAAAGCTCCTGGCAGAGCGAACAGGATAACGTTCTTGCCCGCAAACAGGTCGTCTGTAGTGACATCAACCCAGTCATTTCCCTGGCGGGTGTGAAAAGTAACCTGCGGTACGCGCTGACCTTCTCGATTCTGCAACATGATGTGATCTCCGTTCATTAAGCTGTGTTCGTTTCGTTGATGAGAACTATAGTGGCTTTAGTTATATTTAAGAAATTAAATATTTTTTACATCCTGATAGGTATTAGCTATCTAATGCTTGCTGCAGAACTCACCAGCTCTGCGTAGAATAGAAATCTGCACAGCCGACCATATTCAGACAGCACCATGGGGATACCGCTTTGATCGAAAACCGCGAACAGATTGCACTCTTTGTCGACCTTGAGAACTTTGCAGGGTTCAATCTGGCGTTAGGGTTGCCGATGGATCTGAGCACCACGATCAAGAAGTTGACGGAGCATGGCAGGATTGTCATCCGTCGCTCATTTGGTGATATTTACAAGATTCCGATTGCAGACCGGGAGAAGCAGAAGCTGCGCTTGATGCTGCAGAATAACCTGGTGCAGCATGAAGATGTTCGCTATGTGAATAGTTATAAAAACTCCTCAGATATCCGTCTGGTGATCGAAGCGCTGTCTGTTGCCTATACCAATCCGACTATCGATACCTTCGCGATCGTGGCCGATGACAGGGATTTTGTACCGCTGTTTAATAAGTTGCGGGAGATCGGCAAAAATGTGATCGGCATTGGAGGCAGTAAAGACAATACGCGCGAGTTCTACACATCGGCCTGCGACCGCTTCTACTATCACGCAAATCTAACCGGGGTGAACAAGAAAGCGCCGGCTGAGAGTCAGGATCTGGACCAGTTCGCTCAGCAATATCAGAACATCAATGGTGAAAATGATGAGCAGGAAAGCCTGAAGGCAGAAGCTGCATTGCTGTTGATCGAAGCGATTAAGGCGGTAGAGGGCGGCGGCAAAGAAGCGCTTGGGGCGCGAATCAGTCCGATGCTGAAACATATGAAGCCCGATTTTGACTATCGCGATTTCGGATTCAACTCACTGAAAGATCTGGTGCAGTTTGCTGAACAGCATAATCTGGTCAAGGTGAATGGCAGTCAGGGACTGGATTTTGTCCTGCAATGTAATGATGACGAGATCGAACGCGCACTTTCTTCGGGAACTAATCCTGTAGCAGAGAATGCGGACAATCCGCTGGCTGAAGACTATCGCAATTTCACAGAAACAAAGACCAAGGCCGAAATACTGGCGTTCGCCGAGCGGCAGCAAGTGTATGTGAAAGTGGCAGAATTGGTGCAGCAGGCCGCAGAAGGAATAACTCAGTCTGAGCTGTCTCGTCAGGTCGCTGACCAGCTGGGTTTCCCACAAAAGTGGCAAAGCTCCGTGTACAAACTGTTATACGGCTTGTATCGCAGCCGTTCATTCCGTTGTGGCTACAGCGCCCAACAATATAACCCGCTGATCTTGGCGCTTGCGACAGATGTTTCGGAGCTTGAACAGCGCTTCGTGGCGAATACGATGCAGGTATTTCATCGAGAAAACCGGTCAACGCCATTTGATGCTGATTCTTGGTCAGAGGTGTTTTATGGTGATAACGAGAAAGCTGAGCAGCTCAGCGATATATTTGATGAGAGCTGATTCAGGTCAGCTACAGTGCCTCTACAATCGATAAATCTGGAGTAGCAGGGAACTGCTCGCTAAAATGGCGTTCATATTGAGTTCTGATTGCTATCGCACTAAGCCATGAAATCCTATTTTTTCTCACTTCTGGTACTGTTTTCGCTGCTGATCCCTGTTGATCAGTCGATGGCGGCTGCAATGTCATCAGAAGCCGGCATGATGATGGCGGACTGTTCCGGCAACGGTGAGATGACAGGGTGCGATATGTCCGAGCCTGCGCATTGTAGTGAAGGATGTGGCGTTCAGGCTCAGTGTTGCAATGGGGTTTCAGCTCCGTTGCTGGTTACCTTTACAACCTTCGGGCTGGATACTCAGGCCTCGCTGCAGGAACTCAGGATCGTCCTGTACCAGTCTCAACCCCCACCGCTGATCTATCACCCTCCAATCTAAGTCAGGTATCACCGACTTTTAAGGGGCACGCTGCTCCGAACGTAACTTAGATGTTATCTGATGCACAGGCGTTTTGACGTGGCATCGATTGGAGAAAATTATGAAGACTTTATCCGCACTTGTATTTGCCGCTGTAGTTGCAGTATCCAGCCCGGAATCTCATGCTGGCGACCCGGTATGGTTGGAGGGCAAAACCGATCAGCAATATGAGATCACCGTCTATCGCAGTGCCACTTGTGGTTGCTGTAAAGCCTGGATCGATCATCTCGAAGATCACGCCTTTATCGTAAAAGATGAAGTGGTTGAGAATGTGAATAGTCATAAACAGCGCCTTGGGGTGCCGGCACAGGGAGCTTCTTGCCACACTGCAGAGGTGAACGGCAAAGTGATCGAAGGCCATGTACCTGCACAAGACATTAAGAAACTGCTGGCCGAGAAGTCTAACGTGCGCTTGCTGACGGTTCCGGGTATGCCTTCTGGCGGGCCGGGTATGGACATGGCTGGGGCACGAAAAGACGCCTTCAAGGTCTACTCTGTGGATAGCGACGACAAGGTTGCGGTCTATAGCAGCTACGAGAACTACTAAGGCGGTTGAATATCTGAGCTTAGCGAGCCATGTATCATCAGTGTGTTGCATGGCTTTACGCTGGCCTGAACCGACACCTAAGGGTTATCGTAGGTCGCTGAACCTGTGATGGAGGGAGTACGATGATCCGAGGTTTTCGTCATTTCGATAAGCACAACTTGCCTGAAGCTGATGCCGCTCTGCCGGGACGGGACCAAGAGATGCCGCTAAGCGGGCAGCACTTTGTCAGTGGCCACCCGATAAAAGCCCCATTTCCTGATGGACTCCAACAGGCGGTATTTGGTTTAGGTTGCTTCTGGGGGGCTGAGCGCAAGTTCTGGCAGCTTCCGGGTGTCTATGCCACGGCTGTTGGCTATAGCGCGGGTTTCACTCCGAACCCTACCTATGAGGAAGTATGTAGTGGGCAAACCGGCCACAACGAGGTGGTGCTGGTGGTGTTTGATCCGGCGGAAGTCAGTTATCAACAGCTGCTGACTGTCTTCTGGGAGTCGCATGATCCGACCCAGGGGATGCGTCAGGGCAATGACACCGGTACTCAGTACCGTTCAGGGATCTATACCTCTGATGACCAGCAGCAGGCGCTTGCCGAAGAGAGCAGGGATAGTTATAACGCCCGGCTACAGCAGCAGGGATATCCGGCTATCACTACTGAGATCACCCCGGCACAGCCGTTCTACTATGCAGAGGAATATCATCAGCAATACCTGGCAAAAAATCCTGGTGGATATTGCGGGATTGGCGGGACAGGAATCAGTTGTGGATAAATTTAAAAGGCCCTTCTTTGAAGGGCCTTTTGCATTGCACGATTGTGGACAGTATTAAGCTGCCGATTTTCCAGAGGAATCACCCAGAACTTCTGCCAGATTACTGCGGGACAGCGCACCCTGCAGGTCACCTTCTTTGTCGATAACCGGCAGAGGATACTCAGTATCCAGAGTGTCAGGGATAACTTCTTCCAGCAGACTGTCCGGAGATATGCCCGGTACGTCCTGTACCAGATCTCCTTCCAGTTGCTGGTCAGCATGGTTTAGAGCTGCTTCTTCCAGCGCTTCCTGCTCGACAACGCCTTGATAGCCATCATCATTAACATAGTAAGCGAAATCCTCTGGCAGCTTTTTCATCTGCGCCAGTGCTTCGCCGATGGTCGCTGCATCAATGCGGCAGACTCGCGGCTTCATCACTGTTTCAACTGTGAGTGCACGTGCCCGGTTAACATCCTTAACGAAGGCTTCGACATAATCGGTTGCCGGATGCAGCAGGATATCGGCGGGTTCGCCCTCCTGTACCAGTTCGCCATCCTTTAGAATTGCGATTCTGTCGCCGAGGCGGAGAGCTTCATCCAGATCATGAGTGATGAAGATGATGGTTTTATGCAGCTTCTCCTGCAGCTCGATCAGCTGATCCTGCATTTCGCTGCGAATTAGCGGATCGAGGGCGGAAAAGGCTTCGTCCATCAGCAGGATCTCGGCATCGGTACAGAGAGCACGTGCTAGTCCTACACGCTGTTGTTGGCCGCCAGAGAGCTGGGAAGGATACTGTTCTTCATAACCCTTGAGGCCAACTGTTTCTAACCAATAGAGAGCTTTTTCCCGACGCTGAGCTTTTTCAATGCCCTGAATTTTTAGTCCGTAGGCGACATTTTCCAGCACCGTATAGTGCGGCATTAGACCGAAACGCTGGAACACCATCGACATTTTGTGCCGACGAAACTCCTGCAGTTCCTTCTCTGACAGCTTCATCACATCTGTGCCTTCTACCAGAATCTGACCTTCAGTCGGATCTATCAGGCGGTTAAAGTGACGGATCATGGTGGATTTGCCAGACCCCGAAAGGCCCATAATGACGTAGATTTCGCCTTTATGGATTTCAAGATTGATATCTTTGAGCCCGACAGTATGTCCTGTATCGGCGAGGATTTTGTCTTTACTCTGACCCTCCCGCACAGCGGGCATCACCTTATCAGGATTCTTCCCAAACACCTTATACAGCTGAGTGATCTTAATCAGTGGCGTATCAGTACCGCGTTTGGCATCAGACATGATGATCGCCTCCTAAGTGTTTCTGGGTGCGCTTAGCATAAGCCTGAGAGGCGCGGTCAAAGATAATCGCCAGTGCAACGATCGCCAGACCGTTTAACAACCCAAGAGTGAAGTACTGATTGGTAATAGACTTCAGAACAGGTTGGCCAAGGCCTTTAACACCGATCATTGACGCGACCACCACCATTGCCAGTGCCATCATAATGGTCTGGTTAATACCCGCCATTATGGTTGGCATCGCCAGCGGTAATTGGACCCCGTAAAGACGTTGGGATGGGCTCGCGCCAAAGGCTGTTGCTGCTTCCAGCACCTCTTTATCAACCAGTCGGATGCCCAGATTGGTCAGACGGATAACAGGTGGAATGGCATAGACGACTACAGCGATCACGCCTGGAATCCTGCCGATACCGAGCAGCATGACCACCGGTATCAGGTAAACGAACGCGGGCATGGTTTGCATGATATCGAGCATCGGTGTGACAAAGGCACGAACCTTATCAGAGCGAGCCATGGCGATGCCTATCGGGATACCAATGGCTATGGAAAGTAAGGTGCAGACCGTGATGATACTCAAGGTACGCATGGTGTTATCCCACATGCCAAAGTAGCCGATGGCCAGCATGCTGATAACAACACCAGCTACAAGTTTCCATGATCGGCTGGCCAGATAACATAGCCCGGCAATACCGATCAGCACCGCCCACCATGGCGAGTTGAGAAGTAACTTCTCAAACCAGATCAGCATTGTCAGCAGTGGGTCAAAAAGGGATTCGATAGTGTCGCCGTATTCGCGTGAAAAATCACGATAGGCGGCATCGAGGTACTTACGGATCGCAACCAGATCTGCGCGGTCCATTTTTGGAAATTCTGTCAGCCAGGATTCTTCAGCCATATCCAGCTACTACCTTTTTTTGTTCGGAAGAAATACAAAAAAGCCCCTGCGCTATACACGCAGGGGCTTTGATCTGTCCGAATCAGAGATTTGCCAGAGCTTTCTTGACCTTAGCCGCTACCTCTGGGGAAACCCAAGGTGTCCAGCTTGCTTCATGCTCTGTCAGGAAATGCTCCATTGCCAGTTCGCCATCCGCCTGATTGTCTTCCATCCAGGCCAGTAGCTTGTTCATCTGATCGTTTTTAAATGCACGTGTACTTAGATAATCATAGGCCTGAGGCGCTTTCGAAGCGAATGCTTCAGTGGTGATGGTATGTACTGCTGATGGCGGATACATAGTTGCACGTGGTTCTGCACACTCTTCTTTAGTAATGCAGTTTTTGAAATGCTCATCATCAACGCCTGAACCGAAATCGACCTTCACCATTTCGTACTTACCTAGCACCGCTGTTGGCGCCCAGTAATATCCGAACCATGGTTCCTGACGTTCGTAAGCACGAGCGATCGCACCTGAAAGACCTGCGCCGGAGCCCGGGTCAATAATGTCGAAGCCCGCTTTATCTAGCCCCATAGCTTTAAACAAGTGACCAGAAGAGATCTGACAGTTCCATCCTGCTGGGCAGCTGTAAAACGCCGACATGTCTGGATCTTCAGGGTGTTCAAACATTTTTGCGTTGGCCTTAACCCCTTCAATTGTTGCCATGCTAGGGTCTTTATCTACTAGGTACTTAGGTACCCAGAATCCCTCTTCGCCGCCATCGGCAAGCGATTTTCCGGCAAAACGTAAGCGCTTATCCGCCACGCCTTTTTCCAATGCGTCCTTCATCGAGTTGCTCCAGAACTCAGGAGCTACATCAGGTTCGCCTTTTTCAATCATTGAAGCGCCGGTTGGCTGGGTATCGCCGGCAACGAGTTCTGCATCACAGCCGTATCCGTGTTCAAGGATAAAACGATCAACGTTAGCGATCAGGGTTGCCGAATTCCAGTTCATATCAGCAATCGTAACCTTGCCGCAGGCTGCTGCGGCCTGACCAGACATCGCTGTAATAGCGAGGCTGAGGGCACCTGTGAGCAATAGTTTCTTCTGCATGCTTTCCTTCCTGCCAGATCGGGATTTTTATTGTCAAAAACAGCTTATACCTCTAAATATTCGAGGTCAAATGACTCTCCTTTTATGATCTTTGTCATCTCCTGATACAAAAAAACCGGCACAAGGCCGGTTTTTAAAAAATTGTTGCTGTCTTTTACGGTGCCGGTGATTCGATATCCAGCAGTGGCGCCGCATCCAGGGCTTCTGCATCCATCATGGTTGCGACCCGCTGAAGTGATGACAGTATCTGAGTCTTTTCCCACTCTTCCAGAGAGTCAAAGCGATCAATGAACTTCTCATGCAGCAGTGGCGGAGCGTTGTGCAGTACTTCCAGGCCCTGTTCGGTGAGTCGTGCATTCACAATGCGTTTGTCTTTGACACTACGAACCCTTTCCACCAGGGCTCTGCTCTCAAGGCGATTGAGTATAGTTGTCACCGTTGCCTGACTGAGTGACACATCGTCTGAGATGCGTTTGACCGTGACATCTCCGAGCTGATTTATTGCCCGCAGCACCATCACCTGTGGAATGGTCAGGCCACAATTTTTAGCCATTCGTTTCGATTGCAGATCGGTCGCGCGAATAATGCGACGCAGTGAAACCAGGACATCTTGCCAGTATTGGGGTTCGGACATAGACACTATTCTTACAGGGATAAGATATTGCCGGATTATATCCCTTGCAGGAGCGAGTGCAACAACGAGGTGCTTAGATATCAAATGATTTGATATCTAAGCAGTAGAGCCTAGCCTCAGGCCGAAGCTGGCATCAGGCGTTTGCCAATGAGCAGATCGAAGAGTGTGATCACCAGCACTGCGGCGCCCAGTAATGGGACAAATATAGCTGCTGCCAACCAGAGAGCTGCCGCCACTTTCCAACTGATCACCGGGAGTGCCCTGCGGGGTGCACTGATACCTGATTGAGCCGGGCGGCGCTTCCACCACAAGACGGCTCCGCTGATGCAGACGAAAATCAGCAATGCGCAGATGATCACATTGGCGATAAGGTTAAGCTGGCCCCATAGTCCCATATGTAACGGGATACCAATCGCCATCGCTTTGGCCATCAGGCTGTACTGGTCGAAATCGACATCGGCGAGTTTATTGCCGCTGTACTGATCCAGGTGCATTGCGCGATCGTTGCGTGGGTCTATGACGTCGCCGCTCATGGTGGCTGCGATAATGGTATAGACGCCAGTTTCATCCTGCGGCAGGTTTACCCGAAAATCGGTCATGCCATTATCTTCTGCATAACGCACTGCGCTATCGATGTTAACCGGCGTTCCTGCAGGAATACCCGGCTTGCCAGCCATTGAGCCGGACATTGGTAGTGGTGTCTGTTCCAGATTCCATGGGACTTCTTCAATCACGCCCGGATTCAGGCTGGCATGAGTCTGATCAGAGACCGGTGCACCACCAAATACGCCCGCTGGAAAGCTGTTCCATGGCTGCACTATCTGGGCTCCCCAGATACCGGTCCAGGATAAGCCACTGAGGACAAACAGCAGCAGAATAAACGACAGCCAGAAACCAACTGAGGCGTGTAGCTCCTTCCATAACGAGCGGCCTTTCTTGCTCAGGTCTGGCAGCAACATTGATAGCTTAGATCCCGTGCGAGGCCACCATAGATATATACCGGTGAAGATCAGTACCAGCATAAAGCCGGCAGAGAGTTCGATGAGTGCATCGCCGGTTTTACCCATCAGCAGCGTGCCGTGGATATTGTCGGCCAGCGCATAAAGGGTATCGTCCTTGCGGATATGCCCAAGGACTTCACCGGAGTATGGGTTAACAAGCACCTGCAGGTTTGCGCCTTCTGTGGTTTTAACGGTGAAGCGGGTGCTTTCCTCAAGGGAGTCCGGCATACGCAGTTGTCGGATCACTGCCTCAGGGTATAGTTCTGCAACCGAGCTTCGCTGCTGCTCCCAGCTTAGGTAAGGCCGCTGCTGTGCTTCTACTTTCACCAATTCACCATAGAGAGCAGGTTCAATCAGTGGTTTGTAAAGCATCATCAAAATGCCGGTAACACTCAGCATGATCAGGAAGGGGATCACGTAGAGCCCCGCGTAGAAATGCCAACGCCAAACAGTTCTGTAGCGTAGCTTCTGGTTATCTGCCTGCTGTTCAGTTACCTGAACGCTAGCTTCGGTTGTCGTCTGCATGGTTATGGTCCGCAATTTTTGGATGCGCAGAACCTAGCAGAGAGCGGGGTTTTTCGAGCTGTGACTAATTGTCGCAACGCCGGTATATGGGAGGTTGCAGCCCGCGACAAATGGTCGCGGGTCAGTTTCGTTAGTGATTAAGGCAGTTCAAACAGTAACGCCTCAGCGGTCTGATCAGAAACAAAATTAAGGATTTCTTCCGCTGCAATAGTCGCGCCATCGCCTTCACTCATTTTTATACCATTCACTTTGAGCTGGCCGCGGGCGACATGTAGGTAGTAAGGACGTTTCGGGTCGCTAGCGAACTCTGTTATCTCGTTTGCCAGTGCAATTTTGTAGATACTGGCGTTTTGATGAATGGGCAGTGAACCATCGCGGCCATCAGGGGAAACTATCCTAGTCACTCCTGTTACATCACTGAAGTTCTTCTCACTGTAACCGGGTTCAACTCCCCGCTTGTTTGGCTGGATCCAGATCTGCAGGAAGTGGAGTTCTTCGGTCGAAGATGGATTGAACTCGCTATGCAGTATGCCGGTGCCTGCACTCATCACCTGCACATCACCCGCTTTTAGAACAGTGTGAAAACCCATGGTGTCTTTGTGCTCAATTTGCCCTGAAAGGACATAGCTGATGATTTCCATATCCCGGTGTGGATGGGTTTCAAAACCTGCACCGGGAGAAACACGATCATCGTTGATCACGCGCAATGCTGATACTCCCATATGGCGAGGATCATAGTAGTGAGCAAAGGAGAAGGTGTGCCGGCTCTGCAACCATGAGTAACGTGCGCGGCCACGTTCGTTTGCTGGACGTAAGTTAATCATAATGAATTTCCTGCACTGGCCCGCCTGAGCGGGCCGGGTAAATATGGCTATCAGGCCGTTTTAGCTGACTGACTGATGCTATTTTCCGATGTAGTACTATTACTGAGGACGCGATCTGCTGACAGTGCGCCTGCACCACTAAACACCAATGACGCGGAGATTGCGGTTAATGCCAGAGCGAACTCGTAACCGTTGTTGCTCATGAAGAGGCCGTTGCTGTAATGCACTGCAAATAGGGCTACGAGCATTGCGAATGCCAGTGCTGCCGCTGCCGGGCGGACCAGCAGGCCGATCAGCAAGGCGATGCCGCCAAAGAACTCTGCACTGCCTGCTGCCAGAGCCATCAGGTAGCCCGGTTCAAGCCCTATGGAAGCCATCCATTGCCCAGTCCCTTCTAATCCGTAACCGCCAAATGAGCCAAAGAGTTTCTGAGCACCGTGTGCGATAAAAATGATGCCGGTAGGGATGCGCAGTATCAGGCTGGCGTAGCTGTTATCGGTTGCCAAAACAGTGTTGATCAGTTGCTTGTTCATCGTTAAAACCTCTAAATATTCAGTTCTGCTGTTCGATGAATTCACTATAATTCGGCTTATCAAAAGAAAATAACGGAGAGTTTTGACATTAAAGGTCAAAAAAATTGAACTATGTTTTCGCCTATCACCCTTGATGCTCTCAGAACGCTGGATGCGATCGATCGCAAACAGAGTTTTGCTGCTGCGGCAGATGAGTTATTTCGCGTTCCATCAGCCGTGTCCTATACCGTGAATAAGTTGGAAGAGGATCTGGGAGTTCAGATTTTTGACCGCAGCCGGCGTAAAGCCGAACTAACCCCCATTGGTCGGATGATTTTGCAACAGGGGCGTCAAATCTTGCTGGCGACTGAAGAGTTAACAGCGATGGCCAGGCTGGCTGCAGATGGTTGGGAGGTGGAGCTAAAGATCGCAGTTGATAGTGTGATCGACACCGAGTTTATATACCCGCTGCTGGAGCAATTTCAGCAATTGCAGCCGCGTACCGAGGTGCGTTTGCTGGAAGAGGTCTTAGGGGGCAGTTGGGATGCTTTAAGTAGTGAGCGATGTGATTTGGTGATTGGTGCGGAAGGGGAAGCACCGCATCAGGGTTTTGATCTGATGCTTCTGGGCAATGCAGTGTTCGAGTTTGCGGTTGCTGCTGAGCACCCTTTAACGCAACTAACAGAACCTTTGCCATTGGAGCTAATGGCGGAATATCCAACGGTTGTGGTGGCTGATAGCTCCCGTAACCTGCCGGTGCGTTCTACTGGACTCTTGGATGGACGCTCGCGCTTAATAGTGCCGTCTATGGCGCAGAAAATAGCCATGCAGAAGCAGGGCCTCGGTGTTGGTTACTTACCGTTGCACCGGATTCAAGCTGAGATAGCCAGTGGTGAGTTGCATCTGTTGACCTTGGCTGAGACACGTAAACCGCTGCCGATATCTGTTGCCTGGCGCAAAGGTGCGGCTGGCAAGGCACTGCTGTGGTTCATTGAACAGTTGAGGAGCTGGCGTTTAGACCCTGTCGAAGGGATGATCTGCAGTCAGGGAGTGCCGGACTGATCAGTCCTGAGAAGGTACTATCATGTTGTATTCCGCAAGGATGGCCTGATACCTGCCACTTTCTCGCAAATGTTTTAAACCGCTGTTGAAAGCTTCGGTAATAGCCGCGTTGTCGACGACCTTGCGAGATACAGCCAGGTAAAATCCTACTTCGTGCAATGGTGGTGACAGGTAGCTGAGCTGATTTCTCACCTTCTCGGGCATCTGGTTAAGCATATGGGCGGTTGCCATCTTGTCAGCGACCAGCAGATCGACCCGGTCACCGTTGAGCATCTTTAGCCCTTGCTGAAAGTTATTCACAGGCTGAACATCGATACCTCTTTCCACCAGGAACTTGAGTTGAGAGCTTGCTCTCAGCCCGGCGATGCGGAACTGCTTAAGTTCTTCGAGATCGTCAAAACGAATCTGGCTTTTTTGTTTTTTCCACAGCACCGACGATTCTTCGCCGACCTGCTCACTGAAACGTGCCCAGTGCTCTCGCTCTGTTGTTTTATTGGCGATATAGAGCGCGTCTATCTCTCCTCGCTCAACCATCTTTACTGCGCGTGCCCAAGGGTAGATCTGAAGTTCTGCCTGGTAGCCCTGATGTTCCAGAGCCTGTTTGGCGACCTGCCACGCCCAACCATAACCTGGAATTTCAGCGCTGACATAAGGCGGAAATTCTAGCGTGGTAATAGTGACTGTCCGGCCTTTATCGGCCTGTAGAGGGCTGCTTAGGAGGATCAGTCCTATCAGGATCAGTTTGAGGGGTAACGACATACTTTGTTGATTCCAGTACTTATAACCTGCTGCAATTCAGAAGTGCAGATAAAAGGTCCTTCCACATACACTAATCTATATTCATAAGAACATCGAAACCGCGAGATGCCAAGGGATTTAACAGGGCAGGAACTTTTTATGAGGCTAGCCGGGTTATCTATTTTACTGATCTTCTGGCAGTGCGCTGCCGCCGAGCAGCTTTTGCGGTTTACAACGCTTTCACGGGGGGCGGCGGAGAAAGATCTGGTCAGTGAACAGGTGGTGCGACAGGCATATCGCTCGCTGGGAATCGAGATCGAAATTGTACCCTTACCAGGGAAACGGGCGTTGGAAGCTGCAAATGCTGGTCAATATGATGGTGACTTGCGCCGGGCAACTGTAGATGCTGAGCGCTATTCCAATCTGCTGAAGATTGATGTTGCTGTGAATCAGTTGGAAATTTGTGCCTACGGCATGGTTTCCGGACCTGAGATCAGGAACCGTGAAGATCTGAAACACTACCGGGTTGGTGTTCAGCGGGGAGGCGGGCAGTCGGGCGATCTGGCAAAAACAGCAGCTTCCCATCAGGTTGTAAACCGTATAGATCAGTTATTTGAGATGCTGGCAGCCGGTCGAATCGACCTGGCCATCGGAAACTGCCAGATAGTTCGAGAGCATATAGATGCAGTTGGAGCTAAGAAGCTACAGCTGCACCAGCCTCCTCTGATATCGAAACCGCTGTATCACTTTTTGCACGTTCGCCACAGTCAGCTGGTACCTATCATTACTTCGGCGATTAGGGCTGCAAGGGAGCAGTTGTTTTAGTGTTACCAGCAGGGCAAAGGCACTCCGCGGGTTTTATTCAACCGCAGCCTGAGAAGTTAATTTAGTCGCCAAGTGGCTGACTATCGTCGTCATCTCGTGCTGAAACCAATTGGTATTTGATACGACGCAGGTTTTCAGCGGCTTCAGATCCTTTGTTGATGGCTACCTGATGAGCCAGGATATCCACAGCAGCCAGGATGGCATATCTGGACGCTGTGGGTTTGAAGATATCTTTAGATTCCGGAATATCTACCGGGATCACAATATCTGCTGCTTCGGCCAGTGGTGAGCCCGGGCGGGTAATGGCGATCACTTTTGCCTGATACTCTCTGGCGATGGAAGCGCAGTCGGTGATCTCGTAATTGCGGCCGGTTGTTGATATAGCCAGCAGTACATCCTGCTCTTTCATAGTCGCAGCGACCATTCGCTGAAGCTGGGAATCGGTGTAGGTTGTGGCATGGACGGCAAGCCTGAACAGCCGATACTCGGCATCCTGCGCGACAATACTGGAACCCCCTCCACCGCCAAAGATCAACACTTTGCTGGCATCGACGATAGCAGTGGCTGCTTGTTCAATGCTGTCATAGTCGAGATCCGAGTGTAGTTTATGCAGCGCGTCCTGAGCTGCTGCGACTACGTTAGTGCCGACTTCCCGAATGTTCTCTGGCTCATCTGCCTGAGTCAGATAACGGCTACCAACAGATCGGGACTGAGCCAGCTGAACTTTTAACTCGCGTAAGCCGTTGAGTCCCAGTGTTCTGCAGAAACGTGTCAGAGTAGGGGAGCTAACGCCTGATTTTTGGGCAATTTCGCTGGTGGTTGCATGAATTGCAAAGTCGACATCATCCAGTATCGTCTCGGCCAGCTGGCGCTCCGATCTGCTAAGAGAGCTTTGAACCTCCCGAATGCGGGAGATGATGTCATGGGACATAATCATGTTTATAACCGTACTGGGTTGGATGAGTGATAGCACGACGATGCCGCTATGCTATCACAGGCTGTTAGCTTACTGATCCGGGTCTTTGTAAGCGACGACTTCAATCTCAACTTTACAGTCCACCATGATACGAGACTGCACGCATGCGCGAGCTGGCGGAGCATCGCTGAAGTACTCTTTGTAGACGCCATTAAAACTCCAGAAGTCGCGCGGGTCATCCAACCAGACTCCGACGCGAACAGCATCCTGCAGGCTGTAACCAGCTTCTTCCAAGATGGCGATAACGTTTTTCATTGTTTGATGGGTCTGAGCAATGATACCGCCGTCGATAATCTCTCCGTCGACCATAGGTACCTGACCGGATACAAACAGAAAGCCACCGGCTTCTACCGCACGGGCAAAAGGCAGATTCTGCCCGCCTGCACCTGATTTTTCCGCTCCGTAACGAGTAATTGGCATAATACCTCCATGAAAATAGATTTCATATTGCTGCGGTTTTGTCGTTGACAATGATCGGTATTTGATCATAATCGAATGCAAAGTGAAATTAATTTTCATAAAAGATGATTCAGTCAGAGCTCTAGAATCATCCTCCGATTGGAGCTTATGTCTTCGTTCGGGGTGTAAGAGGTGAGATAAAAATAATGATAAATCCTATTTACGCAGTCCCTGTGGAACAGATGGATGTTGTCGCTGCCAAAAGGCTCTTAACCGCTTGGAGGGGCTGCTGGTGAAATCTGCTTACGACAATCCGCTACAACGGCGGGCCGCGATGATCGGCGACCGGCTGAATTATCTGACCGAACGGGTGGTAGGCCTGTTTGTACTGGTGCTGGTGTTGGATGTCTGGTTGGGTGTTGTTGCCCGTTACGTCTTTCACTGGCAGATTCCGTGGACTGAAGAACTCGCCCGCTACATTATGATCTGGGGGATTTTGCTGGCAGTACCTTGCTGTTGCTATCGTCGCGAGCATATTGGGTTAACACTTCTTCATGACCGCCTGCCTGCTGGTGTGATGAGGGCAGTGAATGTACTGCTCGATCTGCTGGCTTTTTGTTTCTTTGCTTATGTGGCGTTCGCCGGCACTACCTTTGCTGAAAAAGGACTGGCTCAGATCTCTACCGTCTTCAGTATGCCTATGGCTGTGCCTTACGCTGCTATCCCGACCGCTTTTGCCTTAGCGGCAGTGCAGACTCTATTGGCTTTAATACGTGACCTTGGTGGTGAATACGTTAATGACGACGGGCTGGGAGGTGCAGACGCATGATAGTTGGCATCGTCTTCTTAGTCCTGCTTCTTTTGGGCCTGCCTGTCGGCATAGTGATGGGGATAGCAGGTATTGTCGGGCTGGCAGAAATTGGTGGTCTCCATTTCGCATCTCTGGCGCCAAGTAAGATTTTTAATGGCCTGAATATATTCCCATTCCTGGCAATGCCGTTTTTCATACTGGCCGGTGAAATAATGAATCATACCGGCATTACTGCACGTCTGGTGGTGTTTGCTCAGGTGTTAGTGGGTCACTTCCGAGGCGGCTTGGCACATACCAATATGCTGTCTTCGGTGTTTTTCTCCGGCATCACCGGCGCTGCCACAGCGGATGCCGCAGCTTTTGGTCGCACGTTAGTACCAGCCATGGTGAAACAGGGCTACTCTCGACCTTTTGCCTGTGCGGTAACAGCAGCAGGTTCCATTATCGGTCCTACCATTCCTCCATCGGGGTTAATGGTGGTTTACGGGTCGCTGATGGGAGTCTCTATTGGTGGCCTGTTTGCAACCGGTATTCTGCCGGGACTGATGATCTGCCTGATCTGTATGGTGATCATCGCTGCCTTAGGCCGCCGAAAAAACCTGCCAAAGAGTGAATCTCGCGCCTCACTGAAAGAAATTTTCATCGCCTTTAAATCGTCGCTGCTGGCATTGATTATGCCGCTGATTATTCTGGGCGGGATTCTGTTCGGTGTAGTCACGCCGACGGAAGCTGCATCGGTTGCCGTCGCTTACGCCCTCTTTATAGGAACAGTGGTCTATCGCTGCATCAGCTGGAACGACCTGATGCAGATGCTGATCCGTACCGCGCGTATTACCGGGGTTATCTTCCTGATTATTGCAGCCGCTTCGATTCTGGGCTGGTGGTTGAGCTTTATGCAGATACCACAAGCGATTGCTGAATCAGTGATGAGTGTCTCTGACAGCCCCGCCGTGATTCTGTTGCTGATGATCGCGTTGTTGCTGGTAGTTGGCACGCTGATGGATATCACTGCGATGCTGATCATTCTGGCCCCTGTACTGGTGCCGCTGACCCAGCATATAGGTATGGACCCGCTGCACGCCGGTATCGTTTTTATTCTTGCTCTTAACCTTTCGCTGATGACGCCGCCGGTAGGTGCCTGCCTGTTTGTGCTCTCATCGGTGACTGGTGAGCGACTGGAAAGAATTGCGCTTGAGCTCTGGCCATTCCTGCTGGGTGAGCTGGCCCTGCTATTGCTGATCGCCTTTGCACCAGAGCTGACGCTATACATCCCTCGTCTATTGGGATTTTAGAAAAATAGACAGATTGTTCTCGACCGTACGCATTCTCACAATACAAAAACAATGGAGAAGAACCCATGAGACAGACGATTACCAAAATTTCGGCCATCTCCCTGCTGGCAGCCAGTGTGATTGCCACGCCAATGCAGGCGTTTGCTGAAAAGGTGATTCGCTTTGGGCATGACAACAAAGCTGATGTGATGGAAAACCCGGCGCATGCTTTTGCCGGTGTCTTCAAAAATATTGTCGAATCCGCCTCTAACGGTGAAATTAAAGTTGAGGTGTATCCGAGTAACCAGCTGGGCAGCGCTAAAGAGCATGTGCAGCAGGTGAAAGATGGCATTATCCAGGCCACCCTGACCTCCACTGGTGCGCTCTCTTCCTATTATCCGCGTATCGGGGTGCTGGATGTGGCATTTGCTTTTGGCCACAACGCAGCAACTTACGATGTTTTTGACGGTAAGTTTGGTAAGACGCTGGCGCAGGATATTGATGCTTCTGTAGATGGTGTCAAAGTGCTGGGCTTCCCGGATACCGGCGGTTTCTTCTCAGTGACCAACTCTGTACGTCCAATCGAAACATTGGATGACTTCAAAGGTATCCGTATTCGTACAATGACGCTGCCTTCCCACCAGAAAATTATCCAGTCTCTGGGTGGTGAAGCTTATCCACTGGCCTGGGGCGAAGTTTATTCATCGCTGCAGACTGGCGTGATCGATGGCCAGATGAACCCGATTCCAACGGTTTCTTTCGCCAAGTTCAATGAAGTACAGCAGTATCTGACGCTGACCAACCATCTGTTCGCTCCGTACACCTTCATGATGAATGAAGACTTCTTCGCCGGTCTGACCGAGCAGGAGCAGAAGATCATTCGTTACGCTACCCACTCTGGCATTGTCGCTAGTCGTGGTGTCGCGCGTGCGATCGAAGCGTCCGAAGACCGTGGTCTGGCAGGGCTGAAGAGCAAGATGAAAGTGAACTCCATATCGCCAGATGAGCGTGAGAAGTTCCGCAAAGCTGCAGAGCCTGCAATCGTAAAACATGTTGAGGCAACTCTGGGACAGGAAGGCGTTGAACTGTTGACCCTTTTCCGCAATGAAGTCGCTTCAGCGAACGATAGCCTTTATCTGAATTAATCGCCTGTACCAACTCCAACCCCTGTTGCTTTGACAGCAGGGGTTGGCCAAGGAGTTGACCATGAAAGTCATCGCTCTCGGGGAATGCATGCTTGAGGTGAAGGTAGAGAAGCTACCTGAAGCGCGCTTTAGCTATGGCGGAGATACCTTCAATACTGCGTATTACCTGACCTTGCTGGATGTTGAGACTGAATATGCCACCGCTTTGGGCTGTGACGGCATGAGTGATTGGCTGATGGCTGAGTGGCAGCAGTTGGGTATCGCAACCCGCTTGGTGAAACAGATATCGGGTAAAACACCAGGCCTCTACATGATCCAGACTGACCCGTCTGGTGAACGCAGTTTCAGTTATTGGCGCAATGATTCCGCAGCGCGCTTGTTGTTTGCAGATAGCTCTAAAGACGAGTGGTTAGAGTCTTGTCAGGCAGCGGATATGTTCTATTTTTCGTTGATTTCGTTGGCTGTATTGCAGCCTGATACCCGTTCGACTCTGATCGCACTCCTGGCTGAGCTTAAAGCGCGGGGTGTGACTATAGCATTCGATAACAACTACCGGCCGCTGCTTTGGCAAGACAATGCTGAAGCGCTCTACTGGCTGCAACAGGCGATCCCATTTGTCGATATCTATCTACCCGGTGTTGAAGACGAGATGGCGATTTTTGGTTTGGTTGAACAGGATCTTGTACCTCATTTAACGCAGTTGGGTATCGCCGAAATTGTGGCAAAAAATGGCGGGGCTGAAACCATTTTGATGCTAGACGGAGAGCTTAGTCGTCATCCATCCGAACCGCTTAGTGCAGTGGATACCACTGCTGCAGGTGACTCATTTAATGCCGGTTATCTGGCGGCACGGTTGCGTCAGTGTCCGCCTGAAGAAGCTTTAGTAGCCGGCCATCAAATAGCCAGTCAGGTGATTATGCATCCTGGCGCATTGGTTCCGATCGCAGAGTTGGATCTGACACTGTCGTGGTCTGATCAGTTATCTGCTTCCAGAAGGTAAATTATGAAAGTATTTGTGGCTTCGCTGGCGACCGAAACCAACACCTTTTCGCCAGTACCGACTGATATGCAGTCATTTAAAGAGTCTTTTTATGCCCCTCCGGGCGAGCACCCTGAAACCCCAACTTTGTGCAGTGCGACTCACATTGTTTGCCGTCGCAGGGTGCCTGCTGAGGGCTGGGAGTTGGTAGAAGGTACCGCCGCATGGGCTGAGCCTGGTGGTTTGGTGAATCGGGATACCTACGAATCACTGAGAGATGAAATTCTCGGTCAGCTGCAGAGCGCGATGCCGGTTGATGGTGTCATTCTGGGGTTGCATGGCGCCATGGTGGCTCAGGGATATGATGACTGCGAGGGAGACCTGCTGGCGCGGGTTCGAGAGATCGTTGGTTCCGAGATTACTGTTGCTATTGAGCTTGATCCGCATAGTCACCTGACTCCGAAGCGGGTCCATCACGCGGACATTCTGATTGCCTTTAAAGAGTTTCCTCACGTCGACTTTGCTGATCGGGCGGAGGAAGTTGTCGATCTGGCGATTCGGCGGATGAAAGGAGAGATTGACCCGGTTAAATCGGTATTTGATTGCAGAATGATTGAAGTTTTGCCAACTAGTTTGGAGCCGATGCGGTCATTTGTAGACAAGATTAAACAGTATGAACAGCGGCCGGGCATTCTTTCTATCTCAGTTATCCACGGCTTTATGGCAGGAGATGTGCCTGAGATGGGGACCAAGCTGATGGTGATCACTGATGGCCAGCAGCAGCTTGGTGATCAGTTAGCGAAGGAGCTGGGTCTGGAGCTGTTTTCATTCCGGGGTAACACTCGGCCACCTTTTGTCTCCCCTGGTGAAGGGCTGCAACAGGCGTTGAGTTATCCACAAGGCCCGGTTGTAGTGGCTGATGTCTGGGACAACCCCGGCGGCGGGGTCGCGGGTGATTCAACCATTCTGTTGAAGCAACTAATGGACTTAGGTGTTACTGACGCAGCTATTGGCACCGTCTGGGATCCCATCGCCGTGCGTTTTTGTATTGCGGCCGGTGAAGGTGCTCAGCTGCAACTCCGTTTTGGCGGTAAGGCATGCGGTACAGCTGGTGGCCCGGTAGATGCGCTGGTCAGGGTCAAGAAAGTGGCCTTGCAGGCTGTGCAGAGCTTCGGTGACAGCATAGTGCCTATGGGGGATTCGGTCGTCGTTGAAGTGGCTGGTATTGATGTGATCCTCAACTCCAACCGTGCACAGGCGTTTTCGCCAGATCTGTTCTCTAATATGGGAATAGATCCATTGCAGAAGAGAATCCTGATAGTGAAATCTACCAACCACTTCTATGGCGCTTTCTCGAAAATAGCTGAACATATCGTTTATGTGGATTGTGGTGCTCCATATCCAAGTGATCCCAAGACCAACGGCTATACCAAACTGAAGCGGGCGATCTGGCCGATCGTTGAGAATCCCCATGCAATTGCGGCTGAAGTGGAGGGTGCATAAATGAGTGAACGTCATGTCAGCGGTCTGGACACGCCATGTCTGGTGGTAGATGAAGCTATCGTTGAACGTAATATCCAGCGGTTCCAGGAGTACTGCGATCAACATGGTTTGTTGCTGCGGCCCCATATCAAAACCCATAAGATTCCGGCGATGGCTGAACGACAGCTGCAAGCAGGCGCCATAGGGATCAACTGCCAGAAAGTCTCCGAGGCGGAAGTCTTCGCTGCGGCAGGCTGTGACGACATTCTGATTACCTTCAATATTCTGGGCGCGGAAAAACTGGCCCGGCTGGTTGCCCTGAACGACAAAGTAAAACTATCCGTGGTGGCGGATAGCACTGAAACTGTGCGTCAGTTATCCCAGGCTTTTGCCGATCAGGAGCGGCCGATTCGGGTACTTGTTGAGTGTGATACTGGCGCGGGTCGCTGTGGCGTACAGTCGCCCGAGCAGGCATTGCAGTTGGCTAAGTTATTGCGTGAATCCCCAGGTACTGAGTTTACCGGCTTGCTGACCTATCCATCTCCATCACTGACCGAAGAAGCCAACCAGTGGTTGATGAAAGCGCGAACGCTTTGTATCGAAGCGGGATTGCCGCCACAGGTGATCAGCACCGGTGGAACACCCGGTATGTTCAGGGCGCATCAGTTCACAGTGGCGACTGAATATCGGGTCGGAACTTATATCTACAATGATCGCTCACTGGTTGAATATGGGCTTTGTGAGTTCGATGACTGTGCGCTAACGGTGTTAACCACTGTAGTGAGTCGGCCGACAGAAGATCGCGGGGTCATTGATGCAGGCACTAAGACCCTGACCTCAGACTTACTTGGGATGGAAGGCTATGGTTGGGTAAAGGAGTATCCTGATGCCCGGATCTATGCCCTTAGTGAAGAGCACGGTTGCATCGACTTCTCCGCCTGTGAGCAAAAGCCAGAGATTGGAGAGAAGCTTAATATCATTCCGAACCATGTATGTGTCGTCAGCAATATGTTTGATTCCGTTTACCTGAAAAAGGACCAGCTGGTGGAAGAGTCTATAGCTGTCGCTGCCCGAGGTAAGGTCTGGTGAGTCTGTTGCAGTTAGTTTGTTAAACTAGCTGCATTGGGAGACACCTTCTCTGTCTCCAGTGCTGACAGGAATGAACTGATGTTGTTAGGTGTTTGCCTCGGAACAAATGATCTCGATAACGCTGGGAAGTTTTATGACCGTGTACTGGGCACTCTGGGTATGGTCCGGACGATGGAAGTAGAGGGCGAGATCGGGTATGGCATGCCGGGTGAACAGAGCTGCTTTTGGATTCTGACGCCTTTTAACCAGCAGCCTGCAACCTTTGGTAATGGCACTCAGGTCACTTTTAAAGCGGCGGATAACAGTACAGTTGACCTCTTTCATCAAACGGCTCTGCACATGGGGGGCGTTGATGAAGGAGCACCGGGTTTCCGTTACCGGCCAGAATACTATGGTGCCTACTGTCGGGATCCTGATGGTAATAAACTGCATATTATGTTCGAACCGGGTGTATGATGTAGCCGCCCCGCAACGGCTCGAAGTATGACCGCATCATAGCGACATAGATCAACCTTCTCTGGTCTGAAGCTATTTTCTTATATACGGAATCGTTCTTTTCCTCTATGTTGCCTCATCCTGTTTTAGTATTCGGCTTTGCCGAACTAAAGCAGAGCCAGGGTGTGGGCCCGGATTTGCTGTTAGCCGTTGTCCTGTTTGGGCGAACAGGGCGGTGAAGCGCTTAGGCGTTTTTTCTAACATACTAATAAATAAAGATTATTTTACTGGAATGGTGCATGCAGAATAATTCTGAAACTGGCAAAAGGATAAGCGAGTTTAGACATAAGGAAGACCGCTGGCCTGTTTTTATTATTCTGGCCCTGACAGCCGTTGATTTTATTCTGTACTTCACAGTAGATGATGTGGCACTTCTCATCGGTTATTACCTGTTGATGATCCTGCCAAAGGGCGTTATCTGTGCCTGGAACCACCATCACCAGCATCTTTTCACTTTCAGGAATGCGGCACTTAATCGCGGCTTAGAGCTCGCCTACGCGCTGCATACCGGAGTTACAACCCATCTTTGGCGTCTGCATCATGTTTTGGGTCATCATCTGAACTTCCTTGATCAGGAGAAAGATGAGAGTCGTTGGAAACGTAAAGATGGCACTCAAATGGGTGTTGTTGAGTACACACTGAATGTTGCGCTGACAGCCTATACCAGAGGTTACACGGTCGGGAAACGATATCCGAAACAACAGAAGCCTTTCCTGATTTTTACCGCTTTAACCTTTATCGTTGTTGCTGCACTTGTATGGTACAAACCGGTCGCGGGTCTGATGTTGTTTGTCTTGCCGATGATCACCAGTTTGCTGTTTACGGCTTATGTGACCTACGAGCATCATTCCGGTCTTGATACTGATAATGAATTCGAAGCGTCTTACAACAATCTGAACCCTACGTTTAATCTGTTGACCGGCAATCTCGGCTACCACACCGCACATCACCACAAGCAGGGTGTGCACTGGTCTAAGTTGCCGGAACTGCATGCAAAGATAGAAGACAAGATTCCTGAACACCTTTACCAAAAGTCGATTCTGACCCGAATGTTGCTGGGTGGTTGAATCAAGACAGTAGGTACAGAGAGTACCCGCAGGACAAAGAGAGTTTAATTCCGAGGGTTGTCGTCACTATCCCGGAAGTGAAAGGTTTTGTCAGCCTTGGCCAGAAGATCCAGAAGACGTGAGTGAGCGAGAGCCTGTTGAGGGCTTTCGTCCTCGCACCAGATTTTCAGGGTGGCAACAAAAATCGTGGTCAGTACTATCTCTTCAATTTGCCTTTGTCTGCCGCCGGAGTGAAGCCCGGCAGCATCCCGCCAGAGTTGTACCAGTTGAGACAGGTCGAAGATCATAGGCACCCAGTGGTGAATATGGGGAGGATGCAGCTTGCTCTTCAACATCTGAGCGGTGACCAGATGGTAGCGTGCAAGGCTGTCGAACCAGCGCCAGATAATCAGTTCTAAACGCTCTCTGGCAGGAAGTGACCTGACTTGCGAAGGCGAGAAACTGAGCATCTGCTCCATGGCTTGTCGAAACCATTGGTTCGCAATTGCATTGCTGTCAGGGTAGATCTGACGAAGTTCATTGGCGGAAATTTCGCAACGCTCCGCTAGTGCCATCATACTCAGGTCATACCAGTTCCTTTGTTCATCGGCCATCGCCATAGCTTTATCAAGGATCGTGTCGATGGAACTTGAGCCAGTATTATTGTCGCCCTGGTTTGTCATCTTGAATGAGGAATTTATTGCTCGTTTTATCTATCGAACAGTATAGAAGAGCCTGTTGGCACTGAACCAAAGAGTGATAAGAGTTTCATTGGCTTAATCGGGGGTAGGTAGAGAGTTGGGCTGGAAGAGGTCGGTGTTGATCGCGTAACTTGCGTTGCTGCCAGATAAAGGGTTTGTTGTCCCTTTAGGACTTGGCTGGCTTTGCCACCGGGCCTAGGTATAGAGCTGGGCTACCTTTACAGCAGCCCTGCGCAGTCGGTTAAAACAGGCTTTGGCCGTTAATATCTGAACTGAGTCACCTGGCGCTCCAGTTCACAGGCTAAGTAAGATAGTTCCTCACTGCTCGCTGCGACAGTTTCTGAAGCTAGGGCGGTTTCTTCCGAAACCCGCGCGATATTGACTAGATTCTGGTTCATTTCATCCGCTACCTGAGTCTGCTGTTCAGTAGCCGTAGCAACCTGGATCGAAAGGTCTCTGACCTGATTCATCTGCTCTACTATGCGCATCAGCTCCTGACCCGCGTGGTTAGCTGTCTCGACGCTTTCATTGGCTCCAGCTGTAGAGCGATTCATCGATTCCACGGCATGCTTTGCACTGGATCTAAGGCGTTCGTTCATCTCCCTGATTTCACTGGTCGATGACTGAGTCCTCATTGCCAGCTGACGTACTTCATCTGCAACAACCGCAAAGCCTCTGCCGGATTCTCCAGCACGAGCAGCTTCAATAGCGGCATTCAGTGCCAGTAGATTGGTTTGTTCGGAAATGCTCTGGATCTGTTCCAGTACATTGCCAATCTGTTCTGTATCTTTCTCCAGACTGGTGACTACATCGGCAGCTTGAGATATATCTTCGGCTAAACTCCGGATTTTATGGATGGTATCTTCGACATCCTCGTTGCCCTCTTCTGCTTCGTGGTCTGCAGCGTCTGTTGCCTGGGCAGACTGAGAGGCGTGTTTAGAAATTTCCATAACGGTCGAGGTCATTTCGGTCATTGCCGATGCCAGCATTTCCGTTTCGGATGACTGTTGGCGGGCTCCTGCGCTGGTCTGTTCTGAGCTTGAAGCGAGCTGAACTGAGCTGGCCTGAACCTCTCTGATTGAATCAGCTAGCTGAAGAATCAGGTTCTGTACCACCTCAAGGGTTGAATCTATGCAGCGGCTGAGGTGGCCGATCTCATCTTTACTGGTGATATTAACGCGTTGTGTCAGATCTTTGTCTGCGATCTTCTCCAGTACTTTTTCCATCGCTGACAGAGGCGCTGTAATACTGCGAATGATCGGAATCGCCAATGCCAGCAATACGCCTATAATAACGGCCAATTGCCAAAGGAAGTGCATCAGTTCTGTCAGGAATGCTGCTTCGATATCGTCAACATAAACACCGGTACCCAGAACCCATTCTGAATTACCCACAGACGCGACGTAACTGATTTTCGGTTGAGGTGTCTCGTTGCCTGCTTTTGGCCAGTTATAGGCAAATAGTCCCCCTGTATCGGATTGGGGAGCGAGGTTGGCCATTCGGCTGAATACCGCATCGCCATCTTTTGTCCTAATGGCACTGTAGTCTTTGCCCTTCAGCTCGGGTTTTCCACCATGGGCAACCACACGTGCTTTCGCATCGAAAATAAAGAAGTACTCGTTACCGCGATACTTCATCTGCTCAATCAGCTTGATAGCGCTGAGTTGTGCTGCTTCTTTATCGGTGGACTCGGCTGAGGTTAGGTTAAGCTGGCTCTGTACTACGTCTACCGCAGTATCGACCAGTGACTGAATTTCAGCTTCGCGTGCACTATATAGCTCGCTGCGCCACTGCAGCAAACTCACCGTTTTTATCACGATAACGGCGATCGCAGCAGCGACCACTAACATCCCAAGACGGGATCTTACGGAAAGGTTTTTCATCAATTTCTGCCCCTAATTCCTTGGAAAGCAGGAAAGCGAACCTGTGCCTTAAAAGGGCTTTGGTTTAGTCTTTAACCATCCCTGATAAGCGGCAGATAGCGTTCCCTGAAAGCGACTAAGGGCTCTTTGTATAATATGTATACAATTTATAAGCAACAGAACAGCAGCAAACATTAATATAAAATTAATGATTGTTGCGGTTATTCGCTGAACTCTTGAGCTGGCACAATAAGTTATCCCGCGAATATGGCGGCGCTTCCAGTGGAACGAGAACGGATTTTGGCTGCTGTGGTTACAGAATTGGAGGGTAGAGGGGCTTAAGGCTCGGCGGAAAGCCCCTATCGCAAAGGGGCTCTCCGAGGGAGAGTAGTCTAGATGACCCTCATAATTTCCCAGTACTGGGTGCCTGAAACAACGTGAGGTTCCATTTCCACGCTCCAGGCCTTATGAGCTTCGATCTCACCTAGTTTGTTCCAGGACTCATCCAGTTCGGCCAAACCGGAAATTTCTACTTCAGAGATGATTTCAGACTCTTTTGCACCAACTGAACCAGTCAGTATGCGCACTTTGTCATGGCTCCAGCCAATCTGAACTCCGATCTCTTCAAACCAGTGCTTTAAGTAACTGATGACCACTGGCTTGTGGCCAAATTTTGCATGTATGTGCCACCTGGCGACCATCATGACCTGTCCCTCCTCTGTGCGTGAACACCAGCAAGTATAGTTCTGACTTTGTGCGCTAGAGCGAGCTTTGTGGTTATTGCTGTGAGAACTGCTCGATTAGCCAGTTTTTCAGAGCACTGGCCGCTGGGCTTAGAGGAGTGTTTGTGGGATGAACGAGATAATAGTTCTTATCCATTGGGAGGCGATGGGAAAACGGTTCGATCAGCTCTCCGGTCTTGAGCTCTTCCTGAACCAGTAACGCACTACATAAAACGACTCCCTGATTTCTCTTGGCTGCATCGATCGCTAGCAGGGCCTGATCAAAGTGCAGTGTGGGTATATGCTCTTTGCGGTCGGTTGAGATAGAGGTGAATGCGTTCAGCCAACGATCCCAGAACGGTTGGATAGTGGTGACGATAAGCGTTGCCTGATCAAGCTGGTCTGGTTTTACTAGGTCTTTAGCTTCTTTGTATGACGGGGTGCAAAACAGTCGGGTCTCGTCGTCGAATACGAGATGCGAGTCGAGCTGTGGGTCCTTACCGTCAAAGTGCCGAATCGCCAGGTCGACCCTGTCATTCTTAAAATCTACCGGGTTGTTCGAGGCTGTGATGTGAACTTCGATTTCCGGATGCAGGCTTACAAAGTACTCCAGCCGGGGACCTAACCACTTAGAAGCGAGTGTTTGAGTTAGCGACAGGCAGACTTTGTTTTGGTCCCTCGATTTACACTGTTCGCTAGCAGAGTTGATCTGTTCCAGGGCGGGTGCGATACGGCTGAAATAATCCATGCCGCGGTCTGTTGCCTGAAGTTTACGTACCTGGCGGGTGAAAAGCGGGAAACCGAGCCAGTCTTCCAGCTTGCGAACCTGTTGGGATACTGCGCCTGGGGTGATATGCAGTTCTGTCGCTGCTTGTTTAAAGCTACCGCAACGTACGGCCGCTTCGAAAGCAAGCAAAGCGCGTAGTGGTGGCATGGACTTGTGCATCAATACTCCAGAGCGTTTATGAGATAGAAAAACTATCTCATACTGTGTAAATAAATCGCTTGTCACCATAGCACAAACAGCCAGAATAATGACTCTGGATAGAGCGGCATCCCTGCTATGGGCTGGTGTTATCTATCTATACAGATATGCTTTAAAGGCAATATCGTGGCACCTGAAACAGAAAGAAAAAGACACTCTATGACTGCTAAAGTACCCGATCAGATCAACAGCGCTCTGTTTAATCCTGTCCTGATAGCTGGCTGCATTATTATTCTGGTCAGCTTTGCGATCAGGTCATCTTTTGGCCTGTTTCAGATTCCTATTGCTGAGGAATTCAATTGGCTCCGCGCTGATTTTTCGTTCGCCATCGCGATTCAAAACCTGTTTTGGGGAATCGGTCAGCCACTCTTCAGTGCAATGGCGGAAAAATACGGTGATCGCAAAGCGATAGTCGCAGGTGCGATTACCTATGCAGCAGGCTTGGTATTGTCTTCATATGCGATTACTCCTGGTCAGCATCAGTTACTGGAGATCCTTGTCGGCTTTGGTATCGCCGGAACCGGATTCGGTGTCATTCTCGCTGTGGTTGGCAGGGCTGCTTCCGATCAACACCGTTCATTAGCATTGGGGATTGCTACTGCAGCAGGATCTGCCGGGCAGATAGTCGGGCCACCGCTTGCGCAGTATCTACTACAGAACATGCCGTGGCAGTCAGTTTTTGTGGTGTTTGCAGGTTTGATACTGCTGTCTTTGTCAGTGTTGTTTTTTATGCGCGTGCCTGCGCCAGCTAAGGTCGACAACCCGGATGATGGCTTAGGGCAGGTCGTTAAGAAAGCGGTTCGTGATCCTTCATTTATCTTCATCTTTTTGGGCTTTTTCTCCTGCGGATATCAGCTCGCCTTTATCACCGCTCACTTCCCGGCCTTTATCGCAGAAATGTGCAGTGCAGTGGCGCCGGGCAGCATTATCGAAGCCTTAGGAGTGACTTCAACTTCAACACTTGGAGCGGTGGCTATTGCGCTAATCGGTGTTGCCAACATTGGCGGTACTATTCTGGCGGGTTGGTTGGGCAACAGATATTCACGCAAGTACTTGTTGGCCAATATCTACATGTTAAGGACCCTGGTTGCAGCGGTGTTCATTATGAACCCTATCACTCCGGAAACCGTTGTCATCTTCTCGGTACTCATGGGTGCGCTATGGCTGGCTACAGTGCCTTTAACGGCGGGTCTGGTGGCTCAGATATACGGGCTGCGTTATATGGGTACACTGTACGGGCTGGTATTCTTCTCGCACCAGCTTGGAGGCTTTCTGGGCGTTTGGTTGGGAGGATCTTTGTATGACCTTTACGGTAATTACACTTTAGTGTGGTGGATAGGTGTTGGGGTTGGTGCTTTTTCTGCGCTGATTCATCTGGCAGTTAAAGAACAACCCTGGTCTGACCGTCAGTCGACGGCGGCATCTGCTTAATTAAAAGGAAAGGAGGGGCTCGGGCCCCTCCTTTTTAGTCTTAATCGTCAGAGACGGAACTGTTTAACCAGTGTGCTCAGTTGATGAGCTTCTCTGCCGATCTCCTCTGTTGCCTCTACAACTCTGGCTGTATCTTCTTTGGTGCGGCCTGCTGAATCCGAGATGCTGATCACACGGGAATCAATTTCAGCTGCGACGCTGCTTTGTTCTTCTGCCGCAGTTGAGATCATGGTGTTCATGGAAGAGATAGTGTCGGCTGACTGCATAATGGTCTGGAGTGATGCTGCCGCAGCTTCTGCCAGTTCATTGCTTTTTTCTGCCAGTTGGGTGCTGCTATCCATAGAGGAAACAGCGGTTTGAGCTTTGTTTTGCAGTCGATCAATGATATCTCTGATCTCCTGAGTCGACTGCTGGGTTCTCTGGGCTAGGGTACGCACTTCATCTGCAACGACTGCAAATCCTCGGCCCTGTTCGCCCGCGCGCGCTGCCTCAATCGCTGCATTCAGCGCCAGCAGATTGGTTTGATCTGCAATATCGTTGATTACCGAGGTTACATTACTGACCGAGAGCGTTTCTTCTTCCAGCTCTTTCAGAATCTGGGCTGTATCTTCAAGATTAGCCAGCATCTTATGAACCTGTTCCCCCGATTGCCCGACAACCTCGCCGCCACTTTGGGCTTGCCTGTCGGTTTCTGAAGCTGCATTTTCAGCTTCTACAGCGTTCTGAGCGACTTCCTGAACAGTGGCGCTCATCTCATTCATTGAAGTAGCAACCAGCTCGATATCTTCGTACTGGCGGTTAACACCTTCGTTAGCATCGGCTGTTGCAGAGACTACTTTCTGGATGTGGGTTTCAGTATTAAGCGCGACATTCTGGACGGCTCTAAGCAGGTCACCTACCCGGTCAATCATGTTGTTGTAGGCATGAAACATCTGCCCGATCTCGTTGTCGGTGCGGTCAACGGTGAAGCGGTGAGAGAAATCGCCTTCACCTACCTCGGACATACGACTTAACAAGCGCTGGATATTACTAATCAGCATGCTGAGGCCAAAAATACGTCCAAAAACAACCAGAATGAGGATTAGCGAGACACAAGCGAACGCGACCATCAGCTGAGCGTGCATAGTGTCACTGGCCATTTTGGTCAGCATCCCCACGGCTTTATTCATCTCTTTGAGTATTACAGGGGATTTCTTCTGAATCTCTGAAAGCGATTGCTCGTTATTCTGTGCGAGATGCTTTGTGATGGTCTTCTTGTAGTCGTTCCATAGTGACTCAACGTGGCTCATCTGTTTAAGAATGGCCTCATCAGTGATGGGGTTCATACCCAGCTTTGCATCACCGTTGATGATTGCAGTGTGAGATGACTCAAACAGCTGCATCGTTTTTCTAAGCGTTGTTTCTTGCTCTACTTTAGCTGCAACTAGCAGCACTTCTTTGGCGATTTTCTGGCTCAGCATTCTCTGTCGGCCAGCCATGTCGATGGTTTGTGGATTGATCGAAAGGCTGAAATAGAGCGATATGCCTGACGATGCCGCCAGGATAAAGATCAGAGCATAAGAAAAAGTGAACTGGCTTTTTAAGGTCTTAAGCCCTATCAGCCGCAGTGTGGAATCAATAAGACTAGCAATCGACTGGTGCACATCAGGCTCCCGAACAGGTGAAAGTCATCTTACGAATCTTGCCGGTTGTAAGCTTTGAGAAACAACATCTTAGACGAGAATGTTGTCATTAGGAATGTATTTGCTGCGGTAAAGAACTTCGTAAGAGAGAGGTTTGATTTTAATCAGGCCAAAGTTGATAGGCGCCTCTAAAGCTTTGGGGGTACGTTATAGCGCGGCCAGATAGACAACTGACATGGGCAGCGGTTGGTTTATACCTTATTGATCTTTGTAGTAGCGAATGCCTGCAGTAGGTGGGTTGATCTTAATTTCCTTTGGGGAAATTACGTCCCTTCGGGCTTCGAGAGCGATGCTCTCTCGTCTCAAAATGCTCCTGTGGTCGCATCTTGTCGAACCAGATCGGTGCTTCTCATCCTGCCTCCGTTCAGGCACAAAAAAGCCCCGCTTATAGCGAGGCTTAGTGATCTCCGCACGGGTGATTCATGCGCAGGAGGCGGATTGACCTTAATTTCCTTTGGGGAAATTAAGTCCCTTCGGGCTTCGAGAGCGTTGCTCTCTCGTCTCAAAATGCTCCTGTGGTCGAACCAGATCGGTGCTTCTCATCCTGCCTCCGTTCAGGCACAAAAAAGCCCCGCTTATAGCGAGGCTTATCTGTGCCTGAAAGTGGTGCCCGGAGGCGGAATAGAACCGCGCCGCGCAGGTCACCGACACATAGTGGCGGTACCCCAGAAACAACAAAGGCCTGCATCTTTGCAAGCCTTGAAGTAGTGGTGCCCGGAGGCGGAATCGAACCACCGACACGAGGATTTTCAATCCTCTGCTCTACCGACTGAGCTATCCGGGCAACTCAGGAGGCGCGTATTAAACACCGATTCCTGAGGATGGTCAACACCCTTTTTAAACTTTTTTTACTTTTATTTTGAAGGCGGTACGTAACCTTCAGCCTGCTCATATTCTTCACCTGACATGAATTTTTTCATCTCCGCCTGCAGGAACTCGCGAGAGGCCGGATCCATCATATTCAGGTGCTTTTCATTGATCAGCAGGGTCTGGTGGGCGGTCCACTCCTGCCATGCTTTTTTGGAGATATTGTCGAAGATATCCTGTCCGATCGGGCCCGGGTATGGTGGACGATCCAGGCCTTCTAACTCTTCATTGTATTTGCGGCAATGCACGGTGCGGCTCATAGTGTTTTCTCCTCAGGACTGCAGGCGCTCTATCAGGCGCTTAACAGGCGCAGCCAAGCCAATACTTTGTGGTTGCTGTACGTTATACCAGAGTGCGTTGTCCCCTTCCATGACACGATTTGCAGGGTTATTCAGTTCCAGCAGCATCGGGGTGATATCCAGATGGAAGTGACTGAAGGTATGACGTAGTGGTTCTAATGCCGAAACACTTTGCTGGTCGACGCTAATGCCCAGCTCGGTTTCTGCATCTCGCAGATCCTGTACTTCTGGCAGGCTGAACAGACCGCCCCAAAGACCGACCGGTGGACGCTGTCGAAGCAGAATCTGGCCTTGTTCATTGCGGATCAGCAGCATAATGGTCTGTTTTACCGGGATCTCTTTCTTTGGCCGGGGCATTGGTAGTTCTGTTGTGCGGCCCTGATCAAATGCCTGGCAATTCGGTTGTAACGGGCAGAGCAAACAGCTTGGTTTGCTGCGGGTACATAGGGTTGCACCCAGATCCATCATCGCCTGAGTGTAGTCACCGGTGCGATGCTGTGGTGTAAAACGTTCAGCATAGTGCCACATCTCCTTAGTGACGGACGGAGTGCCAGGCCAGCCATCAATGGCAAAGAAACGGGCCAGTACCCGCTTAACATTGCCATCAAGGATAGGTGCCCATTTGCCGGTTGAGATAGACAATACGGCGCCAGCAGTGGAGCGGCCGATGCCCGGCAGTGATTCTAGACCCTCTACAGAATCCGGGAACTCCCCCTGATAGTCGCTGACCACCATTTTAGCGGCTTTATGCAAGTTGCGGGCGCGAGCGTAATAACCCAGGCCGGTCCATAGATGAAGTACTTCGTCCTGATCCGCTGCTGCCAGGGCATGAACATCAGGAAAGCGCTCCATAAAGCGTTGATAGTAGGGGATTACGGTCTTGACCTGAGTTTGCTGCAGCATGATCTCAGAGACCCAGGTGTTGTAGGCGGTTTTATTTTCCTGCCATGGCAGGTCATGACGGCCGTGCTGGTCAAACCAGCCCAGCACGGCGTCGCTGAATTGTTGTGGCTGCATTCAGTTAAACAGGCCCTTGAGTTTATCTCCCAGCTGGCCTTCGAGTTTATCCTTCAGTTTGTCCTCAACCTTGGATTTCACTTTCTCTTCTACCTTGCGTTTAACTTCCTGTTTCAGCAGGTCTTCGATGACGCTGAGATCAGGGCGACACATTTTGGCCGGTGGAGTATCGAACGAACCTTTACAGTTCACCGGCCACTCTACGCCCTGCAGTTTGTTGTTGACGGAACAGGTCTGCTTGAACAGATCCTCTTCAATTTTCAGTCCTAAGCGGTAGTCGACCAGTGCTTTAGGCAGGTTAACGTTACCGCGACCACCAAGACTCATAGCATCAAGCTTGGCTTTCAGGTCTTTGTTGCTAACCAGACCGTTCTTGATCTGGAAGTTGCCACCCATGTTGGCGAACGGGGTAGAGGTATCCACCTGTTCAGCATTTACACCTAGGGCTGCAACGTTATTGAAGCCCTGACAGATGGTCTGTGCCATGTCGATGCCGTTGATAACGCCGTCTGTCACGTTGACGTTGGCAGTACCGGTCATGGTGTTGACGATATCGTAGACCGAACGACCACGCACGGTGACGTCCGATTTGGCATTCAGGCTACCGGTAATAACGGCTTCGCCTGCTAGGTCTTTCAGCATCTCGCCAATCTGAATGCCGGTGATGTTTTTCTTACCGTTGATCAGCAGAGGGCTCTTACGCGCGTCTATCGTTGCTGAGTTACGGATCTTACCGCCATATAGATCAGCATTGATCTTGCTTGCTTTCACCAGGCCGCCATGAGCGCTGGTGACCAGCTGCAGGTTGCTGACCTTAATGCCATTGATCTGCAGTTTTTGCAGTCCAATATCCGCATCAAGATTTAGTGCTTTCAATGGCTCGACCGGGATTACCGGCTCTTTGGAGTAGCGTTCTTTTTTGCCACCACTGCTGCCAGACGCTGCAGTGCTTTGTGATGACTCTTTCGCGGCAGCTTTTTTCTGCTGTGGTGGCAGGTAGCGGTCTGCATTCAGATCATCACCTTTCAGCGCCAGCTTGATCGCGCCATTTGTCAGGGCGTAGCTGAGTTGGCCGTTGAAGGTGGTGTCGTCAAGCTTCAGGCTAAGGTCGTTCAATGCCAGTGTATTGGCAGGACCTGCCAGTTTGGCCGACAGGCTGATCTTCTTCAGTACTTCCGGATCTGTCGTTTTAACTGCAGGCTGTCCCATCTCTGCTAGCAATTTATTCAGATCAAAAGGTGCGATTTTCAGGTCACCGCTAAACTCCGGGGCTGCGAAGTTATTCACAACGAGATTACCCTGAGTCGACAGGTTAGCAATCACCAACGTCAGGTTCTTCAGGCTGACATTCTGCTTCTGCAGATCAGTAGCGACATCACTCTTCAGTTCCAATGCCAGTTTCTGATTAGGCACAGCAGGGCCCGCCAGATTCAGCTGAGTATTCAGACCTTTTAGCTGATACTGCTGGTTTTCGAGATCGAGCAAGGCTTCGGCTGCCAGCTTAGTGACCACTGTTAGCTGAGTCTTTCCGCCGCTCTGCTGTTCAGCGTTAAAGCTCATGTCGATTGGGAAGAATGCACCAGTCACAACCTGACCAGAGTTCAGATTGAAATCTTTCAGTGTCACCTTAGTGCCGCTGACAGCATCATCAAAGCTGACGTTACCATTGGTGATAGCGATACTTTCAATGTCCAGCGCGATTGCTGCGCCACCGCTGGCTTCACCGGCATTGGCTGGCGTGCTTTCTGTTTGTTGTGCTGGAGCGGACTCAGTCTTGCCTGCCGGCGCCGTCCAGTTATTGCCTTCCGCATTCTGGCTCAGATTCAGTGTCAGTCCATCGACAACCACGCTGCTCATCTTCACTTCACCGGAGAGCAGTGGTGCGATCTGGACCGATACCTTGGCCTGATTCAGGGATGCCAGCTCAGGCTGACCTGGATAGCGTGCTGTGATCTGATTGATTTCGATGCCGAGCCACGGGAACAGTGACCAATCCATATTGCCGCCGACCTGTAGTTCTATGCCGGCCTTCTCTTTGGCAACTTTCTCAATCTCAGCTTTATAGTCGTTCGGATCGATAAACAGGCCGAGTATCACTCCGCCTGCGACCAGAACTACAACAACCAGGGCGACCAGCCCCAGTAGTACCTTCAGCACGCCTTTCATGGCATTCTCCTTCGCCTTTCGACAGTGGCAGAACCCGCATAGTCCTTGGGAATAGAAGGGCTATTGCAGTTCTAAAATTGATTGCTGGATTATCTCAGTTTAGAGCTAATTTTCCATCCCGAAGGTGGGATATTGAGGATTTTATGGCTGTCAGAACATATGTATTGCTTCTGGCTGCTCGCAGGCGCAAAAGCTTACCTGTAAAGCCTTAAGCGACGATGAATTTTTGTTTTCTTTTCACACCGACTAACGGTGGCTGCAACAGGGGCGCTGTTGCAGGTATAATCACCGCCCTGAGCCTAACTAGCTGGAGACCTCAATGGCAGAGCGTACCGCCACGGTTACCCGAAACACGCTGGAAACCCAGATTACAGTATCCGTTAATCTTGATGGCACTGGTCAGTTTAAAGCTGATACAGGTGTGCCGTTCCTTGAGCACATGATGCATCAGATCGCCCGCCATGGTCTGATTGATCTGGATATCCATGCCAACGGCGATAATCACATTGATGATCACCATACCGTTGAAGACACCGGTATTACGCTGGGGCAGGCCTTCAAAGAGGCTGTCGGCGATAAAAAAGGGATTATGCGTTATGGCCATGCTTACTGTCCGCTGGATGAAGCCCTGAGCCGTGTTGTGATCGACTTCTCTGGTCGTCCAAGCCTGCATATGGATGTTGAGTTTACCCGTGCCAATATCGGCAAAATGGATACCCAGCTGTTCTGGGAGTTCTTCTATGGTTTTGTAAACCACGCGGGTGTAACGCTGCATATCGATAACCTGAAGGGCTTTAATGCTCACCATCAGGCTGAAACTATCTTTAAAGCATTCGGCAAGGCGCTGCGTAACGCGCTGGAGATCGATGCCCGCGCTGCTGATGCGATGCCATCCACTAAGGGGTGCCTGTAATGTCCAGCGTAGCGGTAATCGACTATGGCATGGGCAATCTGCACTCTGTCGCTAAAGCGTTGGAACATGTCGCGCCAGGTATTGAAGTACGGGTCACAGATGATCCCGAACTGGTGGCTTCTGCAGATCGCGTGATTTTGCCTGGCGTTGGTGCTATCCGTGATTGTATGGCTGAGATCCGCAATCACGGCGTTGATCAGGAAGTGGCTGATGCTATCGCATCCGGTAAACCTTTCCTGGGCATCTGCGTGGGTATGCAGGCATTGCTGCAAAGCTCCGAAGAAAACGGTGGTGTAGATTGCCTGGGCCACTTTGATGGTGCGGTTAAGTTCTTCGGTGAAGAACTGACCGATGCTGCTGGTGAAAAACTCAAAGTGCCGCATATGGGCTGGAACATTGTCGATCAGCAGATCGACCACCCGCTCTGGGCGGGCATTGACGACGGTAGCCGTTTCTATTTTGTCCACAGCTATTATGTCGCAGCGCAGAACCGCGCAGAAGTAGCCGCAACTTGCCAGTATGGGGTTAACTGTGATGTTGCCCTGCACCGCGATAACGTTTTCGCAGTTCAGTTCCACCCTGAGAAAAGTCACACTGCAGGCCTGCAGTTGTTGAAGAACTTTCTCAACTGGGATGGCAAGTACTGATAGGTATTAATCGGCCTGCCAGTTTTGTTGGCAGGCTTTGTTCCCGCAACTCAGGCGGGCTCAAGTAAAGAGATAATTCTGGATCGCTAAAATGCTCATTATTCCTGCAATTGATCTGAAAGATGGTAAGTGTGTTCGTTTGCGTCAGGGTCGGATGGATGACTCCACCGTGTTCTCTGATGATCCGGTTGATATGGCCAGCAAATGGGTCGATGCCGGCTGCCGCCGACTGCATCTGGTTGACCTGAACGGCGCCTTTGCAGGTGAACCGGTAAACGGCGAGATCGTTAAAGCGATTGCTGAGAAATACCCGAACCTGCCAATCCAGATTGGTGGTGGTATTCGTAGCCCGGAGATTATCGAAGCTTATCTGCAGGCAGGCGTTAATTACGTCATCATCGGTACAAAAGCAGTTAAAGAGCCTGAGTTTGTTACCGAAATGTGCAAGCAGTTTAAAGGCAATATCATTGTTGGTCTGGATGCTCAGGATGGCTATGTGGCGATCGATGGCTGGGCTGAAGTCACTGATGTTAAAGCGGTTGATCTGGCACGCCAGTTCCGTAACGACGGTGTTGAGTCTATCGTTTATACCGATATCAGCCGTGACGGCATGATGCAGGGTGTTAACGTCGAAGCGACTGTTGATCTTGCCCAGCAGGCGGGTATTCCGGTGATTGCATCTGGTGGTGTAACTAACATCGACGATATCCATGCACTGGGTGCTGTCGCTGATAAAGGTATTCTGGGTGCTATTACTGGCCGTGCGATTTATGAAGGTACGCTGGACGTAGCTGAAGCTCAGACACTGGCTGATCAGCTGGCGAAGTAAGAGGGTACAGACGATGGCGCTCGCTAAACGCATTATCCCTTGTCTGGATGTTGAGAACGGCCGTGTTGTGAAAGGCGTTCAGTTCGTTGATATCCGCGATGCCGGTGATCCGGTTGAAGTGGCAAAACGCTACGATGAACAGGGTGCGGATGAGATCACTTTCCTTGATATCACCGCCAGCCATGAAGGCCGCGATACCATGGTTGAGACTGTTGAACGTATGGCTTCTCAAGTCTTTATCCCCCTGACTGTAGGTGGCGGTATTCGTACCTGTGAAGATATCCGTACCATGCTGAATGCGGGTGCAGATAAAGTGTCGATCAACACCGCTGCGGTATTTAACCCTGAATTCGTGCGCGAAGCGGCTGAACGGTTTGGCTCCCAGTGCATCGTTGTGGCCATTGATGCTAAGAAGGTCTCCGCTGAAGGTGAAGAAGATCGTTGGGAGATCTTTACCCATGGTGGTCGTAAGCCGACTGGCCTTGATGCGGTTGAATGGGCGAAGAAGATGGTCGAGCTCGGTGCTGGCGAGATCCTGCTGACCTCAATGGATCAGGATGGCGTTAAAAACGGCTATGACTTGGGTGTTACCCGCGCGATCTCTGAAGCGGTCAATGTACCTATCATTGCTTCTGGTGGTGCAGGTAATCTGGATCACCTGGTGGAAGGGGTCACTAAAGGTAAGGCTGATGCAGTGCTGGCGGCTTCTATCTTCCACTTCAATGAATACTCGATCCCTGAAGCTAAGCGTTATATGGCGATGAAGGGTGTTGAGGTGCGGTTGTAAGTTTTACAGCCTCGCAGATTGATAATAGAGGCTCCTGATGGAGCCTTTTTTGTCTCCGGAAAAACCCAACTAGATGCGGCAGTACCTGCCGTTTTTTCGTTCATATTTCCTAACAGAGGGGGACGAATGACGAGCGATAGCATGCAATCTGTAGATGGTATCGCCTGATCTGGTTGCCTAGCGCACCACGCCGTAGAATTTCTGCACTTTTAACAGTTCATCCCTCAGGGCTTCCAGTTCCTGATGGCGACCGTTTAAACGCAAATGAAACAATGTCAGGGCGTAGCCAAACAGAATCAAGCCGCCAACCTGATAGTTGAAGGCTTCGTGGTTCAGTAGTAATGCCCCGAGAATAATGAGAATAAACGGCTTCATTTCGTAGGCCCAGTCAGGCCAAAAATACGATGAGACTTTCATATGTTGCTTCCGTGCTTAGTGAATCCTTAAATCCAGTCAGGTCGAGCGTTCTTTGCTCTCGTAATGGTGTTTCAGTTTTTCTAGTCGCCGATTAACTTTTTCCAGCTCTTTTCTGCGATGGCTGAGCCTTACCTTGGCGATAAACAGCCCGGCGACTATGAGTAGGGCGCCCGCAAAATGCACCACACTTTCAGAAGAGAAAAAACAAAATACGCCGGCCACCATAATCAGAAACGGCTTGCCTTCGTAGTACCATTGCGGTTTTGAGTATGTAGAGCGATCCATTGCAAAGCTCCCTGAAGAGGTTTCGCAGAGTGTTCGCTATAAATTGTAGTAGAACAGCAACGAAATGAAATTATGAGTTTAGTCGTACAACTTTTGTGGGTATTAGGCGCTGCTGGCTGAGCAGCAGCGCGAAAGTGGTCAGGCCATTTCGATAACTTTGTCGACCAGCAGGTTAATTCCGCTTGCGGCTTCGGAGATCGAGCCTGCCAGCATATAGGCTGGAGTGGTTACCAGTTTATTCTCTTCATCAATCACAATATCGCTGACCGGGCAGTCCTGATGGCGGCCGCCCATGGTATCAATCGCCGCGGCAGTATCAACATCGATACCGATAGTGCACCTAACACCTTCACCAAAAAGTTTTGGCGCCATGGCAGGTGCGATGCAGATCAGTCCGACAGGTTTACCTGCCTGATGTATAGCGCGGCTGAAATTGGCTACATCTGCATTCACTTCGCAGCGAATACCGTTAACCGCGAAATCGGACAGGTTTTTTGCCGCACCGAAGCCGCCGGGAATAATTAATGCGTCGAACTCGGATGCATCCGCGTCCGCCAGATCTTTAACATTGCCCCGTGCCAGTCGAGCTGCTTCTGTTAAAACGTTGCGGCTTTCGCCCTCTGAGACAGATCCATCCAGATGGTTGATCACATGCAGTTGTTCGATATTAGGGGCGAAACACTGATAGTTTGCCTCGTTCTGCTCCAGGCGCAGGAGGGTCAGTACCGATTCATATATCTCGGCGCCGTCGAAGACCCCGCAACCAGACAAAATAACAGCAACTTTTTTCATCCACATAGCTCCATGACATGAACAAACAGCGGATTTCAGCATCCTAAATACTCAGCTGGCTGATATCCGTCATACCCTTTATAGCAGGGTTTAGGATAACATTTAGCGTTAAATAAACCGTTTTATAAACTGATGTCAGTCAAATGGATTTTCTGTTGTCGCCAGCTGTCACATTTCTGTCATCATTTTTTAGTCAAATTTGCGCCAGATAAAAGGAACCAGAGCTGTGGCCTTTAACGATAGTCAGCGTTTTTTCCCTGAAACCCGCCTGCGCCGCATGCGTGCGGATGATTTTTCCCGCCGCCTGATGCGTGAGAATGTCCTGACCCCAAGTGATCTGATCTACCCGATGTTTGTGATCGAAGGGCAGGGAGAAACCGAACAGGTTGCTTCTATGCCGGGTATTGAGCGGGTCAGTATTGATCTGTTGGTGAAAGAAGCGAAAGAGCTGGTGGCGTTGGGAATCCCTGCGGTTGCACTGTTCCCGGTAACGCCTGCGTCAGCTAAGTCTGAGTTGGCCGAAGAGTCCTATAACCCTGATGGTTTGGCGCAGCGTGCTGTTAAAGCACTGAAAGATGCCTGCCCGGAGCTGGGTGTCATCACTGATGTAGCACTGGATCCATTCACGACACATGGTCAGGACGGGATTATCGACGATAGCGGTTATGTGTTGAATGACCGCACTGTTGAAGTCTTATTGCAGCAGGCGCTGTCTCATGCAGAAGCGGGTGCCGACGTGGTTGCGCCGAGTGACATGATGGACGGTCGTATCGGCGGCATTCGAGATGTATTGGAAGAGCACGGTTTTGTGAATACCCGCATCATGGCTTACTCCGCTAAGTATGCCAGTGCTTATTATGGCCCGTTCCGCGATGCAGTAGGGTCGGCGGGTAATTTGGGTAAAGGTAATAAATTTAACTATCAGCAGGATCCGGCGAACAGTAATGAAGCCATGCACGAAGTGGCCCTCGATATCGCTGAAGGTGCCGACATGGTGATGGTGAAGCCGGGTATGCCATACCTGGATGTTGTGCGTCGCGTTAAAGATGAATTTCAGGTACCGACTTTCGCTTATCAGGTCAGTGGTGAATATGCGATGCACATGGCTGCATTCCAGAATGGTTGGCTCGATAAAGACAGCGTGATGCTGGAATCTCTGATGGCGTTCAAACGTGCGGGAGCCGACGGTGTTTTGACTTACTTTGCCAAAGATGCGGCGAAGTTACTGAATAAATAGTACTGCACCTTCCTGATATGCCGGTGCAGCACCAACGAGGAAAAAACATGGATGATCAGGTCCTGGAGCAGACCCATGAAGCGGCTGCTGCACTGGTAGAAAGTCGAGAGCTACTCTCAACCACCGAACCGGTCGAAGAACCGCCGGTCGATCTTCGCGCCCCTGAGCTATATATCAACCGGGAGCTGAGTCACCTGCAGTTCAACGTGCGGGTGCTGGAGCAGGCGCTTGATCCGCGTCATCCATTGCTTGAGCGCTTGATGTTCCTGCTGATCTTCTCCAGCAACCTGGACGAGTTCTTTGAGATCAGAGTTGCCGAGCAACTGCGACAGCTGAAATTTGGTCGTGAAACTGTTGGGCCAGATGCGATGCATCCGGAAAAGGTGCTCGAAAAGGTTTACGAGATTTGCTCACTAAATGTTGAGCGTCAGTACAAGATTCTCAACGAGACTATGTTCCCAGCACTGGAACAGGCGGGTATTAGCTTTATCCGCCGAGCCAACTGGACCGATGAACAGAAAAACTGGATCAAGGAATATTTTGAAGCCAATGTGCTGCCGGTTATCAGTCCAATCGGTCTGGATCTGTCACACCCATTCCCGAAACTGGTCAATAAAAGTCTTAACTTTATTGTCGAGCTGGAAGGTAAAGATGCTTTCGGACGTGAAAGCGGTCTGGCAATTATACCTGCTCCGCGTTCACTGCCGCGCCTGATCCGTCTGCCTGATGAGCTTTGCGAAGAAGGTGACAATCTGATCTTCCTGTCATCAATCATTCACGAATTTGCAGCTGAACTTTTCCCCGGTATGACGGTAGAAGGTTGCTATCAGTTCCGTATAACCCGAAACGCTGACCTTGTGGTGGACTATGACGAGGTTGAGGATCTGGCGCGTACGCTAAAAGGTGAGCTGCACTCCCGTAAATACGGTGATGCTGTACGACTGGAAGTGGATCAGCGGACTCCAGAGAAGTTTATTGAGTTCCTGCAGAAAGAGTACAGCCTGGATGACACTCAGGTGTATCGTGTTGATGGTCCGGTGAACCTGACCCGTTTAATGGCGGTGCGGGATCTGGTTAAACATGCCGAACTGCGTTGGGAACCGTTTTCACCGGGTATTCCGAGTAAACTGAAAGACACCAAAAATATCTTTGATGCCCTGAAGAAAGGGGATCAACTGCTGCACCACCCGTTCCAGTCATTTATTCCTGTTGTGGATCTGTTGCGTCAGGCGGCTCAGGATTCGCAGGTGGTAGCGATCAAACAGACGCTTTATCGGACAGGTTCAAAGTCCGATATTGTTAAGGCTCTGGTTGAAGCGGCCAGGAATGGTAAAGAGGTCACTGTCGTTATCGAGCTGCGGGCCCGATTTGATGAGGAGTCCAACCTGCACCTTGCCAGTTTGCTGCAGGAAGCAGGTTGCCTGGTTGTCTATGGAGTTGTTGGCTATAAATGTCATGCCAAAGCGATGCTGGTGGTCAGGAAGGAAGCTGGCAAGCTGGTCCGTTACACCCATCTGGGCACAGGTAACTATCACTCAGGTACTGCACGCCTCTACTCTGACTATAGTTATATGACAGCTGATCAGGATGTCGGTGAAGATACCCACAAGGTTTTCCAGCAGCTGACAGGCATGGGTAAGATCCAGCGTCTGAAAAAACTGTTCAACGCTCCATTTACCCTGCATGCCAAGATGCTGGAGCTGGTCAATAATGAAGCCAAACTGGCGAAGGCAGGCAAACCCGGCCATATCATCGTTAAGGTAAACGGCCTCACTGAGCCGAAAATGATCCGGGCGTTGTACGCAGCCTCGCAGGCTGGGGTGAAGATCGATCTGATTATCCGCGGGATGTGTCGCCTGAGACCTGGATTACCGGGTATTTCCGATAATATTCAGGTGCGCTCAGTGATTGGCCGTTTCCTGGAGCATACTCGCGTTTATTACTTCGGTAACAACGGTGATCCGCAAGTTCTTTGTGCCAGCGCTGACTGGATGGAAAGAAACATGCTGAATAGGGTGGAAACAGGTTTCCAGTTATTCGGTAAGCCAGCGAACCGTTTGAAGCGGGAGCTGGACTATTACCTACAGGATAACTGCTTTTCATGGCAGTTACAGAGTGATGGCAGCTACATTCTCAACCAGCCTGAAGAGGGTGATGAGGCCTTCAGTGCTCAGGAGAAGTTACTTCAGGAATTTGCCAGCTAAGTTTTAATCAGGGGACAGATCTGTTGATCGTCCCCGACTGTTTATGGCCATATAACTGTCACGATCCTGTAAAGGGTTGCGGACGATCTTTCACTCATTGCTTCGTCGATGCAACATAATTGCGTTTTGTTCCGAAATAAGGACAATAGGCTCCTTTCCTACGACTAATTGCCAAATAGGAAATTAGTTGAAGACAAACAGGTGAATGTAATGGTCAGGCGCAGTGCCCGGTTCTCCGGTTCTCGCTTTGGCTTTCTGTATGGCGGATAGTTCAGCTATCGGCTGTTTTACTGGCGATAACGGATTCTGCACGATGTCCAATGCAAAAGTAGCCCTGGAACTGCGCGACTTGCACAAGTCATACGGCAGTCTTGAAGTCCTTAAAGGTATCTCTTTCCAAGCCCATGAAGGCGACGTTATTTCGATACTGGGCTCCAGTGGCTCCGGCAAAAGTACAATGTTGCGTTGTATTAACCTGCTGGAACGCCCGAAAAGTGGGCAAATCCTGATTGGAAATGAAGAGCTTGCTCTGAAACCCGGCAAAGATGGCGCACTGGACGCAGCCAACCGTAAGCAGCTGGAACAGATGCGTTCCCGAATCGGTTTTGTCTTTCAGAACTTCAACCTTTGGCCTCACAAAACCATTCTGCAAAATATCATCGAAGCTCCGACTCAGGTGCTGGGACAGTCAAAAGAACAAGCGGTTGCCCGAGCACAGGAACTACTGAAAAAAGTCGGTCTTTTTGATAAGCAGAACGCTTATCCGGGTAACCTGTCAGGTGGTCAGCAGCAGCGTATTGCAATTGCGCGTGCTCTGGCGATGGATCCTGAAGTCTTGTTATTCGATGAGCCAACTTCAGCGCTTGACCCTGAGCTGGTTAACGAAGTTCTCGCGGTAATGCGTGAACTGGCTGAAGAGGGGCGCACTATGTTGATCGTAACCCACGAGATGCGTTTCGCACGTGACGTCTCCAGTCAGGTGATGTTCCTGCATCAGGGACGTATCGAAGAGATGGGTTCTCCTCAGCAGGTGTTTGAGAATCCGCAGTCTCAGCGTGTCCGCGACTTTATGTCCAGCCACGCCTGATTGCGCAAAAATAACTCTGGAAACAACAACAAGAGATGAACATCATGAGTATGCGTAAAATTGTTGCGACCGTATCTTTGGTTGCTGGTGCACTTTTCACCGCTCAGGGCGCTGTAGCTGGCGACAAGATCCGTATTGCTACGGAAGGTGCTTACGCGCCATTTAACACTGTTGACGCAAGCGGCCAGCTGGCTGGTTTTGACGTTGATATCGCTAAGGCACTTTGTGCTGAGATGAAAGCGGACTGCGAAATCGTTGCTCAGGAATGGACTGGTATGATCCCAGCCCTGAAACAGCGTAAATTTGATGCGATCATCGCGTCTATGTCTATTACTGAAGAGCGTCTGCGTGCAGTCGACTTCACTAACCCATACTACTCTAACGTACTGGCTTTCCTGGCTGCTAAAGGCACCGACCTGGATACTTCTAAAGAAGGTCTGGACGGTCTGGTAATCGGCGCGCAGAAAGCAACTATCGCGGGTCAGTACCTGGAAGACAACTACGGCGACATCGCTACTGTTAAGCTGTATGACACTCAGGACAAAGCGTACCTGGACCTGGCTGCAGGCCGTCTGGACGCAATGCTGTCTGACAAATTCCCAGCGTACGACTGGATGAGCGCTCAGGAAGCTGGCAAAGGCTTCGAATTCAAGGGTCAGGATATCGACATCGACGATAAGATCGGTATTGCTATCCGTAAGGGCGACAAGCTGAAAGAGAAGTTCAACACTGCTCTGAAGGCGATCGTTGATAACGGTACTTACCAGAAGATCAACGCTCAGTACTTCCCATTCTCCATCCTATAATTAACTGAGTCTTTGGTAGCCGAACGCTCTATCGGCTGCCTTAGACCGGTTATGGGATTCCGTTCAGCGGCCGGGCATCTAATCCGTTTGCCGGGTCGCTGACAGATCATTACTCCAATTATAACTACAGGTATTGCTGTCCGATGGATCTTCAGGGCTATGGCCATCTATTAGTTGATGGCACGTGGGTTACCATACAGCTTGCACTGGTCAGTCTGGTAGTTGGACTGATTATTGGCTTGCTGGGTGCAGCTGCAAAATTATCCGATTTCAAACCGGCCCGCTGGCTGGCGACGGCATACACTACGCTGATTCGTGGTATCCCGGAGCTACTGCTTGTACTGGGTATCTATTACGGCGGAACAGAGTTGCTGATGAGCATCGCCTCACTGTTCGGCTATGACGAATATATTGAGATTAACGCCTTTGCTGCCGGTGTTGCAGCGCTGGCAATTGCCTTTGGCGCATATGCCACCGAAGTATTCCGTGCGGCGATGGTTGAGTTGCCGAAAGGGCAGTGGGAATCGGCTTACGCTTTGGGGATGAGCCGCCCGAAAACCTTTATCCGGATTATCTTGCCGCAGGTATGGCGACTGGCGCTGCCTGGGTTAGGAAATCTGTTCCAGGTATTGCTGAAGGATACTGCATTGGTATCCGTGGTTGGCCTGGAAGATCTGGTACGTCAGGCAAATATGGCGACCGGTTCAACTCAGGAGCCATTTACCTTCTTCATGGTTGCTGCACTGATTTATTTGGGGCTGACATTCCTGTCCACGCTGGCGACCGGCTGGATGGAACGTGCATCCAATCCGTCTTCTAAGGGGGTACGAGTATGAGCTGGGACTGGTTAGCTGACTATTACCCTCGTCTGCTGGACGGTGCACTGGTAACACTGGAACTGATCTTCCTGTCAGGACTTATCGGTATGATTCTGGCGGTGCCACTGGCCTTGATGCGCACCTCTGAATCTGCATTTGTCAGAGCCTTGCCTTATGGCTATATCTACTTCTTCCGTGGCACGCCGTTGCTGATTCAGATCTTCCTGATTTACTACGGCCTGTCTCAGTTTGAGGCGGTACGTGAGTCATTCCTATGGCCGGTGCTGAAGCAGCCATACTGGTGCGCGATTATCGCATTTTCCCTGAACACTGCGGCTTATAGTGCTGAGTTGATTCGTGGTGCGATTCAGGCGATTCCGAAGGGTGAGCTGGAAGCGGCCCAGGCACTGGGCATGAGCAAACCGATGATGATTCGTCGGATCACACTACCACGAGCGTTCGGTATTGTGCTGCCAGCATACGGCAATGAGCTGATTCTGATGCTGAAGGGCAGTGCGCTGGCGTCGACTATCACCATGATGGATATTACTGGTGCTGCACAGGCGATTATCGCCCGTACTTATACACCAAATGAGGTATTTATCGTTGCTGGTCTGATGTATCTAGCGATCAGTGTCTGCTTTATCGGAATCTTCCGTCTGATCGAGAAGCGTCTGAACCGGTACCAGACTTATAAGGTTGAGATTCCGAAGGATATCGATCCACTGCTGCGGGACGAGCATATCGACGGCGAGTTTAAGAAAACCTGATAAAAAGGCCTCCATTGGAGGCCTTTTTTAATGCCTGGGTGCCGGCGATCAGGACCCAGCCAGCAGTGCCTTATAGCCGTCGCGGAATGACGGGTAGTGAAATTGGTAACCGGTGTTTTTCAGCAGGCTGTTATCGCACTTCTTACTGCCTGCCATTCGGGTGACCTTGATTTCACTAGGTGTTACTTCCAGCTCCTGAGCCAGCCACTGCATCACCTCATGAATCGGGGTAGGTTCATCATCACTGGCCAGATACAGCGGCGCCAGCGGCTGGTCTTCGATTGCCCGTTTCATCAGGTGTGCCAGTACACCTGCGCAGTCATCGCGATGAATCCTGTTGCTGATATAAATGGGATTTTCCGGCGCGCATATGCCTGCTTTAACCTGATTTATCAGGTGGTTACGGCCGGGGCCGTAGATTCCGCTAAAGCGTACCGAGGTTGCCGGAATACCACTTTGTTGCGCCAGCTGCTCAGCTTCCAGCATGATCTGGCCATTAAAGCGTTCCGGGTCTGTTGGGCTCTGTTCGTCGACCGTACTATGGTCGTTTTGATGATAAACGCCGGTGCTAGAAGTGAAGAACAGATGCTTAGGCGGTTGGGGTAATGCCGCCAGTACATTCTGCAAACCATTCACGTAGGCATCGCGATAACCCTGTTCGCCGCGCTCTGCTGGTGTCGCGATGTAGAGCAATAGATCACAGGCTGGTAGGGAGGAGAGTGACGCTGGATCACGCAGATCGCAATGAATCCCTTGGATGCCCTGCGGTAGCTGGTTTATATTACGTCGAAGACCGTATACCTGATGACCTTGCTGGTTCATCAACAGCCCTGCCTGACTGCCGACATCGCCGCAGCCGGCGATCAGAATGCTGGATACTGTCATATGTCCTCCATAGATGATGCGTGATTTTAACAGAGGGATTCGCATGACGCTGACCGAACTTCGCTATATTGTCACGCTGGCTCAGGAACAGCATTTTGGCCGAGCAGCTGAGCGCTGCTATGTTAGCCAGCCAACGTTATCGATCGCAGTAAAAAAACTCGAAGATGAGTTGGGAATCGCACTGTTTGAACGTAGCAAAACCGCTGTTCGCGTTACTCCGCTGGGTGAGAAAGTTGTACACCAGGCGCAAAAGGTATTGGAAGAGACGGATTCCATAAAAAGTATCGCTCAGCAGGGCAAAGATCAGCTCAGCAGCCCGTTGCGGGTTGGTGCTATCTACACCATCGGTCCTTATCTGTTTCCGCATCTGGTCCCGGCAATGCAAAAGCTGGCACCACAGATGCCACTCTATATCGAAGAAAGCTTTACAGAAACGTTGCGCGGGAAGCTGCGTCGTGGTGAATTGGACGCAATCATCATTGCCCTACCATTTAACGAACCTGATGTGCTGACCCGTGCGCTATATGACGAGCCTTTTATGATGTTACTGCCGAAGAATCATCCGCTGACGCAGCAGAAAGGTAAGCTTGAACTGGGACAGTTAGCTGATACTCAGATGTTACTGTTGGGCGAGGGACATTGTTTCCGTGATCAGGTGCTTGAGGCTTGTCCGACCCTGACTCAGGCGATGCAGGAGCAGCATACAGTGACAGAGGGCAGTTCGCTGGAAACTATCCGAATGATGGTGGCTTCAGGGTTGGGGACCAGTGTTATCCCATTTACCGCCACTGGCGGCAGTCTGGATAGCAGTCTTGTTGAAACTCGTGAATTTAAGTCACCGCAGCCGATGAGAACTGTAGCTGTTGCCTGGCGTGCCAGCTTCCCTCGACCTAAGGCCATTGATGCATTGGTTGAAGCGATCAGTCAGTGTCAGGTTACCGGAGATGTTAACGCGGCATGAAGAGTGCTTTGTCTGAAGTACCGGTAACCGAACTGAAAGGAGTTGGCACTGCTCTGGCGCTGAAACTCGAACGTCTGGGCGTGCGTTCAGTGCAGGATCTGGTACTGCACCTGCCGTTGCGTTATCAGGATCGTACCCGGGTTGTGCCTATCGGTAGTATCAGGCCAGGGGATGAGTGTGTCATTGAAGGCGAGGTAAAAGTCGCCGATGTAGTTAATGGTCGCCGCCGCTCTTTGGTCTGCCGGATTCAGGATGGCAGCGGTACTATCAGCCTTCGTTTCTTTCATTTCTCGGCAGCGCAGAAAAATGGCCTGACACCTGGTACCCATATCCGTTGTTTCGGTGAGGCCCGGCCAGGCTATGGTGGACTGGAGATGGTTCACCCAGAGTATCGTAAGGTCGACAGTGATGAGCTGAAGCCGGTGGAAGAGTTTCTGACCCCGGTCTATCCGCTGACCGAAGGGTTACAACAGCCACGTATCCGAGGGCTGGTTCAGGTAGCACTGAAATGGCTTGAGAAAAATCCGATGCCGGAGCTTTTGCCCGAGGAACTCAGTCGTCAGTGGCAGCTTCCGCCGTTGATCGATTCTATACGCTATCTGCATCAACCACCGGTAGATGTAGATCAGCACCTTTTACTTGAAGGTCGTCACCCGATGCAACGGCGTCTGGCTTTTGAAGAGCTGCTGGGCCATAACCTGTCGTTACTGAAATTGCGTGATCTGGCGCGAGAGAAAGGTGCACCAGAGCTGAAAGGAGATGGCTCATTAAGTACGCAGTTCCTTGAGCAGCTCCCCTTTCCTTTAACCGGGGCGCAGCAGAGAGTTTGTCGTGAAGTCGCGCAGGATATGTCTCAGGGGTCACCGATGCTACGGTTGGTTCAGGGCGATGTTGGCTCCGGTAAAACTGTGGTAGCAGCGATGGCGGCACTTCAGGCCGTGGAAAGTGGTTTTCAGGCTGCTGTGATGGCGCCAACGGAGATCCTCGCTGAACAGCATCATATTAACTTCACTCAGTGGTTGGAGCCTCTGGGCATCAAGGTTGCCTGGTTGGCGGGTAAAGTGAAGGGCAAAGCAAGAGAGAAACAGCTGGAACTGATCCGTTCTGGTGAGGCCCGGATCGTAGTGGGGACTCATGCCCTGTTTCAGGAAGAAGTGGTCTTTGCTCATCTGGGGTTGGCTGTGATTGATGAACAGCATCGCTTCGGGGTGCATCAGCGGTTGAGCCTGCGTGAAAAAGGACGCAACGGAAACGAGTCTCCCCACCAACTGATTATGACGGCAACGCCTATCCCTCGTACTCTGACGATGAGTGCTTATGCAGATCTGGACTGTTCTATCATCGATGAACTGCCCCCTGGTCGAACCCCGGTAAATACTGTGGTGATCGCCGACAGTCGTCGGCAGCAGGTGATCGAGAGGGTACGCAGTGCTTGCGCTGAAGGGCGGCAGGTATATTGGGTTTGTACCCTGATAGAAGAGTCTGAAGCATTGCAATGCCAGGCCGCCGAAGTGACTGCGGAACAGTTGAAAGAGACCTTGCCTGAGCTGAAGATCGGTCTAGTGCATGGTCGTATGAAACCAAAAGAAAAAGCCGATGTGATGGCGCTGTTTAAGCAGGGAGAAACCCAGCTCTTAGTTGCCACGACGGTGATTGAGGTGGGTGTGGATGTGCCCAATGCCAGTGTGATGATTATCGAAAACCCTGAACGCCTTGGTCTGGCTCAGTTGCATCAGTTGCGTGGGCGTGTGGGCCGGGGCTCTGTTGCCAGTCATTGTCTGTTGATGTATCAGACCCCTCTGTCTAACCAGGGACGTGAGCGCCTGGCGGTAATGCGGGAAACCACCGACGGATTCAGGATTGCTGAAAAAGACCTGCAACTGAGAGGGCCGGGCGAGGTGTTAGGTACTCGTCAAACAGGGATGATGGAGTTTCGAATTGCAGACCTGCAACGGGATTCAGATCTGCTTACACGGGTAAAACAGGTTGCTGGGCAGTTGCAGCATAACCCGCTGATTTCCCAGCAGATTATCCACCGATGGCTAGGCGATGGTCAGGAGTATGGTCATGTGTGATTTACTGTTTATGTCAAGGTGCGTAGACTTCCCTTCAGAACCTGTAGGTTCAGTAAGATAAACTAAAGATCTGTGGCCTTTACCCCTGCAAGATTGCCTTCCATTGTTGCCAGTCATTGAGTCAGCGAACCATGGCAGTAAGAACATCTACACCGGATGTGGACAGATCTGAAAAGAACAGGAATCCGGATGAATATCCCTGCTGAAAAACTAGCGATAATCGAACAACAACTCGGACGCGAGCCGCGCGGCATTGTGGCTATTGGGCATGAAACGGCAGCGGGCGTCCCTACCGTACTGCAGATGCGTTCGCTGGTTGCAGATCAGCCATTCCCAACACTGTACTGGCTGTGTTCCCGAGACCTGTATCAGGCGTTAGCTGAGATCGAAACCTCCGGCTGGGTCAAAAAAATCGAAGCTGAGATTGCCGAAGATGAAGAGCTTCGGGCTCGCTATCTGCAGAACCATAAAGATTATGTAGCGCTGCGCTGGGAGAAAATGCTGGCGGAAGATAAAGCGCGTATTGAAGAGCTGGGTTTCACTGAGCTGTTTCATAAATATGGGATCGGCGGGATCGCCCAGTGGGACAAAGTACGCTGCCTGCATATGCAGTATGCCCATCACTTGTGTGGCGAAAATGTGATTGGTCAAAGACTGGATAGTGAATTCGGACTTGATCAATTGACGATCAAAGCATAACAATACCCTCCTAATATACATTTTGGATGTTTCTTTAAGTTGCTCCTTGGAGTGAGGACGTCTCTGTTGTTTGGCGCAATCCGGTATCAGACTCTTTATCAGCTTCTGCGCAGTATCCCACGTTGGGGTTGGTTGCTCTTTGGTGGGCTAACCCTGCTACTGATATTGCTGCACAGTGCTCGACTGATGTATCACCTGAGCCAGCATCATCAGGAGCTGATGCACCGGGTCGAGCAGCAATATCTTCATGGTGCTGAAGCGCAGCATAATATCGCTGACAAGCTGTTTACGCGTTACAGCAATGATCCCGCTCTACAGGGACTGATTAAGGAATACAAAGATGCTGACCCGCTGGCGCAGCAGCGTATTCGGGGGGAAATACTGTCTGTATTGCGCCCTCATCAGCTGGAGTTGGCAGAATTGGGTATCCGCCAGTTTCAGTTAATTGATGACCAGGGACATAGTCTTTTGAGGTTATCTGCTCCTGAGCTGCACAGTGATGCGCTCATGCCTGTTCGCGCGCTGGTTACGTCGATGGTGTTACAGCAGAAAGCGCAGCATGGCTTCGAGCAGGGCCGGGTAAAAGCAGGCTTCAGTCATATCTTTCCTGTGGTCGTTGATGGCGAGTTTTTGGCTGGGATTGAGTTTATGTTCTCGCCACGCCATATTTCCGATCAAATCACTGGCTCAGTAGGCGATGGGTTGTTTTATCTGTTGCTGGAGAGTCAGCAGGCCAATGGCATATTGCTGGATTCATTCTTTGACCGGATTCAACCGGTAGAAGGTCTGGCTGGATGGGTGCTTGATCTGTCGAACAGCAGTAGTCAGCCAGCTGTGCTGACTCGCTTTCTGAATGACTTGCCCTTGGCTGTGAAAAGCCGTCTGCAACGTGAAGCAGGTATATATCACCATCCTGAGACAGAAGAGCTGTTAATCAGTCTGCCGATCGCAACGGGTCAACGCCAGCCATCGGCATTAGGTATTCTGGTGATGCGAGAGAGCTTGCATCATCCTGTCATGATCGGTTTTGTAATGGATTTGGCGATCAGCATCTTATTGCTGCTGATTTTTACTTCTCTGGCGGGTTGGTTGCAGCTCAAGCGCCAGCAGCATCAGGGAAAAACGGATGAGCTGGCGTTGGCTTTGCGCTGTGGTGCCTTGGGTGCTTTTGAATATTATCCACAGCGGCGGTTACTGAAAATAGCCAGAGAGGGGCTGGAGTTGCTGCAGCTTGACGCTGTTATGTCTGAGCAGATGAGCTTGGGCGAAGTGCAGCAGCTTATCCATCCAGAAGATCGCCAGCGGCTGACAGAATCGGTGCAGGAGTACCTTCAGCACCGAGCGGATCATCATCGAGTAGAGTTCCGTATTCGTAATAATCATGGCGAGTGGCGCTGGCTAATCAGTACTGGTCAGACAGTCCAGTGGGATTCGCATAATATCCCGCAGCGTTATGCTGGCGTGGTGCGTGATATCACGCCGCAGAAAGAAATACGACTCCAACTGGCACGTAGCGAGCAGAAATATCGTCAGCTGTTTAACTGCAACAAAGCGATCGAGCTGATTATCGATCCGGATAGCAGCTCTATTGTCGATGCGAATGATGCCGCGGTCGCGTTTTATGGCTACGACCACTACCAGTTGTGCAAAATGTCCTTGTCACAACTGACGGTAGGGGATCGACAGTCCCTTAAGGATGATTTCGCTCAGGCATTGGCTAACAAAAGCTATCACTTTACATATACTCACCGGCTAAATGATGGCGAGAATCGTGATGTTGAGGTGTATATCGGTCCGGTCGAACTGGATGGGAAGTTCCACCTGTTCGCGGTGATTCATGATATATCGGACCGGGTGAGGGCCGAGCAGGCATTAAAAGAGAGTGAGCTGAGGTTCTCCGCGCTACTGGGGGCATCGCTGGACGGTATCGTGATGATGAATGACCGGGGCGTTGTTGAATACTGGAACCCTGCTGCGACAGAGATCCTTGGGTATTCGGCTGCAGAAGTTAGTGGCAAGTCTCTGCCGAATCACCTCTTCCCGCAACGTTTAAAACGCCAGTATCTCCGTGTGATGCAACGTGGTCTGGATGCATCCAGCTTGGCAGAGCAGATACTGGAATTGCAGGTATTACACAAGGACGGCAACGCCCTATGGCTTGAACTGGCTGTCTCTCAGTTTGTGTTGGATGGTCATGTCCATATCGTCGGTTCGTTCCGTGATATCACCCGTCGGCGCCAGGAACAGCAGCAACTCAAACTAGCGCACATCGCCTTCGAAAATGCCTCTGAAGGGATCATTATTACCGACACGGAACAACGCATTGTCGATATGAATCAGGCGGTAGAAAGGATTACCGGATACAGCCGTGATGAACTGCTTGGACAGCAGCCGCTGATGTTCCGCTCCAATCTGTATAGTCAGTCCCATATGTCTGAACTTATGCAGCGTATTGACGAGGAAGGGCATTGGCAGGGGGAGATAGAGAACCGCCACAAAAGCGGACAGATCTATTCTGAGTGGCTCAACGTCAGTAGGGTTGCTGATAGTCGTGGCCAGACGCGTAATTATGTTGCTGTATTCTCCGATATCAGCGAGCTGAAAGCCTCCCAGCAGCGGCTGGAGCATATCGCCCATCATGATACCCTCACTTCTTTGCCGAACCGCCGGAAGTTTATGCGCCAGCTGGATGAATATGCTCAGAAGGGTGATCAGGCGCTTTTGTTTATTGATCTTGATGGTTTTAAAGCAGTAAACGACAACTACGGTCATGGTGTTGGCGATGAGCTGCTGGTGGCACTTGCGGGTCGCTTAAGGTCGATGGCGGGTACTGGTGAGATGGCTTTTCGCTTGGGGGGAGATGAGTTTGCGATGATCCTGCGCCGGGACTTGAGTCAGCGTTACCTGTCACGTAAAGCAGAAGAGATTGTGACAGCCCTCGGTGAGCCAGTTAAAGTTCCGTCCGGTCATCTTATACAGGTTGGTGCTTCTGTTGGAATCAGTGTTTCGTCGGGTGAGCATCTGGATGGTGCCATGCTGCTGAAGCGGGCTGATAGCGCTATGTATCAGGCGAAGCAGGCAGGCAAAGGGCGTTACTGCTTTAGTCTGGAGCGGGTTGAAGAGCCTGCCTGAGAAAAAGTTATCGGATGGAGGTCAACTATTGGACTTCCATTAATGACATCGTTATGTCGAATAGTAATAATGTTAGCTCTGCCATTGGCCCATTCAGGATGTAAGGGTATGGAATTTACTCTGGCTAGCAATTTCTTCGTCTGGCACAGGACAGTTCTATGATTAAGAGCTGTCGTCAAAAATTGTCAGACTTTTTTTCCTCTGTCTGGTTTGGCTGGCTACTTACTTTCGCTGCTGTGCTGATCGGAATGTCTTCTGCATCCGCTGCTATTGTATTCTCGGATGATTTTGAGTCCGGCTCTGGTAACTGGAATCGCAGCTATAACCCTGCTGATGGCGAGTGGGGTATTAGTTCCGCAACATCCAACAGCCCATCCCGCTCGATGTTCATCAATGGTGGCGAACAGCGTATTGAACTGGTTTCCGGTATCGATCTGAGCTCCGCTACTGCTGCTACAGTTTCAGTCTGGATTCGCCGCGGGGACGATAATTTCAGTGAAGACCCAGATCGGAATGAGGGGTTGGAACTGCAGTTTCTGAATGATGCCGGTAGTTGGCAAACTGAAGAGACATTCTCGGGTAACGGCCAGAGCGGTCAGATATTCAACCGCAGTTATAATCTGGATAATGATCAGCTACATGGCAGTTTCCGGCTCAGGTTCCGCCAGCAAGCGGGAGACGGTGAGGATTATGACTTCTGGCATGTTGATGATGTCTCTGTCGATGCTGATGTTCAACAATGTCAGTCGGGAGGACTGACGGCCCAGTTCTGGAACTATGCGGTTGCAGATAATGGCGATCAGTTCCCTACCTCCTCTCCGGATCTGACCCGGATCGATACCACCATCGATTATGACTGGGGTGGTTTGTCACCGGATAGCAGTATCGATAATAACCGCTTTGCTGCCCGCTGGAGCGGTACTTTGACTGCGCCTGAGTCAGGTAGCTTTACCTTTGCTACACAATCAGATGATGGAGTCAGGGTGTGGCTCGATAACCAGCTGATTATCGATAATTGGACTCAACATTCAGCGGTATGGAATGAGAGTGGATCGGTCAATCTGGTTTCTGGGCAGCAATACAATATCCGTATGGAGTACTTTGAACACAACGGTCAGGCTGTTGCCCGGCTGCATTGGCGTACTCCATCGGATAATACCCGCAGAGCGATTCCATCCAGCGGTTTTTATAGTTGTGACGTGCAACCGCCAGTTGCTGATTGGCGTTTGGACGAAAACAGCTGGGATGGTAGTGCTGACGAAGTGCTCGATAGTAGCGGTAACAACTATCATGGTTTAGCTAATGTGGCGTTGCCGGTTCCGGGCATTCTTTGTAATGCGGCTGATCTCAGTGCCAATAGCACCAGTGATTACCTCAGCATGGATTCGGCCGCTATGAACGGTTTGGGGGATTTCACCCTGATCGCCTGGGTGAAAACAAATTCCAACCAGGACTCTACTATCATCTCCGCCGCAAGTGCCAGCAGTGATCTGGGAGCGAATGAGGCGACCTGGTATTTCCAGAATAACGATCTGTTTTGGCCCACTATCACCGCATCACCATTTGATAGCTCTACCCGCCAGAGCTCTGGCGCAGGGTTTAACGATAATAACTGGCATCAGTTAGCCTGGACCCGTAATACCAGCAATCGAGAAAGCTGTTTGTACGTCGATGGTTCTCTTCAGAGTTGCTCGACTCATCCAGACAGTAACGACAACGACGTACTCTCTGTGATTACCGGAGGCTTGATTATCGGTCAGGAGCAGGATCGCCTCGGCAGCTCGTTCGATATCAGCCAGGACTGGGAAGGCCTGATCGATGAGATGCTGGTGTTTGACCGCATTCTACCTGTTGCTGAAATTGCTTCTGCCCGCTCCAATATTCTGGCAGGAAGTAACTGGGATGGTTCGCCACGGCAATGTAGCGCTGCTATCGACCGGATAGCCGTGACGACCATTACCAGTGCCAGTGTCTGTACTCCCCAAAGTGTCACTATTGCGGTCTACGGCAGTGATGGCCAGTTAGTCTCCGATTACAGTGGCACTGTATCCCTGACGACCTCAGCTGCAGCAGGCGATTGGTTGGCAGGTAGCGCAGATCAGCCTCAGGGTACTCTGACGAACAATGGTAATGGTTCCGGTAGTTATCAGTTTGTTGCGTCCGATGGTGGTAGTGTTGAGTTGCTGCTGAGCCACAATCGTGCTGACCAGTTAACCATCACCGCTCAGGACAACGCGGAAGGTGTTTCAGGCACCAGTAACGGGGTTAGTTTCAGCGAAAACGTGATTCAGATTAGCGAGCTGGACGCTTTAGATTATGACCTGGTAGCGGGTCGCGATCACCTGTTCCGGGCAACACTGGTACGACAGGATAGTAGTGGTGTCTGTGGCGTTGCGACAGACTACAACTACAACCTGAATCTTGCTGGCTGGCTGCAACGCAGCGGTAATGATCCTTCCGGATCAGCACCGTATCTGATCACAAATGGTAGCAGTGTGACCCAGGTAGCCGCGAATAGTGAAGGGGCCGCGGTGACTGTGCCGATGAACTTCAGTTCGGGTATAGCGGATTTCTATCTGCGTACCAGTGATACCGGACAGTACACCCTGAATCTCAAAGATAGCACCAGTGGTTACATTAAGGATCTGAACGGCAATGATCTGCCAATTTACAGCAGCAGTCAGACATGGACTGTAAGGCCTTTCGGATATCGGATAGTTGCAGCTGGAAACCCGGGGGCTGTAGATCATACAGGCAGTGCATATATAGCGGCTGCTACCGACTTCAATGTAACTGTTGCTGGTGTCGCTTACGATGGTGCTGATGATAGCAATGGTGACGGTCATCCTGATGGCCATGATGACCAGCTACCGGGTAACAATGCTGACCTTAGCAATAACGTTGTGACCACTTCGTTGATAACGACTGTGCCAATCTCCAGCTATCTGTATCAACCATCATCTGGTGAACATCCTGCGATTTCGATGAACATCGGACTGAGCTCTGGACAGGGAACCTCACCGACCCGATTTAATGAAGTGGGCATTATTGGTTTAATCGGTTCAACCAGCGCTCTCTATGGCGTTAACCGGACTGTTTACGGGGCCAGTGGGACGGTTGGTCGCTTCATACCGGCACAGTTTAATCTGACAGTTGATCATGGTGCCCTGTCACAAAGCTGCGGGAGCTTCAGCTATATCGGTGAAATAGATGGATTCGGTGATGGCGTTATTGGTTATCAAAGCCAACCTGCTATCTCTGTGACTGCGGTGAATAGTCTGGGGGCAACGACGCGGAACTACCGTGATAGCTATCAGTTGCTGCAGGCTTCGGATATTCAGATAACTGCGCCAACTGAAGATGCTGTGCAGGATGGTGCTGATAGTGTGACGCGTATGCAAGTTACGGCACGATCAAATGGCAGTGGTCTGCTCAATAGCGGTAGTTTGAATGTGATTGAGCTGTCAGGTACACCTCAGTATGGAGAATTGATCTACCAGCTGGCCGACAGCGATCGCTATCTCTACGAAAAAGATACAAACTCTCAGATCGCTCCCTTTACTGCTAACCTTGAGCTGCCCGTCAGCCGCCTGCAGGATAGCGACGGAGTGACAATCGCATCGGGTAGCTCACTGCCAATTATTCAACCGACAGGCACTGAACTACGTTATGGCAGATGGCTGCTGCAGAATCTTTATGGGCCGGAAGCACCAGCTACTGATAGCCTGGCTATTGCAATGTTGGCTCAGTACTTTGACGGTAGTCAGTTCTTGCTGAACAGCGCAGATAACTGCTCTGCATATGCGGCGACGAGTTTGCAGCTATCCGCTTTTCAGGGTGGCCTTGATGACGGTGAAAGTACTCTGAGTGGTAGTGGTGCATTGGTCTCGGGTGAGCCTTCATCCGCCAGTGCAATGGAGATCAGCCTGCCTGGTGTTGGCAATGGTGGTAGTGCAACTATGACCTATCAGGCACCTCAGTGGCTGGAATTTGACTGGGATGGTGATGATTCACTGGATGATCCGATGGCGACTGTTAATTTCGGTCAGCAGCGAGGGGCGGATCGGGTTATTTTCTGGCGTGAAGTGAATTAGCCTCTTCGGTTATTGGTGGGGAGGGGTAATCATTAGCCATTCCACTGATCGGGAATCGAAACGAATTCAAACGAATGTAGTAACCGTTGGCTAAAGAACAGAACTATTGCCGATGGTAGAGGTAGCTTAGCAAATCGTACTTTAAAGCAGTCAACAGGTGTTTGGATTAGCGCCTGTCAGCTGCTGGTTATGGCTTTTGCAGGAAGTAGATAGCCTGCTGGCGCAGTTACTGCGAGTACCGGATGCGCCAAGTCCTTACTTTTCTCTATATTGTTCTGTTTTCATCACCGCTCCTTGCGGATAGCTGTCTTGATGTTTTCCCTGCTAGGTTTACTGCCCATCACGCTGCATCATCGTCAGTGCCAATCAATCCGAACCTTCTTCCTACGCTGAATTCGGCTTCAGCTTCTTATCGTTTGACCCCATATGATGAATTGGAATTGAACACGGATAATACCTATAGCTCGGGAGCGGTAACTATAGATCGAAAGGCAGAGGTTGAAATAGATGCCGATGATGGAGGCTCTGTTCGTTGGTATGTGCAAGGGAAGCTTGCTATCGGCCCCGAGGCTAAGATCAATCATGATGGTAGTCCTTCAGCCTTAATCTTCTATGTCGATGGACCTGTAAACATCAGTTTCAATGCCAAGGTCAACGCCATTATCTATAGCACGGATGTGGTCATGTCACTCGGTGAAATCAAAGGTGCTATCACTTCTACAAGTAGGATCTGGGCTTTGCCAAATGCGTCCGGGGATTACAGGAGCGATTATATTCGCAACGCTAACTTTGACGGCATGTGTACACAATCCGAAGAAGAAACTTTGTTTTTACCTCATGCTGAATGGCGGTTTGACGAGGAGGGCTGGGAGGGTCTTAAAGACGAAGTTAAAGACAGTGCGGGTCAATATCATGGTCAAGCTTTTGGTAGTGCTCAAACGGATTCTGAAGGTGTTGTCTGTCGTATGGCTGACTTGTCCGCCGAGGGTGTTGATGATTATCTTCGCTTGGATAGTGGTGCGCTGGATGGGGTGACCAGTTTTACAATCTCAGTCTGGGTGAAAATGCCTGTTAGCAAGGTTTCAGTGCTCCTTGATGGTGGAAATCGTTTTCAAAAGGATGAGTTGGTTTTTCCCTTTTATCAGGGAAGATGGATGGAGCCTTGGTTGAAAGGTAAGCGCCGTTACTTCATTGATCTGGGGTATATAGCGGATAATGAGTGGCATCATGTTGTCTGGCGTCGGGAAAATAGCACAAGCTGCCTTTATCTTGATGGTTCGCTACAAGGCTGTGTGGAGAATCTGCCCGCAGGATTACTACATATTGGACCAGGTAGGCTAATTGTTGGGCAGAAGCAGATCTCTTCGGGTCTCGGATTCTTTCCTGATTTTGGCTATCGAGGATTACTCGATGAGCTGCTGGTGTTTGATCAATCCCTATCTGAGAAGCAGATCAAACAGATCTATGCCAACCAAAAAGCGGGCAATAATTTTGATGGCACTCCGAGGGTTTGTACTGGAAATTTAAGGCCGGTGGCTGAATGGCGTTTTGAGGAGAGCCGCTGGACGACGGATGTGGAGCGGCAGATACAGGATCAGTCTGCAAACGGGCTGCATGGTACCTTGCGGCACGGAGGTAATAGCCAGAAAACGGCTCCTGCGATAGAGGGTAATCCAGGTAGTTGTCGTTACGGTGATTTCAGTAATGATTCGCCATTTGGGTGGGGAGCTAAAGGGTACATTGAAATACCGGACGATCCGGTACTGGATCTGGAGAAGTCACTCACCATCACAGCCTGGATCAGACCTGACAAGAAAGGCTCCTACGAAACTTTGATATCAAAAGGGGAAGGGTTTCTCGGAAAGGGTAAATACAGCCTTAGTTTGAATAGCAATCGACAGCTGAGTTGGAGGTGGAGCCCCTCTTCTGGCTTTCCGCGTACGATAACGACCTCTACCGCTTTGTCGTCGGGGAGTTGGTCTCATGTAGCCGTAGTGTTTAAAAGTGGTAATCAGCGACTTTACATTAACGGTGAACAGCAGGCGTTAACCAACGGTAGTAACAGCGGGACCTTTGACGGTGATTTAGTGCCGAATCATGCATCCTTCATTATAGGAGCTGACAAAACCATGGGTTTGTTATCAGCCTTTTCAGGCAGTATTGATGAGGTTCGTGTCTACGATCAGGCTTTGTCTACTGCTGATATTCAGAAGGTGATGGCGGAAACTCACCAGTGTGAAGACATTACTGTTGCCCGGCTGGAGGTGACCGCTGCCAACACAGCCAGTACCTGTACTCCTTTGAATGTCGCTATTACCGCTTACGACAGTGATGATGAAGTGCTGACTGATTATCAAGGTGAACTGACGCTGAACACCAGTTCAGGGCATGGGAACTGGAGTGGCAATCAGTCTGATCCACCAAACGGAACCCTTAATCCGGACCCTGACAACGATGATGATGGGCAATCAACCTATCAGTTTGTGCTGGCGGATCAGGGCAGTGTTAGCCTGCAGTTAAGTAACCCTCACGCCGATCGACTGACTATTGCCGCTATAGATCAGCAAGAGTCGATATCTGTGAGCAGCCCTGCGATTCAGTTCAGTGACAATGCTTTTGTTGTCAGCTCAATCGATAGCCTTGGCCGCGATATTGTTGCCGGGCGTGATCATGCGTTTAATGTTGCATTGCAGAAGCGTGATAGCAACAACGGCAACTGTGGCATTGCTACGGAATATAGTGGAGCACTGACGATACATGGCTGGCTTGAACGCAGTGGCAATGACCCTGGCAGTAGCCTGTCGCCGGTATTAGCGCATAGCGGCAATGGTACTCAGATCTCTGCAAGCAGCTCAGCTTCAGCGGTTCCCACTACAATGACATTCAACTCAGGAGAAGCTCAGTTTCATTGGCAAACCCGCGATGTCGGGCAATACACTCTGCAGCTGGAAGATCGCCTCAGTGGTTTTATAGAAGATGCTCAGGGTAATCCGCTGACGATAAGTAGCAGTAGCGATCAGTGGACCGTCAGGCCTTTTGGTGTTGCAGTGTCTGCTGCGGGTAATCCAGCGGGACAGGATCACAACGGAGCGGTCTATCGTCGCGCAGGAGAGCCCTTTGATGTGACTGTCAGCGGCGTGCTGTACCAAAGCGAGGATGATCAGGACAAGGACGGCTATCCGGACGGGCATAGCGATAGGAATCCGGCCAATAACGCCGATCTAACTGATAATGCAACGGCAGAGTCCTATACCAGGGTGCAGGATATATCCGGCTATCTGGTTGATCCAGCAGGTGGTAACTATCCCGGATTATCAGGTGCAGCGACAGTAACGCCTACTGAACCTGCAAGATACACATTTGGTGAAGTCGGTGTGATAGAGCTGCAGGCTGGCGTTGATGATTATCTAGGTAGCGGCCGACCGGTATTTGGCCGCAGTGGTTTTATTGGGCGTTTTAAAGCCGCGCATTTGGCTGTATCCGTCGAAGAGCATGGTGAGCTGAGCAACGCATGTTCTGGCTTTACTTATATAGGGCAGCAGGACGGTACTGAAGGGGCTATTCGGTATGCTCCGTTAGCCGAACCTGTTCTAAGGATTGAACCTCAGAGCACTGGCGGAGAGTTGCTGAAAAACTATACCGGCCTGTATCGCAAGCTTAACGCTGATGATGTTCAGTTGGATGCTCCATTGGAGGACAATTCCACTCTTGGCGCGGATCAGGCTGCGCCGCTACAGCTCAGTGCGGTTGTCTCGACCGGTTCTTTGACTGAGACAACCAATGATTTAGGTGATGCTGGACCTATGCTCTACCGCCTGAATGTCGATGACCACTTCTCTTACATCAAAGAGCCGAATAGCCGCATAGCGCCCTTTAACAGCGACCTTCGGATCGCAATCAGATCTATCAGTGAACAGACTGAATTAAAACTGCCGGCCAGTGCCTCTGGTACGTTACCGAGTTTAAAGCCAAAGCCGATTGAACTGCGTTATGGTCGGCTGCGGCTGGATAATGTCTATGGTCCGGAAGTTCCCGCGGGTGATCATCTGAAGGTAACAATGATTGCTGAATATCTGACAGCTGAAGGTATGGTGGTGAATCTGACAGACAGTTGTAGCACCTATCTGGCGCAGAATATGACGTTGAGTCACTATCAGCATAATCTGGATAAGGGCGAGATAAGCTTGTCCGGCGGTGGTCACTTCTCCGCTGGTCAGCCACTTGCAGAAGAGCAGATCCGCTTAAGCCTGCCGGGAGAGGGGAATAGCGGCAGTGTCACCCTTGAATACGATGCGCCGGCTTGGTTGGAAGATGACTGGAACGATGATGGCCATTTGCAGGATCCAAAAGCGCAGGCAAGGTTTGGCGTCCGCCGTGGCCATGACCGAGTCGTTCACTGGCTTGAGCTACATTGAGCTATAGAGTTTATCGGGTAACGGGGCTTCTTGATTCCTGTCTGGCAGGATCTAAAGGGTGCATCATACTTAAAGCAGTGCACAGGCATGCGGATTAGCGCCTGTAATATGCTGGCTATGACTTGCGTAGGGAACATGCAGTCTGCTGGTGGAGCAACTGCGGGTACCGGATGCGCCAGATCCTCTACTTCCTTTTTCTACTTTTTAGCTCTTCGGTTGTTCTGGCCGATTATTGTCTGGATGTTTTTCCCACGAATATCTCTGTCAATCACTCTAAATCACTGACACCCATAGCTACAGGCGTTTACCCATATAGCTTGGGGAACAATGCTGAGCTGGAGCTGGAGACCGATGTAACCTACGCCACTGGTGCAGCGGCTTTCGGTAACAACGTTGAGATTGAAGTAGACGACGATAACGGTGGTTCCGTCCGTTGGCACTTCAATGGTGGTCTCAATATCTCTAATTATGCTGAGATTAACGAGGATGGCAGTCCGTCAGCGTTGATTATTTATGTCAACGGTAACGTTAACATCGCCAGTAATGCCAAGATCAACGCCATTATCTATAGCACTGCCAGTGTCACCCTGAATAACAACAGTACTTTTAACGGTGCTATATCCGCCGCTGGTAGTGTTCTCGTTGGCAATAATGTGTCAGTGAATTACAGCGCCAGTTATATCAACAATGCTAACTTCAATGGCATGTGTTCGCCTGGTGGTGGTGCGACAGTGCCGGTTGCCAGAGCTGAATGGCGCTTTGATGAAACGAGTTGGAGCGGTGTTGCCGGGGAGATAGTTGATTCTGTTGGTGGGTACCATGGAACCGCAGCAGGTAATGCTCAAAGCGGCGCGGACGGTGTTGTTTGCCGACAAGCAGATCTGTCGGAAACAGGTATTACAGATTTTCTTAGTCTGGATGGTGATGCACTGAATGGCTTGCAGGACTTCTCGATATCGCTTTGGCTAAAGAGTGCATCCTGGAGTCCTTCTGCGCTCATTTCGGGCGCAAACTCGGGTCAGGCAAATGAGCTGATTCTTTATCTCAATGGTAGCGCAAGAGTTGAGCCATGGATTCGCAACTACCTGTATTCAGCGTTATCAATTCCAACGCTAGCCGATCAGCAGTGGCACCATATGGTCTGGGTGCGCAGCGGTAGCTATAACTGCATCTATGTGGATAAGACCGGTTATGGATGTGTCAGCAATATGCCGACAGTACCGCTCTTTATTGCGGAAAACGGACTTATCATCGGACAGGAGCAGGATTCACTAGCGGGAGGTTTTGATCAGGGCCAGGATTTCAGAGGCCAACTGGATGAGCTGGTACTCTTTGATCAGGCGTTAAGTGCGGCTCAGGTAGAGCTTATCTACAACAATCAGTTGGCAGGTAAGGGATATGATAGCAGTGATCGTAATTGTCCTGTCGCTACAGCCCTTATCGGAGAGTGGAGGTTCGAAGAGAGTAATTGGCAGGCTGATCAGTTAGAGGGTGTACTCGATAGCTCCGGCAACGATCTGCATGGAGTGCTGCGTTTTGTCGGCACCACTGAGAAAAGCTCGCCAGCCATCGATGGTAATCCAGGCAGCTGTCGTTACGGCGATTTCAACGGTAATGATCTGATGGATCTTGATGGCAAAGGCTATATTGAGGTACCCGATAACCCTTTATTAGATATCTCTGATGAGGTGACAGTTACAGCCTGGATTCGCCCCAACAGGTACCCTGCTGCCAATCTTGATTCTATCGTTTCCAAAGATGGTGACTACGAATTTCACCTAAACACCCAAGGACAGCTTTACTGGTACTGGGAACCTGCAAGCGGAGGTAGTAAAACGCTGACCACCTCTGCATCTGTCCCTATCAACAGCTGGAGTCACGTGGCGATCGCTTACCGCAGTGGTGAGCAGCGCATCTATATCAACGGTGTTCAGCAGGGTCTTACCAATGGTAACGATCAGGGTTCTGAAACCGGTAGTCTTAGCGGTAATGACTTCCCACTCTATATTGGCAGTGATCAAAACTACCATCCACTACGTGATTTCTCTGGGGATATTGACGAAGTAAGGGTGTATCGGGGTGCATTGGATGGTTCCGAAATCCAGAATATTATGGCGGAAACTCATCCCTGCGATTTTGGCGATCTGGCACGACTGGAATTGACCGCAGCCAGTACCGGCAGCACCTGCTCTCCGTTTAATCTGTCAGTTACCGCATACGATAGTGACGACTCGGTGCTCACCGACTATGACGGAACTATCAGTTTAAGTACCAGTACCGGACATGGTAACTGGGGTGGGAACAGTGCAGATCTGCCGGCAGGCACCCTAAACCCGAATCCCGACAGCGACGATAATGGCCAGGTAGCTTATCAGTTTGCGGTGGCAGATCAGGGCAGTGTCAGTCTGCAGTTAAGTAACTCTCATGCTGATCAATTGACCATTACGGCGACAGATCAACAAGAATCTATATCTGTAACTAGTCCTGCGATTCAGTTCAGTGACAATGTTCTTGTTGTCAGCTCAATCGATAGTCTCGGCAGCGATATTGTTGCTGGGCGGGATCATTCGTTTAATGTTGCGTTGCAAAAGCGTGATAGCAATAGCGGGAATTGTGGCATTGCTACGGAATATAGTGGGGCACTGACGTTACATGGCTGGCTTGAACGCAGTGGCAATGACCCTGGCAGTAGCTTGTCGCCGGTATTAGCGCATAGCGGCAATGGTACTCAGATCTCTGCAAACAGCTCCGCTTCAGCAGTTACCACTACTATGACCTTCAACTCAGGAGAAGCTCAATTTCATTGGCAAACCAGCGACGTGGGCCAATACACATTGCAGTTGGAAGATCGCCTGAGTGGCTTCATTAAAGATTCTCTGGGTAATTCTGTGACCATTAGTAGCAGCAGTGATCAGTGGACTGTAAGGCCATTCGGAGTGCATGTGTCTGCTGAAGGGAATCCCGCCGGACAGGATCATAATGGTGCTGTTTACCGCCGTGCCGGCGAAGCCTTTAATGTTACGGTTAATGGGGTGCTCTACCAGAATCAGGACGATCAGGATAACGATGGTTATCCTGATGGGCATGGCGACGAAACCTTAGATATCTTCGCGACCAATAACGACAGGGATCCAGCTAATAACGTCGATTTGAGTGATAACAGCACGGCGGTATCCTATAACATCGCTCAGAATCTAGCCGGTTATCTTGTAGACCCGACAGGCGGTCACGATCCTGGGCTTTCTGGTGCTCTGAGCGTCACCCCGGCTGTTGCTGAAAGTTATATATTTAATGATGTAGGGGTGCTTGAGCTGGTTAGCGGGGTGAGTAGCTATTTAGGCAGTGGTCGGTCGGTCTTCGGTCGAAGCGGCTATGTCGGACGCTTTAAGGCGGCAAGCTTTGCGGTATCGGTCGAAGAGCAGGGTGAGCTGAGCAATGCCTGCTCCGGTTTCACTTATGTGGGGCAGCAGAACGGCAGCGAGGGTGCCATAACTTATGCTGCGATGGCTGAACCGGTGTTGAGGATTGAACCTCTGGGGATGACCGGGGAGTTGCTGAGAAATTATACCGGCCAGTATCGCAAGCTAGCGGTTGGTGATGTTGCTTTGAATCCCCCGTTGGCGGATAGCACTGCCCTAGGGTTGGATCAATCTACGGCGATTCAGATCAGCGCTGTAATGTCGGCTGGCTCGTTGAGCGAGACAACCAATGGCTCTGGCTATAGTGGCCCTATGCTTTATCGCCTCAGTTCAGATGACCATTATCAATACATTAAAGAACAGAATAGCCGTGTGGCTGCATTTAACAGTGACCTGAGAATCGATGTTGGTGGAGTGACGGAAAGTGCCGAAGCAACGCTGCCTGCCAGTGCTTCCGGTGCTTTGCCTGCTCTAATACCGCAGGCCATTGAGTTACGTTACGGTCGAATGCGGCTGGATAATGTATACGGACCTGAAGCACCTGACGGTGATCCGCTGATGCTGATGATGGTGACAGAGTATCTCTCTTCTTCCGGTATGTTGGTTAATCAGGCGGATAGTTGCACACCATATCTGGCTGAAAACATGTCGATGAGGGATTATCAGGACAATCTGGAAAGCGGTGAAACAAGTGTTTCCGGTGGGGGGACCCTATCAGCGGGACAGCCAGTTGCAGCTGAGCAGTTATGGTTAAGCCTGCCGGGCGAAGGTAACAGCGGTAGTGTAACCTTAGAATATGATGCCCCAAGCTGGTTGCAGGATGACTGGTCAGGAGATGGTAGCTTGCAAGATCCTGAAGCCTCAGCCCATTTTGGACAGCACCGAGGTAGTGATCGGGTGATATTCTGGCGGGAGATTACGCAATAAAAAAGAGAGCACTAAGGCTCTCTTTTTTGACGGCTACCGTTGGCGGTCGGTATTAGCCAGTCAGGCGCTGATATTTTTCCATCAGCTGTTCTTCAGTCTCGTCGTGATCCGGATCCTTAGGGATACAATCTACCGGACAAACTTCAACACACTGAGGTGTATCGTAGTGGCCTACACACTCAGTACATTTTGCCGGATCGATCTCATAGATCTCATCTCCCGGAGTGATAGCTTCGTTCGGACACTCCGGCTCGCATACATCACAGTTGATGCATTCATCTGTAATAATCAACGCCATAACTGGCTACCTCACTCACTGACAAGTTCTTAATGCCCCAGGTGTTCCTTAAGCGCTTCTGCAACTGATGGGTGGACGAACTTAGTGACGTCACCTTTCAGGGAAGCGATCTCTCGTATCAGGGTAGAAGAGATAAAGGACAGATGCTCAGCCGGGGTCAAAAATAGGCTCTCGGCCTCAGGAGCCAACTGGCGGTTCATGTTGGCAAGCTGGAATTCATACTCGAAGTCTGAAACAGCTCTGAGACCACGTAAAATAACGTTAGCTTTCTGCTCACGCACAAGGTCTGCAAGCAAACCATTGAAGCCGATAACTTCAACATTACCGAGCTCCGCTAATACTTCCTGTGCTAGTCGGACTCGACAGTCCAGTGGCAGCATGGGCTTTTTCTTCGGGCTCTCTGCTACTGCTAGAATCACCCGGTCAAACATTCGCGCTGCTCGACGCACGATATCATAATGACCGTTGGTGATCGGATCGAAAGTCCCGGGATAAACGACTATGTTCATATCCGGTATACTGGCGTTGTGGTTTACTTGAAAATTCAGCTTGGCTTGCAGTGTAGTTGCAGCTGCTCAGGCTGCCTGCCGCTTTTGCCGACTATCTTGCAAGTGCGAAATCTTAGCGGAATCAACTGCTATGCACAAATACATTAATGGAATGATTTGATCTGCATCGGTTATAAAAATCATTGTTTATATTCTTTAGTGGTATAAAGATTGTGGTTATTCGAATTCGCCATTTCCAGATACTTTCTCTCTTTTTAAGCTTGCTGTTGTTACTTTCCGGTTGCGAAACTCTGCAGCAGATTGATAAAGGGCTCTATCAGGTATCCGAAGCGGTTAGTGAAACAGATCGCGTGACTGGCCAGCGTAGCCTGAGCACTGCTGACCGGGCTGCCCAGATCCGGAAAGGTAACGCTTATGTTCAGCAGCTGTTGCAGCAAGAAACCGCAAAAGGACGGCAGCTGAATGAGCGTCTGGATGCCAGACAGTACCAACGGTTGGTGACAATCTTTGATCGGGTTCAACGGGTCAGCCATCTGGCGCGTGAACGCTGGCAGCCAATCTTGATAGATCGGGATAGCTTCAACGCCTTTACCACGGGTGGGACCTATATAGTGGTACATCTGGGACTGATGAATCAGCTTAAGAGTGATGATGAAGTAGCTGCTGTGGTTGGCCATGAGATTGCCCACACAGTTGCCAACCATGTGTTCGAGCGACAAACACATCAGATGTTCAGTACGCTGGCTGGTTCATCTTCGGCCCGCCGAAGTGGCTATCAGGCGGCATTTACTCATGAGAATGAAAGGGAAGCCGACCGTATCGGCATCCTGTATGCCGCACTGGCGGGTTTTGATCCTTATGCGGCTGCCCGTATCTGGCAACGGCAATATCAGGCTGAGGGCAATGCACGTGCTTTGTTCTTCCATGATCACCCGGTGAATGCCGAGCGAGCAGCAGAAAATCGCCGGGTAGCGGATAAGGTGAAGCCATACTACCGCAAAGGAGTGGAGCACCCACAGGCAGCATCGTTACTACATAACAACGTACTTTGGCAGCGCCAGAGCTCGGCTAAGGCTGCCGGTGAAGGCGGTGGTGTCGAAGCATTATTAGGAACAGTACTGACCGGTGTGGTACAGCATCAGCAGGCAAAGCAGGAGGAATATCGTCAGGCTAGCCAGATCCGTTTTGTCAGAGCGGTATCGCAAGTGATGTCTGTGGAAGGTAGCCGGGTGCTGGACAGTCGACGTTGGATAACCAATTGGCGTTATCGCGGCAATGTCAGTTTGAAAAACGTCATCATGGGGGCAATCTTTACGGATAGGAGCGGGAAAAAGTATCGGCTGATCGCCCATGTTAAAGGTGTGATCCGGCCTGGAGCTCGCTTTAGCACAGAGTTCAAAAGTACTCAGCTAAGTGTCGAGCAATTACGCCGAATGAAGCTAAATTACTACGTCGATGATGCCACGCGCTATTAAATTAGCAGCTTGTACCACGTTAGAAACCTATTTGAACTTTTTATGACAATTGCCATTCCCCCCTTGAACAGGTAGCCGGGGAAACAGTTAAATTCGCGTCTGTTTTTGGTAGACCTCGTTTGACGGGATTATGCATGGCCAGACGTAGCAAAGAAGAAGCGGAGCAGACCCGGCAGGCATTGTTGTCGACCGCTCTGGCTGAATTTAGTGATAAGGGAATTGGCCAGATTAGTCTGAAGCAACTTTCTGTTGAAGCCGGTATGACCCACGGCGCACTTTATTGGCATTTTCGCAATCGGCAGGATCTGCTGGAAACGCTCTATCATGAGCACCTGTTTCCCTTTGATCTGCACTATTTAGAGCAACGTCAGGCCGCCCGGCAGGATGCGCTGGGCGCTTTGCAGGGATTGTTGGCTGATGTGCTTAAGGATGTAGAGCGCAAAGATGAATACCGGCACTATTATAAGGTGTTCTTTTACCACCCCGAACAGCAGCCAGAGCTACTTCCGTTGTTGCCTCGCCTGACTGAAAGGCGTGAAGAATGGATTGCAAAAATTGCATATTTTTTGCGGCAGGCGCGCAAACAGGATCAGATCCAGTTGAAGAAAACAAAAGTGGAGATGATCGCACGCAGCATTTTCAGCATGTTCTCAGGCTTGCTTGAAAGCTGGTTACGACAACCGCTGACGGCTTCCCTGCAGCAACAGGGCAACGAAACCTTCCGTATCTTTCTGAGTGGGCTTAGGAGCTGATATTCAGAGTGCTGCGCTGCAGTAACTGATAACTGACCTGCCCCGCTTGCTTCTGGCGTAGCGGCTGCCAATTGTCAGGAAGCTTTAAGCTGAGTCCCTTTTCTACCTCTATATAGATCAGAGCATCTTCGGCCAGTAGGTTAAGTTGTTCCAACTGCTGGCAGATCGGTTCCACCATTCCCTTATTAAAGGGAGGGTCGAGGAATACCAGATCATAGGGTTTGTCTGGTGTCTGTTGTGCCAGCCATTGTTCTGCCGACTGATTGTTTACGGCCGCATTGCTGGCTTTTAGCTGCTGAAGATTCTGCTGTAACTGGCGAGTAACAGCTGCAGACAGATCGACAAAGGCGACTTGCTGTGCCCCTCGTGACAACGCTTCCAGCCCTAAGGCTCCGCTACCGGCAAAAAGGTCTGCAACCCGGGCTCCGGGTACCGTTGCCTGAAGCCAGTTAAACAGTGTCTCTCTGACTCGATCAGGCGTCGGGCGCAATCCTTCGATAGCTGGAAAGGGTATCTTTCTGCCACGCCATTCACCCGCAATGATCCGCAGCATCTGTTCACCTTGTGGCGTGCTATTGCGGTTAGTCTTGCGGCTCTGTTGTTTGCGTGGCATATCGGGTCCTAGGGTTTCAGGCTTATCACTATCTGGCTGCCCGGATCCAGTTGCTGGGCCATGAGGCCATTAACTTCAGGCAGTGAAAGGGCCGAGATTCTATCCCGAAAAGTCGCCATTGTATCCAGCGGTAGTTGATAAAAAGCGATGTTGGTCAGCATCTCTACGTGGTTGGCTGAGTCGAACATCCGGTTTTCATACTGTTCCAGCAATTTCTGGCGAATTTGGTCCAGCGTCGCCTGATCCGTCTTGGTGACCTGCTGGTGGAGTTGCTCTATCTGTTCCCGGGAAAAAGGAGTTGGCTGTTTTAGGATCAAGGCCTGGTAACCGATCTGGTCCAGAGGTCGCCATAACAGGCGGAAGCTGACCTTCGCCTGTTGCAGTTGATGCTGCAAAATATGGTTGGCAACCATATGAGCAATAAAACGCTCGGATTGGCGGGCCACAGTTGTACCACCCAACAGCAGGTATGCACTATCGTCTCTGCCCTGCAGTTGTTGCAGCAGAGGTGCATCGTTCAGCAGAAGGGTTTCCTTTCCTGTAGTCGTTTGCCGTGGCAGTGCCGCTAATGAGGGTACTAGACTCAACGCCTCTGGGCTGCTTAAGACAAGAGTTGGGGGGCGTTGGAACAATCGCTGATAAAACTGCTGCAACTGCTGTTCACTTGGCAGTGTCCTGTCCGGGTGGTTTAACAGATTATCAAGTAGCGCTTGTACCAGCTGTTGTTCAGGTTTTTGCTGCTCCAGATACTGCCGTGCGCGGAACTGTTCCAGTTTTTCCATCGCTGCAGCCTGTGCGAGTTCTTCTGTCAGTAAATCCAGTATCGCAGGCAGGTCAGGAACTTTCGCCTGACCCGTTGGCCAGCTGAGGCGAATACTTATCCGGTCCATTGCTGAACGGACCTGAACAGTTGTTCGGCTTGGTAACAGCTCAGCAACGGCTTCGTCGCTGAGCCGTTGTTCGATTGCCAGTGTCGCGACTTGTTGCATCAGTTGGCTGGTGCTTGAAAGTGTCGCATCGCTTCTTAGCAAAATACGAAGATCATTGGGTTCGGTGTCTTTGGCTGGAATCCAGAACAGTTGGCGTTCTGCGTCAAGGTTGACGGTCGGGTAGTCTGGTTGCTTTGGGCTCATCGTAGAGAGCAGCACAACCGCGATCGCGACCCCCCAAACCAACGCTTTAAGGTATGAACGGTTAAAAAGAGGTTTATAAGGCTTATCCATTGTAATCCCTGCGTTGGTCGCACCTTCTTTAGTATCGCTGATCCTGAGCAAGAAGGGGAGAGGAGTGCTGGACAGCTATTGTTCGCATGTGGTTGAGCAGGTGGTAAGATAGCGGACTGAATTTTTTCCACCCATCACTGATGACCGGATAACGGGATAGGTTCTTAATGGATTCACTGTATACGCTGTTTCTGGAAAAGGGCTGGGATCTGTCCTGGTTTACCTGGGGAGCTGTGGCGGTGTCGACGATTGTGGTGCTGTCATTATGTATTTGCATCTACAGACTCGACCTGGATACGACAAAGAGTGATGGTGATAAAGTTGCGTCGCCGGAAGGTAAGGCCGACGGGCAATAGCTGGTTAAGGGTAAAGCATGTTTAAGAAGCTTAAATCGCTGTTTGGCGGTTCGGAAGAAGCAAAAAAAGAAGATATCCAACAACAGGTAGAAGAGTCTCAGGCTCAGCCGGAAGTTGCTGACACTAGCACCGTTGAACAAGCTGAAACGGCAGCAGAGCCAGTGACCGAAGCGGTGGCAGAGAACGAAGCCGCTGTTGTGATCAGTGAAAACGACGCAGACACTCATAAAGCAGAAGCAGAAGCAGAAGCAGAAGCAGAAGCAGAAGCAGAAGCAGAAGCAGAAGCAGAAGCAGAAGCAGAAGCAGCAGAGCAGGTAGAAACTGCTGAGACAGCAGAGCAGACTCTTCAGCCAGAGCCAGAGCCAGAGCCAGAGCCAGAGCCAGAGCCAGAGCCAGAGCCAGAGCCAGAGCCAGAGCCAGAGCCGGTAGCAGAAGAGCCGAAGAAAAAAGGTATGTTTGCCCGAATCAAAGCGGGCCTGAGCCGTACTAAGGCGAATCTGACCGAACAGTTAAGTGACCTCTTTCTCGGCAAAAAAGAGATCGATGAAGAGCTACTGGAAGATATCGAAACCCTGCTGTTAACGGCAGACGTGGGTGTCGAAGCAACTCAGGACATTATCTCCCGTCTGACTGAGCGAGTTGAGCGTAAACAGCTGGCAGATGCGCAGGCGCTGCATCAGGCGTTGAAAGATGAGCTGGCAGCATTGCTGCACGACGTTGAACAGCCGCTTGAGATCGTTAAACCAGCTGAAGGTCCGTTTGTGATTCTGATGGTTGGTGTCAACGGTGTTGGCAAAACTACTACCATCGGTAAGCTCGCGAAGAAATATCAGGCTGAAGGTAAGTCCGTAATGCTGGCGGCAGGTGATACCTTCCGTGCGGCGGCCGTGGAGCAGCTTCAGGTATGGGGTGAGCGCAACGATGTACCTGTTGTTGCACAGCATACAGGCGCGGATTCCGCTTCAGTGCTCTTTGATGCCCTGCAGTCTGCTAAAGCAAAAGGTACTGATGTACTGATTGCTGATACCGCAGGCCGTTTGCAGAATAAAGATCACCTGATGCAGGAACTGGAAAAGGTTGTCCGCGTGATGCAGAAGATCGACCCGGCAGCTCCTCATGAGGTGATGCTGGTGCTGGATGCAGGCACTGGTCAGAATGCTCTGAGTCAGGCCAAAATCTTTGGTGATGCGGTCGGCGTTACCGGTATTACTCTGACCAAGCTGGATGGTACCGCTAAAGGTGGCATCATCTTCGCCATCGGTAAGCAGCTGGGTCTGCCAATCCGCTACATCGGTGTGGGTGAACAGATTGATGATCTGCGACCGTTCCGTTCAGGCGAGTTTGTTGAAGCATTGTTTGACTGAGTAGTCTCAGCTCACGAGACCAAAACGCACGGAAGGCATAGTAGGACAGTATGATCCGCTTCGAACATGTCAGTAAGCAGTATCCCGGTGGCTTTCACGCCCTGAGCGATATCTCATTTGAGATAGAGAAAGGCGAGATGGCGTTTATTACCGGACATAGTGGTGCTGGGAAAAGCACGCTGTTGAAACTGATTATGTTGATGGAACAGAGCAGCCAGGGCCGGGTATCCGTTGGTGGTCAGTTGCTGTCCAGTATGCCGCGCAGTCAGGTACCCTTTCACCGCCGTAAGATCGGTGTGGTGTTCCAGAATCACCAGCTGCTGTTTGACCGAACCGTTTTTGATAACGTTGCATTGCCGTTGCAGGTGAGTGGTTATGACCCGGTGGATACTGCGCGACGGGTGCGCGCTGCGCTGGATAAGGTCGGCCTGCTAAGTAAGGAAAAGATGAACCCTGTTGCTTTATCCACGGGTGAGCAGCAGCGTGTGGGTATCGCCCGAGCGGTGGTGCATAAACCTGCTGTGCTGCTGGCCGATGAGCCTACAGGTAACCTTGACCCTGAACTGTCGATAGAAGTGATGAAACTGTTTATGCAGTTTAATCGAGTAGGTACCACGGTGCTGGTGGCGAGCCATGAACTGGGGCTGATCAGCAAGATGCAGAATCGCATCCTGACGTTGCATCAAGGGAGGTTAGTTGGCGATGGCTAATACCCCTCCTCCACGTCGCGGTGCTGAAAGGCTGCAACCGAACCGCCAACCAGCAGAGCAGGTTGCGCAAACTCCTCGTGGCGCAAAACAGCATAAAGTAGAGTCAGCAGATCACCGTCGTAGTTGGTTGCGACATAACCGCTCTGTTGGTCGTGATGCCTTTGCCCGGCTTTGGCAAACTCCCTTACCCACTCTTATGACGCTCGCCGTGCTGGCGATCGCGCTGGCACTCCCTGGGTTCCTCTATACTGGTTTGAAAAACCTGCAGCAGTTATCTGCTGGCTGGGAAGGAGAGCCGCGAATTTCGTTGTACCTGCAACAGAAGCTTAACGATGATGATGCGGATCGTTTCAGTCGTACGCTGTTGTTATGGGATGAACTGGCAGCCGTAGAATTGACCAGTAAAGAGCAGGGGTTACTGGAGTTTCGCCAGCTTTCCGGGCTGGGAGACGTGCTGGATTATTTGAACAGCAACCCGCTGCCTGCCGTTATTACAGTTATCCCCCGTGATATTTCACTGAAAAACCTTCCATTGCTGCAAGCCCGTCTGCAGGAACTCCCAGAGGTAGATGAAGCAGTACTGGATATGGAGTGGTTACAACGTCTCAATGGCTTTATTGGGGTCGCTGAACGCGTCACCTTTGTATTGGCATTGCTCTTAATGCTTACAGTGCTATTGGTGATTGGTAATACGGTCAGGCTTTCGATCGAGAGTCGGCGCGATGAGATCGTTGTTTCTAAACTGGTAGGTGCGACCGATGCCTGGGTGCGCCGACCGTTTCTCTATACCGGAGCCTGGTATGGAGTCTTAGGTGCATTGCTGGCATGGGTCATTATTCACTTCAGCCTGCTGATGTTGAAAACGCCGGTAGAACAGCTGGCACAGTTATATCAGAGTAATTTTGAACCACTCGGCCTGGGGCTTGTAGAGTCACTCTGTCTGCTGCTGGTAAGCCTGCTGTTGGGCGGGGCCGGAGCCCTTATTGCAGTAGGTCGTCACCTGAGCGATGCCGAGCCAAGGTAATCGCGCTGTCATACTTGTTATTTAGTCTTATAGCGGCTAATGTACTTTGTCCTGCTCGCGTCTGCGGCAGTATATTTTCAGGGAACTTTTTCAGTGGCCTTACGGTCATATCAGCGGATTCTGATAAATCATTGTTTAGTTGAGGTTATTTGTTAATGGGCAATAGCTTGCAAGTCATCGAGCAACTCTCTCCGGGCCGTAATCTGGATGCGTACATGCAATCCGTGAGCGCAATTCCGGTGTTGACTGCCGAAGAGGAGCGAAAGCTGGCCGATCGACTGCACTTTGAGCAGGATCTTGAGGCCGCGCGCCTACTGGTTATGTCCCACCTGCGTTTCGTCGTTCATATTGCTAAATCCTATTCCGGATATGGCCTGCCGTTGGGTGATCTGGTGCAGGAAGGCAATGTGGGGCTGATGAAAGCGGTAAAACGTTTTGACCCTACTATGGGTGTTCGCCTGGTTTCCTTTGCGGTGCATTGGATTAAGGCGGAGATGCATGAATTCATCCTGCGCAACTGGCGGATCGTTAAGGTTGCGACCACTAAGGCGCAGCGTAAATTGTTCTTCAATCTGAGATCTAAAAAGAAAGGTCTTGGCTGGATGAACAATGAAGAAGTGAAATCGATTGCTGAAGATTTGGGCGTTGATGAAAGTGTTGTTCGTCAGATGGAAGGCCGTATGGCGTCTACTGATACTGCTTTTGATGCACCTGCGGGTGATGACGAAGAGCAGAGTTATAGCGCTCCGGCACTCTATCTGGAAGATCACAGTGCTGACCCGGCAACGCTGGTCGAAAATGACAACTGGGAGCAGGACTCTCAGGCTCGTCTGATGGGTGCTATGAAGCAGCTGGATGATCGTAGCCAGGATATTCTGGCACAGCGCTGGTTGAGCGAGACTAAAGCTACGTTGCATGAGCTGGCGGCGAAATACAGTGTTTCTGCTGAGCGTATTCGCCAACTGGAAAAAAATGCGATGAAGAAGATTCGGTTGTCGATGGCAGAAGCCTGAAAAATCGAACCATCGTTAAAAAAAGCCGCTATAAGCGGCTTTTTTTGTGTCCGTCAGTTGTATCTATGGCGGTTCGCAAAGCGACCAGATGACTTTACTGATGAGAGGCAGGTGTTGTTTCTATCTTCCTTAGCGACAGCTCACTCTTATTGTATACTAGCGCCTCGATTCCACCGTCTGCGTATGATTTCAGGGAACAGCAGGTGTCAGCAAATAGAATGGTTCAACTGGCCGCGCTGCTTGGTTTTCTGGCAGTCGCACTCGGGGCATTTGGTGCCCACGGTCTGAAGGCTGTGCTTAGTCCCTATGCTCGTGATATCTATCAGACGGCAGTGGAATATCAGTTTTATCACGCGGGTGCGCTACTGTTAGTGGCAATTTTGCAGTTTCGATTTGAGCTGAAATTGCTGCGATGGAGTGCATGGGCGTTATTACTGGGCACGTTGGTGTTCAGTGGAAGTTTGTACATACTGGCTGTGACCGGAATTAGCTGGTTGGGTGCCATCACTCCTATTGGGGGCGCAGCGTTATTAGCCGGCTGGTTATTGTTGGCAGTAGCGGCATCCCGAATGAAAGCAGACTGAGAATTATGCAGATACAGGTAAATGGTGACGCGCTTAGCGTTGCAGCGGAGAGCACGTTAGTTGATCTGATCGAGCAGATGCAGCTGACCGGCAAGCGGATCGCGATTGAGCTGAATATGGAGATTATACCGCGCAGCGAGCATCCACAGACCGTACTCAATGAAGGTGATCAGGTCGAAATCGTACATGCCATTGGCGGCGGTTGATCGACGTTCTGAAGAATAAAAAATGTGCCGGAATACCGGACGCAGGATTCAAGAATTAATAGCTGGAGCAGAGCAAATGACAGAACAGAGCAACCGTGATCCGTTGATTATTGCGGGACAGGAATACAACTCTCGCTTGCTGGTAGGTACCGGCAAATATAAGGATCTGGAAGAGACCGGACGGGCGATTGAAGCGTCCGGTGCTGAGATTGTCACTGTTGCTGTACGTCGTACCAATATTGGTCAGAACCCGGATGAGCCGAATCTGCTGGACGTTGTTTCTCCTGACCGTTACACCATCCTGCCAAATACCGCTGGTTGTTATACCGCAGATGATGCGGTGCGTACGTGTCGACTGGCGCGTGAGCTACTGGATGGTCATGATCTGGTGAAGCTGGAAGTACTGGGCGATCAGAAAACCCTGTACCCGAATATTGTTGAAACCATCAAAGCGACAGAAACTCTGGTTAAGGATGGTTTCAAAGTGATGGTTTACACTAATGATGATCCGATCGTTGCTAAGCAGCTGGAAGAGATGGGTTGCGTAGCTGTGATGCCGCTGGGCTCCTTGATTGGCTCTGGTTTGGGTATTCTGAATCCACACAATATCAATATCATCATGGAAGCGGCTGAAGTGCCTGTTCTGGTTGATGCCGGTGTTGGTACTGCATCTGATGCTGCGGTAGCAATGGAAATGGGTTGTGCTGGTGTATTGATGAACACCGCGATCGCTGCTGCGGGCGACCCAATCATGATGGCGTCTGCGATGCGTAAAGCGATCGAAGCGGGTCGCGAAGCCTTCCTGGCCGGCCGTATGCCGAAGAAAAAGTATGCTAGTGCGTCCTCGCCACTGGCTGGTGTAATTGCCTGATCAAGGCTGATGTTTGCGGTTCGCCGCAAGGTGAACCGAAACCTTAAGACATGACAGAGAAAATGACAGAAGAACAGAAACCGATGCGCACCGTGCGCAGTTTCGTATTGCGTGCGGGTCGCATGACCGAAGGTCAGCAACGGGCGCTTGAAGAAGCCTGGCCGGAAAAAGGCCTGAACCTTGAAGATGGGTTGATCGACCCGGCTCAGGTGTTCGGCCGTGAAGCGCCTGTGGTCCTTGAGATCGGTTTCGGTATGGGTGATTCGCTAATCGAGATGGCGAAGGATCAGCCGGAAAAGAACTATATCGGTATCGAAGTACACCGTCCGGGTGTTGGCCGGTTGCTGAACAATGCCGAGCTGTCAGGGCTGAGTAATATTCGCGTGTACTGTGATGATGCAGTAGAAGTGCTGGCGAAGTGCATACCGGATGGATCTCTGGATACTATCCAGCTGTTTTTCCCGGATCCATGGCATAAAAAACGTCACCATAAACGTCGTATTGTGCAGCCTGAGTTTGCCCAGACACTGCGTCGTAAGTTGAAGGTGGGTGGCTGCTTTCATATGGCGACCGACTGGGAGAACTATGCTGAGCACATGATGGAAGTGATGTCTGTCGCTGAAGGCTACAGCAATGTAGCCGGTGAAGGTCAGTATTCACCGCAACCTGAATGGCGCCCGGTGACTAAGTTCCAGAAGCGTGGTGAGCGATTGGGTCACGGTGTTTGGGATCTGATGTTTGAGCGGATCGCCTGATTCCAGTTCAGAATGTCAAAAAGGCCGTCAAATGACGGCCTTTTTTGATGAGAGCATAGAAGGGGAAGAAAGTCTGTTTTAGGAGTGATTGCATCCTCCCTTACCAAAGCTGCGTTTACCGCCATATTCGCCGCGTTTCTGCTTCATTTCAGCCAGCTTCTGCTGCTGTTCATCGGTTAATATTTTCGCCAGTTCCTGGCGCTGTTCAGCTTTATCCCGAATGCTTTCGCCCAGCTGCTGCTGGGCCTGCAGCACCAGACCGTCCAGTTGTTTGTCATAGTCAGCGGCTGTTGGGTCAAGCTGACTGATCTGCTGACGAACTTCGCGCATCAGTTTCATCTTTTCCATCCGTTCGTCCTGATGTTCATCCATCAGGTCGGCAACTTGCATCTTCTGCGCGTCGGTTAACTCAAGATATTTAGCCATCTTGTTAACGAAGCGTTCTTGCCGCTGTTCGCTGCGGTTGTCTTCGTCGGCGAACGCGGTACTCAGCAGGCCAAAACCAACGATTGCAGAGGTGATTCCGATAGCGATTTGCTTACGCATGGTGTTTCTCCCGGTGTCATAACGTGTTTGATGGTTGCCATTATGGTTGGGGTCTCTGCTAAGTTGGGTTTCGGCGTTGTAAAGTTTGGTAAAGGGTAAATTTTGCATCAGCCAGGCGAGTATGATTAACCTGTCAGAAGAACTCGTCCGGGATAAGGCGCAAATAGGTAGGAAAGAATATGTCTAAACATCTGTTGTTGGTTGATGATGATCAGGAGCTGAGCGAGCTGCTGGCCGAATACCTTCGCAATGAGGGCTACCAGATCAGTCAGGCCTATAGTGGCGAGCAGGCGTTAGAGAAGTTGCAGCAACCAGAACAGTTTGATCTGTTAGTACTGGATATCATGATGCCGGGTATTTCCGGCCTGGAGCTTTTACAGCAGATCAGACCAAGAGTTACCTTGCCGGTAGTGATGCTGACCGGCCGTGGTGATGACATTGATCGGATTCTCGGTCTGGAGATGGGCGCAGATGACTACCTCGGTAAGCCCTGTAACCCGCGGGAATTGCTCGCGCGCATCCGAGCCGTGCTACGCAGGACTCAGCAGCCGGAAGCTGCCCCACGCGAGAAATCTCAGCTGCTTGAATTACACGGTATCAGTTACGATCCCGGCCAGCGTAGGGTACAGATTAACGGTGCCGAGCTGAGCCTGACCAGTGCAGAATTTAATGTGCTGGGGCAGTTGATGGAGCATAGTGGGCAGGTTGTAAGTAAGTCTTTGCTTACTGAGAATGTTCTGCATCGTAAGCTAACTGCATACGATCGCTCAATTGATGTGCATGTTAGCCGAGTCAGACAGAAGTTGTCGAAACAGCTACCGGATAAGGAGCTGATAAAAACCGTACGGGGTGAAGGCTATATGATGATCCGGGAGGGTTAACCTGATTATGCGTTGGTATCAGGGCCTGTTTTTCAAGAGCTTTCTCGCAGTCTGGTTAACCAGTTCTGTGGTATTAGTGGCTGTTATTCTGGTTGTTGGGATTGCGACCGAAGAGCGCAACGAAAAGAAAGTTCATCATGAGCGGATGAAGTGGTACGCAACCACACTGATAGAGCGCTTTGAGCAGCGTCAAAGCCGAATCAATCGCTTTTTTGAGACCGACCGTTTCCCGGTGATACCGCTGCGCACACGCTTCCCGATTCAGATTTTTGAAGAGGACACCGGTGTACTGATCGCGGGGCCGCGAGAATTGCCAGATCATCATCGTGGCGACCTGGTTGAAATTGAGGTCGAGAGTGATAGTGGACGAGATTACATAGTGCGCAAACGCTTTGATAAGAAGCGCTCCCCCTTTCACCGTTTGATCGGTTTGGTCATATCAGTGCAGATGGTAATGATTCTCACAGTTTCTGCGCTGGCCAGCCTGCTGATGACCTGGATGATTGTGCGTCCTGTAAACCGTTTGCGCAGTCATGCGCAGGTACTTTATAGCGGTGATCTTAGCGCACGTTCGGATGCAAAGCTGAACAGCCGTAAGGATGAGATTGGTGAACTGGCGCGAGAGTTTGATCGGATGGCCGAGTTTGTTGAGCAGACGTTGAATGCCAATCAGCGTTTGTTACAGGATGTGTCCCACGAATTGCGGGCCCCGCTGGCCAGATTACAGGCAGCATCCGGGCTAGCTGAACAGCAGTTGGGAGAAGATAGTGCTCTGATGCAGCGGATCAACCGTGAGACTGACAGACTGAACCAGTTGATAGGTGAGATCTTGTCGCTTTCCCGAATCGATACTATTGAAGTTACCGGCGAACCATTCCAGCTGGAAACTCTGATCGAGGAGCTACAGGATGACTACCGGTTCAGCGCTCCACAAAGACAGCTTCGCTTTCAGGCACCGGCGGGACTTCCACCGCTATCGCTTAACCGGCAGCTGTTGCATCGGGTATTGGATAACCTGATCAGTAACGCGGTGAAATATACGCCTGAAGAGAGCGCGATTGATGTAACTGTCAATCGCAGCGCACAGGAGTTACAGATTAGCGTAAGGGATCACGGTAATGGTGTTGATGACCAGGCACTGCCGCGATTGTTTGAGGCCTTCTATCGACAATCCAGTGACTCTGCCGGCTATGGTCTTGGCTTGAGTATCGTCAGCAGGATCATTAATCGATTAGGTGGTAGCGTCACTGCCCAGAACCATCCCGAAGGTGGTCTTGAGGTCATATTGGAATTACCTAACTAAAAGTTAAGACCAGGGGGCAGTTGCTCGGGCAATAGTAGCTGCTCACTTTCAATTGAGGCCACGGGATAGGCGCAGTAATCGGCCGCGTACCATGCACTGGCGCGATGGTTCCCGCTGATTCCAATACCACCGAAAGGCAGGCTGCTGCTGGCTCCGGTCGTTGGCCGGTTCCAGTTGACGATCCCAGCACTAATCTGTTCACTGAACTCGTGGTGCTGCTGTGAGTCTTCGCTGATCAAGCCTGCTGCCAGCCCGAAAGCCGTGTTGTTGGCTTGGGCTATCGCCTGATCAAAGTCTGAGTAGCGAATCACTTTAAGCAATGGGCCAAAGTCTTCTTCGTCACTGAGCGATTTGATACGAGTGACATCAATAAGTCCCGGGCTTAGCAGGCCGGTTTTTGGACGTAATTGATCCATAGCGACCAGCACCTTACCACCTTCCGACACCAGCTGGTGCTGTCGTTGTAGCAGCTGTTCCGCCACATTTGTGGAGATAACTGCTCCCATAAATGGCGCCGGGTCCTGATTGTAGGGTCCGGTTTCTATGTGCAATACGGTCTCGGACAAACGCTGCATAAACTGATCGCCTTTGCTGTTTCTGGGCACAAAGAGTCTTCTGGCGCAGGTGCAACGTTGGCCAGCAGAGATATATGCCGATTGGATAGTCATGAGCACCGCAGCATCGACATTGGATATCTGGCCGATTATGAGGGGGTTATTGCCGCCCATCTCCAGTGCCAGAATTTTCTCCGGTGAGCCACCGAATTGACGGTGCAATGAGCAACCTGTAGTGGCGCTGCCGGTGAAAAGAAGGCCGCGGAGACCGCTATGAGCTGCGAGGGCCTGTCCGGCGCTGCGAGCTCCCTGTAGCAGATTAATAACACCATCAGGGATATCAGCTTTTTGCCATAGGTGAACAGTCAGCTCTGCTGTTCTCGGTGTTTGCTCACTGGGCTTGAAGATGACGGTATTACCCGCCAGTAGCGCGGGGATGATATGTCCGTTCGGAAGATGAGCGGGAAAATTGTAAGGGCCGAACACGGCTAACGCCCCATGAGGGCGATGTCGCAGTACTGTTCGCAATCCATTGCTTTGTTGTTCGTGGTGTCCGGTACGGTCGAGGTAAGACTGAATTGATATTTCAGTCTTGGCGATCATCGCAGCGACTTCGGTTTCAGCTTCCCATAGTGGTTTACCGGTTTCCTGCCCAATGGTATCGGCCATCAGCTCGCGATGTTGCTCCAGGATATCCGTAAAGCGGCGCACCTGAGCGGCGCGTTGTTCAAAGGTCATTGCAGCCCAGTGGCTAAATGCTTCATTAGCGGCAACGACTGCGGCATCAACCTGTTGGTCGGATGCTCCCCGACCTTGCCAGATCACTTTACCGTTCGCCGGGTTGATAGACTCCATATCGATATCTTCACCGGCAACCCAGTCGCCGTTGATGTAGAGGGAAGCCTGGGGATACATCGTTCAGTTCCTCGGTTTCAGGGCGGCAATTCTGACTGTGTCGCCATCTTCAATTAATAAAGCCTGTGCAAGTTCTTCGCTTATATCCACAGCGCTGCCACTAGGGGTCAGAGCAGCCATTGTGCAGCGGAAGTCCAGCAGTGAGCGGCTACTGATCATATAGATCTGGTTACTCTCTGGTGGTTGGTGGCAGATTCTGGCTTTAACATAGTGGCTTTCGCGGATCGCCCGGACATCGTTGAGCGGGCTGGCCAAGGTCGGGCCTGCATCAAAGATGTCCACGTAGCCTTCAAAGCGGAAACCCTCGGCCTCCAACATGCGTCGGGCTGGCTCGGTATTTTTGTGAACTTTGCCGATCGCCTGTTGTGCCGGCTCCGGCAGCATGTGTATGTATTGGGTGTGCTTGGGCATCAATTCGGCGATGAACACTTTATTGCCGGAACCGGTCAGGTAATCAGCTTCAGAATATTCCATGGTAAAGAAGTGCCGGCCAAGGCCATCCCAAAACGGCGAATACCCCTGATCATCAGAGAATCCCCGCATCTCCGCAATTACCTTGCTGGCGAAGCGCTCAGGGAATTCGGCCATAAACATAAAGCGGCTTTTTGAAAGCAGGCTGCCGTTGTTGCTGTGACGGTAATCGGGCTTCAGGAAGAGCGTGCACACCTCAGAACAGCCGGTGTAGTCATTGCACATATAGAGCGTCTTAAAGGTGTTGTGGACTCTAAGCTCTCTGGAGCTGTGCACTACTGTACCTATACGGTAGTGATACCAGGGTTCAGCCATACCAACTGCCGCAACAATGCCGCAGGTGCCGATCACCTCTCGGGTCTCACTCTCTTCCATCACAAACAGGTAGGTCTGGTCCGGGCCCGGCTCCAGTTTTTCAGTACTGAAGCACAGATCGCTACAGCGGATCTTATCGTTCAGTAACTCGGTGTTTTCCGGCAATGAAGTGAAACCAGGTCCTGAGTCCACCGCAATCTGGCAAAGAACCTCTAGATCGGATTCACAGATGGGTCTGATGACATTCATCGGCATTCCTCCTAAAAGTGGGGCGGCCTGAATCTAGGCTACGCCAATAAGAATCTCTGTCAGGTTGCCAGTACCTGTTCGGCTGCCAGCCGGAGTCTTCGTAAGCCTTCTTCAATATCTTGCTGTGGAATAATCAGCGAAGGGGTCAGGCGGATTACATCGGGCCCGGCAATTAGAATCATCAAACCGTTTTCCTGGGCTGCGCAGAGCAGCTCGCGTGCCCGTCCGCAGTACTGATCATGCAGTCGCGCGCCTATCAGTAAGCCCTTGCCGCGAACCTCACTGAACAACGGATACTCCGTATTGATGTGAGCCAGCCCTTCAAACAGCATCTGCTGGCGTTCCATGACGCCATGCAGCAGCTCGGCTTCTCCAACCAGTTCGAGTGCTCTGCTGGCGACCCGGCAGGCCAGCGGATTACCACCAAATGTGCTGCCGTGGCTGCCGACCCGGAAAGAGCTGGCAACTTCACTACTGGTGAGCATGGCCGCAATAGGGAAGCCGCAGCCGAGGGCCTTAGCGGTGGTCAGGATATCGGGAGTAACACCAGCCTCCATATAGGCGAACAGTGAACCTGTACGGCCCATGCCCGTTTGGATCTCATCAAAGATAAGCAATGCCTGATAGCGGTCACAGAGTTCCCGTGCTTTCTGCATAAAACTAGTATCAGCGGTGATGACCCCGCCTTCGCCCTGTATCGGCTCCATCACCACAGCGCAGGTCTGTTCGCTGATGGTCGCTTCAAGTGCATCAATATCATTGAAAGGTAAGTGATGAATTCCTTCTGGTACAGGATGGAAGCCGTGGCGGTAATTGGGCTGACCACCAACTGATACAGTGAACAGAGTACGGCCATGGAACGAACCTTCGAAGCTGATCAGGTGATGTTTTTTCTCGCCAAAATGGTCATGGGCGTATTTGCGTGCCAGCTTGAACGCCGCCTCATTTGCTTCGGCGCCGGAGTTCGCAAAGAAGACTTTCTCTGCGAAAGTTGCTGCACAGAGTTGTTGGGCGAGAATCAGGGCAGGTTCATTGGTCCAGACATTACTCAGGTGCCAGAGCTTTTCGCTCTGACGATGCAGAACTTCCACCAGTTCGGGATGGCAGTGGCCAAGCGCATTCACCGCAATGCCGCCAGCGAAATCAATATATTGTCGTCCTTCCTGATCCCATAAGTAGGACCCCTGCCCACGGATTGGGATAATTTCTCCTGGGGCGTAGTTTGGCACCATAACCTGATCAAAGGTCTGGCGATCCACGTGATGGCGCATATGCTTCACTCCGTCCTGAGCTACCACCTTTCGGCTTTGTATCAGTGTAGACCTGAATAACTGGGGATGCTGTGGCTGAGATGTAAGCGAAGTATTGCTGCTAAATTAGTTATCAACACGCGTTGTCAGAGATGATGGGGATAAAGGCTTGATTGATGTGGACAATGCAATATATCTACCGCTGTCCAAACAAAAGCATACAGATAAAGGTTGTGGATTAAACTGTGGCTTTATTGTTTAAACCCTTATAAAACGGGATCTTTGGCTGTGGGTAAAAAAACAGGTTAAAACAGATTTAATGCTGAAAGCTGTTTGGAGTAAGTTCGGAAATAGCTGTAGATAAGCTGTGATAGTATGTGAATAAGTGGTTGTGGGTATCTGCTGTCAGGATACTTTACGTGGTTAATCACTTATCCCCAATTTGCGACGGCGGTTGCGGATTGCGGAGGCGCAGCTCTGTACATGATCACAAAGTCGGCAGTCAGTCTGGCAATCTTTATAGGTATCCTGCAGCGCCTCCAGAGGCATCGGTTGGCTGAGCAGATAGCCCTGACCATACTCGCAGCCTTGTTGGGTGAGAAACTCAAGTTGTGCCCGGGTCTCAATTCCTTCGGCGACGACCTCTAGCCCCAGTTGGCTGGCCATCGCAATAATGGTGGAGGTGATCGCAATATCATCGCTGTCGGCAGGAAGGTCCTGAACGAAGGAGCGGTCAATTTTGAGGAGATCTACCGGCATCTTTTTCAGGTAAGCCAGTGATGAATAGCCGGTACCGAAGTCATCAAGCGATAAGCTCACGCCCAGGCGTTTGATGCGACGTAAAATCTCTACACAGTGATCCGGATTGCTCATCAGCACCCCTTCGGTAATCTCCAGTTCCAGGCAGTGTGCAGGTAGGCCGGATGCCAGTAGAGCTTGCTCGATAGTGGATAACAGGCTGCTATCCTCGAACTGGCGGGCAGAGATGTTGACCGCAACCCGCAGTCCCTCAAGACCGTTTTTATGAAGGTGGGCGACTGAACGGCAGGCTTCGCGGAGTACCCATGCGCCTATAGGAACGATCAGGCCGGTTTCTTCAGCTTTAGGAATAAACTCTACCGGTGAGATGCTTCCCTGTATTGGATGTGGCCAGCGTAGCAGCGCCTCAATCGTAATCAGTCGACCGGTGCGTAAGCAGATCTGCGGTTGATAATGGAGTTCGAAGCCATTGTTCTCCAGCGCCTGACGGAGGTCGTGATCCATCGTCAGGGCTTTCTTCGCTTCCAGGTTCATCTCAGGCGCAAAGAATTTATAAGTGTTGCGGCCTTTGCGTTTTGCCTGATACATCGCCAGGTCAGCATTCCGCAGCAGGCCGCTGACATCGTTGGCATCGAGACCGATGAGAGTAATGCCGATACTGACGGTTACCAGCATTTCATGGGGGCCTAGCTGGAGCGGCTGTGAGAGCAGAGAGATCAGCTCGCTGGCATGGCGGTGCAGCATCGCAGGGGCTGAGACACCTTCGATAATAACGGTGAACTCATCACCTCCCAGTCTGAATACAGCGTTGCTGTCAGGCAGGCAGAACCGTAAACGGTTGGCGATAGTTTTCAGCAGAACATCACCCGCCTCATGGCCAAGGGTGTCATTGATCTGTTTAAAGTGATCAAGGTCGAGCAGCAAGAGTGCGTTATAACCTTCGCTGGGTGTATCCAGTACCCGTTCCAGTTGTTGGCGGAAATTGCGTCTGTTGCCAAGATTGGTCAGCGGATCAAAGAACGCCAGCTTTTCCATCTGTTGTTCATGTTCTTTAAGCTGACTAATGTCCTCACTCACCGAGACAATATTAACCAGGTTGCCTTGTTCGTCATGTACCGGTGAAATCGACTGCAATGCCCAGTAGTGGCTGCCGTTCTTACGTCTGTTATAGAGCGAGCCGCGCCATTTCTGGTGATTGAGTACTGTGGACCAGAGTTCCTGATAGGTATTTTGCGATGTGCGATCAGATTTCAGTATACGGGGTGTTTGGCCCAGTACTTCGTCAATTGAGTATCCTGTCATATCGCAAAAGCGCGGGTTTACATACTCAATTCTACCTCTCGCATCCGTAATGCAGACGGCACTTCCACTGTTCTCGACGGCACTTGAGAGAATCTTTAGCTCATGTTCTCGTTGCAGGCTGGCCGAGATATCGATCACTACCATCAAAATCGCGACTGTATTGTGCTGAGCGTCCCGAATAGAGGTGGCTGAAAGCTGGGTGCGGATCGCCTGATGATTCTGACTGATAAAGGTGCGCTGTAGTTCGTAACCGTTCTTCTGGTGACCGAATAGCTCGCGAATCCGTTGTTGGATAAGAGACCTTTCCTGAGGATCGGAAAACTCGAAAATAGTGCGGCTGAGTAGTTGCTCAGAATGACACTCCAGCATGCTGCTGAAAGCGGCGTTGACCTTCAGAATTTGACCATCCTGATCCAGACAGCAGACACCAAAGCAGGAGGAGCGCAGTGCTTCGAAACTGGCATCGATAGTAGTCTGTACTGGTGTGTAAAAATCAGTCGTCATTTTCGGTCATCTGAATAGCTTAGTTCGATGCTACCAAAGGCGACCGGGTCACTGTATCGAATAACGACGTTAAGGTGACTCAGATCAACGACAGAAATAACTTAAAAGGTTCAAACGAACGCTTGTTTGAAGTTGTTGCGGAGCACAAAAAAAGCACCTTAAGAGGTGCTTTTTTGACTGATCTGCTGACTGATTTTTACAGTGCGTCAGCGCCGCTTTCGCCAGTACGGATACGGATAACCTGTTCCAGTGGCGTAACGAAGATTTTACCGTCGCCGATCTTACCAGTGTTAGCGGTCTTGCTGATCGCTTCGATAACCTGATCGAGCATAGCAGCATCAATAGCCACTTCAATTTTTACTTTAGGCAGGAAGTCCACTACGTATTCCGCTCCGCGGTACAGCTCGGTATGACCTTTCTGACGGCCAAAACCTTTAACTTCGGTTACGGTCACACCCTGGATACCGATTTCGGATAGTGCTTCGCGCACGTCATCCAGTTTGAATGGTTTGATAACCGCAGTAACCAGTTTCATAGTAGTCTCCCTATAGACAGTCTGAATAATGCACTAGGTGCCAGACAGTTGGAACCTTCAACAGTAGCCCATAATACGCCTGCTTCGACAGGGAAGCATATAGCAGAATGCGCTAAAAATTTGCCTTAGTATACCGACTATCTAACCGTTGCGCATTTTTTGTCCGGGCTCTCCCTGGGGGACTTTGGTCTCACCAGGGGCTCCGATACTTAAAACGACGAAAAGGGTGCCGGCTGGCACCCTTTCAAATTCAACCTAAATGGTTATTTTTTGTTGGTGAACTCTGGGTAAGCTTCCATACCACACTCAGCAACGTCAGCACCTTCGTACTCCTCTTCCTCGCTGATACGGATTCCCATCAGAGCTTTCAGGCCAGCCCATACCACCAGGCTAGTCACGAATACCCAACCGAAGATGGTCAGTGCACCGATGATCTGGCCAGTGAAGGTTGAGCCATCGTTGGTCAGTGGTACCAGCAGCAGACCCAGCAGACCACATACACCGTGAACAGAGATAGCACCTACAGGATCATCGATACGCAGTTTGTCCAGCGTGATGATGGAGAACACTACCAGTACGCCACCGACTGCGCCGAACAGAGTAGCCTGCAGAGCAGTAGGCGTAGATGGTTCAGCTGTAATTGCTACCAGACCAGCCAGTGCACCGTTCAACAGCATTGTCAGGTCAGCTTTACCGAATAGGATGCGAGCAGTGATCAGTGCTGCAACCGCGCCGCCAGCAGCCGCTGCGTTAGTGTTCAGGAATACCATCGCAACAGAGTGAGAGTTCTCGATATCACCCAGTTTCAGGACCGAACCACCGTTGAAGCCGAACCAACCCATCCACAGGATGAAAGTACCCAGAGTCGCCAGTGGCAGGTTGGCACCAGGGATAGCGTTTACAGAACCGTCTTTGCCGTACTTGCCTTTACGGGCACCCAGTAGCAGGACACCCGACAGTGCAGCGGCTGCACCTGCCATGTGAACGATACCGGAGCCAGCGAAGTCAGAGAAACCAAGGTCACCCAGGTTGTACATACCGAATACGTCGTCACCGTTCCATGTCCAGGCACCTTCCATCGGGTAGATAACACCAGTCATTACTACCGCGAAAGCCAGGAAAGCCCAAAGCTTCATACGTTCAGCGACCGCACCGGATACGATGGACATAGCGGTTGCCACGAACACCACCTGGAAGAAGAAGTCAGACGCACCTGAGTATACGGAGTCGCCGTTAAAGCCTGCTTCAGCAGAATCTGCCAGTACCTGGGCACTGTCGATTGATTCAATGCCTGTCAGGAAGTAACCGCCGCCATACATCAGCTGGTAACCACAGATCAGGTACATAATGCAGGAGATCGCAAAGAGTGCGACGTTTTTAGTCAGAATTTCAGTGGTGTTCTTAGAGCGGACCAGGCCTGCCTCAAGCATTGCAAAGCCGGCTGCCATCCACATTACGAGTGCGCCACATACCAGGAAATAAAAGGTATCAAGCGCGAACTGGAGTTCAAAAATCTGGTTTTCCATGAGTGCCCCCTGTCAGGTACGTCACAATTCAATTCAAATTACAGAGCGTCTGCGCCTGTTTCACCGGTACGGATACGAACGACTTCATCCAGTGTTTGGATAAAGATTTTGCCGTCACCGATCTTGCCGGTGTGAGCTGCCTTGGTTATGGCATCAACAACCTGATCTGCGATCTCAGTGCTGACAGCAGCGTCGACACGAACTTTTGGTAGGAAGTCGACAACATACTCGGCGCCACGATAAAGCTCGGTGTGACCTTTTTGACGACCGAAACCTTTCACTTCAGTGACGGTAATACCTTGTACTCCGATCTCGGAAAGTGCTTCGCGGACATCGTCCAGTTTGAAGGGTTTGATGATTGCTGAAATCAGTTTCATATCTGTCTCCAGTCTCTCTAATTGGCTAGCGGATGACTCAGGCCGTTCAGTGGCAAGGTCATCTGAAACGGTTGCCAGTAATAAAGCTTAAATCGTGCCATGTTCTTTAAATTCCTTTAAAAACAATTGGTTGTGCGATTTTTGTGTGGTTTTTATAGTACCTGCTAAAACGAAAGGAGACTTGGTGGTGCATATCCGGTTGCACATTTTTTGTGCATGCACGTTTTTGGTGCATTGAGTCTTAGTCGGGCGGCTCTTTATTAGTGCGGAGGCTGAAAATCGCTAAAATTTGGTGTTATGGCGGGGCAAAAATCGCAAGTTGTACGCATGCTGGTGGTGCTCTGTTATAGTTCGAGCCAGTTTGGAATAGTGACCAATGGGTAGCACAATGGTAAATCCGAAATTTATAGAAGGTATGGCAGAACAACTGGGGCAGATGTTGTCTCAGGCGCCTAATCTGCCAGGTCAGGACGCTGTGCAGGAGCAGATCCGTGCAGTGCTGCAGAACAGCTTTGCTAAGCTGGATCTGGTGACGCGGGATGAGTTTGATGCGCAGACCGCTGTTTTGCACCGTACACGTGAAAAGCTGGAGCAGCTGGAACAGGTAGTTGCGAAGCTGGAAGCCGCTCAGCAGGATCAGCAGTAAGTCACTACAGGCATTCAGCCAGGGCTAAGCCGCTGCCGGATTAAAATGGGGCAAATCAACTGCTTCCATGGAAGGAAGTTATGTCCCTGGCAATCGTTTTCAGCCGTGCACTGCTAGGTGTACAGGCACCTGAGGTCCGAGTAGAGGTACATCTCTCCGGCGGCTTACCTGCACTTTCAATCGTTGGCTTACCTGAAGCCACTGTCCGTGAAAGCCGCGAACGGGTCCGCAGTGCCCTGTTAAACTCCGGCTTTGAATTTCCACAACGTCGAATAACTATCAACCTTGCTCCAGCAGATCTGCCAAAAGAGGGCGGACGCTTTGATCTGGCAATTGCGCTGGGAATTCTTGTTGCATCAGGTCAGGTGCCGCCGGAGCGTATAGAAAGAGCAGAGTTTATTGGTGAACTGGCGCTTTCCGGCGAGCTACGTGGGGTCAGTGGTGTTTTGCCTGCAGCGCTTGCGTGTAGAGAAGCCAGCAGGCAGATGGTGTTGGCTGCCGATAATAGCTCAGAGGTTGGCTTAGTTGAGTCGCTTGAAGCCTCTGTGGCTCATAATCTCCTTGATGTGACGGCCTGGTTACGCCAGCAGCGCAATCTTTCCGCTGCGACAGCGCTGCCTCTCGAGCGCCCGGCAGATATCCCTTGTTTATCCGATGTGCGGGGCCAGTTTCAGGCCAAACGCGCTTTAGAAGTGGCTGCGGCTGCTGGACACAATTTGCTGATGTGTGGTCCGCCGGGAAGCGGTAAAAGCATGCTGGCCGCCCGGCTGCCGGGTTTGTTACCTGCATTGAATAACAATGAACGCCTTGAAGTTGCCTCAATCTGTTCTGTGGCTGCTCTCGACGTCACGCCTGCATGCCAGGGCATTCGCCCCTTCCGGTCACCGCACCATACTGCATCAGCGGTGGCATTGGTCGGAGGTGGCAGCTTTCCGAAACCCGGTGAAGTTTCACTGGCACATCAGGGCGTGTTGTTTCTGGATGAGTTACCAGAGTTCTCCCGAAGTGTATTAGAAGTGCTCAGAGAGCCTTTGGAGACGGGGCATATCTTGATCTCCAGGGCTGCAATGCAGATGCAGTACCCCGCCGGATTTCAGCTAGTTGCGGCGATGAACCCTTGCCCTTGTGGTTACTTTGGCGAAAGCGGAGGGCGGTGTCGTTGTAGCCCTGAGCAGGTAAGGCGATATCAGGCGAAAATCTCCGGTCCGCTGCTTGATCGCTTTGACCTGATGGTCGGGGTATCTGCCATACCGCCTGACGAACTACTGAGTAATCCCGATCAGGATGCGGGATCAGAGGTCGGCCCGATGCTTGAACGGATTACTACTGCCCGCAAAGCTCAGTACAACCGCCAGGGGAAGTTAAATCGGCAGCTTACGGCAAAAGAGATGGATCGCTATTGTCAGTTACAGCCAGAACAAAAGCAGTTTTTAGTGAACGCGATTAAGCAACTAAAACTCAGTGCTCGCGCATCTCACAGAATTATTCGGGTTGCCAGAACGCTGGCGGACTTGTCGGGAGATAAAGATATCAATCAGCAACATCTGATTGAGGCGCTGAGTTTTCGTACCGGGACTATTAGTTATTTTTCAGCAGCAGAGTGAATTCTTCGAGTGAGACCGGGGGGCTGTAATAGTATCCCTGCACCTGATCACAGTTGTGTTGTAGCAGGAAATCGAGCTGTTCTTTGTTTTCGACCCCTTCTGCAATCACATTTTTGTTCAGGTTATGTGCCAGGTTAATGATGGCGCGGACAATCTCTGCGTCACTTTTATTATTGTGGGCGCCGGCAACGAATGATCGGTCAATTTTAAGAGTGCTGATAGGGAGTTTTTGCAGGGCGGAAAACGAGGAGTAGCCGGTGCCGAAGTCATCCAGAGAAAATTCAAAACCGAGGGCGCTGAGACGATCGATACTGCTGGTGACCTGAGGAATATCTGAGAACAGAGCGGACTCGGTAAGTTCAAACTCCATGTCCCCTGGTTCCAGTTCCAGCTGCCGGGCTATGCGTTCGATGGTCGTTGGCAGGAAGTCATCTTTAAACTGTCTGAATGAGAGGTTGACCCCTATCGAGCCGGGCTGAAGCCCAGCTTTAAGTAATGTCTGTCGATCGCTGCCGGCCCTATGGATCGCCCAGTATCCCATGGGGACTATCAGCCCTGTTGCTTCTGCCACCGGAATAAAATCAGATGGCGGTACCAAACCTTTTTCAGGATGTTGCCAGCGCATTAGCGCTTCGGCACCAACAATCTTATTGGTTTTCAACTCGATCCTTGGCTGGTAGTACAAGACAAGCTGCTCTGTACGCAAAGCTGCCCACAGCTCTGCTTCAGTATCAGCGTTGTTATCAAAGGACGCATCGTGCAGTGGCTGGTAAACAGCGAAGCTGCTGCCATGTTGCTGTTTGGCGCGACTATGGGCCTGGCCAGCACAGCGCATTAGTTCATCAAGGGTGTCGGCATGTTTAGGAGCAAAGGAGATCCCCATGCTGGCAGCCAGCATGATCTCTTTACCATCAATCCGATAAGGGGGAATCAGCTTTTGCACTAGTTGTTGAGTCAGAGCACGGCTGCTTCGCTCAATGTTTTGCTGTGCCGGCCAGCGAGCCAGTAGGGCAAACTCTTCGTTTCCCAGCCGCGCCAGCAGATGATCGCCAGCGGCTGCCTTAAGCCGATTACAAAACTGCAGAATCATCTCATCGCCGGTTGCCTGACCATGGCGCCGGTTAAAGTCACGGAACCCGTCCAGATCAATCAGGTAGAGCGCTACCTGTTGTTCTTGCTGCTGGCTTGATTCGAGAGCATTGAGCAGTTGGTGATAGAAGCTGTGTCGGTTGGGGATGCTGGTTAACTTATCGGAACGCTCTAACTCATCCAGAATAGAGCCGGAATGGAATTGGGTGACACTATAGCGCAGAGCACGGCGTAGTTTTTCCGGCTGCAGGTCATTCAGCGCAAGGTAGTCATAAGCGCCGCTAGCCAGCAGTAGCTGTCCGGTCATGGCAGATATCTTATCTGCGATAACGATTACCGGTGCAAACTGTGAAAGTTCGTGCAGTTTATAGTTAAGTGCGGCGCGTGCGAGCGGAGGTTTAGGTAAATAAAGCAGAACAGCATCAACTTCAAGTTGCGGGAGATCCCAGCGAGCCTGTTCTGGGTGGAGAGTATGTTCACACTGACAGTTACTGGCATCCAGCAGCGGAGCAACACGATCAGCAAAGCTCTGATCATCGGCAATGATCAGCAACGAATGCCGTTTACTGTTAGCTTGCTGCCTTATGGACTGCATATACTGGGTTGCTCTGTACTCTCATGCTTTTGTTATTTAAGCTCGACCCATCCCTGTTCCCTCCAGATATGCGATAATGCGCCTCCTGGCTCAGGATCAGCCAAGAGTAGCATGATGAATGCAGGATTCAAACGGGCGTTTAAATCCTTATATATCATGCAGTTGTCATGCATTTTAAATCGGTATCGACTAAATCTGTGAACGGTAGTGTCTGTGCACAGAGGAGATTTGTAAAGAGTAAATGGCTCAGTTAAACCCACGTCAGCAGGAAGCGGTGCAGCATATAGGCAGTCCCTTACTGGTTCTTGCCGGCGCCGGTTCCGGAAAAACCAGTGTAATTACCCGCAAGATTGCCTACCTGATCCAGCAGTGCGGCATTGAAGCCAGGCATATTGCGGCTGTCACCTTTACCAACAAAGCCTCGCGCGAGATGAAAGAGCGTGTAGGTACGCTGGTGCAGGGTAAAGCCGGTCGCGGCCTGACAGTCTCTACGTTCCATAATCTGGGTCTGAATATCATCCGCAAAGAGCACAAGGCGCTGAAAATGAAAGCGACCTTTTCCTTGTTTGATGATTTGGACAGTAAAGCGCTATTAAAAGAGCTGCTGTTACATAACGGTGAAGACTCTGACCAGCTGGATATGGTGATTAACGCTATATCAAACTGGAAGAATGATATGGTCGAGCCGGATCAGGCACTGGCTGAAGCCCGCCTGCCGCAGGATATTCTGGCGGCGCGAGCTTATGAGTCTTACTGTCAGCATCTGCGTGCTTACAATGCGGTCGATTTCGATGACCTTATCTGGCTACCGGTTAAGCTCTTTACTGAGCATCCTGATGTGCTGGAGCGTTGGCAGAACCGTATTCGCTATCTGCTGGTGGATGAGTATCAGGATACTAACCTTTCGCAGTACAAGCTGGTCAGACAACTGGTCGGACACCGCGGTGGTTTAACCGTGGTAGGTGATGATGATCAGTCGATCTATGCGTGGCGTGGTGCCCGTCCGGAAAACCTTAACCAGCTGCAAACTGACTTTCCCAGCTTAAGAGTGGTTAAGCTTGAGCAGAACTACCGCTCAACCGGACGTATTCTGAAAGCGGCTAACACCCTGATCGCCAATAACCCGCATGTGTTTGATAAAACACTGTGGAGTGAGATGGGATATGGTGACCCGATTCGGGTGATTCATACTCGCAATGAAGATGCTGAGTGTGAACGTATAGCAACAGAGATACTTGACCGACATTTGCGTCACGGTATACCTTTCAAAGAGTTCGCTATTCTCTATCGCGGCAATTTCCAGGCCCGGCTGATGGAGATGAAACTGCAGAGCTATCAGGTGCCTTATAAACTCAGTGGTGGTACCTCCTTCTTCTCACGCGCTGAGATCAAGGATCTGATGGCTTACCTGAAACTGCTGATTAACACCGATGATGACAACGCATTCCTGCGTGTTATCAACATGCCGCGCCGTGAGATTGGGCCTAGTACGCTGCAGAAGCTGGGTGAGTATGCGACCGAACGTGGTGTCAGCATGTTTGCTGCTTGTGACGAGTTGGGACTTGAGCAGGTGCTGCCGGATCGTGCGGTTGAGAAACTGCGCCGTTTCTGCAGCTGGCTGACCCGTCTGTACGAGCAGTGTCAGCGTGAAGACCCGATGCATGCGATTCGCGAACTGATTTACGATATCGATTACGAGGGCTGGATTCGTCAGAATGCAGCGAGTGAAAGTACCGCAGAGAAGCGTATCCAGAATGTATGGTTCCTGGTTGATTCGATTAAATCGACAATGGAACGGTTACAGGAAGATGATCCTGATGCCGGTATCGAGGAGACTGTTGCTCGCCTGATCCTGCTGGATCTGATGGAAAGGCAAGAGGAAGAGGATGATTCTGACAAGGTTCAGATGATGACTCTGCACGCCTCCAAAGGTCTTGAGTTCCCGCACGTTTTTCTGATGGGTGCAGAGGAAGAACTGCTGCCGCACCGCAACAGTATTGAGACCGACAATATAGAGGAAGAGCGCCGCTTAGCTTACGTAGGCATTACCCGTGCGCGGAAAACTCTGACCATTACGCTGGCGAAACAGCGCAAGCAGTATGGTGAGGTGGTGGACTGTATGCCAAGTCGCTTCCTTGATGAGATCCCCCAGTCAGATCTCGAGATTGAAGGTCTTGAAGAAAGTCGCCAAAAGGATAACCGGGCGCGTGGTGCTGCGACCCTTAACAGCCTGAAAAGCCTGCTGGATGACTTCTAAAATTAGCCCATAAAAAAAGCTGCCTAAGGGCAGCTTTTTTTATGGCGTTGGTTGGCGGCTTACTTAGAGCCTTCAACCATGTACTTAACGGCTGCATCGATCTCTTCATCGGAGCAGTCCATGCACAGGCCACGTGGAGGCATTGCAGCGATACCGTTGATCGCGTTAGCCAGCAGGGTGTCCATGCCTTTAGTTTCACGCTCAGCCCAGTCGCTGGTGCCGAACTTAGGTGCGCCTGCTGCGCCAGTACCGTGACATGCAGCACACTTGGTGTTGTAAACTTCTTCGCCAGAACGCGCTGCCGCACCACCTGCAGGTGCCGCTGCTGCAGCTGCGCCACCGCAGCTATCATCGCCTTCCAGGCATACGCTGCCCACTGGTTTAATGCGTTCAGCAATAGCGTCATGGTTCGCTGCTGCCTGAACGGAAGCAGACAACGCCATGCCCAGACCCAGCGCCGCCAGCGCAGATGCAAATTTGTTCACAGTCACGACCTCATCACTTAGATAATATTTTGCAGGGCTTACACCCAACTGCCCAGCCGACCTCGAAGCTGAACATGCAGAAAATAATTGGTTGCGAAGTATACCGATAAAAGAACGCAACGAAAATGGGGGTATCGTCCAAACAGTGATCCTTACAGGGTTTTTTCAACTATTGTCTGATCTGGATACCGCTTTTACGTCTGCCAGCAGGATAGGGTTCACCTATAGGTAATTGATTAATCACTGAACAATGACTGTGAATGCCCCTAATTATTACCCTTAAGGCTTGGCAAAACCCATCAATGTCCTTAATATAGCCGCCTTGCAAACACTTCCACGCGCCTGTAGCTCAGCTGGATAGAGTAGCAGGTTCCGATCCTGTTGGTCGGGGGTTCGAATCCCTCCAGGCGCGCCATTTTTTCTTGTATATCCATTTTTCGTCTCCGTATTTAGGCTAAATAAGTACTCTTATGCCTGGAGGGTGAGGGCACCCGATGGGGTTCGAGCCGAGCGAAGCGAGACAACGGAGCGTAGCGACGACCCGAAGGGCGAGGCGAAGCCGAGTAATCCCTCCAGGCGCGCCATTTTTTCTTATCTATCTCCATTTCTCGTCTCCGCCACTTAAGGCAGCCGAGTAATCTCTCCAGACGTACTATTTAGCCCTGCTTGTCACTCAGCTATCTACAGATGCGTTGTAAGAGATCTAAAGCTTATATCTACGGAACTTACCTGTTATCAACAACCTAGCGTGACCCAATTTGCTTTTTCATGTGTTGAGACCAAAAACCGCTATGAATTAACTGATCTGATCAAAAACTAACCACGTAATCCCCAGCGATAAAGTAGTGATTTGACCAACTGGGGAATCCTCACAATGAAAAAGTTACTAGCTATAGCCCTGGGAATTGCAGTCAGTACAAGCGCACTGGCAGGCGCTTGCAATAAGGAAGAAGCCAAAACTCTGGTAGATATTGCCGTTGAATCTGAGACACCGACTTTTACGACTCTGGCAAGCTTATTGGGTGCATTCGGTTTAGTTGAGCCGTTTAGCGGGAACCGAAATTTCACTGTCTTTGCGCCAACTGATGAGGCCTTTGCTGAGATCGCAGCTGTAATACCAACGCTGACGCAGGATCAGATAGCAGAGGTATTAAGTTACCACGTGACTCAGGGGGCCAGGGACCCTGAAGAGGTGTTTTCGAAGGATAAGATGAAAATGCTCAATTATCAGTTTGTTGAACTTACGACAGCCGGTGGCGCCTTTGTTAACGATGCTGAAGTTATTGCCAGTGTCGAGGCCTGTAATGGTTGGGTCCATGTTGTGAACAAAGTACTGATACCTGAATTTTCTGACTGATTTATGATCAAAGTCTCATAGCGGCAGGTCTGCAAAGGCAGGCTTGCCGGCAATGGTCTAACTGATTAATAGTCGAGCAGAGGATCGTCAAAACCCTGTAGATCCTAAGGTGATGGCCGATAGTTAGATAAGCACTTTGAATCTAGCTAAACATGCATCTTAGTCATTTGTAGATAGTGCATGACCGAACTAAGCTTATTTATAAGCTGAGAGTTATTGCCGGATAAATACGAGTGTCGGTAAGGAGTGAAGCATTATCAGGTTGCGTTCTAAGTTCTGAACACCCGTTTTTTGTGGGATGGGTCGCCCGCAAAAAGCATGCATCACAGTCTGCCTCGCCAGCAATAATATAATAATAAACGCTTGTTACTTGCAGGGATCAGGTAGTAGAAGCACTATCAGGATCGTCAATCATGAGATCAATTGTGATGACTGCAGTCAGCCTTATGGCGTTTGCTCCACTGAGTATGGCTGCCCCTCCACCCGGTCACACTGACCAGTTACTTGTTAAATTCGACGACACCGGAACAGATGGCTATTTTGCTGCCCAGAGAATGTCGGATGAAACGGGTAAGCGGATGAATTTTGTTAAGAAAAGCGGTGCTTGGCACATATTCCGCCTTCCAGAAGCCGCAAGTAATCAGGCTATGTTGGCGCTTGCTAAGGCTGTTTCAGCGCGCTCTGGTGTAAGTTTTGCTGAACCCGATTGGATCATGCAAAAGAACACGGTACCGGACGATCCTCTTTATGATGCTTATCCACAATATCAGTGGCACTACCGGGGGCCTGCTGAAGGTGAAGTGGCTGGCATGAATCTGCTGTCTACCTGGGCAGCGCTACAGTCAGAAACCGGTACTGTTAAGGTTGCGGTGTTGGATACCGGGATCACTGATCATCCTGATCTGAATGCCAATGTCCTGGCAGGTTATGACGCTATTAGCTATACCAGCATCTCTAATGATGGGGATGGGCGCGATGATGATCCTAGTGATCCTGGTGATTGGGATCAGAGTGGAAGCAGCAGCTGGCACGGGACTCATGTAGCTGGGACCATTGCTGCCGACACCAACAACGCTGAAGGGGTTGCAGGGGTAGGTTACAACCGACTGAAGGTTGTGCCTGTGCGTGTGCTTGGACAAGGTGGTGGTTATAGCTCAGATATTGCCTGGGGGATAGACTGGGTCACCAATGAAGGAGGAACCCGTCGAGCTGATGTAATCAATATGAGCCTCGGGGGCGGTTATGCCTGTACCTCCGGCAGTTACTATCAGCTTGCGATTAATCGTGCTTATAACGCAGGTATTACTGTGGTTGTAGCGGCAGGGAACAGTAACCAAGATGCAGCGGGGTTTTCTCCTGCCAGCTGCGAGAATGTCATCTCCGTTGCCTCTGTAAACCGCGAGGGCGGGAAAGCTTATTACAGTAACTATGGCGCAGTTGTTGATATCGCCGCTCCTGGTGGTGATTACACAGTTACTGGCGATCTGTCTGGCTGGAATCCTTCTTTGAGTACCTCTGCGGCCGGGATGGTTCTGTCTACGCTGAATACCGGTACTACGACTCCAGGCTCGCCAAGCTATGCGTTTTATCAGGGAACCAGTATGGCGGCGCCTCATGTGGCTGCTTTGGCTGGGCTCGCTTATCTGTATAAGCCAGGGATCACACCTTTCGAAGTAGAAAGCTTGATGAAACAGCATTCGCGTAGTTTTGTTGCCTCCTGTTCCCAGTGTGGTGCAGGTATGGCGGATGCTGCGTTGTTTCTGTCTAGTTTAGATACGCCGATTGAGCCTCCTCCTGAGCCTGATCCTATACCAGAGTCACCGTCTTGGAACCTTTCGTCGGATCCAGTTAGCGGCGATACAGTGAATCTCGCATGGTGGGATGTTGAGTGGGCTGCTGAATATGAAATTGAGGTTCAGAAACGAAATAAAAGAAGATGGACCAGCTTTGATCCAGTGGTTGTGGTGAGTGGAGATGTACTCTCTTATCAACACAAACCAGGTGATGGAGATTTCCGATATCGGATAAGAGCTGCAAATGGATCTGGTAATTCTGGCTGGACTGAGTCTCCAATTCTCACTGTTAGTTCCGGCGATGATGGCGGTGGCGGTGGCGGTGGCAAGTGCCATCCTAAACGCGGCTGCTAAAGCTGACTGGAATTTTTGTAATAAAGACCGCATTCATGCGGTCTTTTGTTATCAGCTGGTTATTCCGGTTGTTGCTAGCTGGCTCTCTCCTTGCACCTCAGACTGAGGTCTCTGCCATTCATCAGGAGCGGCCCAGCTATGAACCCAGTGAATCACTTCAGCTGCTGGCATCGGACGTGCGATCGCATAACCTTGCGCATACCGGCAACCAAGCTCGATTAACATGGTACCGTGTTCGACGCTCTCAACTCCTTCTGCGATTGCCGGTAGCTTAAAAGTGTTTGCCAGGGCAATGACTCCTGCAAGGATGCGCTGGTTTTCCTGATTGGTCAGCATATCCTGAACGAAGCTGCGATCTATTTTGATCTCGTTGGCGTTCAGCCTGCTCAGATAGGTTAAAGAAGAATAACCTGTGCCAAAGTCATCAAGCGAGATGTTGACCCCGGCATCGACACACTCTTTAAGGGTGGCTGACACCGCATCCAGATCATCAATTGCTGTATGCTCAAGAATCTCGAGTGTCAGATCACCGTGATTGTAGCCGGGTGTTTGGTCGATCTGTTGTTTTACCGTGCTGGTGAATTCTGAGCTTTGCAGCTGTTTCGCTGCTATGTTGACGCTGATATTGAGTGCACAGCCAGAAGCTTTCCACTCTGCCAACTGCTGCAGAGCCTGTGAGATGACCCAGTCACCGATATCAACGACGAGTTCATCATTCTCAATGGATGGCAGGAACAGGCCGGGAGGGATTACACCTAATACGGGATGGCGCCATCTCAAAAGCGCTTCCATGCCCATCACATGACCCTGTTGCATATCCACCTTGGGCTGATAGAAGAGTTCAAATTCATTATTGCCTAAGGCTTTTGATAGTTGTTCTGCGCTCGCATGCTGGTCTCTGGCGGCGATATCCTCCTCGACATCGAAGAAGTGAACTCTGTTCTTGCCTCGCACTTTGGCCTGATACATCGCCTGGTCTGCCTGACGCATCAGCTGATCAGCTTCGACGACTTCCGTTTGTGGATAGAGGGTGACTCCAATACTTGCAGTAACCTTTATATCAAGGTCACGAATCTTAATGGGGGCTGTTGCTGCAGTCAGAAGACGATTAATGACATTGGTGTAGCTCGCGTCGCAGTCACCGTCCGGCAGCACCGCTATAAATTCATCCCCACCGATTCTAGCCAGAGTGTCGCCGTCCCTCAGGCATTGATTCATCGCTTGCGAAACATGAATCAATAATTCGTCACCGACATCGTGGCCATGGGTGTCATTTACCTCTTTGAACTTATCGAGATCGACATAGAGCACCGCGACCTTTTTCTTCTCCCGAACTGAGTGTTTCATCGCCTGGCTGAGTCGATCAGCCAGCAGCATTCGATTTGGCAGTCCGGTCAGAGAGTCGAAATGTGCGATACGCTGCAGTTCCGTTTCGTGAGAACGCTCCTGTGTTACATCACTGAAAATACTGAGGTATTCACGCAGCTCATCATTGTCATCAAAGACCGCGGAGATACTGGTTCTCTGCATGTATAGCTCGCCGGACTTGCGTCTATTCCAAAACTCACCAGACCAATAATGTTCAGCCTGTAACTTCTGCCACATATCGGCGAAATACTGGTCGCTATGACGACCTGAGCTGAGAAGACCTGGATCCTGTGCTATCACATCTTCCCGCATGTAGCCTGTAATATCTGTGAATGCGTTATTAACGTCGATAATCTTGTTATTAAGGTCGGTGATCATCATCCCTTCGCGAGCATTCCTAAACACTTGGCTGGCGAGATTGAGGGAGAGTGCTGTACGCTTAGCTTCGGTGATATCAGAGATCACGCCAACCCAAACGACCCTGCCGTCCTGGATCGGTGCGGGGTTAGAGGCTATGCGCATCCACCTGACCTCTTCATCTATAACAAAGCGGCCTTCCCAGCGGAATGGTTTTAATCCACTTCTGGCTGATTGGCTGGTAGCCATCAGGCTGGTGATATCCTCAGGGTGAACTCTGGATAACGCCGCCTTAGCATCCTGAAGAACCGTCTCAGCATCAACCTTGAGTATCTGACAGAACCTGGGGCTAACATATTCGAAGTGGGTTTCGCCCTGAGTATCAAAGAATAAGGAATATGTGCCATCCGGTATGTTGGTTGTCAGGCTCAGGTAGCGTTTATTGCTGGCGACCAACTCCGCTTCAGCTTGCTTTCGTTCTGACGTGTCCTGGCGGGTGCCGGATACAGTCAGCGGTTCTCCTGTGGCCGACCACTTAGTGACCCGGCCACGGTCCATTATCCATAACCAGTAGCCCTTTTTATGCTGCACTCTGATTTCGCAGGTAAAGAAGTCACGCTCATCGTTGATATGTTCCTCAATAGAGCGCTTTGCTAACTCAAGATCACCCGGGTGGATCAGTTCGAACCAACGGCTGGCTGTGATCGGTGTCAGCTCTTCAAGTGAGTATCCGATCAGTTGCGCCCAACGTTCGTTAACATGTAGCTGCTTGCTGTTGAGATCCCATTCCCAAGTGCCAGCTTGGGTTCCGTTGATCACATTCTCCAGTCGCTGTTGCTCTATTCGTAGGTTTTTGTGCAGCCGTTTTTCTCTTTTCCTGGCTAGCAGTACAGATACCAGAGCGCCAAGAGCGCATATTAGTACAGCGATCAGCATCAGTGTTCGCTTGCGATAATCTTTGGCGATGACCTCTGTTTGCTCTGCTATGGTTTGCTCTAGCTGTTGTTGCTGGCGTAAAACAGCCTCCTTAAGCGTGCGTTTGGCGGATATATCGACAATTATGGAGTGCAACAGTGTGCGGCCGGAGAAGTTCAGCGGGTTCGAAAAAACTTCAACCGTCTTTATCTCGCCGTTTGCGATCTGATGCCTGAAAACGAAATAGTTTCGCGATTCTTGCACAGCTAGTTTGCGCTCAGCTTTGACCTGCTCTGGCGTTAGCATGTTGATCTGTTGAATGCGCATCGAACGCATTTTTTCTCTGCTGTAACCGTAGAAAGTCGCAGCCGCATCGTTTGCATCAACGATAGCGCCGTTCTTGGGATCAATAAGCAGCATGACAGAGGCATGGCGATCAAAAGTTTCATTAAAGCTGGGTGCAGCATGCAGTGGTGCTTGAGTAATGAGTAGTAACCAGATCAGGGCAAGGATCCTGTTGAGCCACAGAGAGGGCAGGTCAGTTTTTTTACGGGGACTACTCATAGAAATATCCTGATTCCCGGAAGCTTCTGGGAATACTGCTGCGTGTTAGTTCTTATTATGTTCTGGCCGGTGTGATTCGACTCAGCTGTCCGGCGGTTAAAACTTTAGAGTGAGTATAAGGGCGATTCTAACCGAATAAAGCGTAAAGTTAATGCTTGCTGCTATAGATCAACATCGAGTTTCAGCAACGAACTATTCAGTTTGCCAATATATAGAGCGATGGTGAGGACTTACATATTAGCTTATCTGCTGGTTAAAACAGTACGCTAGCCAGCTTTTCAATCCGCTCCATCTTTGGCTCAAGGCGTTGCCGTATCCTATCGATGGTTGGCAATGATACCCCCGTAACCTTTAGCAGGGGTTGTGGATCTGTGTTGCAATTCAGGTGACGATATTCACTGACCAGTTGTTTGCTTAAATGCAGCAACTGGCTGGCTTGTTGGTGTTCTCCGGCAACATCAGGCAGATTTTGGTGGGCGATGATGTTGGTCAGCTCAGCTGGCATCTGCCAAGCTAAAAAAAGCTGCTCTGCGGCGTCACTGTAGCTTATACCGCAATGTTCCGTTAACAGGTCGCTGAGGGAGCTGCGCTGTGGCTGGGAGAGTTGTGTCAGCGCCTTGTGGGTTTGTTCGGGCATCTGATCGACCAGCAGCATCAGGCCAAGGCTGTGTAGCAATGCTGCTGTGCGGTAGGTTTGCACATCTCCATTGAGTTGTACGTCCAGCTTTTGGCATAAAGTGGTGATGGTATCAGCGACTGCCAGAGAATCCTGCCAGAAGCGCTGGCTTTGGAACGCCGGACATTTCTGCGCATCGAATGGAGACGATACTGCTAATGCGATCGCCGTGCTCTTAACGACGTTGAAACCAAGGTGTTTGCAGGCACCGTCCAGAGTCGTGATCGGCTCTGAGGTTGATGCCCAGGCTGAGTTTGCCAGTGCTATAAGACGAGCGCAGATGGCGGTGTAAGGTTCCAGCCCTGTTGCCAACTGGCTGAAAGGGATCTCGTCGTCTGCAAGTAGCTCCATCAATCGGTTCACGCCGGCTGGGACTGAGGGAATACGAATATCGTGTCTGATATTGAGAGGCGCGTTCATATAGTCACTTCCGGTTGATGCTTAATGGCGGGGGGGGGGGCTGATAGCTTCATCTTGTCGGCACTGACGGGATGGCTGAAATAGAACCCTTGTGCTGTATCGCAGTTCAAACCATGCAGAATCCTTACCTGATCCAGTGTTTCGACGCCCAGCGCAACGATATCTGCCTGCAGGCCTTGGGCACTGCCAATCATTGAACCAAGCAAGAGGGTTTGAGAGGGTTGGTCGATCATGGCCGCGATAAAGCTTCGATCGATCTTGATAGTGTCGAAGCCTATCTCCGTCAGGTCTGTCAGCGAGGAACCGGTCGAGCCGAAATTGTCGATCGCCAAGGAGACCCCAAGTTGTCGCAATGACTCTACTGTTCGGCGGCCTTTATCTGAGCGAACCGCAGCTGCACTGCTGAACTCCAGCTCCAGTGCTGTGGCCGGAATCTGGTATCGCAACAGCACTTGTTCCACAGTATCGGCAAAGTTATCGCTGATGAAGGTTGTGCTGGCAATGTTGACGCTGATACGCATCGATTGCTGTTGCCCGCTGCGCCATTGTGACAGCTGCGAGAGCGCTGCATCTAATACCCAATGATCGATCTCGGTGCATAGCTTCAGCCGCTCTGCGGTAGGTAAGAACTGGTCAGGGTATAGCAATCCTTGTGTCGGGTGCTGCCAGCGAAGTAGTGCTTCAGCGCCTGTTACCAGACCGCTGTTAAGCGAGTATTGTGGTTGAAAGTAAAGTTCCAGTCCGGCGTTATATACTGCAGTTCGTAGTTCTGTTTCAAAGCGAAACTGTGCGACAGCTTGCTCAGTCAGTTGCTCGTGATAGAAGGAGAACTGATTCTTGCCCTGGTTCTTAGCCAGATACATAGCAGTATCCGCTGCTTTGATCAGATTATTCGGATCCTGGCCGTCGTCTGGGTAAATGGCGATACCGATGCTACTGCGTGGCTGATAATCATGGCCGTTAAGATCAAACGGCAGGTTGATGTGCTCAAGTAGCTTATTTGCAACATGGGCAGCGTCTTCAGTCATAGGTAACGCATTGGTGATGACGCAGAACTCATCACCACCTAATCGGGCGGCAAAGTCGGTATGACGGATGGCGTTAGTAATACGTTCAGAGATAGTGCAGAGCAACTGGTCGCCGGTATCGTGCCCCATTGAATCATTAACATCCTTAAAGCCATCAAGATCGAGGAACATCACGGCAAAACGCTCTTTATAGCGCTTTGCCGAATGCAAACGCTGATCAAGTTGCTGCATCAGGTGTGCCCGATTTGGCAGCTGCGTTAATGGATCAAAGAAAGCCAGGTTGTGAATCCGCTGCGCCGCTTCTTTCTCTGCTGTAATGTCCTGAATGCAAAAGACATAGTGCTCGATATGGCCGCGTGAATTACCTACTACTGAACGGGAAATTCTGGCGAGAAAGCTAGGCTTGTGAGCGCGGCTTACCCAAGCTTCGGTTGCGCGATCGCTGCGTGCGGAAGGGGAGCGCAGCAAAACCTGATAGTAGGATTCATGCCGGTCTTCAGGTTGCAGCTTATCGAAAAGTTGCCCGATGAGCTGGTGACTGCTGTGTCCGGTGAGTGATGTAAAGGCATGGTTTACACGTTGAATCCGATAACTAGCATCAGTTATCAGGATGGCATCCTGTGTCTGGAAGGTGGCAGCTGCGAGCTTAAGCTGTTCCTGCTGATGGTGCAGCTCGGTGATATCCCGCACAACAATCGACATTGAGCCTGATTGGCCTTGAGGTTTGCAGTGCAGTTCGAGCATCTGTGTCGACTGGTTATGAGCGTGCATACGGCACTGGAGTATGCCGGTTTCGCCACGGTTATGTTGCCATTGCTGCAGTGAGATCCGGGTGATCTGACGATCCTCGGCATGAACCATCGCCAGGAAAGCATCGACGCTGGCGGTTTGCTCGCCGCTGTAGCCGAGGAGACGGTAGAGTTCATCAGACCAGTGGTTTTGCCCTTTGACCGGATCCCATTGCCAGCTGCCTGTATGAGCTATCAACTCCGATCTTTTCAGTAGTTGGTGGCTGTCTTTTAGCGCGCGGGTGCGTAGCTCAACCTCAGTTTCAACGGAGGCGGTGTGCCCGGTCACTATTAGGAGTATCCAGTTTAATAGCCCGGCGACCAGTAGCCCGGCGGCAAGGAGTACCTGAACTCCCCAGGGCTGATAGATATATGGTGAATTGCTGACCTGATTTAACAGCCAGATATGATCACCTATATGGATGGTTTCGCTGTGTTCCATCGCTAATGGTCGACTGTGGGCTACTGCACTTGACTGAGTAGTGGCATCTAATCCTGTCTGATAGATCGTGGAGTGAAGTCCGGTACTATCGACGGAACTCAGACGGACGCCTGTGTTTTCCAGTAAGCGACCATCAAGGACCCCGGCGACCATGCTACCTGCTCTCAATACAACGGTGGCATACCCCTCTAGTGTCTCGCCGGTGAAGATGGGTAGGAAAATAAGTACACCGGTAGTGCTTTTACGATCCTGTATCAGACGAATCGGTTCTGTCGGAGTAGGTTTTCCGGTTACAGCGGCTTTATCTAGCGCAATACGTCGGCTTTCGTTTGAATAGACATCGAAGCCAAGGGCCGGGCGGTTGCGGTTTATAGGCTCGATATAGGCAACCACAACATGCTGTCGGGCAGGTTTAACAGGCTCTATTTCACCGTCCATATTTTTTGTAATAACCCGGATATTTGGGTTCTGGTGATGACGTTGCAGTTGTTGATTAAAACTGTCGAGTTGTTCGCCACTGATGACCGGATTCCATGAGACGCCCTGTACATGAGAATTATTGTTGAGCAGAGCTTCTGTGTAGGTTTTAAAAGCCGCTGGAGTTATATCAGAGTGACTTTTCACAAAACCAGAAACGCCGTAAAGCAGATCGAGTGCTGTCTGTAGTTCCGTTTGTATGGTTTTAGCTAGCGTCCGAGCCTGATGCACGAATTCTTGCTGTTGTTTCTTCTGTTCGACATTTGCAGTCGCTATTGCTAACAGGCTGCTGACGCTGGCAATCAAAATCAGTGAGATCAACAGAGACTGGCGATGAGGTACTTGCTGGTTTGATAACTTCGGAAACAGCGTCAGTAACCAGGGCAGAACGAAAACAACACCAATCATGTCGCCGGTCCACCAACTCAGCCAGGTTTCAAGAATATCATCACCGCCGATAGTGCCGGTTGTGTGCAGTGCAGCGGTGCTGAGGGTAGCGTTGGTCAGGCAACCGACGGGACCGGCCAGTATGGCGAAACGGACTACTTTGCCGGTTTGGTGAAAAGAGAATGGGAAGTTGTTTGATTTCTTGACCAGGTGCGCAGACAGATGTGCCTGAAGAGCTGCACCTGCACCTATGAGCAGTGGCAGAGTGAAATTATAAGGGGCGCTGCTTAGGTAGAGGGCGATGTAAGTGTTGACCCCAAATGAGCCGAGAATCACACCAGGCAGTGCGCGCCAGCCCCAGAATAGAGTGGCTCCCAGCGCTAAGCCTGAAGCTGGCCAGATAATAGTGGCGAAACCAGGTGGAATTGCGAGCAGTTGCCCCAGCATACCAGCGGCAAAGTAGGCGCTTGCTGTGATCAGTATTGGCAGCAGGAAAAATCTGATATTGAGTGACAAAACAAAGGCTTCCCGAACGTCATTGTTATTATTTTTTCATATACGGATGGGCCCTGTAATTGACAGGGGTCATCGTGCGACCGTTCGTCCGGTGAACGGTTTTTCAGGCGTACTTCCAGTCTTGCTAAAACTTGTATCAGAAATGTTTAATTGAGCCTATCTGTCCAGTACTAAAGTATGTGCTTGTTGCGGGTATCAGGCTTAAAGGAAGTTAAAGTGTTGCTGGTGAGTGGTTGAATGTTGTCAGCCATTTTTCAAACTCGGCTGCTTTCAGTGGTCGGCTGTATTTATAGCCCTGTCCCTGATGGCAGCCTGCCTGTTGAAGGAAATCACTTTGTTGATTGTTTTCGATACCTTCGGCGATAACCTTAAGTCCGAGGCTAAGGCCTAAAGCGATAACGGCACTTGAGATCGCTTTGTCGTTCTCATCTGCTGGAATATCTTTGATGAATGAGCGGTCAATTTTTAGTTTATTGATCGGTAGTTTTTTCAGGTAAGCGAGGGAAGAGTAGCCGGTTCCAAAATCGTCGATCGCCAGTGAAACTCCCATCGCCCGCAGCTGCTGCAGTTGTTCGATGGAATGTTCCGCCCGTTGCATAATGAAGCCTTCGGTCACCTCCAGCTCTAATTTGTTCGCTGGGAGTCTGCTCTGTTGAAGGATGTTGCTGACCAGTTCCGGCAGCTCCCCCCGCTGTAGCTGAGGGCCCGCGACATTGACTGATATTGTGCCTACCTCGAGTCCCTGATCCATCCAGCGACGAGCTTGGGTACAGGCTTCCTGTAACACCCATTCACCAATCGCCAGAATCTGCCCTGTCTCTTCAGCCATAGGGATGAAATTGGCTGGTGATACGGTGCCGAGATCCGGGTGCTGCCAGCGTATGAGGGCTTCTACACCAATAAGTTTCTGTTGAGAGAGGTCTATTTGAGGTTGGTAGGTGAGGAATAGTTGGTCTCGAGCAATCGCATGATGAAGTGCGTTTTTTAACAGGATTCGCTCAAAAGCGTTGCGAGTCATCTCTTCGGTATAGAAGCGATAGGTGTTGCGGCCATCTTCCTTAGCTCGATGTAATGCGGCATCTGCGTTTCGCAGCATCTCCGCCGGTTCTTTGCCGTCTTTAGGGTAAACGGAGATTCCCATGCTGGCGGTGATATAGACTTCGTGACCATCGATATTCATCGGTGTATCACAATTCTGTTGTAGCTTGTCGGCTACAGTAGCTGCGTGACCCGGAGTATCAACATCTTCCAGTAGTAGAACAAACTCATCGCTGCTGAGTCGTGCGACCGTATCTTGATGGCGCACGGTTTGATTTAGGCAGTCACTGACGTTTTTAAGCAGTTGGTCGCCGATCTTGTGGCCCAGGCTATCGTTAACGCTTTTGAAGTTATCGATATCCAGATAAATCAGGGCAAACATTCGTCCGCTTCTGTCGCTATGTTTGACTGCCTGGGATATACGTTCCATCAACAGTAATCTGTTTGGTAATCCGGTCAGAGCATCATGATGCGCCAGGAATTTCATCATCTCCTGAGACTGTTTGAACTGGCTGATGTCGGTAAATACGCTGATGTAATGGGTTCTATTTCCCTGTTCATCGTAAACGCTGCTGATCGTCTGCAGTTCTGGAAATATGGTGCCATCTTTACGCCGGTTCCAGATCTCACCCTGCCAGTATCCGGTACGCTCCAGGGTTAGCCATAGGTTGTGGTAGAAACTTTCGTCATGGCGTCCGGATTGCAAAATCCGAGGGTTTTTGCCGATCACCTCGTCACGCTCGTAACCGGAAATGGAACAGAATGCCGAATTAACGTCGATAATGGCTCCGGTCGGGTCAGTGATCATGACTCCTTCTGCTGTATTCTCGAATACGCCGGCAGCCAGGCGTTGCTGCTCTTCAGCTCTCTTTTGTTCAGTTCTGTCGCTGAACACGTCTACTAATTCGCCACTTGGTAGTTTGAACAGGTAGTGTTCTACCCAAAGTTTAAGGGAGTGTTGCTGTAGTATCCTGACCGGATGATGTTCTGCATCTCCAGACTCTAAGACCCTGAGCATAGCCCGAACCAAAGAGGGTGTTCGGCTATTGGCGGGGACGTCAGACAATGCCTTGCCACAGACAGTGTGGTCCATCAGACCGTCAATTTTGCGGCCAGCATTGTTGAGTTCTTTATAGCGAATCGTACTACTGTCATTATCAAGTGTGAAAATGGCTACCCCGTCACTCATGTTGGCATAGAGCTCGCGGTATAAGCTTTCACTGGCCTTCAGTGCTTCCTGATTTTGTTTAAGCTGGCTGATATCCCGGGCGATTCCAAATACCCCCTGTACCTCACCATTTATCAGCAGTGGACCTTTTGTTGTTTGAAAGGGAATGCTCTCGCCTGAAACAATAACGTCTTCTTCGAAGGTTTCAGTTTTACCTGCCTCCATAATCCGATCATCATCGTCCCGGAACCGGGTTGCTACCTCTGTAGGGAATAGATCGAAGTCGTCCTTGTTTATCAGGTTTTCTGCCCGTTGCCCGAGTAGTCTTGCCAGGGCTTCATTGCCGACTTTGTAACGTTTATCCAGATCTTTGATGAAAATGGCGTCGGAGGACTCTTTTACCAGCGCGGAAAGCATAGCGTGAAGTCTGGCTACATCCCGCTCCCGCAAGGTCTTCTCGGTTATATCCTGTACTGTCCCGATTGACCGTATAGGATCACCTGAAGGGTCAAAAAAGCTTTCACATCGTTCGCTGACATACTTGATGCGCCCGTCGGGCATAAGCAAACGATGGCTAATCTGGTAAGGCGTTTGATTATCCAGAGACTGGGTATAGGCTCTATTCACTTTTTCCCTATCTTCAGGATGGATAGTGTTAAGGAAGGCCTCATAACTTGCACCAAATTTGCTGGGCGCCAATTCAAAAATTCGATAGGTCTCGTCTGACCACCAAAGCTCACCGGTAACAGTGTTTAGCTCCCAACTGCCAATTGATGCGACTCTCTGTGCTTCATCCAGCCGCTGTTTCAGGATTTGTAGTTGTTGAAAGTCCGAGTTTTGTAGTTGCTGGGTAGCTGTTGCGTCTTCGTCGTTTTTGACGTGGGTGGTATGCAGTAATCGTGAGGGTGAGCTGTCTTGGTCTAAGAGTAGAAGGTAACCATTGTCGCTGGCTCTGATGGCGGCCGCAATGAGATTGATATCTGTTGTTTCGGTAAGTTGATCAAGGGTGGCAAAAGTCAGCTGATTCAGCGGTGATTGAAGTCTGTTCGGATCTCTTTGCAGTAGATTCAGAGTATCGCTAATCGATAAAAGCCCGGATGCCGTACCGTTATTAAGAGTAATGGCGACATCGCTCTCTGCTGCCAGAAGCTGCTGAAGGGCTTCGAGCAGTGTTAGCTGATCATCAATCAGTACCAGCGGTAACTCGTTGATTACAGGGTCAATTGCTGCAGACTTCGTTTGAGGCATCACATCTCCATTTAACAGGAATCGAGCTTTAGTGATTGCTTTTTTTGGCTAAATTTAAATCTATTGCTCTAAGCGGTGTATGTTTGGTTTTTATTTTAATAAAAACAATTGTTTAATGTTGTTTGAAGTGTAATTTAAGCAGTAATTTAAGTTGTAGTGCTTGTTCGTTTCAGTAGATTCAGCTTTTCGCTAAACAGTTTATACCGACGTCGCATTGTTTGCTTGGATGATTCATAGTCTTTCCCCTCTGGTACCTTGCCCTGGATCAATGCTCTTAGTTTTGTGGCATCGCCAATCCTATGTTGGGCTAGGCGCAGAGCTCTTAGATCATCATAGATGTTTTCGGTGTCTTGAGCGGTAAGCTGCTTACTGGCCAGACAATAGCTGGTAATACTGGTGATATCTTTGTCATAACTGCGTTTTAATGCCGAGTAGCGGTCAGCGATCGGTTTGGTTCTGAGTATTGAAAGTTCAAGCTGGCGCTGGGTTGGAATATGCAGGGCTTCAGTTTTTTTCGGTGCCGATTTTCGTTGCCTGGCAATCTCATTGATCCAGTCTGCAAGCGAGTAGATATCATCAGCTGCCCCAGCTCCTGGAATGGCGACTCGATCGTCTTTTGATCTGCAAAACCACCAATGTATGTCGATCAGCTGTCGATCAAGGGAATAGATCTGTTCTATCAGTGAAGCTTGATTCTTGCCTGCTCTATTGCGTACCGATGGCAGGCGTTTTTTTCTGAAAACCGGCGCCACTAAACCACGTTGGTTGGCGGCGAAGTTTAGCGCCAGGAACTTAACCCTTTGTTCTGACTTTTCGAATGCCTGTATTTCAGTGTCTGAAATGGCTGTTTCATGTGCCTTTGAGCTAAACAGAGGCATCAGGATAAAACCATCCGAACGTTGCCCGAATTTTTCGCTGGCAAGCAATGCTTCTGATACAGGTAAGTGAATCTTTTCAGTCATTGATAATTAGCACTGGAGAGATGGTGTCTCGATTGTTACCTATTCTGGGGTGTCGGGGAAGTACTCTGTTGTGAGCTGAACTGCGAAGATAGTGTGAACTTCTGTGATTGGATATCGCTTTTTTAGCTGGTATCAGAAAGAATAAACCTGATTTAGTTCGGGGCACGTTATGGTGCCTGATGGGGGGGGCTCCTTGAAGTTCAGGTTTGGCATTACGGCAAAGTTGATAGCTATGTTACTGGCTACCAGTCTGGTGCTGGTGGTTGTTATGGCATTGGCTACGCGCTGGGCATTTACTCATGGTTTTCAGGAGTATCTCGCTGAAACAGAAGTTGAACAGTTAGATCAGGCTCGACAAGAGCTGGCGCAAGCGTTTAAACAGCATGGTTCCTGGCAGTTTATCGAGCGCAAACATCATCTTTGGGCTCGCTATATCTTAGGCGAAGATGAAGGGCCTGCGCATCGTCCCGCTGGCAGGGGCCCTGAGGGGCCTAATGGATTTGCGCCGCCACCTCCCCGCAGATTTCCAGACGGCAGCCTGCTACCACCCCCCGGGCCCAAAGACCGGGCGGGTCTGCTCTCTCGTTTGCGTTTATTGGATGCACGGCAGAATGTTGTGATCGGCGCCCCTTCATTGCCGGATGATGAAGTGATCCTGAAAGAGATTGAGATCGGTGATGAAACCATCGGTTGGCTTAGCCTGACCGCTCCGCCAATTTCAGAATCAGGTGTCGCTGATGCATTTAGCCATGAGCAGCTGGAAGCGCTTTACCCGATTGGATTGGGTGCGTTGTTGATGGCGTTAATCGTCGGCATTCCCCTTGGTCGGCACATGCTAAAGCCGGTGTCACGGTTGGCTGAGGGCGCGCATGCACTGGCGCGAGGCGAGTATAGTAGCCGTGTTGAAGTGACCGGGCGTGACGAACTGAGTGAGTTGGCGCAGGACTTTAACCTGCTGGCAGATGCTCTTGACCGCAATGAAAAGCTACGCCGGCAAGGTATGGCGGATGTCTCCCATGAGTTACGTACACCGATAGCACTTATTCGTGGTGAAGTGGAGGCGATGCAGGATGGTATTCGCCCGTTGGATCAGCAGCAGTTGGTTAAACTCCACCATACCGTGATGCAGCTTAATCGACTCGTCGATGACCTTTATCAATTGGCGTTGGTCGATGCCGGAGCACTCAACTATAGCAATGACGATATTGATTTTGCAGAGATCGTTACCGAAGCGGCAGAGGCGATGGAGGGAACGCTGAACCGTCTTGATCTGGCAGTGGATCTCTCCGTTGAGCCTGAATTGCCGATATTTGGTGATGAACGCAGATTGCGTCAGGTTATCGATAACCTATTGAAGAATAGTGGGCGTTACACCGATGCTGGTGGACAGGTAGTTGTGATAGCTCGCCGTGTTGATACTCGAGTTCAGTTGATTGTCGAGGATAGTGCTCCTGGTATGGAGCAAGGCCGCCATCAGCACATGTTTGATCGCTTCTATCGAGCTGAAAGCTCGCGTAACCGAGCTAGCGGCGGTGCCGGACTTGGCTTGGCAATATGCAGCAGTATAGTGAGTGCCCACCAAGGTACAATTTCCGCATCGGCTTCGGAGCTGGGTGGGGTGAGAATACTTGTAGAACTGCCTCTCAGGGGGTAACTTCATGGCTCCGGTAATAGCCCGACCTGAGTTGAAATGAATTTGCCCCCAAAGAATATTCTGATTGTTGAAGATGAACCCGGTCTTGCGGAATTGTTGCGTGACTACTTATTAGCCAGTGGCTATCAAGTAGAAATGATCGACAATGGTTTGGAGGTGGAGCCTTGGGTAAGGCAACATTCACCAGATCTGATCCTGCTGGATATTATGTTGCCTGGTAAGGATGGAATGGAAATCTGTCGCGATATCAGGGCGTTTTCCAGTGTGCCTGTGATTATGACGACCGCTCGTGTTGAGGAAATTGATCGGTTGTTGGGTCTTGAGCTGGGGGCTGACGATTATATCTGTAAGCCCTACAGCCCGCGGGAAGTTGTCGCACGAGTAAAGACGGTACTACGCCGAGTTACTCCGGTTCAGGTAGATGCTGAATCACAATCGGTCAGTGGTATTCAACTGGATGAGGATCGTTTCCTGGCATCCCTCAATGGCAACTCTCTAGAACTGACTCCGGTCGAGTTTCGCTTGCTCAAAACTTTTGCTTCGCAACCGGGAAGAGTTTTTTCCCGCAGTCAGTTGATCGATCAGCTTTATACCGATGGCAGGGTAGTCAGCGACCGTACCGTCGATACCCACGTTAAAAACCTGCGAAAGAAAATTGCCCCATTGCAGCCAGGTGATGATTTGATTCACTCAGTGTACGGCGTGGGATATAAGTTAGAAGTGCTGGAACCCTCGTCAACCCCGTTGTGATCCTGATTCGCTTACAGGCATTCGGGCTTTCTTTCTGGCATTGACCAGCATGGTGCTGGCGACGATGATGGCTCCGGCTATTAAAGAGATCAGCGTCAGCGTTTCTCCAAGAATCATCCAGCCCCAGCCTACTCCAAAAAGAGGCACCAGATAGGTGACGCTTATCGCAAACTGTGGGCCGACCTGAGCAATCAGGCGGAAATACAGTATGTACGCGATACTGGTGCAGAAAATTCCGAGTAGAGCCGCCGCCAGCCATGCGTCAAAAGAGGGAATGGCGTCAGGCCAATAGATAACTGCCAGTGGCATTAGCGCTATTGCAGCACTGACCTGGCTGCCTGTCGCAGCAACCATGGCTGGCATCTCTGGTTGCTGATGCTTACTGTAATTTACTGCAATCCCATAACAGAGCGCGGCGAGAAGGCCTGCTCCTATGGCTGGCAAAAACTGTTCTGCTTGCACTGACGCTTTCTCGGCCATCAAAACAGCAACGCCAGCAAATCCTGCTACCAGGCCAATGAGTTGTATCGGTGTGAATCGTTGGCGATAGACGAGTACCGCAATGACTGCGGTAAACAGCGGCGCCGTAGCATTAATGATTGAAGCGAGTCCCGCTGATATGGAAAGCGTGGCCCAGCATATCAGGCAGAACGGAATCGCCGAGTTAAAAAGCCCCACAAACCCAAGCGGACGCCGGTGCTGCCAAAGTAATTTGTGTTGTTTACGCCAGAAAACGAAAATCAGCAGGAACAGTGCTGCAATTGCGACTCTTGCTTCTGCCAAAGCAAATGCGCCGAATTCGGGTACAGCGATGCGCATTAATAGGAATGAGCCGCCCCAGAGTGCGCCGAGCAGAATGAGTTCGATGATCGAGCTTACAGGTGCTTTTGCAGCGCTCATATCTTGTCTTTGCCTTCGAGGTTAAGGAGCTTCTGTTTTAGCGGAAGACCGCCAGCGAAACCGGTTAGCGAGCCGTTCTTGCCGACTACTCTGTGGCAGGGGACTATGATAGTCCAGGGATTGCGTCCCACTGCAGAGGCGACTGCTCTGGTAGCTGTTGGCTTGTTTAGTTTCATGGCAAGTGCTGAATAGCTGTTCGTTGACCCATAGTTAAGATCACTCAGTAGTCGCCAAACCTGTCGCTGGAAATCTGTTCCGCGTTCTGCCAATTGCAGGCTAAATTGTTCTCTTTCGCCAGCAAAATAACCCCTGAGCTGCTGTTGGCATGTTGATAAAATCTGGCAGTCGGGTGCAGATACCCAGTTTTCTTCAATCGTTGGTTGGTATTTCTGGCCGATGCTATAGAGGCCCCAGAGAGTTTCTCCATCCTGGCTGCAGGCCAGCCACTCTCCTGATGAGTCAGACCATTGTAAATAGAGCATTACTTTGCCCCTCCCTGCTGTTGCCAGAGTGTTATGACGGCGTAGCTACGCCATGGTTGCCAGCGTGTTGATAGTTGTTCCAGCTCCTTTGCTGGGCGCATTGATAAGGCTTTGCGTACCACCAGATCGGTAGCTAAAAACTGGTCTGGCCATGAAAGCGCCCGCATTGCGATATATTGTGCTGTCCAGGGGCCTATGCCCGGAAGCTCAATCAGTTGTGCGATTAATCTATCAGGCTCACCATCGAGCTTAAGGGTTATCGCGCCCTCATTTATGGCCTGTGCCAGTGCGATAATTGTTTTAGCCCTTTGCCGGATGATACCCAGCTTTCCGAGCTGATCGACAGAGACATCTGAAAGTATGGCTGCATCAGGAAAGATCAGTTGTAGATCAGCCTTTTCTGTATCGCAAGCTTTGCCAAACTCAGTCGCAACCCGGCAGCTCAATGTCGCGGCCGCTTTAACAGTTATCTGTTGACCCAGAATAGCGCGAATCGCCATCTCAAATGGATCGAAACAGCCTGGTAGGCGAACAGTATGCTCTGGATCTGCTATGTCTGCGAGGGCTTCTGAAATCAGTTCCGGATTCGCATTGAGATCGAACATCCGACGTACCCGGCGGATTATACGGTTTAGCATCGGCGCTAGTGAGTCTGAAAGCTCTAGTTTCAGTGCGTTTCTTTCGGCCTCATGACTGACTTTGAACCACCCACTGAAGCGCTGCCCCTGGTGCTGAATATCGACTGTGCGGGCGTAGCTGTCTGAGGTTACAGTTTCCACTCCTGTGATAGCTCTTAGCTGGAGGAAACCGATTACCTGCTGCCAGTTGTAGGGAGGGCGGTAGGGAAGTCGGACTGATATCATTGTTTGGCTTCTAGGGCGGCGTTGTTTTCTCAGATCCCTGGGCTCTAAACGATAGTGGTCGACAAATGCGGAGTTAAAGCTGCGCAAACTATTAAACCCTGCCAGAAAAGCAACATCACTGATTGGCAGGTCGCTGTCCGTTAAAAGCTGTTTGGCCCTCAGAAGTCGGCAGGTCTGAGCATACTGTTTGGGTGTTGTGCCATAGTTTTCGTGGAAAATACGCTGTAGATGTCGCGCGCTGATACCTAGTCTAGGGGCCAGCTTCTGACCAATTGAGATAGCCGGATCGCTTTCAATTTCGTGTGCAGCTTGGTGAGCCAGCGTGGAACCCATCTCAAACAGGCTAAGACCAGGAGCAAGTTCTGGTCTGCATCTCAGGCATGGACGATAGCCAGCGGCTTCAGCGGCGGCTGCTGACTTATAAAAAGTGCAGTTCTGTGCTTTTGGCGTGCGGACAGTGCAGACCGGCCGACAGTAAATACCGGTGCTGGATACGCCGACAAAGAATAGCCCGTCAAAACGACTGTCGCGGGATTTCAGGGCGCTATAGCAGAGCTCTTGTTCAAGTTTCATTAGGCTAATATAAATTGTGATGGAGCCAAATACTCGCGGTTTTCGGACATAAGGTTGAGGAGAATCAGTATCCGCGGATACCACTCCTAGTGTGAGTGATGTTGTGGCGTGCTAGTATTCGGGAATAGAGTTTTACCGTCGGAGCAGGATGTGAATCAGCAGAAAGATATGGATGATCAGCTTCAGGTGCTGTTGGCACGTCAGCCGATTTTTACCAAGAATCAGGATGTTGCAGCATTTGAACTACTATTTCGTGATGAGTCTGGCGAAATCGATCTGACCGTAGCTGAAGATCGTGGAACCTTGGAAGTCATCAGTAATACCTATAGCAATATCTGTCAGAATGGCGAAACTCAATCGCTGCCCTGCTACGTTAAGGTGACTGATAAGACGCTATTGTCGGAAAACTTCCCCGAACTACCTAAAAATCAGTTCATTCTAGAGCTTCTTGGCAGTAGCGAGGTTACAGCACCGTTACTGAAGAGGCTGAAAGAGTTCGGTAACGAAGGTTATCGAATCGCTCTGTCCGATTATGACCCTGAGGATCCAAAATTCTCGCAATTGTTGGGCTTGGTTCATGTGGTCAAGCTCGATATTCTGAGGTTGGGATTGGACAACCTGCCTGACATTATTCGTAAGTTACGTCCATATCATCTCGAACTTCTGGCTGACAAAGTCGAAACTCAGGAGCAGTTCAGGGGATGTCTGGAAATGGGGTTTGGCCTCTATCAGGGTTTTTTCCTCCGTCGCCCTGAACCTGTCCGCGGCAAAAAGGTATCCGGTAGCAAGGTGATTCTGCTTCAGTTGCTGGCTGAGTTGGAAAATCCTAACACTACGGCCCAGTCTCTGGAGCAGATCGCGATTAACGATCCGGCTTTGACCTTCAAAATACTGCGAGTTGTCAATTCCGCAGCATTTAGTATTCGTCGGGAAATTGAATCTCTATCACATGCGATTACCTTGCTGGGGATGGATCAGATTCGCCGCTGGGTGATGCTTTTCCTGGCCGCAAGTGATGGTAGTAAACCTGATGAGCTCACCCGGAATATGCTGCTGCGTGGCCGCATGTGTGAGTTATTGGCTGAGATGGCAGGACGACAGTCGCCAATCAATTACTTTATTGTTGGTCTGTTGTCACAGCTTGATGTATTGCTCGATATGGATATGCCTGCGCTGATGGAACAGGTCCCGCTCCAGCAGGAGATCAAACAAGCATTGCTGAATCGTTCTGGCGGTTTGGGGGAGGTGCTCCAGGAAGTTGAGTTCTATGAGGAGGCGCGCTTTGACGAGTTAAAAGGCCTGCTCGACCGACCGTTCTACGAGGTAGCCTACCGTCATAGTGTCAATTGGGCGCAACAGGTGATGGGTGCACTATATGGCGATTGAGTTCGCCATATAGCCATTACCGCTCAAATAGTCTCTATGTGACGGTATCAATCTCCCTTTTACTGTTATAAGTTATTGCCCCATCATATTTAGCTGACCGGTAGTATTGGTGATCGAGCTTTGTCGACAACTCACCTCTAGTCATAGCGTTTTGCCGCCTGCAAATGGATTGGCAGGTTTTCGCGCCGGCATATGGACACGGGCGTAACTGGCGGAATGTTAAAATCCCAGCTAAAACTTATCCTTCCTTTTCTGGCTTTGCTGCTTTCATTTATCGCGTTTTTCGAAGCCGTATGGATCCCTCATCTGCTGACTAAGCAGCAAAGTGTGCTGCTTGATGGAGAGCAGCGTGTTTTGAATCAGCTGGCTGGCCGGGTTCTGCCGTTGTTAGATCAAGGCGATACATTACACGGGCGTGAATTATTGCAGCGGGAGCTGGCTGCCACGCCACAATGGTTAAAACTGTCTGTTCGCGGCGGTGCGACAAAAGGCTGGCTGAACGTCAGCCGCAGCGGAGCCTACTATCTGGACAATATAACGCTCCGAATAGAGTCAGGTGGTTATCATCTCGAATTATTAATTGATCGTCAGCAACTGCTATCTAATGAGCTGGGTGTGCTGCGGATGGCCGAAGTGGTCACTGTACTGGTTTTGTTGTTGATGATGATATTAATGATGTTGGTGCAGCGTGCTCAGATACTCACGCCTTTGGAACAACTTGGGCGTGCGGCCAGGCATCTTTCCAGAGGTGACTTTCACTATCCTCTGCCCGAAGGTGGCCGCAACAGGGCGATCAATAGTTGTGTTTCTGCGTTTGCGTCAATGAGAGATTCGATCGCCTCAAAGCAGCAGCAGTTGCAGTGCCGGATACTTGAGCGGCATAGAACTGAAGAGCGTTTACGTGCGTCCCATCAGGTTGCTGGGATCGGATGCTGGGAATGGCGGCCAAAGGAGAAGCATTATTGGGCTTCAGAAAGCCTCTATCCAATGTTTGGGCTCGCTGCTGAAGAAGTTCTGACTGCCGATCGTTTTTTGAACCAGATTCATCCGGCTGATCGGGTGGCGGTACAGCGTCAGTTTCGCCAAAGTGTTAGGCGGCGTGCCAATTTACAGTTGGAATACCGTCTCTCGGGCAGTCTGTCAGGTCTGCATATACAGATGTTGGGTCAATGTGAGTTAGACGAAAATGGTTGTCTGATCCGAATCTATGGCACCTGTCAGGATGTCACTGAAAGAAAAGGTATCGAAGGGGAGTTGCACCGCCTTTCGAGTGCCATCACCCACAGCGGCTCAGCGGTTATCATTACCGATATTATCGGTAGCATCGAATATGTTAATCCGAAGTTTGTTGAACTGACTGGTTTTAGTATGGAAGAAACCGTCGGCCAACAGCCGGAAATGCTCAGCCGGCGTTGGATGAGCTCGGAGAAATATGAAGCCTTGTGGCAAGCATTGCTGGCTGGTAAGCACTGGCGCGGGGAATTACAGAGTAATCGAAAGGATGGATCTTCGTTTTGGTCGCTGGTGTCGATATCTCCGGTTAAAAATGAGTTCGATGAACTAACGCATTTTGTCATCGTCAGTGAGGATGTAACCGAACTGAAAGAAGCGCACGCACGGATGGAACGGCTGGCGCACTATGATGAACTCTGTGGCTTACCGAACCGCAGGTGCTTTCAGGCTGAGCTTGAGCAGACATTGCAGAACCGGGGATTAAATAAAGCTGCTGTGTTGCTGCTGGATTTGGACCACTTTAAGACGATCAACGATACCCAGGGGCATCAGGTCGGAGATCAGTTGCTACAACAGGTCGCCTTCCGCCTGCAAAAGAATATTGACGGTAAAGGTGCAATGGCAGCCCGGTTGGGGGGCGATGAGTTTGCCATTTTGGTGAGATCTTTCGAAGATGTACGGGAACTTGAGCTATTGGCCAGTGCGGTGATTACATCATTGGTTGGCTCGTTCACAGTTTCGCAGCATGAGCTTCAGATCAGTACCAGCATCGGCATAGCGGTTATTCCAGACGATGGTAGTAGCGCCGATATATTGATGCAACATGCTGACTTGGCGATGTATAGAGCCAAAGAGTTAGGTCGTGGGCGATTCCGCTTCTTCACTCAGCAGATGTATGAGGAGTTGCAGCGATATATCCGGGTTAGTCATGAGATGCCGCTCGCTTTACGCCAACAGCAGTTTGATCTGGTTTTTCAGCCGCAACAGGAGCTGGATACTGGCAATATAACTAGCTTTGAGGCGCTGATTCGCTGGCAGCATCCGGAACACGGAGTGATCTCGCCGGTAGATTTCATCAATGTAGCTGAAGAAACTGGGTTTATAGTGCCGTTGGGGCGCTGGGTTTTACGCCAGGCCTGTCAGATGCTGCGGACACTGACTGAGAACGGTTTTGAGTCCGTTCGGGTCGCTGTAAACCTGTCTGCCAGGCAGTTTCGGGATCCTGCGCTGCTTGAGATGGTAGCGGCCGCATTGCAGGAGTTTTCAGTTGAAGCGAACCGACTGGAAGTTGAGATCACAGAGACCCTGCTAATGCACGATATCGACCAGGCTATTGCGACGTTAAGAGCGCTACAGGAGATGGGAGTCACCGTCGCCATTGATGATTTTGGCATCGGCTATTCTTCGTTTGGTTATCTGAAAAATCTGCCTATCAACGCAATTAAAGTTGATCGTGAGTTTATTAAAGATATTCCGGATCATCAGGATGATATGGAGATTACTGCGGCGATTATCTCAATGACCCATCGATTGGGCCTGACGGTTGTTGCAGAGGGAATCGAGACTGAAGTTCAGCGGTGTTTCCTGCAGGAACATCGTTGTGATTTGGGGCAGGGGTATCAGATAGGCAGGCCAATGGCTTCAGACCTGGCTATCGAGTTTCTAAATGTTCATTCCGCTTCGATAGAAGAAATAGCGGGCTAAACCTGTCCGTCTGTGTCAGGCCGCAACTTCCTTGCTGGCGCTTTCTGGCTCATGAGAGTTGATAATCTGCTTTGCAACGCAAGTACACTTACCACAAGTTGATCCTACACATAGTTCCCGATTGAGATCTCGCACTGAACGTGCGCCCTGATCAATCGCTTCACGAATCTGACTGTCGGTGACATCGTTACAAATACAAACGTACATAGGCTGAAAAGGTCTGTAATTAATCTTGCGACTGATAATAGTTATCAATTAGTTTTCGATCAATAGCCAGTTAGTAGAAACTAGATGAAAAAAATTTGATTAGAAATTAACCAGTTGTTTTGCAGCGGGAAATGATTTGGAGCGGCCAATAAAAAAGGCAGCTTGCGCTGCCCTTTTATTCAGAAGTTTCTTAGTCCAATTGCTCGAGGTCTCGAACGGCACCTTTATCGGCAGAGGTCGCCAGCTTGGCATAGGCTTTCAGTGCAGCTGATACCTTTCTCGGGCGCTCAGCTGTTGGTTTCCAGCCATCCTTACCTTTCTTATCCATTGCCGCCCGACGGATTGCCAGTTCTTCATCGGACAGTAATACGTCGATGGTGCGGTTTGGTATATCGATACGGATTCGATCGCCTGGCTCAACCAATCCAATCTCACCACCGGCCGCAGCTTCCGGGGATACGTGACCGATCGACAGACCTGAGGTGCCGCCGGAGAAACGGCCATCGGTCAGTAGGGCACAATCTTTCCCTAAGCCTTTAGACTTGATGTATGAGGTCGGGTAAAGCATCTCTTGCATGCCTGGACCGCCTTTAGGGCCTTCGTAACGCACGATAACCACATCGCCGGCTTTCACTTTGTCAGCAAGGATATTTGCTACGGCTTCATCCTGAGATTCGGTCACGTGAGCAGGGCCTTCGAAGACTAGAATAGAGTCGTCAACGCCCGCCGTTTTAACAACGCAACCATCGCGAGCGATGTTGCCATATAGTACAGCCAAACCGCCTTCCAGCGAGAACGCGTGATCCAGAGAGCGGATGCAGCCGTTTTCACGGTCACCGTCCAGTGTTGGCCAACGTGTGCTCTGACTGAATGCTTGCTGGGTTGGGATGCCAGCAGGGCCGGCGCGGAAAAACTCAACAATTTCCGGTGACGGATTGCGCATAATATCCCATTCATCCAGCGCCTCTTTCATGGTGTCGGCGTGGACGGTTGGGGTGTCAGTATGCAGTTTACCTGCCCGATCAAGTTCACCCAGAATCGACATGATGCCACCTGCGCGGTGAACATCTTCGATGTGGTATTTCGGGGTGTTAGGGGCCACTTTACATAGCTGAGGGATTTCACGGGACATCCTATCGATATCCTTCATGGTGAAATCGATTTCGGCTTCCTGAGCAATTGCCAGCAAGTGCAGAATAGTATTGGTGGAACCGCCCATTGCGATATCGAGTGCCATCGCGTTTTCGAATGCTTTAAAACCAACACTACGTGGTAGAACGCGTTCGTTATCGTTTTCGTAGTAATCACGGGCCAGCTCGACAATACGGTGACCGGCGCGTTCGAACAGCTGGCGACGATCAGAGTGAGTAGCCAGCGTTGTACCGTTGCCCGGCAGTGATAAGCCAAGCGCTTCTGTCAGGCAGTTCATGGAGTTGGCAGTAAACATACCGGAGCAGGAGCCGCAGGTCGGACAAGCCGAACGCTCATATTCAGCTACTTGTTCGTCTGTTGCGTTCTCGTCAACAGCAATAACCATAGCGTCGACCAGATCCAGTTTGTGATCGGATAGCTTTGTCTTACCCGCTTCCATTGGACCGCCAGACACGAAGATGACTGGGATGTTGAGGCGCATAGCAGCCATCAGCATTCCCGGCGTGATCTTGTCGCAGTTGGAAATACATACCAGGGCGTCGGCGCAGTGAGCGTTGACCATGTACTCTACGGAATCGGCAATGATATCTCTTGATGGTAAAGAGTAGAGCATGCCGTCGTGTCCCATGGCGATGCCATCATCCACAGCGATTGTGTTGAACTCTTTGGCTACACCACCAGCTTTTTCGATCTCACGGGCGACTAGCTGTCCCATATCCTTAAGATGGACGTGGCCTGGTACAAACTGAGTGAAAGAGTTTGCTACGGCGATAATAGGCTTGTGAAAATCCTCATCTTTCATGCCGGTAGCACGCCAGAGCGCTCGAGCTCCGGCCATATTGCGACCTTCAGTTGAGGTCTTTGAACGGTATTTGGGCATTATTACTTATCCCCTGGCAGCGGTGTTGAGCCATTAATAAACCGATCATCCTGGCGGCCAGCGAAGAGCTCTGGTTGTCGAGTTCGCTGTAAGGCAGTTCCGGTTGTTGGCCAACATCAGGTTTCCAGGCATTGTGTGCCTGTAACAGGGCCAGCATGGTGAGCTGGTAAAGTGGGATGTTGAAACAACCTTCAGATGATGTGTTATCGAAGTATCGGAATTAGTTCCGGCTCTTATCGTCCAGCAGCGGAAATCTCTTCCAGCTACTGCTTTATTGTCTGGCTGGCAGTATATCAGATTGAGCTGTTAGCCCTGAATAGCAAGTTGAAAATCTACAAAAACAGGTATGTTGTTGAATTGTCTGTCAAAAACTGAATTTGTTTCGTTGTAATCGTTTCGAAAGCTGTTTGGAAGGCATAGTATAATGGTCAAATGCTATTGATTTTCATGGGGTTTTGACACTAGTCTAGATCCTGTCAGGGAAGGTGTCCGGAGTATTCTTAGCACCGAGGAACTATTGTAGTGGTTGATAAAAAACAAATTCGTAGTGATATCTGGCTGCGGCGATTTATGAAGTTGGGTATTCCCGCAGGTCTGATCTCGATTTTATGTCTGTGGATCGGTCGTGAGCTGCAGATTGAAGGGTTGTTCCCGGTTTTTCTGTTTACGATGATCTTTGCCCTGATTGTCGGATTCGCTTACAACATTCGCTTTGTGATGCTTTCGATCCGGCAGGCTAAAAAAGAGTCCGGCCAATCTCGCGCTGAGTGAAATGGTGAACAATTCAGATCTTATTCAGCCACTGTAAGCCAAGCTGTTAATTATCTTTGAATGAGATCGGATCTGGTTTTCCTATAACGTTTATAGCGTTTTAAATGTATGCCACTCCATTTGGCATATTCATAAATTGTAGGGATATAACAGCGGCTTAAATGGGCCGTGCTATGCCAGGGATCATGGCGAAAGGTAGAAGATCGTATGCGGCAATTTAGCATGTTATCCCTCATTCCTGTTATTGCGATTATTGCATTGATTGGTGCCGTAAGTGCACCGTCTTCAGCTGCTTTTCGTGAGCAAGGCGGACCGGTCGGTCTGTTGGTGGCTGAAAAATTCCTGTCGCTACCGGAAGTTATCGAAATCGTTAGGAAAGATAACCCCGGTGAGGTCGTCAAAGCTGAGAGGACGGACTTAAATGGCCAGAAGGTGTACTATATTCGATTAGTAATCGATGGCCGTGTTAAGGATGTTTGGATTGACACAGTGACCGGCAAACTGGTTTTTCCATGAAATTGAAGGGTACGCATGAAGCTTCTGGTAGTAGAGGACGAGGCGGATATTCGCCGTCAGTTGGTTAATGTACTGGATTCCCGTGGGTTTACCTGTGAATCCTGTGATAACGGTAAAGATGCAGCATACCTGGGATTGGAATACCCATACGATATTGCCATCGTTGACCTTGGCCTACCTGAGTTATCAGGGATTGAAGTAATTCGCCGTTGGCGGGCAGAGGGCAAGGTTTTCCCGATACTTATTCTGACGGCTCGCGGAGATTGGCAGGATAAAGTGGAAGGCCTCGAAGCTGGAGCTGATGATTATCTTGTTAAGCCGTTTCATATTGAAGAGTTGGTTGCACGCCTGAATGTACTCTTACGCCGCGCTGCGGGGCATGCATCTCCAGTTTGTCGATTTGGTCCTATTGCCCTGGATACTGCTGGCCGTACCGTCACGGTTAATGATCAACCGATTAAGTTGACCAGTTACGAATACAGGACCCTAGAATATCTGATGCTCAATGCTGGCAAAACGATCTCTAAAGCCGAGATGACAGAGCATCTGTATCATCAGGATTTCGACCGAGACAGTAATGTTCTTGAAGTGTTCATTCGCCGCTTGAGGCAAAAACTCGATCCAGATCAGACGCTAAAGCCTATTGTTACAGTGCGAGGCCTTGGTTACCGTTTTGATCTGAGTCACGATCCGGAACCATGAGCGCAGTCGCGCATCCTTTCTCCCTTAAAAGAAGGTTGCTTATATCATCACTGGCAGCTCTGTCAGTGGTGCTTTGCTTTGCCTGGCTTGTCTTGCAGGCGGCCTATAAAAATAGCCTGGAGAGCGCTCAGAAGGAGCGCATGCGACTACAGGTTTATGTGATGTTAGGCGCCGCTGAGTTTGATGGCCAGTATATGGCCATGCCTGATAGCCTTCACGATCCCAGGTTTGATCAGATTCAGTCAGATCTCTATGGCATTGTTCAGGACACTGGCGGCGACATTTTGTGGCGGTCGGATTCGTCGGCGATGTTGCCAGCTGAAGTGGTTGATAACCTGACAATGTACCGCATGGAGCCGGGCTCTCCACTATATCGTCATCTATGGGCGCAAGGGCTCTTTCTGTATCAATACCCGGTTGTTTGGGAAACCGCAGATGGTCAAAGCGCATTCCTCTTCTCCGTTCTGGAGCGTGATAAATCACTGAACTCCAAATTGGCGACTTTCCGTTTTCAGCTGTCTGGCTGGTTCGGCCTAGTCGTGTGCTTAGCTTTGGTGTTGCAGTTTATGATCATTCGCTGGGGGTTTCAGCCGATGGATCAATTGGCGCTGGACCTGAAGTTTATTGAGCGCGGTGATACTGATCGGTTAAGTGGGCAGTATCCAGAAGAGGTACTGCCAATTACCGAGAATCTCAATATGTTGATTGAGAGCGAGCGACAGCAACGTGAAAGGTATCGTAATACGCTCGGTGATCTGGCACATAGTCTAAAAACCCCATTGGCGGTGATTCGGGGCGCAGGTGATGAACATCTACCATTGGATGAGTATCGCCAGCTTGTGAATCATCAGACTTCGCGAATGGATGAGATCGTGCAATATCAATTGGGGCGAGCGATTAAGTCAGATATGCGTAGTTTGCCGAAACCGATACTGATTGAGCCTATCGTCAACCGAATGCTTAATGCATTAGATAAAGTCTACCGTGAGAAGCAGATTCAGGTCGCCCTGAATGCTGAATCCGCAGTCGCATTTCTGGGGGATGAACGTGACCTGATGGAGGTGTTGGGTAATCTGCTGGAAAACGCTTTCAAATACTGTAACAGGCAAGTGGGTGTTCTGATCTGCCGCGATCCTGTAGATGGCCTGGTCGTCGAGATTGCTGATGATGGTCCGGGGGTTTCAGAGCAGCTACGGCAGAGTATTCTAGAGCGTGGTGCCAGGGTCGATAGCTCAAAGCCTGGTCAGGGGATAGGTTTGTCGGTGGCTGTAGATATTCTCAGTAGTTACAACGGTTCTTTGACCGTGCGGGATTCTGCTGAGTTAGGTGGTGCGCTGTTTCGATTGACGCTGCCTGAACCTAAAGCGTCGCGAAACTGATGGATAATGCCCGGAGCGGATGCTCCGGGTTTTTTATCATAGCTGTTTAATAAATGCCTTCGAGTTTCGCTGCAGGTTATATATGGCCTGTTTCTGGTTTGGCAGGTCGCTTAGTTCTGCGGCTGAAAAACCGTGTTCGACAAACCAATGAGCTGTCCTTGTTGTCAGTACAAACAACTTCTTCAGACCTGCTTCTCTGGCGCTCTTCTCAATCGCGCTGAGTAGGATTTCGCCGCGATCTCCACCGCGATAGTCACCGTTAACTGCGACACAGGCGAGCTCGCCCACTTCTTCGTCAGGAAAGCGATACAGCGCAGCGCAGCCGATAATCACACCGTCACGTTCAATCACTGTAAACTGGTTTACTTCAGCTTCTAGCAGTTCGCGTGAGCGCCTGACCAGAATGCCTGCTTCTTCCAGTGGCGCGATTACCTCCAGAATGCCGCCAACATCTTCGATGGTTGCCGGGCGTACCTGTTCGTAAGATTGCTGGATGATCATGGTGCCGGAGCCATCCCTTGTCAGTAGTTCGGCAACAAGAGCCCCGTCGACCTTGTGGCTGATCAGGTGGCAGCGTTCAACGCCTTCACGGCAAGCTCGGGCAGCTGCAGCTAGTAATCTGGACTGGTCGCTATGGGCGATTTCCGGGTCATGCTGCTTGGCTTGATATTGATTGACTAGTCTCTCAGCGGTCTCAGCGAGCAGCTCGTTGCGAATCTCGCCCTTGCTATCCCGTACGCCGTTTTCGTCGCCGAACAGAATGAGTTTGTCTGCTTTGAGGGCGATAGCAGCATGGGTAGCGACCTCTTCGGCAGCAAGATTGAACATCTCCCCAGTAGGTGAATAGCCTAAGTTTGATAACAGCACCAGTTCGCCATGATCAAGATGATGTTGAATTGCCTGACGATCGATTCGGCGAACCTCACCTGTATGCTGAAGATCCATACCATCATGCACTCCCATCGGTCGAGCGGTAACGAAGTTACCAGAACAAACTCGAATGCGGGAGCCGTGCATTGGTGTGTTGATCAGGCCCATCGAAAGTGCAGCTTCAATCTGGCAACGCAGTGCACCAGCGGCTTCAATCACGCAGGTAAGCGTATCTGCATCTGTTACCCTGAGATTGTGGTGTAGACGAGTCGTCAGGTTCTGTTGGCGTAATCGTCGCTCGATTTGCGGGCGTGAACCATGGACTAGTACCAAGCGCACCCCAAGACTGTTGAGCAGAGCAATGTCATGAATGATATTGCCAAAATTAGCATCGTCCAGCGTATCTCCGCTGAGCATCAGGACAAACGTCTTTCCCCGGTGATTATTGATATAGGGGGACGAATGCCGGAACCAATTGACCTGTTGCTTAAGTTCGTCGTTCACCTTTATTTCCTGGTGGGTTTAGTAGCAGTATTTGGTTATTAGTTTTTGCAGTATATCCACGGTAGGGCGGATCTGATCAAGGGCCAGGAACTCATCGGGCTGGTGTGCCTGATCTATAGAGCCTGGTCCCATAACGATGGTGTCCATTCCCAGCTGTTGTAAAAACGGTGCTTCGGTGCCGAAAGCCACAGCTTGGGCCTGATGGCCAGTTAGTTTCTCGGCTGTGGCGACCAGTTCGGAATTCTTGTCGCCATTTTCAAAGGGCGGTACGCCAGGGAATAGGGCTTCGGCCTGGAGTATGACGCCATGGGTTTCTGCAAGAGGCTGTAATCGCTGCTGAATGTCATTGCGTAAATTATCAACCGACATGCCTGGTAATGGTCTCAGGTCATATTCGAGCTCGCAGGCGCCACAGATACGGTTCGGATTGTCACCGCCATGAATACAGCCCAAGTTGAGTGTTGGTACAGAGACTTTGAAATCGGCATTCTGATAGTTTTGCTGCATCTGTTTGCGGAAATCAATCAGCTCTCCCATAACCGCATGCATCGCTTCCAAAGCGTTGGCGCCTAAAGACGGGTCCGACGAATGACCGGCTTGGCCGGTGATCTTTACGGTTTCCATCATAATGCCTTTATGCATGTGAATGGGTTTGAGGCCGGTAGGCTCGCCGATCACGGCATAGCGAGCTTTCGGCTTACCTGCTTCAGCCAGTGCGCGAGCGCCGCTCATTGAGCTTTCTTCGTCCGCCGTGGCAAGTACGATTAGCGGGGCTTTGGTTGGTTTTCCCTCCATTGCTCGCACAGCCTCAATCACTAAAGCAAAGAAACCTTTCATATCGCAGGTTCCAAGGCCATAGAAGCGATTATCTTTTTCTGTCAGGCAGAAAGGGTCGCTGTTCCAGCGTTCTGCATTATAAGGCACTGTATCGGTATGGCCGGACAAAACAAGTCCGCCGGAGCCAGAGCCTAGTGTTGCGATCAGATTGGCTTTTCCCGGGTGTCCGGGCACTGGCATGACTTCAGTGCTGAATCCCAGACTGGTCAGCCAGCTCTCCAGTTTTTCGATAACAGGCAGATTGCTCATATCCCATTCCGCCTGAGTGCAGCTGACGGATGGTGTAGCGATAAGCTCACTGAGCATTGATACAAGGTCAGGTACTTGCTGAGCCATGATATGAACCCTGAGGAAAGCGATAGGTAAGGCTATTGTGCAGTCTTTGTTGGCGCGGGTCTACGCTGAACCTTGGAGTAAAAACGAAAGACCCGAAGCGGGGCTTCGGGTCTTGTGGCCTAAAAGCAATAGATGGCGTTAGCCAAACAAAGCCTTGTTAGCCAAACATGCCTTTGAACATGAAGAAGAACATGATGGCCAGGATTGCGCCAGCAGGCAGGGTTACGATCCAGGACACAAAGATGGTGCCGACGACTCGTAGGTTAAGTGCTGCCAGACCACGAGCCAGACCTACTCCCAGAACCGCTCCGACCAGAGTGTGGGTCGTAGAGATTGGTAGGCCTGTACCTGAGGCCACAACAACAGTAGTAGCTGCAGCCAGTGTTGCTGCGAATCCGCGGCTTGGTGTGAGTTCGGTAATATTGTTGCCGACTGTTGCTATCACCTTATGGCCATAAGTAACCAGGCCTGCAACTATACCGACGCCACCCAGCAGTAGTACCCATGCTGGCATTGCGCTCTTCTGAGCGAGTTCGCCACCGGCCTCTACAACACCAACGATAGCTGCTACCGGGCCTACCGCATTTGCAACGTCGTTCGAACCGTGAGCAAATGCCATTGCACAGGCAGTGAACATCATCAGGACGCCGAATACCTTCTCAACGCTGGCAAAGTGATACTCTTTGTCTTCCGTTTCGTTAATCTTGATCTTTTTCTGCAGCTGCATACCGATCAGCATGATACCGATGCCGACTGCAACTGAGATCAGTGCGCTCTGGGTCCAGCTCAGGTGAAGACCGATATGCTTCAGGCCTTTAGTGAAGGTGACCATGGAGACGATGAAGCCAACCAGGAAGATGTAGTAAGGGACGTACTTCTTGGCGTTTTTGAACGGCTCATCAGTATCCAAAATCAACTTCTGAACACTTCGGAACAGGAAGAATGATATAAAGCCGGCGGTGACCGGAGAGACTACCCAGCTAGCGACGATCTTGGCGACTTTACCCCAGTTAACGGCATCGGCAGAGATGCCCACAGCCGCAAAACCGACTATAGCACCGACAATACTGTGAGTAGTGGAAACTGGCCAGCCAAAGTAAGTAGCTACTAACAGCCAGATGCCTGCAGCCAATAGGGCCGCCATCATGCCGTATACCAATAGTTCGGGACTTCCGGCCATTAGTGCGGGGTCGATGATACCTTTTCGGATGGTGGCCGTTACGGCACCACCTGCCAGATAGGCACCGGCAAATTCAAATAGGATAGCGATGACGATCGCTTGCTTTAGCGTCAGTGCTTTGGAGCCGACGGATGTACCCATAGCGTTGGCGACATCGTTTGCGCCGACACCCCAGGCCATGAAAAAACCAAATACACATGCTGCGATGACCATAATATGGCCATATTCTGCGATGACACTCATGTGGTTGCCTTTTTACGGATTGTGATTGATTAACGGGCCAGTAGCAGCTGTAAACGGCTGCCTACTTGCTGTGCGCGGTCTGCCAGGTCGCCGATCCAGTTGATGATGTTGTAAAGGAACATAACATCCACTGGGTGTAGCTCTTTTTCGACTTGGAACAGAGCATGGCGTAGTTCGCGTTCGATCTCGTCGGTTTGGTGTTCCAGATCGTCGAGAGTGTTGATCATTTTCTCAACAGTGTTGACCTCGTGGCCACTAAAGCCAGTGCTGATCAGTTCGTCGAGTTCGTTTAGTGCTGTCAGGGCCTGTTCAGAGGTGGCCAGTGCAGCTGTTACCAGCTGTTTCATCTGTTCTTGAAGGACCGCAGGGATTTCCATTTGGCGGCCAATCATCAAACCGGCAATATCTTTTGCACGGTTGGCAATTTTGTCCTGCATACGCAGCAGATCCAGCAGGTCTGAACGAGGAACCGGCAGGAACAGGCTGTTTGGCAGGTGTTGGCGAACATCCTTTTTCATCGCATCCGCTTCGCCTTCGAGTACAGCAATCTGTTGCTGGATCTCGCGAGCTTTATCCCAGTCTCTGGCGATCACAGCTTCAAAGAAAGGAATCAGTTGTGAAGCACAGGCCTGAGCCTTGGCAATGTGCTCCTGCATTGGTTTGAACGGAGAGCGTGCAAACATCTGCAGAATCGGGTTATTGGTCACCATGAGAGGGTACCTGTTTAGTGGTTAAAAACTCGGCGGCAAGTATAAGCCTCCTTCTTTGGGGGTTGTAGTCAAAAGGTCATTATTTTTTAACAAAAATGTGATCCAGGTGGGCGAATGGCAGGATCAAGTTCAGGCGCCAATGATGTGGTACATTGGATCAAAACGGCTTGAAGGAATGCAGATGGCGCAGGAAACAGAACTGAAACTGGCTATAGATCAACGGGATATAGCCACTCTGCAGCAGTACATGGCCCAGATAGAGGCCGAGTATCAGGGTGTGAAACAGTTGGAAAACTGCTATTTCGATACACCGGAAAAAAATTTAGCCCGAAACAAAGTAGCCTTAAGGATCAGAAGTGTTGATGGTCTCTATATTCAGACGCTGAAGACTCAGGGCCGAAGCGATGTCGGTTTGCACCAACGGAAAGAGTGGGAGTGGCAGATCAGTTCGCCGCAGCTGGATTTTGTATTACTGCAGCAAGCTGAATGGCCAGAAGCGCTGGATTCTCCAGATATACGAGCTGCAATAGCCGAAGATTTCAGTACTGATTTTCGTCGCGAACAGTGGTTGGTTAAAGTTGATGGTGCCGTTATAGAGCTGGTATTGGATCAGGGGGTTGTTTCAGCGCAGGGGCTACATGGTGAAGCTAGTGTTGACCCACTTTGTGAGCTGGAGCTTGAATTAAAGCAGGGTTCTGTCGAGCAGCTTTTCATTGTTGCTGCCGAGCTGTCAGAAAAACTCAGCCTTCAGCCGTTAGATATCAGCAAAGCTGAGCGTGGATATCGGTTACGTAATCCGGAGCAATATCAACCACGCATCAATGAGGTAGATGATCAGTCAGATAATCTTGTAGCGAACAGTGCTTTTTGCTTGCTCGAGCGTTGGTCGCGATATCTTGAATGCTGGCAATTTTCGGGGCGGATGGAAGAGCTGCAGAGATCCCTCTCTGCGTTGTTGGGGCTTCAGCTGTTGAATGAGCGAGAAAGTCTGTTGCCGGCAGTAGTCACTGAATTGCTTGAATGCCAGATAGCTGAGCTACAACACCTGCTGGCAAAGCAGGAACTGGAGTCGGTTTCTGCGTGCAACGAGGTTTTGAGTGAGCGCCCGTTGATATCTCAGTCTGCCCGTTTCTCTTTGCAAGCAGCTCAATGCCTGTTTGCGAAACAATAACTGACTGAAGTGTTTAACGGACAATTATTCTGAATAACCCTGATATTGCTGATAAGTATCAGCAGATACCCTACTGGCTTCTGATATGCTGGCAGGATATGGATAGTTGGAGAAAGAAATCGAGATGATGGCTCAACCTGACCTGATACCCACTTCCTTGGTTCCTGTCTATACGCGTAATTGGGAGCGTATTCAGCATCAATTGGAAGATGTTTCCCTTGAGGATGAACTGTTGTCGCAGCTGGCCAAGGTCGTTGCAGGCAGTGACTATGTTGCTGATCGTCTGGCAGGACATGAGCCGTTGTTGGCTGAGCTACTGGCCAGTGGCGAGCTGGAGCGGGATTACGACGCGACGGATTTGGCCACTCGATTGGAAAATCTTCTCACGCCTCTGGAAACCGAAGCAGATCTGCATCGTCAGTTACGTAAATTCCGCCAGCGCGAAATGGTGCGGATTATATGGCGTGATCTGAACCGTACTGCGGATATGCGCACCACAACCCGCGAACTGTCATGGTTGGCTGATGCCTGTATTGATCAGGCGTTGGAGTGGCTCTATCGCTGGGCTTGTAAAACCTGGGGTGTACCTTTCTCCCGACCGGATCAGGATGGCAACCGGGTACAGCAGCGCATGGTTGTGTTGGGGATGGGTAAACTAGGCGCTTTTGAGCTTAATCTTTCCTCCGATATCGATTTGATGTTTTGCTATCCGGTTAATGGTGAAACCGAGCATGAGCGCCGTTGTCTGGAGAACCAGGATTTCTTTATCCGTCTGGGACAGAAGCTGATTCAGGCACTGGATAACACCACAATCGATGGTTTTGTGTTTCGTGTTGATATGCGTCTGCGTCCTTTCGGCGGAGCGGGACCTTTGGCAATCAGTTTTGATGCGATGGAGTCCTATTATCAGGATCAGGGACGTGAGTGGGAGCGCTACGCGATGATCAAAGCTCGCGTGGTAGCCGGTGATCAAGAAGCCGGTGCGGAGCTGATGGAAGCGCTGCGACCATTCGTTTATCGAAAATATATCGATTTCAGTGCGATTGAATCTCTGCGTGATATGAAGCAGATGATCAGTCGTGAGGTGCGCCGCAAGGGCCTGGAAGCAAATGTGAAATTGGGCTCCGGTGGTATTCGGGAAGTTGAATTTATTGGTCAGGCATTTCAGTTAATCCGTGGTGGTCGTGACAGTCGGTTGCAGCAGCGGGAGCTGATGAATATCCTGCCGCAGCTGCCTGAATCTGTAGGCATGCCTCAGCAGGCGGTTGATGAGCTGACCGATGCCTATATCTTTCTGCGAAATGCTGAGCATGCCATTCAAGCAGTGGCTGATCGTCAAACACAAGAGCTGCCGAAGGATGAAGTTGAACAGCAGCGGCTGGCATTCAATATGGGCTTTGATAGCTGGCCGGAGTTTAGTGCAGAGCTAGAACGGATGCGGGACTATGTGCGAAAGCATTTTGCTGATGTCGTTGCCCCTGCTGAAGAGATTGATGCTGCAACTGAAGACTCCGCTGACTGGTTAAGCTTGTGGCAGGGTGGATTGGATGATGAAGAGGCTAAGCAGTTTTTGCTGGAGCAGGGTTTCGACGAACCAGAGCGATCACTGCAAGCGTTGATCTCACTGCGTGAATCCAGAACTGTTCAGATGCTACAGCAGATCGCCCAGGAACGATTGTTGGCAGTGCTTCCCGGATTGTTGTCGGAAATTGCCGCTACTGAAAATGCTTCCGCAACTTTGAGCCGTGTGCTCACACTGATTCAGGCAGTATTGCGACGATCTGCGTATCTGGTGCTTTTGGCTGAAAATCCTGGGGCGCTTCAGCAGTTGGTTAAGCTCTGCTCGGCCAGTGCCTGGTTCTCGGAACTGCTAGTTAAGCAGCCGATATTGCTCGATGAGCTTATTGATCCCCGTTCACTGTACAGTCCACCTGACAAACAACGTCTGCAGGAAGAGTTGCGCTTACAGCTACTGCGGATTCCAGGGCAGGATACCGAGCAGTTAATGGAAGCACTGCGCTACTTCAAAGGCGCGCATCTGTTAAAAGTCGCAGCATCAGATATCACAGGTGTGCTGCCGTTGATGAAGGTTAGCGATTACCTGACCTGGACGGCTGAAGCCATTCTTGAAGAAGTGTTGCAGATCGCCTGGAATAACCTGACTGAAAAATATGGTGTCCCGCAAAGAGCAGATGGTAGTTCTTGTGAACGTGACTTCATCATTCTGGGTTACGGCAAAATGGGGGGGATCGAACTCTCCTATGGTTCAGATCTTGATCTGGTGTTTATCCATGATGCAGATCCGAATCTGTTTACCGACGGCGATAAGCAGATCGCCAATGGTGTGTTTTACACCCGTTTAGGGCAGCGGATTATCCATATCCTCAACACCTTCACGCCTTCTGGACAGTTGTATGAAGTAGATATGCGGCTGCGACCATCTGGCAATTCAGGGATGCTGGTCAGTTCGCTTGAAGCTTTCCGTAAATACCAGCTAACTGATGCCTGGACATGGGAACATCAGGCGTTGGTGCGCGCGAGGGTCGTGGCTGGTTCTGCGGACCTGAGTCAGCGATTCGAAAAGGTTAGAGCGGAGATACTGACACAATCGCGGGATTTGCCGGAGTTGGCGAAGGAGGTCTCGGAGATGCGGATGAAGATGCGAGAGCATCTTGGCTCAGGCCAGTCAGGCGATAGCAGCGACGTGTTCAACCTGAAGCAGGATAGAGGCGGTATAGTCGATATTGAGTTTATGGTGCAGTACTCGGTGTTAGCTTATGGCAACCAGCATCAAGAACTGTACCAGTACACAGATAATATCAGGATTCTGGATGCTATTGAGCAGGTAGGCTTGTTGCCTGAAGAAGATACTGAATTGCTAAGAGAGGCTTATAAGGCTTATCGATCTGTCGGGCATCGTTTAACGCTGCAGGATCAGTCCGCGGTACTTGGTGGAGATCAGATGAGAGATTATCGTGAGAAGGTTGCCAGTATCTGGGAAAAGCTGATCACACTTTAATTAGAGTGTGAAAAACGTAAAAGGCCATCCTATAGGATGGCCTTTTACTATCTGCTGATCTGCTTAAACGCTGGTCAGCCAACCGTGTTTGTCTTCAGCATTACCCCACTGAATATCATTCAGTGCCTGACGAAGACGGACAGTGGTTTCACCCGGTTTACCGGAGCCAACTTTATACTCTTCGCCTTTGTAGATAAGTGTGCCTACAGGTGCCAGTACTGCCGCAGTTCCAGAGAGCGCTGCCTCGCAACCCGGCTTGGCTGCGCGTTCCAGTAGTTCATCAACTGTCAGCTGGCGTTCTGAAACTTTCATACCCAGATCGCGAGCGATGGTGAGAATGGAGTCACGGGTAACACCGTGCAGGAAGCTCTCGTCCAGAGCTTTAGTGATCACTTCGTCGCCGTCGATCAGCAGGAAGTTTGCCGCGCCTGTCTCCTGGACATCACCATCCGGGCAGAACAGAACCTGATCGGCTTGGACTGATTCTCGGGCCGCCATAATCGGACGTAGTGCACTGGCGTAGTTGCCGCCACTCTTGATCATGCCGTTATGTGGTGCACAGCGCATGCCCTGATCGTCCAGCAACAGGCGCAGAGAGGCGTCGCCACCCGCGAAGTAATCACCTACAGGTGACAGCAGCACGTACTGGCAGGAAGTGTGAGATGGCGCTGCTGCTTTACCAATTGCAGGTTCAGTACCAAAGTGGGTAGGACGGATATACATAGAGCCCGGAGGCGCAGGTACTTCGTCAGCATATTTGCGCACCACATCAAGGATCATATTTGTGGTCGCTTCTTCGTCGATCTCCGGCAGGGCCAGCAGGCGGCTGCTCTGTGCCAGACGAGCGATGTTGCGATCAATTCGGAAAACTTTGATTGAACCATCTTCGTGACGGAACGCCTTCAAGCCTTCGAAGCAGGTACTGGAATAGTGCAGTACGTGGGCACCCGGGTGAAGCTGGATGCTGTCGCTGGCGACCATTTCAGCTTTGCTCCAGTTTGAACCATCAAACCAGGAAATTGCCATTTCAGGCATAAAAACGGTACCGAAAGCGGCCATGTATGCTACCTCAACGAATCATAAATATACGCGGATGAGTCTCTGTGCTTTATGGGGGATGACAGATGTAAACCCGGAAAGACCCGAAATTCGGGTGTCAGCGATTCGACTCAGAGACTCGATTGTAATCACCAAGCTTGGAAAAGGGAATTCCCTTAGCTGAGAAAGTCTGGATGAGTATCAATCTATGGTAAAGGTGGCTTCTGCTGTATCATATCGCCACCCAATATAAGGCTATTGATATCACAAATTCACAAATAGGTTTTAGGCAAATATCTTGGTAGACGTACTGATCGTAAGCGATGGGAAACCTGGGCATATGAACCAGAGTCGCGGCTTAGCCGAGGCACTGATTCGTCAGCGTCCGGGGTGGTCTGTTGCAGAGTGTGACGCTAAGCCGTGGTATAGCAGTGTTGATTTGTCAGTTCGGCCTGAGAAGCTAGTTATCGCCGCAGGTCACAGTACCCATATGAAAGCGATGATGCTTGGGTGGCGTCTGAGTGTACCTACAGTGGTATTGATGAAGCCGTCGCTGCCTAAATGGTGTTTTTCGTTTTGCCTGATACCTCAACATGACAGGCCTGTCGCTGATAATCGAGTGATTCCGACGATCGGCGCTCTAAACCGGATGCTTCCCGTTACGAAAAAAGTTGATTCGGCGATGGTTTTGATTGGGGGGCCGTCGAAGCATTATGGCTGGGATGATCAGGCAATATTACAGCAAGTGATCCAAATTACAGCGACAGAAGCTAAGGATTGGTTGGTGACAACTTCTCGTCGTACACCAACATCACTAACTGACAGCTTGCGCCAGCATCTGCCTGAAACTGTCGACTTTCTCCCAGTTGAAGAGACTTCACCTGATTGGTTAGGGCAGAACCTACCTTTGATGGAAGAGTGTTGGGTTTCGCCGGACAGTGTTTCGATGGTCTACGAAGCGTTAACAGCAGGCTGTAATGTTGGTCTGTTGGAACTGCCTGACACTCAAGAAAGTCGGGTCGTTAGAGGTATTCGAGGGCTGGTCGAATCTGGCATGGTCGTCACTTCCCCTGAACAGATGAGTCATCGCCAGCCAGCAGAACCGTTGGCAGAAGCCGACCGTTGTGCAACTGAAATTTTGGAGCAATTAGCACTGTGAAAGTGATCCAGGTACTTCCAGATCTGAATGGCGGCGGTGTTGAGCGAGGCACGCTTGAGGTTGGTCGTGCGCTCGTCGAAGCGGGGCATCAGTCTGTAGTTGTCTCTGCTGGCGGTAAGCTGGTAGCACAACTGGAACAAGAAGGCAGCGAGCACGTTACTTGGGATTTAGGCCGAAAATCGCTACTTACTTTCCGCCATATTTGGGCTTTTCGCCGTTGGTTAAAAGCGCAGAATGCAGATGTTTTGCACCTCCGCTCCCGTATGCCTGCATGGATCGCCTGGCTGGCCTGGCGCGGAATGCCAGAAGAAGAGCGCCCTCATCTGGTTACAACTGTGCATGGTCTGTATTCGGTATCCCGTTATAGCGAGATCATGTGCCGCGGTGAAAAAGTGATTGCCGTATCTAATACTGTGCGCCGTTACATCGAGGATAACTATCCCTCGACGGATCCCTCGAAAATAGAGGTCATCCATCGCGGCATTGATCCTGAAGAATTCCCCCTCGGCTATAAACCAGAACAGGCATGGCTGGAACAGTGGTATAGCGATTGGCCGCAAACGAAAGGAAAGCTGTTGCTGACTCTGCCTGGTCGACTGACACGTTTGAAAGGGCATCATGATTTTATCGCTCTGATCGCTCAGCTGAAGCAGCAGGGCATGAATGTCCACGGTTTAATAGTGGGCGGTGTCGACCCTAAGCGAAAAGCATACGCCGAAGAGTTAAGACAAGCCGTTTCCGAACAAAAATTGGAACAAGACATTACCTTTACCGGCGCTCGAAGTGATATCCGAGAGGTGTATGCGATCTCCAACCTTGTGCTTTCCCTTTCAACAAAGCCGGAGTCTTTTGGTCGAACAGTAGTGGAAGCGCTTAATATGGGTGTTCCGGTGTTGGGTTACGATCATGGTGGAGTGGGAGAGGTGCTCAGTGCGCTTTATCCTGAAGGTTTGACAGCCTTGGGTGATCAGCAGGCTTTAGCGGAATCTGTAACGCAATTATTAGAAAGCCCGGCTGGGATTTCCGAAAATGTTTTTCTGTTAGATAACATGCTGAATGGAACACTTGGTTGTTATTCAGGTTTATCAAATGAGAGGGCTGCTCGCTGATGCCGGGGTTTAATCCAGATAATGTTAAGAAGGTTCTGGTTATCCGTTGGGGAGGCTTGGGCGATCTTGCTCTGTGTAGTGCTGTTATCGAAGATCTGACGCAGGCGATGCCCCATGCAGATTTTCATTTGCATACGGAGAAACCATGGCAGCAATTGTTTGCTCATGATCCACGCTTTGAACAGGTATTCGATTACCCTCTTCGGAAGAAAGGGCGATTGGAGGGGCTCAGGTGGTGGCTAAAGCTGTTAGCAGAAGAAAGATATGACCTTGTTGTTGATTTGCAATGTAATGATCGCAGCTGGTTGCTGCTTGCTGCTGCCAAGTTGTTAGGTAGGGCTCCCAAATGGTTAGTGAGCCGTAAGAGCGGTTTTCCTTATAGCTTCAGGAATGAGCCTCACTCAACCGATGTGCCTGCGATTCAACTGCTGCGTATGCCGCTCCAGCTTATGGGATTGAGTCCTGAGGCCGATAAGCCCATTTTGCATAGTGGCGAAGAAGATCGGAAAGCTGTAGAACTAATGCTAAAACCATTGAATGGTCAGCGTTTTGCCATCTTGGTTCCAGGTTGTAGTGCGGCCGGAGCCCATAAAAGATGGGGAAGTCATCGTTATGCTGAGTTGGGGGAGTTACTGCTTGCATCTGGGGAAGTTGAAAAGATTGTTATCCTTGGTGCCGGAGATGAAGCTGATGTCTGTCAGCAGGTCGCGTACGAACTGGCTGATGGGGCGCTCAATCTGTGCGGCAAAACGGCTTTGACCCATATAGTACCGCTAGCTGAGAACGCTGATCTCATAGTGAGTAACGATACCGGGGTGGCACATATTGCGGCGGCAGCGGGACGACCAATGATCGTAGTATGTGGCCCTACTTTGGCTATCCGGGTGAAGCCATTAGGCGAGCATGTTAAAGCTATTCAGATTGATCCCGAGTGCTTTAAGCAGCAGAGTGCGGATCAATGCATGGCAAAACTGTCACCTGAAGAGGTATTAGACGCGATCCGCCAGCTTAAGAATCAGTTGCCAGCGATCTGCCGATAGAATTCTATGTACTTGGTCACCACTGCCTGTTCAGTATAATGCGCTTCAAGCTCCTGCCTGGCATTCATAGTCAGCGAGGCGCGAAGAGTCGGGTCTCTGGTTAGTGTCAGCAACTGATCAGCCATCTCTTCTTCGGCACCAATTGGCACCAGAAGGCCTGTTTCACCGTGGCGGATAAGTTCCAATGGCCCTTCAGCGGCAGTGGATAGCATTGGCCTGTCATTACTCCAAGCCTCAAGTATGACGTTACCGAAGCCTTCTTGCACAGATGAACAAACGGCAATATCTGCAAGCTGATAAAAAGGAGCCGGATTGCTTTGCCAGCCGGCCCAAATGATTCGTTCAGCGATTCCTTCAGTTTCCGCTAGTGTCTGAAGGGCATCTTTTTCCGGCCCATCACCCACCAGAAGCAGGCGGCAATTGGCTGTTTTGTGAAATTTTACTAATCGTGCAAAGGCCTGTATCAGGGTGTCGAGCCCCTTGATTTTATGCAGACGGCCGACGCTGCAAATCACCAGCTCATCTGGCGCTATGCCATATTGCTGGCGTAAAGCAGCCAACTCGGTAGTGTTTAACTGATCTGGAGTTGCTACAAAGTTCGGAATGCGGAATACCTTGCTGGCAGGCATCCCCCCTTGGACCATATGGTCGCAAAGACCTTGAGTGTTACATACCCAGTAATCTGCATGGTTATACTGTTGTTGGTTGTAAAAACCTCCGACCCGGCATACAAGCTTTGCATCTTTGCTATTGAGATGTGTCAGTCGAGCAGCCCGACCCAGATAGGTCTGAACAACGTCGATATCATGTTTCCTGACAAGCGACTTTAACGAGAAGCGAGAGTATAGATCCCAAATACCTTTCATCGGTAACTGTGTTACTCCAAGGTTGGGATCTAGTTTGTCCAGATATTCACATCGATCAGAAACTACAACTTCTACAGGCTCTCCTGCCTGCTGTAACCCGTTGGACAGCCGGGTAAAAAAATACTCTGCCCCGCCAGGTTTTTTGCTGGCAATAACCTGTAACGACTTAACGCTCATTAATCTTTCCCGGTTTGTTTGTAGAGGAAGTTCTTTCCATTCGGATGAGTTTTAAAGCGCCTATGCGTCCACATGTATTGTGCAGGGTCTTTACGGATGGCTTGTTCGAGCGCCTGATTTATCCGAGTTGCATCATGTTCCTCGTCACTGCTAGGAAAGTTCTCCAATTGTGGATAGAACTCAATTTCGTAGTTGCCGTTTGGAAGCCTGTGTTGAGCGACAACTACAACAGTGGCATTACCCAGACGGGCGAGTCGACTAGTGCCGGTGATTGTAGCTGCAGTCACTCCAAAGAAAGGTACAAACACCGAGTTTTTTCGCCCCATATCCTGATCCGGAGCGTACCAAACGGCTTTGCCTTGCCGTAAGCGCTTTACGAGTTGGCGGACATTGTCCCTGTCGATTGTAGTTTGGAGGAAACGCCCCCTGCCGCGACAGATGAACTGATCCAGTAGTCGATTGTTATGCTGACGATAAACCCCATCAATCGGATGGCGAAGGCTGATGGCTCTGCCTCCGAGATCTAGTAGAGTGTAATGGGCACTGACAAAAAGAATGCCATTGCCGTTTTCCGCAGCCCTCTTCAGGTGTTCCTCACCTTTGTATGTCACTCTGGCTTTTAGTTGGTTTTCCGGAAGCCACCATGCTCTCGCTGTTTCCAGAATGCTGATCGCATTTTCTTCCATACAGCGCTTAGCAAGTGCCTGTTGTTGTTCGAAATCGAGTTCCGCAAAACAAAGCTCGATATTCCGAACTACTACTTCGCGTCTTGAATTAGCGAGTTTATAAAGTACTTTTCCCAATAAACGACCGATGAAAATCGTGAAGCTGGCGGGCAAAAATGTGAACAAACGAAGCAATGCCAAGCTTATCCAAGTCGGAAGATAGCGGGGATGATAGAAAGCGGGATTGGGCAAGCTATGAGCCTTAATGATTCGGTAACGGCGCCATTTTACGAAGATCACCTCGAATATGCCAATTTTGGCTAGATAGGCAGGAGTAAAATTGTCCTCAGTTGTTATAATAGCGCGTCATTTTTAACTGTCGTTGGTCATTAATTTTGTATCTTCTGAATAGGCTGTTTTATCTGCTCAGTATGCTGTGGCGGCGTTCATGCAAAAGCGACGCTAGCACAATGGTGTTGCAGCCCCTGCCAGGTATTGGCGATATGGTCTGGCATCTACCTGCACTAAATGCGCTCGCGCAACAAAAAGGCCCGTTGATCGTGATGACTAAGGCGCGATCACTCTCCGACCAATTATTGCAGGGGAACCCAGCGGTAGATCAGGTCGTTTGGTTGGAACGTGCGCCAGGGCGTCATGATGGTATGGCGGGATTCTTTCGTTTGGTCTCGGATATTCGTCAGCTCGGAGTGAACGAAATTTGGGTAATGCATGGCTCCTGGCGCTATACGCTGGCCTGTTATCTGGCTGGGGTTGCGAAGGTGGTCTCCCCCGGGCGAGGCTTGCAGAAACTGTTTACGATGCCCTCAGCTTGGTTACCCGAAGAGGAAGTAAGAACGCACCCTATTCTGCGCGCGAAGAATATGTTGGGTAACGCTGGTATAGCGGTAGGTGGGCATAGTGGCAGCCTGATTGCTGATCCGGTGATGTTGGAAAAGATTCAAGAGGAGTATCAGAGTCCTTTTATTGTCATGGGCATTGGTTCTTCCGAGCCTTACAAACAATGGGGCGAAGCGGCATTCTCTGAACTGACCAGAAGATTTCTGGAATACGGCTACGAGGTTGTGTTAGTCGGTGGGCCGTCAGAGGCTGGATTGGCTGATGAGATCGAACGTAAGGTCAATAGTCCACGAGTGCACAAAGCGGTATCCCAACCGCTCCCTTTAATATCTGCATTTTTGCAGAAATCCTCTGGTTATGTCGGCAACGATACAGGTGTGCTCAATATGGCAATGGCGTCAGGAACACCCACGTGGGGATTGTTTGGCGGGTCGGAACCTCTTGATCATGCTGAAAATTTGAAAGTCATTGTGCCTCGATCAGCTGAAGAGGGGATGGTGGGGATTACAGTGGAACAAGTGTTTGCTGCAGTAACAGCGTCGTTAGAAGGGAAATCATGAAAGCAGTTACCGAACATTTTTATCGTTGGGGGTGGTTAGCCCCTGCTTTACTACCCGTGACACAGCTAGGTGGGCGCGCACTGTTTACTGTTGTGGTATGGCTTTACTTTTTCTGGGGCTGCGCTGTTTTCATTCGCGAAAAAGTGCAGCTTGATAAACGTTATCTGCTGTTGTTTGGCGCCTTAATTGTCAGCTACTCATTGAGCATTCCTCTTGCTGAGGACTCAATGCGCGCTTTTAGAAAGTGGACCGGGTATGCCTCTATGGCTTCGGTATTTGTCTTTACCTGGATGGTGCTAGAAGTCAAAGGTATTGAGGCTGCAAGGAAGTTGGTAAAGTGGATTGCCATTTTTGGGTTGCTGATGCTGGGGGGCGCTTATCTGCAGATGTTTATTCGTTTGGGCAGCGAGACTCTAATCCATAATATTCATCTGAAAGAAGATTCTATGCCGTATCTGATGCCTTTTGTATTCTTGTTTCTTTACAGGCTGGAAGCGAGGGGGCTTTGTTGGGTTGCATTAATAGCAGCCGCCATCGCTTTTATTTACTATATTTTCTTATCTCAGGGAAGGGCAGCACAGCTTGCAGCTGCGCTGAATATATTTGTTTTGCTCTTTGTTGGGCTGCGCATTCGTTGGTACCTAGCGGCTTTCGGGGCTTGTTTGGTATTGGCTGGAATTGCAGCAGGAAATTGGAGTACGTTTTATCAGTTATCTGGTAACGAACAAAATTTGTATGATTTACTGAACAAATTTACGAGTTATCGTTGGGTGATTTGGGATCATGCACTCGAACACTCGCCGGATAACCATTTTTTTGGTTATGGAATGGGCAATATTCGCTTCATTGAAGAAGTGGTTAGGTATTCTGATACTTCTTCGGTAGGTCACCTCCATAACTTTATTTTGGATGTTTGGTTTGAAACGGGATGGCTGGGGCTGGTTAGTTTGTTCTCAATGTTAACCTTCACCTTATGCCGGGGGGCAAAGGTACTAGTTAGTTTGGATTCGGAGCAGCGTTTACTTGCAGGTGCCGCCTTTGCTGCAGTCGCTGCCATCTTGGTAGCAGGGCTGTTTAGCTTCTCTTACGCATCAAAGCAGTTTGGTGCATATATGATGCTTTGCCTGGCAATCTTAGCCTGGCTAGCATGTCAGCATGATCGAACAGTAGCTAAAGACTCTGATTAAGGCTTTGTTGGACAGATCGAGCTACCACGTCAGATTTCAAATCCTGTAGTTGTTCGGAAGGGGCGCGGCACCAAATGTGCTGCTTGCCCCACGGATGGTACTTTTGAGGTTGCCCTGGGCCGAACACAGTAATCGCCGTAGTGCCCACTGCTGATGCCAGGTGACCTAAACCCGAGTCGTTACCGACAAACAGCTTGCTTCTTTCAAGTACAGCTGTAGCAGTTAACAGTGAAGTTTTCGCGCTTAGATCGGTTGAAGGCAGTTGGATGTTGGCTTGTACTTGCGACACGCGCTCCTGATCCTGAGGGCCACCCAAAAAAACAACGTGATCGAACTGCTCTGACAGGCTGTTGATCAGCTGGCTAAAGTATTCTGCAGGCCATATCTTTCCTTCCCAATTCGCCCCAGGCCCAATGGCCAAAATGTTGTCAGCATCGGGAATAATAGCTTCGGCTTCTTTGCGGTGTGCATCTGAAAGCCACAGTTTGGTGCCGATCGGATCGGCTTCGCCAGTGATAGAGCGAATGATAGAGTAGTGTTGCTCGACAGAGTGGGTGGCACTTGGATCTATTAGTCGTTTTGTCAGGCGTTTTTTCCCTTTGAGCAACCATGACAACCCATCGGTGCGCAGATCTACGATCAGGTCATAACGTTTTTGGCGAAGTTCGCTGACTAACTTTAATAACCCTTTAAAGCCGGACTTTTTGATTTTTAGGACGATTCTGTCGACGAAGGGACAGGGCTCAAGCAGTTCAACTGACCGCTTATCAGCAACAATATCTATCTTAGCTGCAGGATACAGTTCATGCAGTCGTTGTAGCACTGGAGTGGTCATTACAACGTCACCGATATTACTAAGGGTGATGAACAGGATCTTATTTACATCTTTCAAAGTCGAGACGCCAGCTTGCTCAAAGAGATAGAGCGCAAGATTGTACTGCTTCTACAGTAGTGTTTACAGTCGCCTATCGCAGGTGAAAGTGAAACCAGTGAAACGGATGGGTGAAACAGCGATTTAGCCGATATTCAGGTATACTTGGCGGTTTTCTCGATAAGCCAATTAAAGTCGATGTCGAAACAGGATAAATCGGCCGAGCAGCCGGTCTGGCAGAGTTACCGCCGTCTGCTTGGTTACGTAAAAACTTACTGGATGATGTTTGCCGTTAGTATCTTTGGCTTCGTCATCTATGCTGGTACTCAGACTGCTGCAGCGAAATGGCTGGAGTTCTTTGTTGATACCATTGAAAAGGGTGAGCTGGAGAAAAGAGGCTGGCTGGCACTGGCTGTGATCGCCATCTTCTTTTGTCGAGGTATTGGTACCTTCTTGGGTAATTACGGTCTGGCTTATGTTGCTCGCTATACAGTTCACCACCTCCGTATAGATCTGTTTAATCAGCTGCAGGTGTTGCCTTGTTCGTTTTACGACAAGTACTCATCCGGAGAGCTGCTTTCCCGTTTGACCTATAACGTCGAACAGGTGACTGGCGCGGCGACTGATGCGTTAAAAGTCGCGATTCGCGAAGGCCTGACTGTCATAGGATTGTTTGGCTATATGCTCTACCTGAACTGGAAGCTTACATTACTGTTTCTGGTTGTCGGGCCAGTAGTCGGCGGTGTCGTCGGTTTAGCCTCTAAGCGCCTGCGTCGTTTGAGCCATGGCATTCAAAATTCGGTTGGTGATATTACCAATGCTGCTTCAGAGGCGATCAAAGGGCATCAGGTGGTGCGGATCTTTGGTGGCACTGAATTTGAAAAACAGCGCTTTCATAAAGCCAGCGAGCGGAACCGGCATCAGTTTATGAAGATGGTGGTGACCCAATCCATCATGACGCCGGTGGTACAGATGCTGGTGGCATCTGTGATCGCTATCCTGACATTTTTGGCGATGACTCCTAGTCTGATGAGCCAAATGAGCACCGGTGAGTTTATCGCTTTCATCTCAGCTGCGTCGTTATTGGCAAAGCCTGTTCGTCAGCTAACCGAAGTAAACAGCATTATTCAGAAAGGGATCGCGGCGGCTCAGAGTTTGTTTGAGCTGATCGACGAACCTGTTGAACCCGATGCAGGTATTAAGAAAGTTGAGCGTGTGGCTGGCGACATCAGCATCAAACAGCTGAATTATCGTTATCCTGGTGCCGAGCACGATGTAATTAGTGATCTGTCTCTGGACATTAAGGCGGGTCAGACAGTCGCTTTGGTTGGTCGCTCTGGCAGCGGAAAATCTACCCTGGCGAACTTGCTGCCTCAGTTCTACAACTGTGGTGATGATTCAATCAAGCTGGATGGCGTCTCACTACAGGATTATCAGTTAGAGTCACTGCGTCATCAGATCGCGCTGGTGAATCAGAAAGTAGTGCTGTTTAACGGCACTATTGCTGAGAATATCGCTTATGGAACCTTATCGAACTGTACTCGGGAAGAAGTTATGGCCGCTGCTGAGGCAGCGCATGTAACCGAATTCCTGGATCGTTTGCCGGAAGGCCTTGATACCATGGTTGGTGAAGATGGGATCTTGCTCTCCGGAGGCCAGCGCCAGCGTATCGCTATTGCCAGGGCAATCCTGAAAGACGCACCAGTGCTGATTCTTGATGAAGCAACATCCGCGTTGGATACCGAGTCGGAGCGCCATATTCAGGCTGCACTGGATAATGTAATGCAAGGCAGAACAACTCTGGTGATCGCTCATCGCCTTTCCACTATCGAAAGTGCAGATCTGATAGTGGTGATGGATGCTGGACAAATTGTCGAGCAGGGATCACACCAACAGTTGCTGAAACTAGATGGGGCTTACGCCTCTTTGCATCGTATGCAATTTAATGAACATGAAAGCCGAATAACGGAGATTCGTGAATGAAACTGACAATGCCGCGTTTCGACAGCGCTCGGGTGCTGGTCGTTGGAGATCTGATGCTCGACCGATACTGGCATGGCGGGACATCGCGGATCTCTCCGGAAGCTCCGGTGCCGGTAGTTAAGGTAGAGCAGAACGAAGATCGTCCTGGCGGTGCTGCAAACGTTGCGTTGAATATCCAGGCGCTTGGCGCTGCTTCTGATCTGGTCGGGATAGTGGGGCAGGATGATGCGGCTGCTGCGTTAAAAACTCAGCTAAGTTCAGCGGGCGTGAACTGCTGTTTCTGTAACAGCGACGGCGAGCCAACTATTACGAAGTTACGGGTCATCAGTCGTCATCAACAGCTGCTTCGGTTGGATTTTGAGGAAGCATTCAAGAGCGATTACCATCAGCGGATTGAGGAGCAGACGGCAGGCCTTACTGGTAATGCTGGCGTGATGATCCTGTCGGACTATGGCAAAGGAACCCTTGCTGATTGCCAGCAGCTGATTACCATAGCGAAAGGTTCTAATGTCCCTGTATTGGTAGATCCGAAAGGGACCGACTTTGCGCGTTATGCCGGGGCGACTTTATTGACGCCGAACTTATCTGAATTCGAAGCCGTTGTGGGCCATTGTTCTTCAGAAGAGGAATTGGTTCAGAAGGGGCAGCAACTAGCTGAGCAGCTGGAACTTAAAGCTTTGTTGGTGACCCGCAGTGAGCAGGGCATGACCCTGATTCGTCAAGGGCAGGGCGAGCTGCACTTCCCTGCTTCTGCCCGCGAAGTTTTCGATGTTACTGGTGCTGGTGATACGGTCATCTCTACTCTGGCAGCAGCACTGGCGAGCGGAACGCCTATGGATCAGGCGGTTGCACTGGCAAATATCGCTGCGGGTATTGTGGTTGGTAAGTTGGGTACTGCAGCGATCAGCGCTCCGGAATTACGTCGTGCTGTAAGTGCAGATCATGGTGCTGAGCGTGGAGTGGTCTCTGAAGAGCAATTGCTGATCGCGCTTGAGGATGCAAGAGCCGCTGGAGAAAGAATCGTATTTACCAACGGTTGTTTCGACATTCTTCATGCCGGTCATGTCGGTTATCTGGAGGAGGCACGTGCTCAGGGTGACCGGTTGGTGCTGGCGATTAACAGCGATGAATCTGTGAGCCGTTTGAAAGGGCCTGGGCGTCCTATTAATCCAGAAGATCGCCGTAAAACAGTACTTGCGGGTCTGGAAGCCGTTGACTGGGTGTTGTCATTCAGTGAAGACACGCCAGAGAGGTTGTTAGAGCAAGTGCGTCCTGAAGTGCTGGTTAAAGGCGGAGACTACTCAGTCGATCAGGTGGTTGGCGGTGATTTTGTTGCTAGTTACGGCGGTGAAGTGAAAGTGCTGGCGTTTGTGGATAACTGCTCTACGACCCGTATTGTGGAGAAAATCCAGAGTCAGGACTGACCGTGTTGCTGGCCTGAACTATGGTCAGCCCCCTTTCTACCCTTCTCGGGCCGAATACCTCGCTAAAGACTAGGCTATCAGTTGGTCTGAACGGTTGAAGTTCACCTTCGACCAACTGGTAAAGGCCTTGTCTCCCATCCTCTGCCATCAACCAAATTTGCTGATTCTTGCAGATGTTCAGCAGTCCGTTCCTCGCCAGCTGCTCTTCAGCGTGAAACAGCGTACCGGTGTGTAAAATCTCAGGATTGTCCAAAGTTAGTCTATAGACCAGTTGAATAGATGATGTTGGCTGGTGGAGGTAAAAATCAGGCTGCCCTGGCAGCTCTTCCTGATTTACATAGGGCTGAGAGGACTCAAATCCAAACCAGTCTGTGTTACCGAAACTGAAGTCCAGGGTTGAGTTTGTATACTGTAATGAGGGGTAAGCAGCAGGCAGTAGTTTGCTATTAAGTGTTGTGCGGAGAAAGCGGTCTCCACTCTCTAGTAAAATTTCTTCCGCTAGTTCTTGTGCCAATGTATGTTCTGGCGACATGATTTGGCTCGCGCTCACATACCCGGACGGTAGCTTTAAGATGAAACCATCCTGACGTTCTTGCCCGACCAGTAACAGCCACTTTTTTCCTGCTATTGATATCGTGATTTGAGCAGATATTCCCAAATTGGCTGCGCGAAAAGGAAGTTCGACTCGGTCTGTTGCTATTCTTCTTTGTGCCATTTTCCGAAAACTAAGTGTTTCCGGCAATGGGCGAAGATTAAAACCGCCTGCATGGTCCTCTACAACTAAGGGAAAGGTTGTAAAAGACAGTCCTTTAGAACCAATGACTGTAGCCATTAGGCCTGCTTTTCAATTGCCGCTATTGCGGCCATGACGTTCTGCTTCAGATGCTCGGGATTGATAGTGCCAACTATCGCAGAGGTTGCGCCAGGGCGGCTGAAGATGAAGTCAAAACTTGCGCTGACAGGGTCCTGTCCGTCTTCGAGGCAAATATGGCCCGAGGCGAGCGCCTTCTTGATCAGAATGCCTTTAGCGTTTTCAGCGGCATAATCCAAAACAGGTTTTTCGTCATGTTGGTTCAGGTTATAAGTCACCATCGCCCAATCTGCCTGACGTAAAGTTTCCAGACCGCCGTCCACTGTTTTGGTCGACATTCCGGTGGATAGTATTTTCCCCTCTGTCTTTAACTGATCCAGCACGTCAAAGACACCATAGCGCTGAATAATCTCCATATCATGACCATCGGAGTGGATCAGCAGCATATCAATGTAATCGGTGTTGAGGCGCTGAAGACTACGCTCAACGCTGAAACGCAAGTGTTCCGGGGTAAAACAGTACTCAGATGCGCCTGATACAGGGTCAAACTCTTCACCTGCTTTGCTGCAGATCACCCAGTCCTGACGCTGTCCTTTAAGTAACGGACCAAGGCGCTGCTCACTGTTGCCATATGCAGGAGCGGTGTCCAGTAAGTTAATGCCGAGATCTCGCGCCAGCGCGAGCAGCTCAATGGCTTCACTGTCATCTGGAATCTTAAACCCGGTAGGGTATTTAACACCTTTGTCGCGCCCGAGTTTGACCGTGCCTAATCCAATCGGGCTGACAGCTATATCGGTGCTTGGCAGTCTTCTTAGTTGCAAAACAGTGTCTCCCAAACAGGTAGGCCAGTGGCTGGCTGTTGAATAGCAACTTGAGCCAATTCCGGTATGTATTCTGGTTTCACGCGCTGTTGAGACAGTTCTGCCAGTACCTGTTGGCTCAGGTCGGGTGCCAGTGCCAGTTTGGTTGGCCAGCAGACCAGTGTATTACCGACAGTCTGGACAAAACCTGAGTCCGGTCGGGTTAAGTTTGATTGTTTTGGTTCAGCACGGTTTACATGGAAGGCTGCCCAACGATCTTCCTCAAGGGTAACCCATGGCATAAGTTCAGCGATCAACTTTTTCGCCCGTTCGATCTGTTGATCTGCCGGCAGGTCAACGCCTGTTTCCGCAAGATCACCGCCAAGATACCATGCAAATTCGCCATTGCTGGTAGGGTGGGTGGTAATGGTGACAACGGGCTTGCTGCCCGTTCCGACACAGTGTGCAAAAACAGGAAGGTCAGTTTTGTGTCGGACGACAACCATCTGAAGTGGTCGCCGCTGCATTTCAGGTTGCTCCAGCTTTAATAGTTGGCGCAACTGATCATTGCCTTCTCCGGCTGTCAGTATCACTCTCTGAGGTTTAATCATCACTGATTGTTCAGCCCAGCACAGTGACTCTACTTGTTGCTCCTTCAGGCAAATCTCTGCATCGGCTGGATTTAGCTTCAGGATATTCTGCTGGTGCGGTGTTGCTAAATTCTTGATTAGCCCGGGCACGTCGAGTACGAGCTCATTGAGCTTGTAGATACTTCCCTTAAAGGCTTTGTTGCGAAACACCTTTGGCCGGTCTTCAACGGCAAGGTTGTCGACCCGGCCGCGAACCGCTTTGCTGGCAAAGAAGGTGGTCAACTTCGCACCCAGGGTGTCTTTCGACCACATATAGTGTGCTTCAGAGAGTACCTTTGTCTGGCTGAGATCCAGCTCGCCTTCGCCTTTGAGGCAGGCGCGCCAACGATCTGGCATTTCACTGATGGCATTGGAAGCCTGGCTTAAAGCACCATTAAGCGCATACTTGGTACCGCCGTGAATGATTCCCTGAGACTTAATACTCTGGCCGCCACCAAGGTCACCTTTCTCGATCAGCAGTGCGCTATAGCCTTCCGCAATCGCGCGATTCAGCAACCATAAGCCGGCGACACCGCCGCCGATAATTAACAGGTCCGTTTTAAGTGTCTGCATCATCTCTGATAATCGCCTGCAATAGATAGCCGGGAGTGTGGCAGCAGGTCGTCTGCTGCTATTATACCTGTTTAAGGCGGGCTTCGGTGATACACTAAGCGCCTCTTCAGCTTAAGTTTCAGTTATGTCCCGATTGCTCTATAGCCTGCTGTTTTATCTGTTATTACCCGTGGTTGTGGGACGTTTACTGTGGCGTAGTCTTAAGGCTCCTGCGTATCGTGGCCGTTGGGCCGAACGATTTGGTTTTTATCGGAGGCAAGAGATACAGCAGCGGCCACTCTGGGTTCATGCGGTGTCGGTTGGGGAGACCATTGCTATCGCACCCTTGGTGAAGCTGTGGTTGCAACGGCATCCCGACGTTCCTGTGATTATGACCACTATGACACCAACCGGCTCTGCTCAGGTCCGTAAGTTGTTTGGCGACAGTGTGACCCATGTCTATTGCCCTTATGACCTGCCTGACGCGCTGGCACGTTTTCACAGGCGATTTCAGCCGCAAAGTTGTGTCGTTGTAGAGACTGAGCTCTGGCCTAACCTTGTCGCTAGTTGTCACCGGCGCAACGTACCGGTTCTGCTAGCGAATGCGCGATTATCTGAGCGCTCAGCAAGGGGATATCAACGTTTCAGGTCACTCGCGACCCCTATGTTGAATCAGCTTTCGAAGATCGCTGCACAGGACTGCGCTACCGCAGAACGGTTTATCAGGCTGGGTATGAATGCCTCAAAGGTGACTGTAACCGGCAGTATTAAGTTTGATATCGAGCCGCCGGTGAATGTAGAACAAAATGCGCAGGCCTTGCGTGACCGCTGGGGTGCTCAGCGACCGGTATGGGTAGCGGGGAGTACGCATGCAGGCGAAGATGAACTGATACTCGATGTGTTTCAGCGTTTAAAGCAGAATACGCCTGAGTTGCTGTTGGTCATAGTGCCAAGACACCCTGAACGCTTTAGTGATGTTGCGGCCCTGGCCGAGAGTACAGGGTTAGAGGTATGCCGTCGTAGTACTGCTGATCCATCTTCAGCAACGGACATCTATCTAGGCGATACTATGGGTGAGCTGATGCTAATGTTCGCTGCTGCGGATGTCGCCTTTGTTGGCGGCTCGTTAATCGAACGTGGCGGCCATAACCCACTTGAGCCAGGTGTTCTGGCTAAGCCTGTGGTGATGGGCGAACACATCTTTAACTTCGCACAGATCTGCCAGCAGCTTCAGGAAAATGAAGGACTTAGATTGGTTAGTGGTGCTGAGGAGCTTTATCAAGTGATGGAGCATTTACTACAAAACTCTTCAGCTGCGGCGGAGATGGGAGCGAAAGCGGCGAACTTTATCGCCGCGAATCGTGGTGCTTTGGAGAAGTTGTATCAGCAGGTTGATCAGCTATCCGAAAGAGAATCGGAGATCAGCTGATCGGTAAAGTCCGCGAGATCATCAAACACTAAGGTCCCCGTTGGTAGCTGGTCACTTTTTTCTGCCAGCGTTTTGGCTCCCTTGCCGGTGCGAACCAGCGCTGAACGTAGTCCCTGGCTGTCGCCAGCCTGAAGATCTCTTAGACTATCCCCGACTATCCAGCGTTCAGTGACTTCAGGATTATCCAGATCTAACAGGATCTCTTCGATCATTCCCGCCGCAGGTTTGCGACAGCGGCAGCCATCATCGGGTCCATGTGGGCAATAGCTCAGGTAGTCAATTTTGCCACCTGCAGCTGCCACCAGTTGATGCATCTTCTCATGCATCTGATCAAGGTCCTGCTGCTCGAAATAACCTCGCGCCAACCCGGACTGGTTTGTGGCTACTGCAACTAGATGGCCTGCCTGAGTCAGTCGGGCGATAGCATCGATACTGCCTGCAAGAGGAATCCATTCATCGACACTTTTCACGTAGGCGTCAGAATCCTGATTAATCACGCCATCGCGGTCGAGAACAATCAATTTCATAGCTGACCCTGTGTGGCACGTCGATCGATCTCTTCACACAGCCAATGTCCGATAAAGATGTGTGCTTCCTGAACACGCGCAGTTTCACTGCTAGGTGCTTTCACTATGTTGTCGCACAGATCATTCAGCTTGCCGCCGCTGGCGCCGGTCCAGGCCCAACAGGTGGCACCGATCTGTTTTGCTGCGGCAAAAGCATCAATAATGTTAGCGCTGTTACCTGATGTCGAAATACCGATGACCAGATCTTCAGGTTTACATAAGGCTTCAATCTGGCGGGTAAAAACGCTGCTGAAATCATAGTCGTTTGAGTGTGCGGTCAAAATTGACGTGTCGACTGTCAGTGCGAGAGCGGCCATTGGGCGTCGCTCCGCTTTATAACGAACGACAAATTCAGCAGCGAGATGCTGGCTGTCAGCAGCACTGCCTCCGTTCCCCATAAAGATAATCTTGCCGCCTTTGGTAAGGCTGTCAGCGATCTCGTCTGCAAGCTGTTCTACGACCGGTTGTAGCTGGCTGACCTTATCAAATGCGTCCTTATGTCGTTGCAGTGCATCAGCAAATGACATCTATAACTCCTAAACAGAAAAGGTGAAGTTCTCACCGGCCTGATCAGCAAATACCTGAGTCAGGAAACCGGCCAGCGGGCTCTTGTCGCTATCCAGCAGCCACTGCTGCTGTTCGTTGTTGTAATCGAAGTGGTAACCGCCGGTTGGCGTAGCCACCCACAACTGTTTGAGTGGTGGCTGGCGGGTAAAGATCACTTGAGTGCCGTTTTCACACTTAACTGTGAGCATACCGCCCTGGTTTTCATAATCGAGGTCAGACTCTGCCTCGTCCAACACCTCTTCTATGGCGATCAGGGTGTCTTCAATGCGTTCGTTGTATTCTGACTCAGTCATGGTTTGGGCTACCGCTGTCGAATAAAAATCAGAGGCGCAGTATAACGAACTTTACCAATAGCAGGAAAACACTGACCGTTTTTGTCAGATTTAAGTTGAACAGCAGGCAACATATTGTTCAACAGAGGGTATAATCGGCTGATTCGGAAACTTTCAGGTGCGAAATTGTGAAACATTTGGCTTTGGTTCTGCTACTGGGATTGGCGTTTTTAAGCGGTTGCGGGCAGAAAGGTGATCTTTACCTGCCGGAAGATGAGCAACAAACGCAGCAGCAGTAACAGGTTGAAACAGATGGATAATTTTGAATACCGCAACGGTCGTTTGTATTGTGAAGATGTCAATCTGACCACCATTGCAGAAGAAGTGGGCACCCCATGCTATGTCTACTCTCGTGACAGTATTGAGCGTGCTTACCTGAGCTATGCCAATGCGTTGGAGAGTACAGATGCGTTGGTTTGCTACGCAGTTAAGGCTAATAGCAATCTGGCGGTGCTGAATGTGCTGGCCCGTTTGGGTGCTGGTTTCGATATCGTCTCTCAGGGCGAATTAGAACGAGTACTGAAGGCCGGTGGCGATCCGTCAAAAGTCGTTTTCTCTGGTGTAGGCAAACAGCCTGCTGAGATCGAGCGTGCACTGGAAGTGGGTATCCACTGCTTCAATATCGAGTCTGAAGCTGAGCTTGACCGGGTGAACGAAGTGGCGGGCTTATGTGGCAAAAAGGCTCCAATTTCGTTCCGCGTGAATCCAAACGTTGATGCTAATACTCATCCATATATCTCGACTGGCCTGAAAGAGAACAAGTTTGGTATCGCACACGAAGAAGTTGTTCGTATCTACAGCCGCGCAGCAGAGATGGAGCATGTTGATATTGTTGGAATGGACTGTCATATCGGCAGTCAGCTGACAGAAATCAACCCGTTCCTGGATGCTATGGATCGTTTGTTGGTATTGATCGATCAGTTAGCTGAGCAGGGCATCCAGATTCGTCATCTGGACCTGGGCGGTGGTCTGGGCGTTTGTTACACCGATGAAGAACCACCAGAGGTGGCTGATTTTATCGATGCTATCCGTTCTCACTTGGGTGATCGTAAACTATCGCTGATTTTCGAACCGGGTCGCTCAATTGTTGCCAATGCAGGCGTGATGTTGACGCGTGTTGAGTTCCTCAAGCCAACAGATCATAAGAACTTTGCCATCGTTGATGGTGCGATGAATGACCTGATCCGTCCTTCCCTCTATTCAGCCTATCAGGAAATTGTGCCGCTGGAGATTCGTGAAGAGGGCGAGACTAAAGCTTACGATATTGTTGGTCCAGTCTGCGAAACAGGCGATTTTCTTGGTAAAGACCGGGAGCTGAACCTGCAGGCGGACGATCTGCTGGCGGTATGTTCGGCTGGTGCTTACGGGTACGTGATGGCGTCCAACTACAATACTCGCCCACGTGCAGCGGAAGTGATGGTCAACGATACCCAGTATCAGGTTGTCCGTAAGCGCGAGAGCATTGCACAACTGATGCACGGCGAGAGCTTGCTTCCGAAAGACTGACATTCTGACGAAGGCGCAGTTGTCAGCGCCTCTATCCAGCGGGTTTCGGTACCCGCTGGTGAACTCTGATAGCGAAAGAAGAAAACGATATGCTGGTACGTTTCACCAAAATGCACGGTCTGGGTAATGACTTCATGGTTGTTGATGCAGTCACCCAGCGAATTAAGCTTTCTCCGGAACAAGTTGCCGAACTGGCTGATCGCCACATGGGTATCGGCTTTGACCAGATGTTGCTGGTTGAAGCACCAACGGATCCGGAGATGGATTTCAAATACCGTATCTATAACTCTGACGGCTCCGAAGTTGAGCACTGTGGTAATGGTGCACGCTGTTTTGCAAGTTTCGTAAGGGACAAGAAGCTGACGGCGAAGTCGGAAATAGCTGTCGAGACGGCCAAAGGTCAGGCGATTCTGAAAATCCGCGATGATCAGCAGATCGAAGTGGATATGGGTGTACCTCAACTATTGCCAAGCGCAATCCCTTTCGTCGCTGATGAACAGGCTGCCAGCTATCCGATCGAAGTAGCAGGTGAGTGCTTCGATATCAGTGCTGTGTCTATGGGGAATCCTCACGGGGTCTTAGTTGTTGACTCAGCGGAGCAGGCGCCGGTCGAGACCTTGGGGCCGCAGCTTGAAAAGCATGCGCGTTTCCCGGAGAAGGCCAACATCGGCTTTATGGAGATCATCTCCCGCAATGAAATACGTCTGCGGGTGTTTGAGCGGGGCGCTGGCGAAACCCTAGCTTGTGGTACAGGTGCATGTGCAGCTGTGACGGCAGGTCGTTTGCGCGGTTTACTGGATAAAGATGTATTGGTGAGAACCAACGGCGGTGAACTGGAGATCAGCTGGGAAGGAGAAGGTGAAAACCTGATTATGACCGGACCGGCGTGTAGCGTATTTGAGGGACAGGTATATCTATGAGTGAACAGGTGTTAACTGAACAGCAGGTGGCAGACTACCTTGCCGAAACGCCGGATTTCTTTACCCGTCATCAGAAGCTGCTGGAAAAGCTCTACGTACCCCATAACAGCGGCTCTGCAGTATCTTTGGTTGAACGTCAGACAACAGTGCTTCGGGAGAAAAACCAGCAGCTGTATACCCATCTTTCTGATCTAATCGAGATCGCTCGTCATAACGATACCCAGTTTGAAAAAACCAAGCGGATGGTATTGGCAATGCTCGAGTCTGCAACACTGGATGATGTGGCAGTCGCAACTGATGAGAGTTTGTGCCGCGATTTCCACAGTGATCATACTCAGCTGCTGTTATTCAGTGACAAGCCGCTGAACGTGAACAATCTGCGGATGATGGGGCGTGGTGAGTGTGGTCTGATCGAGTCGCTGGTGGCAACCAATCTGCCAACATGCGGCCAGCTGCCAGAAGCTCAGCACCGTTTCCTGTTTCTGGATGAAGCGGTACGGATTCAGTCGGCAGCCGTTGTGCCTTTGGTTAAAGGTGAAACTTTGGGACTGTTGGCAATTGGTAGCTATGATCCAAATTATTTCCAGAGCAGCCAGGGCACGCTGTTTTTGAGCTACGTTGGTGAAGTACTAAGTCGCGTTATTTCAGGCATCTGGCGTGATGAGCTTATCAGCCATAGCTAATTGCTGATGATGCTGAACGATCCGCTGCTGCAGAAGTTTCTGGTCTACCTTGAAACTGAGCGGCAGCTCTCTCCTCACACACTGTCAAACTATCGGCGTGATCTGGAAAAACTGTTCCAGTTTGGTACAGGTATTGGCCTGAGCAGCTGGGATAAATATCAGCCTCGCGATATTCGAGCACTAGTTGCCGATCTGCACCATCAGGGACTCGGTGGCCGGTCAATTCAACGGTTGCTGTCGGCGGTACGTACTTTTTATCGTTTTCTTAATCGCGAAGGTTTAGTCGAACATTGTCCGGCGACAGGCATCAGAGCACCTAAATCCCCTAAACGATTGCCCTCCACGCTTGATGCTGATCAGCTTACCCAGTTACTTGAGATACCTGTGACTGACGGAGTATCCGCACGGGATAAGGCGATGATGGAGTTGTTGTACTCCTCTGGGTTGCGATTATCTGAACTGGTCAGCCTGAACATGACAGATCTTGATCTGAGCGATGGCTCACTGATCGTAACCGGTAAAGGGCGTAAAACCCGGATGTTACCCGTCGGCGGCCATGCAGTGAGAGCGATTGAGAAATGGCTCGATAAACGCCCCGAAATGGCTTCCTATACAGAGCCTGCACTGTTTGTCAGTAAACGGGGCACGCGTATCAGTGTCAGCTCAGTACAGCAGCGTCTGGCACACTGGGGGCGCTATATGGAAGCCAATGGTAAGGTCTTTCCTCATAGACTCCGTCATAGTTTTGCCAGCCATATGCTCGAATCCAGTGGTGACCTGCGCGCAGTGCAGGAGTTGTTGGGGCACTCGGATATCTCGACGACACAGATCTATACCCATCTCGATTTTCGTCATCTGATGGATGTCTATGAAAAGGCACACCCAAGGGCGTCAAGAAAGCGAAACTCTGACTCAGAATAAAGTCTGAGGGGCTAAACTAATGGATGTGCAACTAAGGAGAAGGTAGTGACTGAGACAAAAATTCGCTGTGTGACTTTCGATCTCGACGACACTCTATGGGATGTAGACCCGGTTATAGTGGCGGCTAATGAAACCCTTTACCAGTGGTTGGCAGATAATGCCGAGTCTTTTACTCGTCTCTATCAGGTGGAAGATTTCCCTGCATTGAAAGAGCAGGTGCTGACTAAATGGCCCGAAGTTGAGCACAGCGTCAGTCGTATCCGTTTATTACAGCTGCAGCTCGGGCTGGAACATGCTGGTTATGATACTGAACAAACGGATTTGCTATCGAAACAGGCGTTTGAGGTATTTCTAGAGGCTCGTCAGCGAGTGACATTTTATGAACATGCGATCTCTGCGCTGCAATCCCTGCATCAATCCGGTTTAAAGATTGGTGCCTTAAGTAATGGCAACGCTGACGTAAACCGAGTGGGTCTCGGTGAGTGGTTTGATTTCCAATACAACGCTGATCTTTTGGGTAAAGCGAAACCCGATCCATTGATGTTTCATCACATGCTGCATGAGCAGAAGTTGCGTCCAGAGCAGGTTGTGCATGTCGGCGACTGTCCGGTTAATGACGTTGAAGCCGCCCACAATCTTGGTTTACGCACGGTCTGGGTCAACATCGACGATCGCTCAGGGCAGGCGGTGCAAGCGGACGCCACTATTACCTCGTTGGATCAGCTGCCCGCGGTTGTCGCTATGTTGGAGAAACAACCCCGGGCAACTCTTTAGACGACTTTGAACTTAGCGACCGCCTGTTGCAGCGAATTAGCCTGCTGAGTCACCTCATCACTTGCCTGTGCATTCTGTCCGACCTGTTCATTGGCGACTTCGAGGATTGTCTGAATCTGTGAAACGCTGCGGTTGATCTCAGAGGCGACGGCTGTCTGCTGCTCTACTGCCGACGCCACCTGAGTGGTCATCTGTACAATCTGGCTGGCGCCATTAGATATAGCATCCATCGATTCAATGCACTGTTCTGCCTGCTCGGAGCTCTGGCGGCTCTGTTGCAGGTTGCTTCCCATCAGTCCGGAGGCTTCCCCCGTACGGTTCTGCAGTTCAGTAATCATGCTTTCTATCTCTGCAGCAGATTCCTGGGTGCGGCCAGCAAGGCCGCGGACTTCATCGGCAACCACTGCGAAGCCGCGACCCTGATCACCAGCCCTTGCGGCTTCTATTGATGCGTTAAGTGCCAGTAGGTTAGTTTGTTCAGCGATGCCTTTGATCACATCCAATACGGTACCGATCTTATCACTATCGTCTTTTAACCTTTCGACGACTGTGGATGTTTGCTGAGCGTTTTCCGCGATGTTGCGGATCGAAGTGATGGTTTCTTCGATCATGCGGCGGTTTGTGTCCGCATCGCTTTGGGCTGTTCTGGCGGTGTTTGCGCTAAGCTCGGTATTGTTGGCTATCTCGCGCATCGCTCCTTCCATCTCATTGACTGATCCTGATACCTGCACCACTTCCTGTTGCTGACTATTCAGGCCATCAGAGGTGTCCTTAGTGATCATGGCCAGCTGCTCGGCAGCGGCGCTGAGCTGAAGGGCAGATTTTGAGACATGATCAATCAGTTCCTGAAATGCTGTCATCATCTCGTTGAAGGCTCCACCCATCTGCTGGATCTCGTCTTTTGAGTTGCCACTAAAACGAACGGTAAGGTCTTTGTTATTCATCGCCTGCTTCATGGTGCCTGAAAGACTCTCAATCGGATTAATGACACTTCTGGCAATGAGAAACGCTGCCGCTATAACAAGAATTGCGATGATGATATTCAATATGGTGGCCAGCTGCTTCATTGCGGCGGTTTCTGCTTTTATGGCCCGGTTTAGAGCTTGGGCCGCTTCTTCCAGCTCCGATTCCACCAGATGAACGGTGCTCCTGAGTTTTCCGAGTTGTCCCTGATCTGACTTAAGGCCAAGTTCTTCATATGCTGCGATTAATGCGAGGAAATCTTTGCTGTATGCCTGCAGGTTTGTCGTAATTTGCTGCTTCTGCGTACTATCGATGCTGGCGGCTTCAGTCGCTTTGATGGTTTTTTCTATATTGCCTGTGAAACGTTTGCGATATTTGAGGTCAAGGCGCAGCAGGAAGTCTTTTTCGTTGCGGCGAAGTTGCAGGGTATTCGCCAGCAGGGTGTCGTTTTTCACCTTTTTGATGCTTTGTTCTGCTTTATGTACAGAAGCCCTGAGTGTGCCTTCTAATCCGGAGTTATGATCAAGGCCAATCTTCTGTCTCAGGGCGATAGCGCCATTGAAGAGTTGTTCATAGTCTGAGATGTGCTGGTCAATGATGCTGGTGGTTTCGTGGCTTACTTCTGCGGTGTCGAGTAAGTGTTCAAGCTCTTTCATATGCGAATGAAAGGAAGCAGCGGTTTCGCGGAACTTATCCTGATACTTAAGATCTTTGCGCATTAGGAAGTCTTTCTCATGCCGACGTAATGTCAGCATATCAATCTGCAGCTGGCTGGTCTTTGTGGCTGCGTCCTTGAGAGTGCCAATGGATGACAGAGAAGTTTGCAGCAATCCATAAAGTGCTGCTATAGAAACCACAACGATACCCACCAGGGTAATCAGCTTGTTACGAATGGTCATCGCCATCTACCCCGAATCGTTAATCGATATAAGGATAGATCAGCTCATGGGTTACTGCTTAATTTAGCTATTCGAAAGCTTCTTTTGTGATTCAGAGAAAAAGTTCTATTAGGTTATTCAGGAATAAACGTCCGTGTGTTGTCGGACGAATTAGCGGACCCTGCTGTTCCAGCAGGTCTTTAGCAATGGCTTCATCAAGTTGTGGCTGGACGGAAGATAGCTTGAGTCCCGTCCGCTGTGTGAACAGTTCCAGTGAAAAACCATCGGTTAAGCGCAGTGCGTTGAGCATAAACTCAAACGGCAGTTCATCTGCTGTCAGATGCTGTTCCCCTCCGAATCTGCCTTCGGCCGTCATATAGGCTTTTGGCTGCTTCTGCTTCCAGCGGCGGGTGATGATGCCATCTTCTTGACTCGACAACTTGCCGTGGGCACCTGCCCCTATGCCGATATAATCACCAAATTGCCAGTAGTTCAGGTTGTGTCGCGCCTGACGCCCCGGTTTAGCATAGGCTGATACTTCATATTGCTGGTAACCAGCTTCAGACAGCCTTGCCATGCCCTGTTCCTGAATATCCCAGAGGATTTCGTCGACAGGGAGTGTTGGTGGCCGGGCATTGAACTCGGTATTGGGTTCAATGGTGAGTTGGTACCAGGAGAGATGATCCGGTTCTAACGAGATAGCTGTATTCAGATCGTGCAGTGCCAGCTCAACGTTTTGACCGGGCAGGCCATGCATCAGGTCAAGGTTAATGTTATCGAAGCCGATTGCACGGGCTGCACTGATGGCACTGTATGCTTCTTCGCCGTTATGAATCCGTCCCAATGCTATTAGTTGCTCGGTCGAAAAGCTTTGCACGCCAATCGACAGTCGGTTGACCCCTGCTTCACGAAAGCCGGCAAAGCGCTGCTGCTCAAAAGTACCCGGGTTTGCTTCCATGGTGATTTCGGCCATGTCTACCAGATCTGCCCGCTGCCTGACACCATCTAGTATTGCGCTGAGTGTCTCAGAACTGAATAGACTGGGTGTGCCGCCACCTATGAAAATGCTCTCAATAGGGCGGCCGCCGGCATCTTTCAATTCCTGCTCAAGATCTTCCAGTAGGGCTGCGGTATAGGCCTGTTCAGGCAACTCATCACGTTGGGCGTGGGAGTTGAAATCACAGTAGGGGCACTTCCTGACACACCATGGGATGTGGATGTATAGAGAGAGCGGTGTATCAATAGGTGCGTTCATCGGTATCTGGCAGCTTCAGTGGTAAGGAGAAAGCAGCCCGAGAACAGACTGCTTAATATAGAGACAGGATTAGCGTAGGTAAGGTTCGATATGACGGATCAGTTCTTTTACTGCCTGCCCGCGATGGCTGAGAGCGTTTTTCTGCTCTGGCGCCAGCTGTGCGGATGCTAGGTTTAGCTCTGGTACCAGAAACAGTGGGTCATACCCAAAGCCGTTTTCGCCGCAGCTTTCGACTAAAATCTGTCCTTCCCAAGCACCCTGACAGATCAATGGGGTCGGGTCATTGGCGTGGCGCATGAACGCTAATACGCAACGGAAGCGGGCAGTTCGTTCTGCTTCAGGTACATCTTTCAGTGCTTCCAATAGTTTTGCGTTGTTTCGTTCATCAGTCGCACCCTCGCCAGAGTATCGGGCGGAATAAATTCCCGGAGCACCGTTCAGTGCGTCAACTTCGAGTCCTGAATCATCGGCCAGTGCCGGTAAGCCGGTCGCAGCTGCCGCGTGTCTTGCTTTGAGAATTGCATTTTCAACGAAACTCAGACCTGTTTCATCGGCATCACTGACATCGAATATAGACTGAGGCAGAACCTCAATATGCCACTCTGAGAAAACCTGACTGAACTCTTTCAGTTTGCCTTTATTACCACTGGCCAGGACTATTTTCTGGATCATATTTGTCTGTTATTCCGTGCGTAGCTTCTGCTCGAAGCGAATCTCATAAGCGGGTTTGTCAGCATCCGGTTTTACCTGGATGTTGATTCTCATTGGCTGGTCGTCGGCGAAACGATAACTGCCAATGTAGTAAAGCGCATTAGTTTCCTTGATAGGAGAGAATGACAGCTTCTCTGACTGTTGAATCAGGTTTGCAACTGTACCTGTGACCTGAGCTTCAACAGGTTTTTTACTGCCGTCAGGCATCTTTTTCAGCACTGATACATTGATCAGTGCCAATGTCTTACTACGGGTTAAACCATAGTTGCGGGCGACATCAGGCTGCAAAAATGTGCTGTTAAAAGCGTTGTAATGGATCTCATAAGTGCCATCTGAGGTCATCTGCTCGGCTGCTGCACTCAGGCTGGTGAGCGCGAGTAACAGTGAAGCTGTATAACGACCAAGGCGAGACAGAATATTCATAGTTGTCACCCTTCGGGTTTAGCGGGTTATCCGGTAGATTGCGATCTCGCCGAGCATGTTTGGCCAGAGATTGATCCACCACCGGTCCCGGTGTGCATTGTCTACCACTGTCCGTTCGAGAATCTTTATATTCCGTTCTACACAGAGGCGCTCAAAGTCCTTGAACGTACAGAAATGGATGTTCGGTGTGTCGTACCAAGTATAGGGCAGGAACTTGGAAACCGGCATCTTGCCTCGAAATGCCAGATAACCGCGCGCCCGCCAGTGGCCAAAGTTCGGGAAGGTGACAATGCATTCCCGGCCAATACGTAGCATCTCATCAACAATCAGATCAGGGCGATGCATTACCTGCAATGCTTGTGTCATCACCACGGTATCAAAGCTGTTATTGCTCAGGGATGCCAGGCCAGCGTCTATATCTTTTTCGATAACATTAACGCCCTTAGCGATGCATTGGGTGATGTTACTGTGATCAATTTCGAGGCCATAGCCACTAACCTGTTTCTGTTGCTGCAGGTAGTCCAGCAGATCACCTTCACCACAGCCGAGGTCCAGTACTCTGGATTTTGGGTTTACCCAATCTTCAATAATTTCGAGATCAGCGCGCATCTTATTTCCCCTCTGTCCCAGTAACTTTCATTTCCCGCTTTATCCGTGACATATATGCATGGAATATATCCATGTAACGTGGAATAGGGATCAGGAAGGCATCATGCCCCTGAGGGGCGTCAATTTCGGCGTAGCAGACGTTTTTACCGGCATCTACCAGGGCGTCGACAATCTCTCTTGAGCGTTCCGGTGAGAAGCGCCAGTCAGTGGTAAAGGAAACCACCATAAACTTCGCGTCGCTCTTACTCAGAGCTTGTGTGAGACTCTCGTTGTACTCTGCAGCAGGGTCGTAGTAATCGAGTGCCTTGGTCATCAGCAGGTAGGTATTGGCATCAAATGCGGTTGAGAAACGCTCACCCTGATATTGCAGGTATGACTCGATCTCAAACTGTGGGTTGAAGTCGAAGCTCAGTGAGCCGGTTTTGAGTTCGCGGCCAAATTTCTCACGCATCCCGTCATCGGACAGATAGGTGATATGGCCAACCATACGTGCCAGCATCAGGCCGGTTTTTGGCAGGGTGTTTTGCTCCGTATAACGCCCGGCGTGGAACTGTGGGTCTTTTGATATTGCCTGACGGGCAACCTCGTTGAAAGCGATGTTTTGTGCTGACAACTTAGGTGCGGAAGCGATGACCAGACAGTGTTCAAGACGATCTGGATAGTCAATTGCCCACTGCATCGCCTGCATGCCACCCAGGCTACCGCCGATTACTGCGCGCCACTTGTTAATGCCGAGTCGGTCAGCCAATCGCGCCTGGCTATGAACCCAATCGGGCACTGTCATAATTGGGAAATCAGGGCCGTAAAGTTCGCCGGTTTCCGGGTCTGTCGTGTTCGGACCTGTAGAACCGTGACATCCACCGAGGTTATTCAGTGCGACCACAAAGAAATGATTGGTATCTATCGGTTTGCCTGGGCCAATGGCTGAATCCCACCAGCCCGGCTTGCGATCGTCCATCGAGTGGTACCCGGCCGCATGGTGGTGGCCCGATAAGGCGTGGCAGATCAGAACAGCGTTATCGGCAGCCTCATTGAGTTCGCCATAGGTCTCAATTGTCAGGTCGTAGGCGGGTAGCGTTCTGCCACAGGAAAGTGCCAGTGGCTGATCAAAGTGAATCACCTGTGGTTCAACAATACCAACAGAGTCTTCAGGTATATTCGTAGGCATAGCAGTTGCTCTGAAAATAGGGACAGCAAGAAAACGGCAATATCAACTAACAGATGTCAGAGCTTCACATCTCGTAGAGTTGAGCAACGCAGTGATGCCATAGGGTACCCTGCTGGTGGTTATTGCGGTTCAATTTTTGCTCATCCGGTAGCTATTGCGGGAAGAATATTAGTTTCTGGTCACATCGTCCGGTCCGGCGATTTAGTTACGATACCGCGGTTTCTACGACATCGAACTGACTGGGCAAAACTCTATCAGATGTGAGCTCGCTTTCCCATCCAACGGAGGTTTAGCCCGGCCTATCATTTCAGACTATCTGCAGACTGCTGCTATGTCACCTCAGGTGGCGGCAGTCACTGTATTGAACTGCTCGCCACCTGGCGTAACGGATTTTCAGATTACAAAAGCCCGCAGCTGGGACTGTAGCAACTGAATAATCAGGAAGATGGCAATAGGAGACAGGTCAAGACCACCAATAGGCGGAATCACTTTCCGGCATAGTGCAAACAAAGGCTCAGTTAGTTGCATTAGCAGTTGTGGTGCTGGGTGGTATGTTTGCGGTGCAATCCAGCTGATAATGACCGAGCCTAAGACTGCCCAGAAGTAGATCGTAAGGATTGCACTGACGAGACCTGCAACGGAGTAAATTAACAGCTGAATAATGTTGAACTGCACCCCTGCAACAGTGAATAACAGGAAGAGCGTGAGCCCCTTAACGATCAGTGCCAGCAGCAGTGACGACATATCAAAGCGTCCTGCTCGTGGCATCATCTTCTGCAATGGCATCAGTGGTGGGTTGGTGATCTTAACAATCGCCTGGGAGATCGGGTTGTAGTAATCGGCTTTGGCCATCTGCAGCAGGAAGCGCATCAGCACAAAGAAAGTAAACAGTTCGCCGATCGTCCGGATGATCAGTGTAATCGGATCCTGAGCCATTGAGCAGTCCTGTCGTGATTCTGTTAACTATATGAATTCTGGTAAGTATAGAGTGATATGCCCTCCCTTTGCACCTGTCTGCATAGGGCAAAGAGAGGATTTGCGATCAGTCCTTGCCTAGTTCTTCGGCCATCGCTGCCGCGCGTTTGCTGCAGTTGGTCATTGCCCGGGCAACGATCTCTTCCAGGCTATCGCGCTGGAATGAAAGGATCGCTTGTTCGGTGGTGCCGTTTGGCGAGGTGACACGGCGGCGTAGTTCTGCAGGATCTACATCACTATTGAGTGCCATTTTCGCAGCTCCTGCCGCTGTTTGTAGCGTCAGTTGTTTGCTGACTTCGGCTGAAAGCCCCATTTTCTCACCCATGGCTATCATTGCTTCCATAAACAGGAAGTAATACGCCGGACCTGAGCCTGATACCGCGATGACGGCGTCGATCAGTTCTTCTTTCTCGACCCATAGGCTAATGCCTGTTGCTGCCATCACTTCATCGGTGATTGCTTTCTGCTCTGCTGTCACTTGTGGACTTGCAAACAGGCCGCTTGCGCCAGTCTGAACTAGTGCAGGCGTATTCGGCATGCAGCGAACAACGGCAGTATCTGCGCCCATCCAGCGTTGTAGGGACTCAACCGGAATACCGGCTGCAACGGAAACAATCAGTGGCTTTTTCTGCTGTACAGCTGCTGACATGGCTGTTGTGACTGCCTTCATAATCTGCGGTTTTACAGCCAATACAACGACATCTGCGGCAGAGACAGCCTGATTATTGTCGGTGGTGACGTTTAATCCCTGAGTTTCAAGGTCCGATAGTTTCTCTGCATCCGGTTCGCTGGCCCAGATCGCTGAAGCCGGGTAGCCGTTTTCCAGCAAGCCACCAATAATTGCACGGGCCATATTGCCAGCACCGATAAATGCCAGGGTCGGTTGCGTCACGATAAGCTTCCTTATGTTTTGTTAGTTATTGGCGTAATTACGTGGCCCGAACAGGGCGGTTCCAATTCTTACTATGGTTGAGCCTTCAGCGATCGCGGCCTCAAGATCGCCCGACATGCCCATCGATAAAGTATCAAGGTCGGGATGTTGCTGCTGTAGTAGCTGAAGTAGCTCTTTCATCTCCTTGAATGCCTGTCGCTGTTGACTGGCATCATCGGTCGCAGCAGGAATTGCCATCAGGCCTCTGAGCTTTATATTGGGGAGTTTGACCAGCTCTTCAACTACTGCTGCTGTTTCGGCTGGCATACAGCCTGATTTGCTGTGCTCCTTGCTGATATTCACCTGCAAACAGATCTGCAACGGTGGCAGTTCAGCGGGGCGTTGATCAGAAAGACGTCGAGCTATTTTTAGTCGGTCGACGCTATGTACCCAATCGAAGTGCTCAGCGATCGCGCGGGTCTTATTCGACTGGATAGGGCCGATGAAGTGCCACTCTATCTCCAGTTCTTTTAATGCGTCGATCTTATCAAGTGCTTCCTGCAGGTAGTTCTCGCCGAAAGCCCGGAGTCCTGCATCATATGCTTCACGTAACTCACTGTTTTCGCGAGTTTTACTGACCGCCAGGAGCAATGGTTTGTTATGCTCTCCGCGCCCGGTGTCAAGACAGGCGGCATCAATTTGTGCCTGAACCTGTGAAATATTGTCTGCTATGCTATTCATGTCATTTCAATGCCAATCGGTGATTGGATTGCGGTGCCTATTCTGCTAGAAAAGTAGACTTCCAAATCCTGTAGCTAGTGTTGGAATACTGAAGCCTTATGGATATTACCGAACTTTTATCATTTACCGTACAACAGGGTGCATCTGACCTGCATATTACCGCAGGAATGCCGCCGATGATCCGTGTTGATGGCGAGGTGCGCCGAATTAAATTACCGGCCCTCGAACATAAGCAAGTCCATACGCTTGTATACGACATTATGAACGACCGGATGCGGAAAGAGTATGAAGAGCACCTTGAGGCTGACTTTTCCTTCGAAGTTCCCGGTCTGGCGCGTTTTCGTGTCAACGCATTCAACCAGAACCGCGGTGCTGCAGCGGTTTTTCGTACCATCCCAAGTAAAGTGTTAACGCTGGATGATCTGGGGATGGGGCAGGTTTTTAAAGATCTGTCGGAAAAGCCGAGAGGGATGGTATTGGTTACCGGGCCAACAGGTTCGGGTAAAAGTACCACCCTGGCTGCGATGATCGATTACATCAACGACAGCCGTGCGGATCATATTCTGACCATCGAAGACCCTATAGAATTCGTTCACGAGAGTAAAAAGTGTCTGATTAACCAGCGCGAGGTTCACCGCGATACACTGTCGTTTAATAACGCCCTGCGTTCGGCATTGCGTGAAGACCCTGATGTTATTCTGGTGGGTGAGATGCGAGATCTGGAAACTATCCGACTTGCACTGACAGCAGCAGAAACCGGCCACTTGGTTTTCGGTACCCTGCATACGACCTCTGCTGCCAAAACCATCGACCGTATTATCGACGTATTCCCGGCTGCGGAAAAAGACATGGTGCGTTCAATGTTGTCCGAGTCTCTGCAGGGGGTTATCTCACAGACATTGTTGAAAAAACCGACCGGCGGACGTGTCGCTGCACATGAAATCATGATTGGTACACCGGCAATTCGAAACCTGATCCGTGAAGATAAGGTGGCGCAGATGTACTCTGCCATTCAAACTGGTGCAGCCTTCGGTATGAAAACGCTGGATCAGTGTTTGACTGAGCTGGTACAGAAAGGTTTGGTTGGCCGCGATGCCGCACGCGAAAAAGCGAAAAACCCGCAGTCGTTCTGATTGTCAGGGTAAAAGGAGAATATAGCAGTGGATTTTACGCAGTTGCTGAAGGTGATGATTGAGCGGGATGCTTCCGACCTGTTTGTCACTGCCGGTGCCCGACCGAGTGTTAAGGTGGATGGTGGTATCAAGCCTCTCACTAAAGAACCGCTGAAACCTGCCCAGGCCAGAGCCTTGGTATACAGCACTATGAACGATAAGCAGCTGGCAGAGTTTGAAGGGACACACGAGTGTAACTTCGCGATCAGTGCGCCAGGCCTGGGGCGTTTTCGTGTCAGTGCTTTTGTACAGCGTAACTCACCGGGTATGGTATTGCGTCGGATAGCGACCACTATTCCGACTATGGAGCAGTTAAATCTGCCGCCGATTCTGAAAGACCTGTCGATGACCAAACGTGGCCTGATCTTGTTTGTTGGTGGCACCTCGACAGGTAAATCTACCTCTCTTGCGTCGATGATTGATTATCGTAATCGTCACAGCCGTGGTCATATCATAACTATCGAAGACCCGATTGAGTATGTGCACGATCATAAGGAGTGTATCGTCACGCAGCGTGAAGTGGGTCTGGATACAGATTCTTTCGAAATTGCGTTGAAAAACACTCTGCGTCAGGCACCAGATGTGATCCTGATGGGTGAGATTCGGTCGCAGGAAACTATGAAGTATGCGCTGCAGTTTGCTGAGACAGGGCATCTCTGTATGGCCACTCTGCATGCGAACAATGCCAACCAGGCGCTTGATCGCATTATCAGTTTCTTCGGTCCAGAGCATCATGATCAGCTGTGGATGGATATGTCGCTGAACCTGAAGTCGATTATCGCGCAGCAGCTGCTGCCAACCGCTGATGGCAAAGGGCGTCGAGCCGCTATTGAAGTTCTGATTAACACGCCACTGATTCAGGATCTGATCCGTAAGGGTGAGGTGCATGAGATCAAGGATGTGATCAAGAAGTCGACCAACCTCGGTATGCAGACATTTGACCAGGCGCTTTATGAGCTCTATCGCTCAGGTATTGTTACTTACGATGTCGCACTGGCTCACGCAGATTCGGCTAACGATCTGCGTCTGATGATCAAGCTTGCGGAAACTGAGCAGGGGCTCGAGGCAGCAGGGGATGATATGAGCTTCTCGTTGCAGGAAGATGACGATTTCCTGAATGAATCAGGTTCAATGGACATTAAAGGCATGTAGCCTAATAAGAAATGAAAAGGGAGCCATCCGGCTCCCTTTTTTATTTTGAGTTTATTACAGCTGGTATACCAGCTTGCCGCCCAACAGGGTATTGGTAACTCTGCCGGTCAGTGTCACCTCAGTGAATGGGGTGTTTTTGCCGGCCGTTCTCAGGTTCTCAGCTGTTGGCTGCCAGCTCATCTCCGGATCGAAGATACAGATATCTGCTGTAGCTCCCTGGCTTAAGGTACCGGCTTCAATTCCAAGCACCTGCGCTGGGCCCGCAGTCAGCTTATGCAGCAGCTGTGGTAGTTCCAGCAGGCCCTGATGGACCAGTGTCAGGCTGAGAGAGAGTAGGGTTTCCAGTCCTGAAATACCCGGCTCAGTCGCAGCGAATGGTGCTTCTTTAGCTATAGCTTCATGTGGCTGGTGGTCAGAACAGATCGCCTGAATACCGTCAGCCATCAGCGCCTGACGCAGACCGGCACGGTCCAGCTGGCTGCCCAGCGGTGGGATCAGATGGAAGTTGCTGTCAAAGCCGTTAACGTTTTCATCGGTCAGAATCAGGTGGTGTACAGGCACATCGGCGCTGACATTCAGTCCCTTCTGACGGGCTTCCATTACCATTCTCACAGCTTTTTCGGTAGACAGCTGGCCGAAGTGTGCCCGGACACCTGTTTGTTCAGCCAGCAGAAGGCAGCGTGAGACTTCGACAGTTTCAGCTGCTTCGCTAATTCCGTTCAGGCCCAGTCGTGTGCAGTTTGCACCATCACGCATACAACCACCCTTCGCTAGATCTGCATCTTGCGGCTGGAAAATTACCAGCAGATCATGGGTTGCGGCGTATTCGAGCGTACGCATCAGCACTAGTGAGCTATTGATTGGCTGGCGCATATTACTGAAGGCTATGCAGCCTGATTGTGCCAGGGCGTGCATTGGTGCCAGTTGCTCACCTTCCAGTCCTCTGGTCAGTGCACCCACCGGATAAATACGTGCATAGCCGGCTTGCTCCGCCTTCTCACCGATCAGCTTGGCCACTGCGGCTGTATCGGTAATAGGTTTGTTGTTGGGGGGCGTTACCAAACTTGTTACGCCGCCCGCGGCAGCTGCAGCTGATTCGGACAGGATAGTGCCTTTCTGGGTCTGGCCTGGCTCACGCATATGCGCGCTCATATCTACCAGACCAGGGGCAACGACCTGATGACTAGCGTCAATCTCCTGATCGGCTTCAAATCCAGCTGGTGCTTCGCCGATCGCTGTGATTTTTCCTTCGCTGATGTAAACATCTGCGATCTGATCAATCTGGTTAGCCGGATCAACGACTCTGCCGCCAAAAATACGGATATTCATCAAATACTCCCCTGATCAGATTTCGGCAGCGGCCGGTTGAGGTTTTTCAGTCATCTGGCCACTCATCGCCATCGACATGACAGCCATACGCACGGCAATACCGTTCGTTACCTGATTTAGAATGAGTGAACGTGGTCCATCGGCAACGGCAGATTCGATCTCAACACCGCGGTTGATCGGGCCGGGGTGCATCACGACTGCATCTGGCTTAGCGTAAGCTAGTTTGTCATTGCTCAGGCCGTAGAGCTTGTAGAACTCAGACTCTGAAGGCAGTAGGGCAGAGTTCATTCGCTCTTTCTGCAGCCGTAGCATCATCACTACGTCGACATCTTTCAGGCCTTCACTCATATCAGTAAATACCTTTACGCCGAGCATATCTACACTGTGTGGCAGCAGTGTTTTTGGTGCGATCAGCCGTACTTCATCGACACCTAGTGTTTTCAGGGCATGAATCTGAGAGCGCGCAACTCGGGAATGTAGAATGTCACCAACGATAGCGACCTTAAGTGGCTCAAAAGCACCCTTGTGGCGTCGGATTGTCAGCATATCCAACATCGCCTGAGTAGGGTGTGCATGGCGACCATCGCCAGCATTGATGATAGCTACATCAGGCGTTACATGTTCGGCAATGAAGTGAGCTGCACCGCTATCTGAATGACGCACGACAAACATATCGGAGTGCATCGCATGCAGTGTCATCAGGGTGTCTTTGAGGGTTTCGCCCTTTGATGTGGAGGATGTACTGATATTCAGGTTCAGCACGTCAGCAGATAAACGCTTAGCAGCCAGTTCAAATGTGCTTAGGGTGCGGGTACTGGCTTCAAAAAACAGGTTTACGACCGTTTTACCGCGCAGCAGAGGTACTTTTTTGACCTGTTGTGCACTCATATCGACAAAAGAATCTGCGGTGTCGAGGATTTCGGTCAGCAGCTCTCGTGACAACCCTTCAGTGGTCAGGAAGTGCTTCAGCTGTCCTTCGCTGTTCAGTTGTATCTGGTTGTGGTCTTTCAACTCAAACATGGTGATGGTTTCTCTGCTGCCAATTAGCTGCGTTGACGAATAATCAGTTCCAGCGGTTCCGGGCCAGCCAACTTAACGCACTGATCCGGATTTAGACTTAAGGTAACGCCGGTAACGTCGGCTTGAATCGGAAGTTCCCGTCGCTCAAGATCAAGCAGGGTGACCAGTGTTACTGAAGCCGGGCGACCGTAATCAAAAAGCTCGTTCAGCGCTGCTCTGATGGTACGGCCAGACATGATGACGTCGTCGACCAACACGATATGGCGATCTTCAGTAGTACTTTGCAGCTGAGATGGCTGTACTTTTGGGTTCAGTCCGACCTGAGTAAAATCATCACGATAGAAGGAGATATCAAGAATACCGAGGGGTTCGGCAATCTCCAGCTGCTGATGCAGACGCTCTGCTAACCATACACCGCCAGTACGAATACCGATTAGCAGCGGGTTGTCGATCTGACGCTGCTGTAACAGCTCTCTGAGATCTGCTGACATTTTGTCGAGCAGATTTTCAACGCTAAGTTGTCCCGTTGTCATAATAGTCCTCTAGCCGGTCGTGGCTTGGTATGCGCTGTTCGGTCGAAAACCAGCTCTCCAGGATAAGCTGGGCGGCGATGCCGTCGACCGATTCCTTGCGAAAGTCGTTACTGCCTCCGGCGGCGAAGTGAATCTCTTTAGCTTCGGCAGTGCTTAATCGTTCATCCATCAGAAAGCATGGGCATTTGTATCTTTCATGCAGTCGGTTGGCGAACTTGCGGGCTCGGCGTGACATGTCGCTGATAGTGCCATCCATATTCAGTGGAATACCGACAACCATCGCATTTGGTTGCCATTGGCTGACCAGTTGATCCAGTTGTTGCCAGTTGGGAATACCATCGCGGGCATTAACCGGGCTCAGGGCCTGGCTGGTGCCGGTAAGAGATTGGCCGTATGCAACTCCGATCCGGCCGGTGCCGAAATCGAAGGCCATTGCCTGAAGGCAGGTATCTGTCATTAAGTGGTCTGTTATGCGTGTCCGGCCCTGATCATCAGCTGATCAAGGGAAATTCCAATCGAGGAAGCTGCTGCGTCTATACGCTGATCAGCTTCAGTGCGGAATATTATATCTAAAGTTGCCGGACAGCTTAACCATGCATTGCTTGCCATTTCCTGATCCAACTGCCCAGCTCCCCAGCCAGCATAGCCAAGGGTGATGATATATTCGCTTGGGCCACGGCCATTGGCTATGGCTGCCAGAATATCTACCGAAGTCGTGAGCCAGAGGTCATCGGTCAGTTGTTGGCTGGATAGCCAGTTTTGTTCATAACCGGAAGTGTGAAGGACAAAACCGCGTTCCAGCTCGACTGGGCCGCCCGCGTAAACCTGTATCTGGCCACCCTTAGGGCCGGAAATTTCCATATCCAGATGGGGCAGAAGTTGATCCAGGGTGAGTCCGGCAGGGCGATTGATAATAATGCCCATCGCGCCTTCTTCGTCATGTTCGCAGATGTAAGTCAGGGTGTTGGAAAAATTTGCATCTTCCAGTTGTGGCATCGAAACAAGAAATTGGTTTTGCAGGCTGTAGCTAAAAGAAGATGACATCTGACAGGTCCTGCATTAGGAATGGATATCTAAGGTTTAGTATACCGAGGTGCGTTTCTCAAACCGCCAGGTGCGGATGATCTCAAGTACATCTGTTGTTTTACGCATTTCTACTGGGAATGGTTGGAACGGTGCTGCCAGCTTTACGATGCGCATAGCAGCGTCGTCAAGCATTGGATAGCCTGAGCTGCGCAGTATCTTTACCTCGATAAGGCGACCATCGGGACCTATGGCAACCAGGAGCCCTAGCTGCCCATAAAGTTTTTTGCGGCGCGCTTCTTCCGGATAGTTAATATTGCCAACTCGTTCAATCTCACGTCGCCAGTTCTCCATATATTGAGCGTCAGCGCGCGCTAATGTCGAGGTGGAGTTGACGATCTTTTTACGTGGGCGTTTGGCAAATTCCTGTTGCTGAAGATCCAACTGAGCCTGCAGATTCGCTATTTCAAGGCTGCGGGCGAGTAGTGATGATGAACTTCCTGCACGCGCTGCTGGCTGGCCTGTTTCCGGCTTACGGGTCTGGGCGGTCGCTTTAACCGGTTTCGGCTTCTGGGTCGTTACGACTTTGTGTTTGCCCTGTTCCTGCTTGGCCGAGGGTTTCTCTTTAACCTGTGTAGCTGCTTTAGGTGCAGGTGTAACAGCTTCTGGTTCTGGAGCTGTAATGGGGCTTTGCTGCGCGGATTGGCGCCTTATCCGGTTATCCTGAAATAGCGCTTGCTCGGTTGTGCTAAGACGGCGTTTGTCCTCGGCGGTACCGCTTCCTTGTTGATTGGCCTGAGCGATAAAGTCAGCGTCCTCAGGCTTTTGCTGACTTTTATACTGCGCCAGCGTGATTTCGAGCGTTTCCTTAATGGGTTTGGTTTCAGGCTCGCTGAATGATATACCCAGTAGCAGAATGCCATGAATTGCAATTGCCAAAAACAACGTAAAACCGAGGCGGTCCGTTGGAGTCGCCCCGGTGTTCTCGTCGAATGAAGCAGTTGCTACAGCCATGCCTTACTTAGTTGGCCAGTTGCTGTTCAATGCAGTCCATCAGTTGCATGCCGATATCCAGGCCAAACTGCTCGTCCAGCTCTCGAATGCAGGTTGGGCTGGTAACATTAATTTCGGTCAGGTAATCGCCGATCACATCCAGGCCGACAAAGAGCAGGCCTTTCTCTTTTAGCGTTGGGCCAATCTGCTGGCAGATCCAAAGATCCCGTTCAGACAGTTCACGTCCTTCGCCGCGGCCTCCGGCTGCCAGATTGCCACGGGTTTCTCCGTTTGTAGGGATGCGTGCAAGTGCGTATGGAACTGGCTCGCCATTTACCATCAGGATGCGTTTATCGCCTTCAGTGATCTCAGGGATAAATTTCTGCGCCATGATTGTTTGCTGACCATGTTCGGTCAGGGTTTCGATAATCACGCCCAGATTGGTGCCATCTTCACGAATACGGAAGATAGATGCTCCGCCCATGCCGTCAAGCGGCTTAAAAATAACGTCTTGATGCTCTTTATGGAACTGACGAAGCTTATCTGCATCACGGGTTACCAGCACCGGTGGGCAACACTGCGGGAAATGTGTGGCAAAGAGTTTTTCATTGTAGTCGCGCAGGCTCTGGGTTTTATTGACGATCAGTACGCCCTGTTCTTCCGCCATCGCCAGTAGATGAGTGGTATAGATGAACTCATTATCAAATGGTGGATCTTTGCGCATCAGGATGACATCCAGTTCAGTCAGCGGTGTATCCTGATAATCACCACGTTCAAACCAGTTGTCGGGATCCATAGCGACTGTCAACGGCGCCATTCGCGCCATCGCTACACCGTTTTCAAGGTACAGGTGAGACTGTTCCATATAATGTAGCTGCCAACCTTTCTGCTGAGCGGCCCACAACATGGCAAGAGAACTGTCTTTTTTGAAGTTGATGGAGTCAATAGGGTCCATCACGATACCGACTTTAACCGTCATCAGGTCACCTGAGTCTTTAACTTTGAGCTGAGTTTAACGGCAGGAGGCTAGCGCGGCTAGCCCCGGCCTAGGCAAAATCGCCCCAGAGGTACTGCAATATCGATTGTGCAGCGACAGGTGCCGTTTCTGTGCGAAACACCCGAGGGCCAATTGCCAGAGGTTTGAAACCAGATTCTATGGCAAGTTCCACTTCACGCTCAGTTAGTCCACCCTCCGGCCCTATCAGCAGAGCGACACTGGCAGGCGCTTGTGTTTGCTGCAATGGAGTTTCGGTGTGATGGTGTAGTACCAGTTTCAGATCAGCTTCAACACTGGTGATCCACTGTTCCAGTGAGGAAGGAGCATGGATTTCGGGTACCGATGTCCGCAAGCTTTGTTCACAGGCGCTGACAGCGATCTGTTGCCAGTGCTGTTGCCTTTTCTGCTGGCGTTCAGCGTTCAGTCGAACCTCACAGCGTTCGCTGAACAGAGGTGTCATTTCAGCCATCCCGGTTTCGGTGGCTTTTTGTACGGCGTAATCCATCCGTTCGCCGCGTGAAATGCTCTGGCCAATATGAATGCGAAGAGATGATTCCCGTGCAGGATTGGTGCTCGCATCAATAGTAACGGTGACCTGTTTTTTGGAAAGCTGGCTAATGGTCGCCTGATATTCGTTACCGTCGCCATTAAACAGGATTAGTTGTTGGCCCGGCTTCATGCGCAGGACCTTGCTGACGTGCTGGACGTTATTTTCGCTTAGCTCACAGCTTTGGCCTGAAGTGATCTTACCGGGTTGGAAAAATCGTGGAACTCTCATTGCTCGGCTTCCAAATTGATGCCGGGGCATTATGCCACAGATTTGGTTGGTGATTGATCTGCACAGATTGCCTTATTCAGGCTAACTCTATTTCCAGTTCCTGCTCTTGCATTAATAGTGCAGCAAACTGCTCAGCCGGCATCGGTCGGTTGAGGAAGAAGCCTTGTACCATGTCGCAATTTGTTTGGCGCAGTATATCCAGCTGGTGTTGGGTTTCGACGCCTTCTGCAACGACGCTTAAACCGAGACCATGTGCCATCTGGATGATGGTCTCGACTATATGCCTGTCTTGCTGATTGTGTTCGAGCTCCTGGATAAACGCGCGATCAATTTTTACCTTATCGATGTTCAGGTGTCTGATACGGCTTAGCGATGAATAGCCGGTACCAAAATCATCGATCGATAACTTCAGGTTCATCTGCCGGGCTGTTTCGAGCTGGCGCTGTACCTGCTTCATATCTTCAATTAAGACGCCTTCGGTCAATTCAAGCTCAAGCTGTTCGAGCGGAGCTTGATAAGAGATAAAGCAGTCTTCGATAGTGGCGCGTAAATCAGCCCGCAAGAAACTGATGCCAGAGAGGTTTATAGCGATTTTAGGCAATTCAATGCCATCGTTTTTCCACTGAGCCAACTGTCTGGCGACGGCTTCTGTCACCCAGCGATCAAGTCGACTGATCAGACCGGTACGTTCGGCGAAAGGTACAAAAACGGCGGGTGAAATCATTCCCTGTTCAGGGTGTTCCCAGCGCAGCAATACTTCGGCACATACGATCTCGTTGCTTTGCAAACTGTATATAGGCTGGTAAACCAAGTGGAGTTGGTCAAAGCCGTTTAGAGCCTGTTGCATATCGTTCCACAGCTGTATTCGTTGTTCAGTGTCACGCTGCTGCAGGGTGCTGTAGGCACACCAGCTTTGCTCCCGCTGACGCGCGGCCCTGACCGCTTCCTCTGCATGGCCTAGAAGTAAGTGTTCCTGCTGTCCGTCTTCCGGATAGAGTGAAATACCCAGTTTTCCCTCCAGCAGGATGCTGTCGCTGCCAAGCGGGAAGGGATTGAGTAGATTGGTTAGTATTTCAGTCGCAAGGTGCTCAAAGTCTGTCGGTCTTTCGATATTTGGGCGGACGATCGCGATAGAATCGTCGCCATAGCGTGCGAGGATATCCTCCTCAGGAAGTGCAAACTGTAATCGGTCAGCAACTGATACCATCAGTTGATCACGCTGCTGGCCGCCTAACTGTGTATTGATATCACGCAGTAGCGGTAATCGCAGAACCATTACGGCGATCGCGTGGTTGTCAGACTGATTGTTAAGAGACTGGATCTCCCGGGTGATCATTTCGCCGAGTGTCTTCCGGTTAAGGAGTTTGGTAACAGGATCAAACTCTTCTAGAAAACGGACGTGATCGTTTGCATGCCTCAGGCGGGAATTTTCGATAATCCGTTCCCGAAAGAACGCCAGTGTGCGGGCCATATGCCCGAGCTCATCCTGGCGACCAGTGTTACCAATACGGTGATCCAGTTCGCCCGCAGCAAGGCTGGCCATTGAGTTTGAAAGTTCTGCGATAGTGTCACTGGTGTCTCTGCTTATGCGGACGGCGGCCATGCCGCAAAGGCTGAGTATCAACAGAGCAAGTACGCTGAATGTGATGGCGCGCTCTATAAACAGATACTCAATATCGTCGACATAGAGGCCGGAGCCGAGAATCCAGTCGGTATTCGCGATACGTACGGCATAGCCTACTTTGTGGATCTGAGTCTCACCGCCAGGCCTTGGCCAATAGTAGTCCCAGTGCTTATAGCCGTCTTTAATGACCCCGGATACCATCTCCTGAACCAGTTGGTTGCCTTTGGCGTCGACTGCATCCAGCATATTGGTGCCTTCAAGCTCTGGTCGGAAAGGGTGAAAAACATTATTGCCCTGAATATCGAATAGGTAGAGATATTCTTTGTCTTCGGTGCCATAGCGGACCGAATACACCATCTCGCGACTTGCGGCGAGAAAAGCATCCTCAGTGAGTATGTTATTTTGGTGTTGCTGTTTTAGCAGTGTTAACTGGTGACTGGTTGCAGTGACAACGCTTTTAACCTGATCCTGCTTGGCTTTTGTAAGATCCTGCTTAAGCAAAAATAGAGCGCTGGCCGCTGTTGTGAGGATACCTGTGAGGGTAATGACAGCCAGCAGCATGACTTTCCGCTTGATACTAATGTTGCTGAGCTGCATCGGTTACACTCCATGTAGTGTCTCATATTCGATACTTATCATAGCGTAGAATCAGAGCTTTCCTGCTTGATCTGAGTGGGAGTAGACACAAAAAAAGCGCCATAAGGCGCTTTTTTATATCTAAAGACTGAATTACAGGCCTGCGTCAGCGCGCAGGTCGTCAGCTTTATCAGTACGCTCCCAAGTGAAAGCGGTGAAGGTATCGTTGCCGACAGTCATCTCATATGGGTTGCGACCGAAATGGCCGTAAGCTGCTGTTGCCTGATACATTGGGTGCAGCAGGTCCAGCATACGGGTGATGGCGTGAGGACGCAGGTCGAAGTGACGCTTCACCAGCTCGATGATCTTCTCATCGCTGATTTTGCCAGTACCGAAGGTGTCGATAGCAACGGAAGTTGGCTCTGCCACACCGATCGCGTAAGAGACCTGAATCTCACAGCGGTCAGCCAGGCCCGCCGCAACTATGTTCTTAGCGACATAACGGCCTGCATAAGCTGCAGAACGGTCAACTTTTGATGGGTCCTTACCGGAGAAAGCACCACCGCCGTGGCGAGCCATACCGCCATAGGTATCAACGATGATCTTACGGCCAGTCAGGCCACAGTCACCCACAGGGCCGCCGATTACGAAGTTACCAGTTGGGTTGATGTGGTACTTAGTCTCTTTTGTCAGCCATTCTGCAGGCAGAACGTGCTTAACGATCAGCTCCATCACCGCTTCGCGCAGATCTTCCTGGGACACGTCAGGGTTGTGCTGAGTGGACAGTACAACAGCATCGATACCAACTGGTTTACCGTTTTCGTAGCGGAAGGAAAGCTGTGATTTCGCATCCGGACGCAACCATGGCAGCAGGCCGGATTTACGTGCTTCAGCCTGACGCTCAACCAGACGGTGAGAGTAAGTAATTGGTGCTGGCATCAATACATCGGTTTCGTTAGATGCGTAGCCAAACATCAGGCCCTGATCGCCTGCACCCTGATCTTCAGGCTTAGAACGATCAACGCCCTGCGCGATATCGATAGACTGTTTACCGATGATGTTCATTACACCGCATGTATCGCCATCGAAGCCTACTTCAGATGAGGTGTAACCGATATCACAGATCACTTTACGAACCAGATCTTCCAGATCAACCCACGCAGACGTGCTGATCTCGCCGGAAACAATTGCTACACCCGTCTTGACCATAGTTTCACAGGCAACACGTGCGTACTTGTCTTCAGCAATGATTGCATCAAGAACCGCATCAGAAATCTGGTCTGCGATCTTATCCGGATGGCCTTCGGATACAGATTCAGAGGTAAATAGGCTGTAGTCGCTCATTTCGCGTCAAAACCCTCGAAATAGAAGTCATAATGGATAAGTCAGACCGGGGGCTGGCGGCTTTGAAAATCGCTGGACTAAGGTCTGACATAATTCAGGAATGCCGGCTATTTTAGCTTTGTTTGTATCTAAATGCATGAAATTGATACCAACCAGTATGAAAAAAACCAAATATCAGTTGAAAGATGTTCATTTTTTTCAAAAAAAAGGAATTTCCCATTTGAAGCTTAGCGATATCAATGGGAAAATTGCCGCTTTCAAATTTACCGCCTGCAAATTTATCAATTGGGTCTGATCCCAGGAGTTGATTGAATGTCCTCTCGCCGAGAACTTGCCAACGCCATTCGTGCGCTGAGCATGGACGCTGTACAGAAAGCTAAATCCGGCCATCCGGGCGCCCCTATGGGGATGGCTGATATCGCTGAAGTATTGTGGAATGACTTCATGAGCCATAACCCGGCAAACCCACAGTGGTTTGACCGTGACCGCTTTGTGCTGTCTAACGGCCACGGCTCTATGCTGATCTACTCCCTGCTGCACCTGACCGGTTACGACGTTTCCGTTGATGACCTGAAAAACTTCCGTCAGCTGCACTCTAAAACTGCAGGCCACCCTGAATACGGTTACTGCCCGGGTGTTGAAACTACTACAGGCCCTCTGGGTCAGGGTATCACTAACGCGGTAGGTTTTGCTGTTGCTGAAAAAGTACTGGCTGCACAGTTTAACCGCGAAGGTCATGAAGTCGTTGACCATAACACTTATGTGTTTATGGGTGATGGCTGCCTGATGGAAGGTATCTCTCACGAAGCTTGTTCGCTGGCTGGAACCCTGGGTCTGGGTAAACTGATCGCTTTCTGGGATGACAATGGCATCTCTATCGACGGTGAAGTTGAAGGTTGGTTTACTGATGACACTGCTAAGCGTTTCGAATCTTACGGCTGGCAGGTTATCCCGGCGGTTGACGGCCATGACGCTGATGCTATTCGCGCAGCGATTACTGCAGCGAAAGAAAACACTGATCAGCCTACTCTGATCTGCTGTAAGACAATTATCGGCTTTGGTTCTCCTAACAAAGAAGGTAAGGAAGATTGCCACGGTGCGCCTCTGGGTGATGATGAGATCGCACTGACTCGCGAACGCCTTGGTTGGACTCATCCGGCATTCGAAGTGCCAGAAGATATCTACGCTGACTGGAATGCAGTTGAAGCTGGTACCCACGCAGAGAATGAGTGGAATGAACGTTTCGCGGCTTACCGTGCTGAGTACCCTGAACTGGCAGACGAGTTGCTGCGTCGTGTAGCCGGTGACCTGCCTGCTGACTTCTCGGACAAAGCTGATGCCTGGATCGCAGAACTGGCTGAAAAAGGCGAAACAATTGCTTCCCGTAAAGCATCTCAGAATGCTCTGAATGCATACGGACCTGAACTACCAGAACTGTTGGGCGGTTCTGCTGACCTGGCTGGCTCAAACCTGACGCTGTGGTCTGGTTGCAAGGGCGTTAGCAAAGATGATGCTGATGGTAACTACCTGTTCTACGGTGTACGTGAGTTCGGTATGTCCGCAATCATGAACGGTATTGCTCTGCATGGTGGATTTATCCCTTTCGGCGCAACCTTCCTGGTATTCATGGAATACGCGCGTAACGCGCTGCGTATGGCTGCTCTGATGAAACAGCGTGCGATTCACGTGTACACGCATGATTCAATCGGTCTGGGTGAAGATGGTCCTACCCATCAGCCGATCGAGCAGATTGCTAACCTGCGCCACACGCCGAATATGAGCACCTGGCGTCCGTGTGATGCGGTTGAATCCGCAGTCGCGTGGAAACTGGCTCTGGAGCGTAATGACGGTCCAACCGCGATGATCTTCTCCCGTCAGGGTCTGCAGCATCAGGTTCGTGATGCAGAGCAGCTGGCAAACATCGCTCGTGGCGGCTATATCCTGCGTGACACTGATGGCCAGCCAGATGCGATCCTGATCGCAACAGGTTCTGAAGTGCAGCTGGCAGTTGAAGCTGCTGACGCACTGGCAGCTGAAGGCAAACAGGTACGTGTTGTATCTATGCCATCTACCGACCTGTTTGATAAGCAGGACGCTGCCTATCGCGAAGCGGTTCTGCCATCAGCTGTCACTGCTCGTGTAGCAGTTGAAGCTGCTCAGGCTGACTTCTGGTACAAGTATGTTGGTCTGAATGGTGCGATCGTTGGTATGACTACCTTCGGTGAATCTGCGCCAGCTGGTGAACTGTTCAAACACTTCGGCTTTACCGTCGATAATGTTGCAGAGACTGTTAAGTCAGTCCTGTAACTGAAAGTGTAAATAAGAGGTCAGCAAACGCTGGCCTCTTCGCATTTTAGGCGTGGATTAATGACTCTTCGGGTTGCGATAAACGGATATGGCCGTATCGGTCAGAGTGTGTTGCGGGCGCTGTATCAGTGCGGATTTCGCAGTGAGATGGAGATCGTTGCGCTTAACGAACTGTCGGACATCGAGACCGTTGCCTATCTGACCCGATACGATACGACCCACGGCCGTTTTCCACTGACTGTCGACCATGATGGCGGCCATCTGTTAATAAATGGTGACAAGATCCGGGTTCTTAATGAAGAAGACCCTCGTGATCTGCCATGGCGTGAACTGGACATCGATCTGGTACTGGAATGTTCTGGTGCATTTAAGGAGCGAGATGTCGCAGAGCTGCATTTGGAAAGTGGTGCGCGGAGACTTCTATTCTCCCAACCGGCGACCGCTGAAGTTGATGCAACCGTGGTGTTCGGGCTGAATCACCATCTTGTCCAGCCAGATCACACCATCGTCTCGGCCGCATCCTGTACCACCAATTGCATTATCCCGGTGCTTGACCTGCTGGATCGCCATTTGGGTATCCTGAAAGGGGTTACTACCACTATTCACTCGGCGATGAATGATCAGCCGGTGATTGATAGCTATCACCATACCAATCTGCGTCTGACCCGCAGTGCTCTGCAATCGATTATTCCGGTTGATACCGGGCTGGATAAAGGTATTGATCGATTGTTGCCGCATCTGGCTGGTAAGTTTGAATGTCTGCATGTCAGGGTCCCGACCATCAATGTATCTATGATGGATATGTCGATCGATGTCCGGACGGAAACAACCGCAGAGCAGGTTAACCAGATTATGGCTACTGCTGCGCAGGGGCCGTTTAAGGGACTATTGGGGTATACTGAGGAGCCGCATGCTTCGGTAGACTTCAACCGCGATCCGCACTCGGCCATTATCGATGCGACTCAGACCCGGGTAAGTGGCGGCAGCCTGATTAAGTTGGTGTGTTGGTTCGATAATGAATGGGGCTTTGCCAACCGGATGCTCGACGTAGCGTCACATTGGCTGAAGCTGTCGAAAGATTAAGATTTAAAACTCAAAACTTTAGCAAGCTAGGACTCTGAAATGAGCGTACTGAAGATGACTGATCTGGATCTGAGCGGAAAACGCGTACTGATCCGTGAAGATCTCAACGTACCGGTCAAAGATGGCCAGGTTACCAGTGATGCCCGTATCCGTGCATCTCTGCCGACAATCCAGCAAGCGCTGAAAGCTGGTGCGCAGGTCATGGTCATGTCCCACCTGGGTCGTCCAACCGAAGGTGAATACGAAGAGAAGTTCTCATTGGCACCGGTTGCAGAGCACATTGGTAAGCTGCTGGAGCGCAATGTACCGCTGATTAAAGACTGGCTGGAAGGTGACTTCGAAGTAGGCGCAGGTGAACTGGTCTTGCTGGAAAACGTTCGTTTCAACGCGGGCGAGAAGAAAAACGATGAAGCGCTATCACGTAAGATGGCCGAGCTGTGTGATGTTTATGTGATGGACGCCTTTGGTACCGCACACCGCGCGCAGGCTTCTACCCACGGTGTAGCTCGTTTTGCCCCTGTTGCTTGTGCCGGTCCTCTGCTGGCTGGAGAGCTGGACGCACTGGGTAAGGCGCTGGACAACCCGGCACGTCCATTGGCGGCAATCGTTGGTGGTTCCAAGGTTTCGACTAAACTGGAAGTGCTGACTGCACTGTCCGATAACGTTGACCAGCTGATCGTTGGCGGCGGTATTGCGAATACCTTCCTGGCTGCGGCAGGCAAGCCAGTTGGTAAGTCCCTCTATGAAGAAGATCTGATTCCGGTAGCGCAGGATCTGATGAAGAAAGTCAGCATCCCGATGCCGACGGATGTTGTAGTCGCGACTGAGTTCGCAGAAAATGCTACCGCGACCGTTAAGTCGGTTGATGATGTAGCTGAAGACGATATGATTCTGGATATCGGTCCTGATTCTGCAACTGCCCTGGCAGGTCTGCTGAAAGAAGCGGGCACCATTATCTGGAACGGCCCGGTTGGCGTATTTGAATTTGATCAGTTTGGTAACGGCACTAAGGTGCTGTCACTGGCTATCGCCGACAATCAGGGCTTCTCTATTGCGGGTGGCGGTGACACGCTGGCGGCAGTGGATAAATACGGAATTGAAGATAAAGTTTCTTATATCTCTACCGGAGGCGGTGCCTTCCTGGAATTTGTAGAAGGTAAGAAACTGCCAGCAGTTGCAGTGCTGGAAGAAAGGGCTGCTCAGTAAAATACCGCGCCATTGGCTGATGATTTCGTCAGCCAGTGGTCATTTCCTGCAAGATGAGCCGTGCAGGAAAAGGGTTTGAGACAGTTATCGGGCAAAAAATTTAGAACTGACAAGGTGACACCATGGCATTGATTTCAATGCGTCAGCTGCTGGATCACGCAGCAGAGCACGGTTATGGCATTCCGGCGTTTAACGTCAATAACCTCGAGCAGATGCGCGCGATTATGGAGGCAGCGAGTAAAACGAACTCTCCTGTCATCGTTCAGGCATCCGCTGGTGCTCGTAAATACGCAGGTTCAAACTTCCTGCGTCATATGATTCTGGCTGCGATCGATGAGTTCCCGCATATTCCTATCTGTATGCATCAGGATCACGGTACTTCACCGGCTGTTTGTCAGCGTTCTATCGCAATGGGGTTCTCCTCCGTAATGATGGATGGTTCTCTGGGCGAAGACGGTAAAACCCCTTCCAGCTACGAGTACAACGTTGACGTGACCCGTCGCACTGTTGAAATGGCGCACGCTTGCGGTGTTTCTGTTGAGGGTGAGCTGGGTTGTCTGGGTTCCCTGGAAACGGGTCAGGCTGGCGAAGAAGATGGTATCGGTGCTGAAGGTACCCTGAGCCACGATCAGATGCTGACCGATCCGGATGAAGCTGCTGATTTCGTTAAGTCGACTAATGTTGACGCGCTGGCGATCGCTTGTGGTACCTCCCACGGTGCCTACAAATTCACGCGTCCGCCTACAGGTGATATTCTGGCGATCGACCGTATCAAAGCGATCCACGAACGTATTCCTAACACTCACCTGGTTATGCACGGTTCCTCTTCCGTACCTCAGGAATGGCTGAAAGTGATCAATGAGTTCGGTGGTGAGATTCCGGAAACTTACGGTGTGCCGGTTGAGCAGATCGTAGAAGGTATCAAGCACGGTGTACGTAAGGTGAATATCGATACCGATCTGCGTTTGGCATCTACTGGTGCTGTGCGTCGTTTCCTGGCTGAGAACCCATCAGAGTTCGATCCACGTAAATTCCTGAAGCAAACCATGGACGCCATGAGCGAAATCGTTGTGGCTCGCTATGAAGCTTTCGGTACAGCTGGTAATGCAGACAAGCTGAACGCTATCTCTCTGGAGAACATGGCTGACCTGTACACCCGTGGTGAGCTGGACGCGAAAGTAAACTAATCGCCTATCCTAATTAAAAAGCCGGGCATTGCCCGGCTTTTTTGTGTTCGTCTGAACTGATCAGTCGCGATAGATGGTTTCGATCAGATGCCAGCCGAATTTGGTTTTGATCGGGCCATGCACGGTCAGTAGTGCTTTCTTAAACACTACGTCATCAAAAGCTTTCACCATCTGGCCGCGGCGGAACTCACCCAGATCCCCACCTTTTTTCTTCGACGGGCATTCAGAATGTTTCTTTGCCAGTTGCGCAAAGTCTGCCCCACGAGCTAACTGCTGTTTCAGTTTCTCCGCCTGTTCGCGGGTCTTGACCAGAATATGTCTGGCGCAAGCCTTGTTTGCCATCGTTGTGACCTGAGGTTGTTTTTCAGTTACTGTTACTGGCCGCTAGTTTATCAGATCCCGCAAAAGACAGATAAAGCAAGGAGCCGAGAGTGATCGTTATCTATGGAATCGCAGACCAACTAAACCCTGTGAAAGCGAAGTTATCTGACCTGATTCATCAGGCTATGCAGCTGGAGCTGGGTATGCCAGAGGACAAGCGTGCCCATCGTTTTATACCGATGGCAAAGGAAGATTTCTATTACCCGGGCGGGCGGAGTGACCGCTATACAGTTATAGAGATCAATATGATGAGTGGCCGTAGTGAGGAAACCAAAAAGGCGTTGATCAAGCGGTTATTCCTGCTGGCTCAGGAGCTGATCGACCTGAATCCGGTAGATTTGGAGATCACCATTAAGGAACAGCCTGCCCATTGCTGGGGATTCCGTGGAATAACAGGCGATGAAGCAGTGCTGAACTACAAAGTGAATGTCTGAAGCTAGGCTCCAGACATTCAAGGTTTAGCGCTACTGCTCAAGTGGTCGCACTTTCAGCGTCATGCCGTCGCTACCGTAGACTTCAATACGGGTTCCGGAAGCTAGCTCTGCCTCAGCTTCAGCGCGCCAGAAGGTATCGCCAACTTTGACTTTGCCCTGACCATTCTCGAGAGTTTCTTCCAGAATCAGTTTCCGTCCAATTAGCTGCGCGGCACGGTCGTTGAGCAGCGGGGTATCGGATTCTGTATTAAATGCACGAAAGAAACGCCAGTAGATCACGGTAAAAATCACCGCCAAAGGCGCAAAGCAGAGCAGCTGGTTCTGCCAGCTGGTGATCAAATCAAGTGCTGTAATAGCCGCTAGCGCGAATGCTGCAGCCGACACGCCGAGCAGAAAGCCCGACGCCCCCAGCGCTTCGATAATCAATAACGCAATTGCCAGTACCAGCCAGTGCCAGGTGGTAATGGTTTCAAATTCCATCAGGTCATGCTCCTGTTATGACTTCTGGCTTTTCAGCAGTTCGCTGATGCCGGCCACCGAACCTATAACGTTGCTCGCTTCCAGCGGCATCATAATGACTTTGCCATTCTCAGCAGCTCCAATATCTTTCAGTGCTTCAACATACTTTTGTGCGACAAAGTAGTTCAGCGCCTGTGGATTCCCCTGAGCGATAGCATCAGAAACAACCTGTGTTGCCCGAGCTTCAGCTTCTGCTTCACGTTCCCTGGCTTCCGCTTCCCTGAAGGCTGCTTCTTTGGCGCCTTCCGCACGCAGGATCTCTGCACGTTTATCACCTTCTGCAACCTTAATGGCGGCTTCACGTTCACCTTCGGCGGTCAGGATGGCAGCACGCTTCTCTCGTTCTGCTTTCATCTGGTTAGCCATTGCCTCAACCAGATCATCCGGTGGTGAAATGTCGCGGATTTCGACACGGGTGATTTTGACGCCCCATGGATCAGTTGCTTCGTCCACTTTGGTCAGTAGCTGGCTGTTAATCGAATCTCGATTGGACAGCATTGCATCAAGCTCAAGTGAACCGAGCACTGCACGGATGTTCGTCATGACCAGATTGCGCATAGCGCGATCCAGATCGTTCACCTCATAGCTGGCTTTTGCTGCGTCCAGTACCTGATAGAAACAGACCGCATCTGTGGTGACCATAGCGTTGTCGGCACTGATCACTTCCTGAGGAGGAACGTCCAGTACCTGCTCCATCATGTTTTGCTTGGCACCAATACCATCAATAAATGGAATCACCAGATTCAGGCCGGGAGATAGTGTGCGGGTGTAGCGACCAAAGCGTTCTACGGTCCAGTGATAGCCCTGAGGTACCATCTTGATACCGGCAAAGATCAATACAATCGCCAGTAGGACGATGACGCCTACCGTGATCTCAAATCCAAACATTTTATTACTCCTTTAACGACTGAGTCCCTGAAGATGACCGATGGCCAATGCGGCTCACTTTACAGTGCGCATCGGCGAGCGACAACTGCATCAGGCCTGAAATAACCGGATAGTGTTTTTGCCATCGGCCTTGGCGCGGTACATGGCGTGATCCGCCTGCCAAAGCAATAATTCGGTCAGGCGCCTGAAGTCGGGTGAAACTGTACTCGAAGGCGACATATTGGAAACCCCAAAGCTGGCGGTAAGCCGACAAGGCAAGCCTTCAGCATGCATAATGGCTTTGCGGATGCGTTCAGCGAATAGCGCTGCCGCATTGGCATCTGTATCAGGTAGTAGCGCGACAAACTCCTCGCCACCAAAGCGGGAGATGTAATCACCGCCACGGGCGTGTTGCCGCAGTGTATCTGCGATCAACACTAAGGCTTCATCTCCTGTGGTATGGCCGTGTTCGTCATTCAATATCTTGAAGTTATCGGCATCAATTACGACGACGGAGATAGGCAAGCCGGTACGATGGCAATAGTTAAGCTGGCGCTCAAACTCATCCATCAATGCCCGTCGGTTAGCCAGACTGGTGAGCGGATCGGTTAGCGCTAGTTCTTTTAGTTGCAGGTTTGTTTCTTCGAGCCGCTCTTTATACTTCCTGAGTCTTGAGTTGGCTCTCTTCAGTTCTGACTCCATTTCACGGCGATGAATCTCACCTTCGAGCCAGGTTGCCATGAGCTGAAGCGAATCAATTTCAAGCTCAGAAAAGTGTCGTTCTCGCCGTTCAGCGCTGGAAAAACTCAAAGTACCATAGACCCTGTCTTCGATCATGATAGGTACCCCGACATAAGCTTCGAGACCGAAAGCCCGGTATGCCGGATGGGATGCGTAAGCAGAGTTTTTCACCTGTTCAATGCTGACTGGAAAACCAGCTTCGAGTGTGACTGAGCAGAAGGAATCTGAGAGAGGAAAAGTCATGCCTTCTGACAAGGTGCTGTTTTGCGGTGCCAGGAAGTGCTGCACTATATATTCGTTTTGCTCAACCCGAGCCAGAATGCCTATTTCCAGATCAAAACGCTCACAGCCCAGCTCTAATAACATCTGAACCTGATTCTCGAATCCCTGCTGATAGGATGAGGTAATTTGATACAGCGTTCTGATTAGGTGTTCGCTATTACCTGCCTGTGTCATGGTTGCCCCTTCACCACTGACAGGGCATCGTGCCCTGTCTTAAAAGTCTAGTGCAAGGGGCGTCAGTTGCTATTTAAAAACGGACCTAAACTTCCGCAATTTCGATCACTTCGGGTTCCTCTGCGCCTTCGGCTCTCCACTGCTGATAAGCAGGGAGGTCAGAAACCTGCTGGCAGTATTTAACACATTGCTCTGGCAGCTGCACACCATAGGTGATAAAGCGGCTGACAACAGGGGCATAAAAAGCATCTGCTATGGAAAACGCACCCAGTAGAAATGGCCCTTTTGATTCATTCAGTAACTGTTGCCAAAGACTTATGATCCGGTCGATGTCCGTTTGAGCGGCTGACGATGGTACAAAATTCTCGACCAAACGGCGGCCGTTCATTGGCAGTTCGTTTCTCAGTGCGAAAAAGCCGGAGTGCATCTCTGCTGCTGCGGAACGTCCCAGTGCACGCAATCGAGCATTTGCTGGCCAGCCTTCACCTTTCAGGAGTTGCTCGTCAATATATTCACAGATCGCTAAAGAGTCCCAAATTTGCAGATCCCCGTCATTCAGGACGGGTACTTTCCTGCTTGGTGAGTGTTCTGTCATTAGCGCTGGCATTTCATCCGTCATCAATGGGATTCGAATCTCCTCAAATGGGATTTCGAATACCTTAAGTAACAACCAGGGCCGCATAGACCATGACGAATAGTTTTTGTTGCCAATCACCAGAGTGCGGTTTGTCATCAGTGTTCTCCTTGTTTGCACTGGGGTTAGTCTGCAAAAAGGGAGGGAGGGCAACAAACGAATAATATTTAAGGCTGGCATAAGAATGCTTTATCGATGGCTTCGATTTGCCTGGTCCGTGAAGGCCTGCCAATATGTCTGGCCGTTGCTAACGAAAGGGATCAACAGATGGAAACGGAGCTGCTACGTACTTTTATGGCGGTTGTCGATACAGGTAGTTTTACTCGTGCTGCGCGGCAGGTTTGTCGAACTCAGGCAGCAGTCAGCCAGCAGATGAAGCGGTTGGAGCAGCAGCTGGATAAAACTCTCTTCATCAGAGAAGGTCGCAGCTTGCAGTTAACCGCAGAAGGTAAGTCGCTGGTGGGCTATGCGCGACGTATCTTGTTGCTACATGACGAAGCTTTTAAGCAGCTGGCCAATGGGCCAGAAGCTAAGCCGTTGCGTTTGGGCTGTCCAGATGACTACATGCACACGGTTATCCCCTACTTGATGAAACTGATTCATCGCGTTCATCCGGAGTTGGAAGTGCAGGTGTTTGGTGGCTCAACTAACCAGTTGCGGCCCAGGCTTGATGCCGGTGAGTTGGATCTTTCGGTGATGACGCGCCCGACAGAGCATGATGAGGGTTATGTGCTGTTTCAGGATCAGGGAGTTTGGGTTCTACCAGATCAAATAGACCTGAATCAGGAGGCACCACTGCCGTTGGCGCTCTCTGAACCGGACTGTAAATTCAACAGTACAGTGGTGGATGGACTGGAAAAACAGGGGCGCAGTTTCCAGGTCAAAGTGGTGGCGAATAATACTGCATTGCTGGCGGAGCTGGTGCGTCGCAACGGTATGGTCAGTGCAATGGTTTCCAGCAGCGTGCCTGAAGGCGTGAAGACCCGACCGGGAGGAGGGGATATGCCAGACCTACCAAGTGTTGCCATCGTCATAGCTCATGCGGCGATACCGCATCCAAATCTTGGCCTGCAGCAGTTACAGCAGATTTGCAGCGCCTTTTATCAGGATTACTATGCGGGCAAAACAGCGCTCTCAGAGAAGGGTCAAAACTGACCCGTAATTAGCTGAAGAGAGTCCCCGCTCCTCGCTAAGATATTGGAGTTATCGGCGATAGGCGAATTTGGCCCTTTACTTGCTGCAGATAGGTTTGAAATAGGTTGTAAGCGTTAAGCAGAGGCGAACGATAGTGGCAAAGTTATTTTTGGTCCGGCATGGCCAGACTGAGTGGAATGTAGAGGGAAGGCTGCAGGGCAGTCAGGATTCGGCATTAACTGAATTGGGCCTGCAACAGGCGCGGGATACTGGTGTAAAACTACGTGATTACCAGTTTGATGCGGCCTATAGCAGTCCTCGTACTCGCGCGCGTGTTACGGCTGAAACTATTTTGGCGGGGCGAGATATCTCACTCAATGAGGATGCCCGCCTGCGGGAAATTAATCTGGGCCGCTTGGAAGGGATGAATAAAGAATCCTTACCTGAAGAACTTAAGCCCGCTTTCAGATCTTTCTGGAAAGATCCGAAAGCTTATCAGCCGGTGGACGGTGAAACTTTTGCTGATGCCCGCGATAGGATGGTGGCCGGGTTGTTGGATCTGGCCAAGCGCCATCATGGGGAACAGGTCCTGATCGTCAGCCATGCTGCAGCGATCAAACTGGCGCTTTGCCATATCGAAGGTAAGGATGAGGGAGCGCTGTGGCAACCACCGGGTGTGGATAACGGTCAGTTAAGTTGTGTTGAGTGGTCACCGGAGCAGGGACTCAGGATTACCCTCTACAACGGCCAGGAGAATTGGTAAAAAACGGCCCGATCGCTGGAGCAGCGTCGGGCCCAAGGAGTACCGGGGACACAGGCAGAAACCCCGGTACACTTGCCGATGCAGATGTCACTTCCCGGACGGCACGGGATCACAGGCCGGAAAGTGTCGTTTAATGAATCGGCTGGCCTACGGTCACGACTTTCAACGTATTGGTGCCACCATGAGCGTTGATATAGTCGCCTTTGGTAATCAGTACCTTATCTCCGGCATTCAATATGCCTCTTCGCTCAAGCAGCTCTACAGCCCGCTCGTTGATCTCGGCGTTGGGAATCCGGTCAGTATCAAAATGAATAGTCTGCACTCCCCGATAAAGGGCGACACGTCTCGCGGTTCGTGGGTGGCGTGTCAAAGCGACAATAGGCATCCCGGAGCTGATGCGTGACATCAGCAAAGTCGTTTTACCGGATTCAGTCAGGCAGATGACGGCCTTGATATCCGGCATATGATTGGCTGCATACATCGCTGACATAGCGATAGTTTCGTCAGTATCTGCAAAGTCGCGGTAGAGCCGGTGCCCAGATGTCTGGGTGGAACTATCGAGTTCTGCGCCGTTAATGATGCGCACCATCGCCTCGACCGTTGCCACCGGGTACTGACCAGCAGCGCTTTCGGCGGACAGCATTACCGCATCAGTGCCGTCCAGCACTGCGTTAGCGACATCAAATACCTCAGCGCGGGTGGGTAATGGATTATCGATCATCGATTCCATCATCTGGGTGGCTGTAATTACAACCCGGTTCAGTTTGCGGGCACGAGCAATAATCTTCTTCTGAGTGGCGATCAGCGCAGCATCGCCGATCTCTACTCCTAGATCTCCACGGGCAACCATTACAGCATCAGAGGCGGCGATCAGTGCATCCAGAGTTTCATCGTCCGCGACAGCCTCAGCTCGTTCTATCTTGGCGACCAGGCCACTGCGGCCTCCTGCTTCTCTTACGAGGTCGCGTGCTTGCATCATATCCCCTGCACAGCGGGGAAAAGATACCGCCAGATAATCCAGGTCCAACTCAGCGGCGGTGCGGATATCGTTGCAGTCTTTTTCGGTGAGCGCGGGAGCGGAAAGCCCGCCTCCTTTTTTATTGATGCCTTTGTTGTTGGATAGAATGCCACCGTTAAGCACTTCACAGCTCAAAGTGTGCAGGTCTTTGCTGATCACTTTCATGGTGATTCTGCCGTCGTCCAGCAACAGCTCATCACCGGCTTCGCAGTCGGCGATCAGCTGTGGATAGTCAACAGCGACTCCGGTGTTGTTACCGGCATCTTTAGCCATCTCAGTGCTGAGTGTAAATTGCTGCCCGGCGACGAGTTCTGCTTTACCTTGCTGAAAGCGAGCAATACGGATTTTAGGCCCCTGAAGGTCGCCTAGAATCGAAATATTAAGCTGGTGGTGCTGGCACAGTTGGCGAATCATTTCGACGCGCTTACGGTGATCATCCGGTTCACCGTGGGAAAAATTCAGACGCACAACGTTAACGCCCGCCAGCAGTAATTGTTCCATCACTTCTGGTTGGTCAGTTGCAGGACCAATGGTCGCAACAATTTTGGTTCTTCTGGTCATGGTATTTCTCAGTGTCCGAAGCGGAACCCGCACCGACGGAGAGCCGGTGCGGTAGCTAAAAAGCTGATTAGCCGTGAACGACAACGGTTTGTTTGTTTGCCACGCAAAGAGCGATCTCAGCACCTTCTTCGACATGCTGGCGGCCGATGCGGTGCAGTTCGTCCACTGCAACCAGGTGACCGCCAACATCAACGCCATAGCGAATCAGACTGCCGAGGAACTCGCGGTAAACCACAGTGCCGCGTAATACCATGCTATCCGCAGGTGCTTGGCTGTCGTGCAACACGGTTGTGTTTTGTGGACGGAATACCACGCTGGCCTTACCGCTATTCTGGTTAGCCAGTTGCAGCGTCAAACCTTTGTCACTGACAAAGCTAGGCGCGCCGTTCATCACCTGAATTTCGCCATCCAGAATGTTGGCAGATCCCAGGAAGCCTGCGACAAACCGATTAACCGGAGCGTCGTAAAGCTCTACAGGCTGCCCCACCTGCTGGATGACACCGTCACTCAGTACCGCCATCCGATCGGAGGTGGTGTTAGCTTCCTCCTGATCGTGGGTTACGAAGATAGTGGTCAGGCCCAGTTTGCGCTGCAGCTTCAGAATGTCGCGGCGCATCTGTACGCGAAGATTGGCGTCCAGATTGGACAGCGGTTCATCCAATAACAGAATGCGTGGTTCAACGACCACGGTGCGGGCCAAAGCAATACGCTGCTGCTGACCACCTGAAAGTTCGGATGGGCGGCGTTCTGCCAGATGCAGCAGGTCAACCAGTTCCAAAGCTTCGTCGACACGTTTGTCGATCTCATTCGCCGGAACTTTGCGCTCTTCAAGGCCGAAAGCAACGTTCTTGCGAACAGTCATATGTGGCCAGAGTGCATAGCTCTGGAACACCATGCCGACATTTCGTTTCCATGGTGGCAGTGTGGTGACGTCTTGATCCCCCACCAGAATACGGCCAGTCGGGGTAGGGCCGAAGCCCGCTATCGCACGCAGCAGCGTAGACTTACCCGAGCCTGAAGGACCAAGGAAGGCGAAGAATTCACCCGGTTGAATATCGAGGTTTACGCCTTTCAGTACTTCTGTTTCGCCAAATGAGAGGCCAACGTTTTCGATCTTGATGCCAACGGATTCGCTGTGAATAGTCATTGTTTTTGTTCTCCCCTCAGGATTACTTCTTAAGGCCGTGGGCGCGTTTGGTTCGTTCGATAATCAGGTGTGACGCATAGGTGCCTATGCCTACAATCAGGACAGCGATAATACCCAGTGCTGCACCCGGTCCACGTCCGGCAGCTGACTGCATAAAGACATAGATGCCATATGCCAGCGGCGCGTCATCTTCTTTGGCGACCAGCATGATGGTGGCTGACAGCTCAACTGCAGCGGTGGCAAAACTGGTGACAAAGCCGGCCAAAATACCGCCCGCCATCAGCGGTACGACAATGCGGCGGATAGTGGTCCACTTGCTGGCACCAAGGCTCTCAGCAGCTTCTTCCAGTGACAGAGATACCTGCTGCAGTGCGGCAACACAGGCACGCAATGCGTATGGCAGACGTCTTACAGCAAGCGCGATCACCATGATGCCCCACCAAGTCGCCAGAGGTACGTCGCTGAATGGCATATCGATGTCGTAGAACATACGCAGGTAGCCGATACCCAGTACTACACCCGGGATAGCAAGCGCGCCCATCGCAACGAAGTCCAGTGCCTTGCGGCCCCAGATGCCGGTGCGCCATACGATATAGGCGATTGCGGTACCGAGGATGATATCGATCAGACCAGCAAGGCCAGCGTAGATCAGGGTGTTGGTGATAAAGGTGTTGGCTGTGGCGAATACTTCCGCATAGTGATCCAGGGTATAGCCATCAGGTAGCGGGCTGAATGACCAGACAGTGGATATAGACAGCAGGAAGAGTGCAATATGAGGTGCCAGTACGAACAGCAGGATCAGCGCGATTACGGTGTAGCAGCCGAGTTTTTCCCACAGTTTCAGATCACGTCGCAGCAGACCGCCGCCACCTTTCTGGGTGGTTGCATAGTCTTTGCCTTTCATCGCCAGGAACGAGACCCACATCGAGAATAGCGAGAACACCACCAGAATCACCGAGATGACATAACCCACAGGGTCAGAGATGCCGACTGAGCTGATGCGCAGGTAAGCCTGAGGTGCCAGCATGTTATTCACGTTCAGCAGAAGTGGAGTACCCAGATCATCAAAGACCTTCAGGAATACCAGTGAGGCACCGGCAACATAACCCGGCATACCCAGTGGGAATACGATACGACGGAACAGGCGCATACCGCTGGAGCCCAGGTTCAGGGCTGCTTCTTCCATCGAGCGGTCAATGTTCTGCAGACTGGCTGAGAGGTTAATCAGGATAAACGGGAAAAAGTGTACGGACTGAACCAGGATGACGCCGTTCAGGCCTTCCATAAATGGCACAGTAAAGCCGAAGTACTGGTCCAGCAGCAGGTTGATAGTACCGTTGCCGCCAAAGAATAGCTGCATGGCTACCGCTCCGACGAACGGAGGCATAATCAGCGGGATCATACCCAGTGTCTGGATGATCGCTGCCCCGGCAAAATTAAAGCGGGTAGTAAAATAGGCCAGCGGCATGGCGATCATAGTCGCAATAACCACCGACATGGCGGAAACATAGAAAGAGTTAACGAAGGATTCCCGGAATAGGGAAGCGTTAAAGAAATCGATAAAGTTGTTAAGTGTCAGGGCACCAGTGGTTGGGTCCTGAAACGCAACAAAGATGACCTTGGCCACCGGCAGTACCAGTACAAACAGCAGGAACATGCCGATCAGTGCAGCGACCGTCCCTGGCCCCCACTGGGCCGACGTAAAATCCGGACGTAAGAATCCCTTACGAGTACTTGTCGTGCTCGTCATAATAAACCTCAAACAAACAATATTGGCCAGGGATGAGCACCGGCTCCGCAACCTCCGCTGGAGATAAACCGGAGAGTTACGGCTGGGCAGCCGGTGCTATTGGCGGTTACAGTAGGTCCTGAGCTTTTTCAGCCAGTTCCTCTGCTTTGTTGTAGTTAGCCACTACGAACTCATCCCATTTTGCTTCAACTTCAGCCTGGCGACCGGTGACCTTGTCGGTCGCCTTTTTACGCTTCTTGGTGAAGATTGCTGCAAAGTCTGGGTTGTTTGCTTCAGCCTCGCTGATCGGCAACTTGGCGATAAGGGCTTTCGCTTCGTTGATCAGCTTCTCGGCTTCAGCGTTAGGGGATTTAGCCAGCTCAGCTTCGGCTTCATGAATCGCCTTAGTCGCATCACGAAGATCGTCCATGCGGTAGGTGATCATAACGTCGAACAACGAGTTAACCAGGTTGTAACGGCTCTTAGACAGCTTCAGGTCAAAGTGCAGGGCACTCTGTAGATCGCTGTCGTTGAATGGGTTAGGGAATCCTTCTGGTGCCTTCGCATAAGTTGCCGGATTAACTGGCAGGCGACGGATTTTCGGATGGAGCAGCAGCTCCTGACCTTTATCGGAGAGCAGGAATTCGATGAATTCACCTGCCATCTTCTGGTTTGGCGCGTTATTTACGATACCGATGTTAGCTGGTACCAGTGCGGTCGCTGGTGGGTAGATAAACTCTACCGGGAAGCCTGCACCTTGTGAGGACAGGCCGAAGAAATCGATAACGATACCGACACCAAAGTTACCGCTGTTAACGCCGTCTGGTACACCAAAGCTGCGTTCAGTCACGGATTTAAAGTTACCAGCCATCCGTTTCATGGTAGCCCAGCCTGCGTCCCATCCGTCAGCTTGCAGAATAGTTTCGACGGTCAGGTGAGTGGTACCGGAACGGGATGGGGCGGACATGCCCACATGCTTGAAGTAAACCGGCTTCTCCAGATCACTCCAGTTAGTTGGTGAAGGTAGTTTCTTAGCTTTGGCATAGCGGGTGTTCCACATAATGCCGTAACCCGCAGCGGCAAAGCCCTTATAGTAGCCTTCAGGATCGTGGATCGGGAAAGAACCTACTTTAGCCGGGATACCGTTAACTTTAACGTCGTACTTAGCCAGCAGGTTGTCGTCTTTCAATACTTCGAACGCGTCTGGTGCAGAAGCCCAGAAAAGGTCGGTTTTGTTGTTAGACGATGTTTCTTTGATGTACTTGATACCCGCTGATGTCTTTTTCTTCAGAATTTCGAGTTCGACACCTGGGTTTGCCTTTTCAAACTCCTCCTTGAATACCTTAGTCAGGTCTTTCGGGAAGGAAGTTACGATAACCAGTTTATCGTCAGCGGCGTAAGCGCCCTGGGTAATGCCTGAGATTGCGGCGGCCAGAGTCGTCAAAGCCAGCAGTTTTTTTGACTGGTGGGCAATGCTCTTTTTCATGAGAATTTCTGCTCCTTATTGTTTTTGTGCAGATCAGAAACGCTATCTTCAAGTAGAAAGAGTTTCTGATTAGCTATAGAGCAAGGCCCGTGCCATAGGGTTTAATGTCTTAAATATCAAATGGTTATGTTGGCTTTGATGGGTTTTGGATAGAGGGCTGAGTCACTAGTGGTACATGCCTTGTCAGGCTCGTGTGTCACTAGTGACTCGCGGGTCAGGCCGATTCGGTTGGATAAAACTGTTCTTTATGCAGGTCGAATTTCTGCATCCGCAGGTATAGTTTTTTGCGTGGAATCCCAAGTAACTCTGCGGCTTCCTGTACCTTACCGCCGGATTTCTGCAGCGCTTCGCTGAGGAGTTTCCGTTCATAGCTGGCTAACTGTTCAGGCAAGGTGCTTTGTTCCTGACAGAAGGCAGCCGCTGGTGTGAACTGGCTGAACAGAGTTGAGATCCCCAGTACCAGTCGTTCTGCTTCATGCTGCAGCTCGCGGACGTTTCCTCGCCACTCCTGTTGTTGCAGAAGGTCGAAATGCTGCGGGTTAAGCTCTGGCTCCTGGCGTCCGAACTTTGTGGCTGAGGCCAGCACAAAGGCGCGGAACAGTAGTGGAATATCGTCCGCCCGTTCCCGTAGTGGTGGAATGTGCAGAGTTGCGACATTGAGGCGGTAGTAGAGATCCTCCCGGAACTCCCCGCGACTGGCAGCTTCCAACAGGTCGCATTTAGTGGCAGCGATGACTCTGATATCTACCGGAATACTGGTGTTGCCGCCAAGCCGTTCAAGCTTCCGTTCCTGTAACACCCTGAGCATGCGGATCTGCAGATGCATCGGCATGCTTTCAAGTTCATCCAGAAACAGCGTGCCGCCCTGAGCAAATTCGATCTTACCTATTCTGCGCTTGTTGGCTCCGGTAAAGGCGCCGGCTTCGTGACCGAAGAGTTCGCTTTCTATGACGGACTCCGGCAATGCTCCGCAGTTGAGAGCGACAAACTCTTTGTCGGCTCTTTTGCTGAACTGGTGGAGGCTGCTTGCCAGTAGTTCTTTGCCGGTGCCCGTTTCGCCATGAATCAGGATGTCGACATCAGCATCGGCGATGTTTCGCACCTGATTACGTAGCGCGACCATCGCGGGGCAGCTACCAATAATCTGGTTATCCAGCTGTTGTTTATCATCGAGCTGCTGTCTGAGTGCACGGTTCTCCAGTTCCAGCTGGCGTGATTTAATCGCTCGGCTTACTTCATCAATCAGGCGATCAGGGGGCACCGGCTTCTCTATAAAATCCCAGGCACCGTGGCGAACCGCCTGGAGCGCCATCTCGATATCGCCATGGCCGGTCACTAGTATCACTGGTAGTTCAGAATCAATGCTGATGATTTTTTGCAGCAGTTCCAGACCGTCTGTACCCGGCATACGGACATCACTGACAACAATGCCAGTGAGAACTTCAGAAATATGAGGCAAGGCCTTATCGGCGCTGCTGTAAGTATGGACAGAGTAACCTTCCAGCTCGAGGGTCAGCCGGGCAGCTTCGCGAACATCTTCTTCATCCTCTATCAGGATGACGGTGTTACAGGGATTAGTCAGATTCTTCATATCGCTTCAGTGTAATCGTAAATCGTGTACCGTCACCTTCATTGCTTTCAACGGAGATATCTCCGCCCAGATCCAGCAGGATCTTACGGCTGATAGACAGGCCCAGTCCAAGCCCTTCACCCGCTTCTTTGGTGGTATAGAAGGGATCAAACAGCTGTTGTTTAGCTGGTTCGCTCAGGCCGCAGCCGTTATCAGTGACGGTTAGCCTTAGTGACGGCGTGTTGAATTCTCCCTGCAACATTAGTGCCGGTTTACTAACATCGGCCATGGCGTCCAGCGCGTTGCCTATCAGATTAACCATGATCTGTTCCAGACGGATAGGATCGCCGCTGGCCGAGGGCAGATCATCTAATCCGGTAATAGAAACATAGCAGGACATTCGTGTGATCCTGGGTGCGTAGAGCTCCAGTGCATTATCTACCACTGATGCCATATCGACAGCTATCACCTCTTCGCTTGGTTTCCGGGCGAATACTTTGAGGTGGTTGATGATCTTGGCCATTTTATCGGCCAGAGTCTCTATCTTAGCCAACAGTGGCTGCCCCTGTTGGCTCTGGTCTTTTTCGATCAGGCGGCTGCAGTTGTGGGCGTTGTAGCGAATAGCACTGAGTGGCTGGTTGAGTTCATGGGCGATCCCGGCGGAGAGCTGGCCTAAACTGGCAAGTTTGGCACTTTGGATCAGCTCCTGATAGGTGGCTCTGAGCTCTGCTTCGGTGCGCTTTCGTTCTCCTATCTCTGCTGTTAGATCTTTAGTTCGTTCGGCAATGGTATGTTCGAGAATTTGCTGCGCCTGATAACGTTCAGTCGCATCGGCGAGAGTGAACAGGTATTTCTGCTGATTGCGCAGGTAGTAAGTGCGCATCGATAGATCCAGATGAAAACTCTGTTGGTTGCGCGTCCCAAGCGTTTCGATGACCGATAGCTGCTCACTTTGCTGCGAGAACAGATTCAATGGTGTGGCTTCTGTGGATAAGATGCTATGGATATCGCGGCCGATTAAGGCCTGCTCTTCACAATCGAACAGCAGTTGCGCATTCGGGTTCACAAATTCAATCAGACCCTTGGCATCTGTGCTTATCAGACCAATCAGAGCATTATCGATAATGGATTCAGCGTTGGCCTGTTCTACTTCAATCGCAGTATTGCGGAAAACCAACAGGGCTTCGGCCATCTGACTGATCTCATCATCACCACGGGTATCAACAGGGGCCTTCAAGTCGCCTTCGGCGATAGCCGCCATGCTGACGCGTAATCGGTTAAGCCTGCCCAGTAGTGAGCGGCCAACGTATAACCAGCCAACTCCGAGGGCGACCATCAGCCCACTGACTGCCATAAAGATGATCAGTGCACGGCCCTGATTAACGGCTGTGTCTGCCTGATCGGCCGCCGCTACTGCGGCCTGTTCTGCGAGTAATACTTGTTCACTGATGAGGTTCTTCAGCTGGCGCAGCAGGTTCTTATTTTCCTCGAGAAGTTGCCGGTTGTAGTCCTGCACTTCGAGCATACGTTTTCGCAGTGTAGAGATATCCTGTTCTTCTTTGGCGTAGGAGAGGATTTGTTCTACAGATTGACGTAACGAAATCGCACTTGGGTTATTGCGTAGGATATCCAATCTTTCGCGTATACGGTCGTCGACTTCGCCGAGATACAGCATAGTCGCATCAATTTCATGGGCGTTGGTCTGGCTGGATGCTCGCAGGATCAGGCCGACCGCAAGGTTGCTGTCGGCATTCAGTTGCATCAGTGCTTCTCGCTGTTGCAGATCGTCTCTGAGGGTTTGTGAGTGCACCTGATCAGGGCTCTGACTGAGCTGTTCAACAGTGCTGCCGGTGTTAAATCGGCTGTCTTCCAGGATCGGTTCGATCTCATCGAGAAAAGATGCATGGCTCCAACGAAGGGCCGCGCTAAGCTGGCGTACTTCGCGGCTGAGGTCAAAACTCTGGCTAACGTTTTCATTTAGTTGTTGCAGGTTGTGCCTGATAGAGGGGAGTAATTGGACCAGTTGACGCTGAGTATCGTTGCTGAGTAGTTGGCTGATGTCGGGTGCTGTGATCAGTTGTGCCAGGATATTCAGCTGTTGTTCCAGATCATCCCATACGGTTTCCTGCTCCCAATTGGATTGCGCTGATATCAGCTTGGGTGCTGTTGCGCTGATTTCGCCACCGAGTTCGGTGAACCGGTTAGCCGTGTTAATCAAAGGAAGCTGTTGATCGCGGATGCTATCGACGCGATCACTGATTTCAACCATCGAAAGCCAGGCAGCGATGGCGATCAGCAGGGTGACCAGAATGATGGCACCGATGGCTCCGGTCAACTTCTGGCCGATTCGGCTCCAACCCAGCGGGCCTAAAGGTAACCTAGTCTGCAGGGACATCTTTCGCCTCCGCTTGTTTCAGCTCCAGTGCGAGTTGGGTAAGGCCTCGCATTACGTTGGCCTGTTGTTGCTCATCCCACCGCTTCCATTGCTGTTGCAACTCCTGCTGCTGAGGAGCGAGTTGGCTGCCTGGAATCGCACGAGTAAAACTGGCTAAGAGTGCGCTGTCGCCAAGATCTATCTCCGCAAATGGTACGCTGGTCAGTTCTAGGCGTAATTGCTCAAGTCTTAGCTGACGTTCATTAGATGCAAGTACTTCAGGTTCTGCTGCTAGCTGATAGTAGAGCTGCCACGCCTCTTGGAGGAAATGCAGGCGATAGGTGATAGCGTAGTCAAATAGTGTGTTGACCAAATGATAGCGACGTACCGCCAGCGTGTGGTCGTAAGAGAGGGTGTAACCTAACTGGTTCTGGTAGTGGCTGAGAGGATGGTCAGGATTCTGTTGTAGCAGCTCCCTGTTGATCGGATAACGGCTGATATTAGTTTCGAGTAACAATCCCTGACCAGGATCTGAAATCATAAAACGGATAAAATCTCGCGCCAGCTGTGGCTGCTCTCCACCTTTTACAATGCCGATGCTGACGGGAAGATAGGTGGTTGGGGACGGGTAGCTGAAACCTATCGCTTGGTTATCTGGCTGTGCAGAGAATGCGAAGAAGTCGATCACCAATCCGACCCCAAAACGTTGTTTTACCACCCCTTGGCGTACACCGAAACTACGTGCCGTAATCGTTGCCAGATTCCCGGCCAGCTCAGTCAGATAGGCCCAGCCTTCTCGCCAGCCCCTTTCTTGCAGAACAGTTTCAACCATCACGTGAGTAGTACCGGAACGAGTCGGAGATGACATCGCTATGTGTTGTCGATATTCCGGCTTCAACAGATCATCCCAGCTAGCAGGTGCGGTTAAGCCTTGTTTCGTCAGATAGTCCCGGTGCCAGATAAATCCGTAACCTGAGTAGCCAAATGGTGTGTAATCAAGACGGTCGCTGGCATCAAGTTTTTTAAGTTGCTGTTGTTTGCTTAGCCAGTCGAATGCATCAACTGCACTGGCCATGACCAGATCTGGTCGGGGCTTCATCTGCTTATCGAGATGGGTTAGGGCGGCTGGCGTTTTCTTGTGGATAAATCTGATCCGGGTATCAGGAAACTGTTGCTCAAAGGCGTTGGCAAAAGTGGCTGATACATCTTCTGAAAAAGAGGTAAGAATAATCAGTGGCTGGCTGTTTTGCGCGGCTGCTGAGATAGAAAACAACAGGCTTAAAACCACGGTAAAGAACGATATCGATTTGAAATATCGGGGAAAAAACAGCACTGGCATCACTCTGGTAACTATTATTCTTGCGTTGAAGTTACCAGAAAAATGTTATTCAGGCTGAGTTAGTTTTAATGCGACCTGCTGAAGCACTGGTGTAATGGCACAGTCTAGCTTCAATGAAAGTAGGTCATCTGCCCGGGTTTTCCCCAGTGTCACTGCAGCAATAGGTTTGTTCGACTCCTGCGCATATTTGCAGAATCGGTAGCCGGAATAAACCATCAGCGAAGAGCCTATAACCAGTAAAGCATCTGATTGTTGCAGCGCTGTTTTTGCGTGGTTGACCCGATCACCTGGCACATGGTCGCCAAAAAACACCACATCCGGTTTCAGGATACCTCCGCAATGCTGGCAGTCGCTGATCTGAAATGCCGAGAAATCTACGCCGTCCAGATCTGCATCTCCGTCTGGGGCCGCGGAAGCCTCGAACGCGAGGAAGTCGGGATTTTGCCGGGCCATTTGCAGGTGCAGTTGTTGACGGTCGAAGTGCGCCTGACAGGACATACAGATAACGCGGTCTGAGCGCCCATGCAGGTCGGTGACCCTGGCACTACCGGCTTGTTGATGCAAACCATCGACATTCTGGGTGATCAATTGACGGATATAACCCGCCTTTTCGAGATGAGCTAAAGCCTTATGGGCATCATTAGGTTTGGCTTGCTGCATCACTGGCCAACCGATCAGGCTGCGGGCCCAGAAGCGCTGGCGGGTTTGATGTCGATTCATGAAATCATGATGTTGTACCGGCTGCTGACGTTTCCAGTCACCATTGCGATCACGATAGTCGGGAATTCCGGAATCTGTACTTATGCCTGCGCCAGTGATCACGGTCAGTCGTGGGTGCTGATGAATAAAGTGATTTAGTGCGTCTATATCGTCAGTCAGTGCCATAGGGAGTTTCATCTGTTCACAAATGAGGCTTCAGATCATTTCCAGATCTTTTAGAGCCATGCTTTGCAGAGGCCGGAAGAGGATAATGTACCGATAGTGGATGCCACCTTCCAGTCGATAAGAGGCAAATCCGTCAATGCTGAGTTCAGGTTTATAGCGGGTCAGTAATGCGCAAAGCTTTTCAATTGCATCATACATGCGATCCCCGGCGTCAGCTGCGGCCCGCCAGAGAGTGTCAAAATCAGCCTTAGGCAAGATCGCCAATCTGACTGCGTCTGCGGGAACGGTAGTCACCAGGTAATGGCCGCTGTGGGGCAACAACAGAGTCGGCGAGTGACTCCAGAGAGTAGTAGCGTCGCTATAGAGCCCGCAGTGGTAAAACTGGGTGCGGGGACTGTAGATCTCTACATGCCCCTTTTGCAACGCTTGTTGCAACATGATCTCGGTACGCAGTACCTGATCTGATTCAGCCTCTGCCATAGGCGCTCCGGCATAATCAGCTTTTACTTTAACCATAGTTCAGCACCGGGCTGATCGAAAGTGTTAGTAAAAGTGTGTCAGGACCTTTTGTGCCCTCTATGTCAGGGGCGCACGGAACATCAGCATCAGGATCTTTGTTCCCAAGCTAGTTTTTGTTTAGCCACTTCGTCAGCAGCTTGTTGAGGCGGAACCGCTCTGATTTCGTCTTCAGTAGGTAGTATCAACCTTGCACCTGGTATCAGACCGTTAATGTTTTTGTATCGGAAAGAAGTCGGGTTTTTATTCTGAATCGATATAAGTGTTTGGTAAATTGTAGTGTTTTTCACGTGGATGGATTTAGCGATAGACCAAAGTGATTGACTAGGTTTTGCATTAATGATTTTTTCTGGCTTGTTTGAATTTATGTCATTTGTTTTTTTGTCCGGTATTAAGGCTGTTTCTTTATAATGTGTGCTGCTCTTTTTTAAGGAGTATTTAATTGCTGGATAATCGCTATTGGCAAAATTAGGTGGATCAAATAATAGATTGTATTCTCTAATCTGCTTGCCGCCTGGCCAGCTAAGTTCAACTATCAAGTAAATGATAGGTTCTCTAACTGGGGAGCTGCTTGTAAGCCTTATCTGCTTGCTGCCATTAGGCTCTTCCAGTAACTGAAGCCGAATATCGGAGAGGAAGTTTTCTCGAACAAGACCGCTTTTCTTATACTGATCAGCATCGCCGATGGCAATGTGGAGCGTGTTAAGTGGATGAATTTCAGCGCCGAGTAACTCTATAGACGCGCTAAGGGGGGAATTTAGATCTTTACTGCTGTTGAGAGTTCCTAATGAAATAGCAAATGTATTAGTACTAGATATACAAAAAAATAAAAGAATGTTTTTTATTAATAATCGCATGACTAAGTGGCCTGAGTTAATTCGTTTTTATAAGAAAGGGTTTATGTTGTTTTAAAATTTATTAAAGGTGGCTTAATGAACTGTTTTAATTTATGGGTTTTAATGAATATGTATTAGTTTGCGGGGGCGTTCGCCAGTTTTTTGAATTGAGGTTTTTTCTTAAGCTGGGATTTTTTACGGGGTGCGATTTAAATTAATGCAGGTTTTCTTGGCCTGATAGAGTGTAGTGCTCTGAAAGGAAGCTTCCCTTTGCCCTTTAATACCCTAATTCGAAAGGTGAATCTGGATGTATTTCTAGGGATCCAGAGATCAACTCCTTTGGAGATGGGGAGTTATTTTGGTCGTTGGCGTGTGGAGGCTGTAGCCTGCATCTACGTCGTTACGCTTATTGCTAAGGACTATGGCCACTTGTGCCCTATGGGTATTAACTGCAAAGCGCGCCTAGTATCTGCAGGCTACAGATCTCGCAGAGAACAAGCACGGTTTATTAGCACCTTCCTTAGGCCTAAGGGGCCATCAACCCACTCAGGTACAAACAATGGCGTTAAAACAGCTAAGTCGAGTTGGTTGAGCCGTCTTTTGAGGCGGTGAAAGACACAACCTAGCTTTCAATCGACGAAAGCCATCGCCAGTCTTCTGTTACCTGCTCAGCGTATCGGTAACAGTTTGCTAGCAGCTCATCTTTTACTGCTGATAGATGTTGTGCTGCCTGAGTTTCAAATCGATTGGAACGTCTATCACCGCGGGCATGGGCTAATGCCAGGACATGTGCACAAGTCTCTGCGTATTGCTTGAAGCCACCGTTGCAGGCCTTTTTTCCACAGGCGATATGTTCAGGATCGATGCCCACTTTGGCGTGGTGGCGAGAGCGCACCAACCAATGTTCACCCTGCCACTCGATCTCATCTAAAACCAGATCCGGATTGCGTTGCATGCGGCGCTGACAGACCACTGTCAGGTGGGCAGCTGAGAGTTGGTTGATTGGACTTAGTGTAGCGAACTGATTTAGCGGGGCTGCGTGGCGCTGCTTTTTGATTTCGACAACATGGTAGAGCGGCCAGTCTTCTGCTTTGTTTTCGGCCCCGGGGCCAACCAGCAGATAATAACGTTTCATATTCACTGAGCCTGTACCGGCACCAAGGCGAACCACTATATCGATGATCTGGTCATCCACATAAGGTGCCAGGTGTTGTTCAAGCTGGCGGTATTCATCGTCACTGATGCGGGCAAAGCGATCAGGAAGGTTGCGGAACCTCAGTTTGTTTGCTTCCAGATCTACTGCTTTGGCCAACGAGCTTTTCAGGTGAAATTGGTTACCTCCACAGATCCGTTGTTGGGCCTTAAGGAATCTTTTGCTCAGAATGTGCTGAGTGTCGAACGTGTCGCGCACGGTACGATAACTCATCTCACCACTAGCGAGTTTTTCACAGCTGGAAATGTAAGCGGAAAAGAAAGCATCAACGGCTTTTTTCACGTCTGTGTTATCCACAACCGTTTTTGTGATCTTCTCCAGCTGTTGATAGCTGCCCTGTTTAACCCCCTGACAGTGGTCAGCACAAAGGATCAGGCTTACGGCATAGCGCATCAGATCCCAAACGGCGTGGCCGATGCAGGCATCATCAAAGTCGTTGGGTGCGAAGATCAGGTGATCGCCATGAGAACCCTCTTCGCTGAACAGACCGAAGTTGGAGATATGACAATCTCCCATTACTGCTGTCAGTGGAATCTGTAAAGCCTGCTCAGGGATATCTAAGAGCCCGTCGGCGATATCCTGATAGAACTGTGATGAGGAACCACGCAGGAAAACAAAGGGGCTGGTGGCCATTTTACGATGTTTATCCAGACCGTTGCCCGGCTCGACGCCATCTACTCTTTGCATCACTGCAGTTAGCTTTACTGATCGATCTATGGTGCTCTCCCGTCGCTTCAACGAACAGGGTAAGAAAGTTGATGAGCTTGTGCCAGAGAGATTGTAGATTGCGATTATCCTTCGAGCAAAATTGGTTTTGAAAATAGAGTTTTAGCTTTGAAATGATGAAGTAAATACTAGCTCGGAAAAAGGTAGTTAACTCGTTTTAACTTATTGACCTTAATAAGATTTTCACTAAAATCGCGACTGTTCAAAAACCTAGGGAAAGGGCGTGTTGGCAACGGATAGTGATCATCAAATCTGATATCTATCAGCCACATTCTATTTCCGATATCGAGAGAATTCAGGATGAAACAGATCGTATCGGTCGCATCGCTTTGTATGCTTATTACTACTCCAGTATCTGCTGAGCTGCTATTTGAACCCTATGTTGGTGTAAATGCATCCCATCATGATATCGACGGCTCAAAGATTTTTAATAATAGTCAGCGTTTCAGTGTCGATACTGATACTTCAGGTCTTGGCTTAGTGATAGGAGCTAGAGTTTTCCAGCGCGATAACTTCTTCACAGAGCTTGAATACAGTTACGAGGATGTGGGCGAGACTCTGGATAGCAGCAACACGCTCGCTGGAAACGAAGGTTTTAACCGTTTCGAAGATATGCACAGCCTTGTGATTAACATGCACTACGGCTTTAGTGAAGCGAGTTCAGCATATCTGAAGTTTGGTATCGCACGGGGTGATTTCAGTACAGAAGGTGCGGTTGCACCTCTGAAACACGACTTCAACGAAACTGGCTACATTTACGGATTGGGCTACCGCTATCAATTCAGCGATCATTGGGCGGCCAAAGCGGATTACTCAGTTGTGGATTTTGATCCGGGCTTAAATATTGATAGTGCAGGGTCTGATTTAAAAGTTGATAAGGCCGAGTCACAGAAGCTGACATTCGCAGTCACCTACAGCTTTTGATCGACGGGCTGTATAACAAAAAAGCCGCATCAGATGATGCGGCTTTTTTATTCGTTGGCAGCTAATTAAGCACCAAATTTAGCTTTGGCTTCCAAACGACGACGATGCAATACTGGTTCGGTGTAACCGCTAGGTTGTGCACAGCCTTCAACCACCAGTTCAATTGCAGCCTGGAAGGCAACACTGCCTTCAAAGTCTGCAGCCATCGGACGATAAGTCGGATCGTTGGCGTTCTGGCGGTCCACTACGGCAGCCATGCGCTTCAGCGTCTCGATCACCTGCTCTTCTGAACAGATACCGTGACGCAGCCAGTTAGCAACGTGCTGACTGGAGATACGCAATGTCGCACGGTCTTCCATCAGGCCAACGTCGTTGATGTCAGGCACTTTGGAGCAGCCGATACCGGAATCAACCCAACGAACCATGTAGCCCAGAATACCCTGTGCATTGTTATCCAGCTCCTGCTGAATCTCTTCTGCGCTCCAGTTAGGCTCTGCAGCCACTGGGATGGTCAGGATATCGTCGAGATTAGCGCGACCACGTTGACGGATCTCACCCTGAAGGGCGAAGACATCGATCTGGTGGTAGTGCAGTGCATGCAGGGTAGCAGCAGTAGGTGATGGTACCCACGCGGTGTTAGCACCAGACTTCGGATGACCGACCTTCTGTTCCAGCATATTGGCCATCTGATCAGGGATTGGCCACATGCCTTTACCGATCTGTGCACGACCGCTCAGGCCGCATGCCAGACCGTTATCAACGTTCCAGTTTTCGTAGGCGCCGATCCACGCAGCGGCTTTCATATCGCCTTTGCGGATCATTGGGCCTGCTTCCATGGAGGTGTGGATTTCGTCACCGGTACGATCAAGGAAGCCTGTATTGATGAATACCACACGCTCTTTAGCGGCGCGGATACACTCTTTCAGGTTGACTGTCGTGCGGCGCTCTTCATCCATGATGCCCATCTTCAGCGTGTAACGCTCAAGGTTGAGAGCATCTTCAACACGGGCGAAGAGTTCGTTGGCAAAGGCAACTTCTTCAGGACCGTGCATCTTCGGCTTCACGATATACATGGAACCGGTTTTGGTGTTGTTGAACGGGCTGTTGCCTTTCAGGTCATGCACTGAGATCAGTGTGGTGACCAGCGCATCCATGATGCCTTCTGGCACTTCGTTGCCATCTTTGTCGATGATCGCTTCATTGGTCATCAGATGGCCAACGTTACGAACAAACATCAGGCTGCGGCCTTTAAGCGCCAGAGTATCACCACTAATGCCGGTGTACTCACGGTCTGCGTTCATACGGCGGGTAAAGGTTTTTTCGCCTTTAGTGACCTGCTCTTCCAGATCGCCTTTCATCAGACCCAACCAGTTGCGGTAAACCACAACCTTATCGTCTGCATCTACTGCGGCGACGGAGTCTTCACAGTCCATAATGGTGGTCAGCGCTGATTCCATCAGGATATCGCTGACACCGGCTGCGTCTGACTTACCGATCTGGCTGGTACGATCGATCTTTACTTCAAAGTGTAAGCCGTTGTTGATCAGCAGGATTGCCTCCGGGCTGCCGGCTTCACCGTTGTAACCCTGTAGCTGTGCGTTATCTGCCAGGGTTGTTTCACTACCATCTCTTAGTGCGACAATCAGCTGTTTGTTCTGAATGCTATAGCCAGCCGAGTCTTTGTGGGAGCCACTTGCCAGTGGCGCCGCCTGATCGAGGAAGTTGCGCGCAAACTCGATCACTTTAGCACCGCGGGCCGGGTTATAGCCGCCGCTGCGCTCTGCACCGCCTGTTTCGGCGATTGCATCGGTACCGTAGAGGGCGTCATACAGACTGCCCCAACGAGCGTTTGCAGCGTTCAGTGCAAAACGCGCATTCATCACTGGTACTACCAGCTGCGGGCCCGCCATAGTGGCCATCTCTGGGTCAACGTTGCTGGTGCTGACTTCAAAGTCGTCACCTTCAGTTACCAGATAGCCGATCTCTGTCAGAAAAGCCTTATAGCTTTCCAGATCGAATGCCTGACCCTGACGCTGTTGGTGCCACTGATCGATCTGCTTTTGCAGGTCATCACGTTTTACCAGCAGCTCGCGGTTACGCGGAGCCAGGTCATGGACGATAGCGTCGAGAGCAGACCAGAACTGCTGCTGCGATACATCAGTGCCTGGCAGTGCTTCTTCATTAATGAAATTGTATAGAGTCTCGGCAACCTGCAAGTTACCGGTCTGTACCCTTGAGCTCATAATTTAATTGCCTCTTTTAGTTTTTGGCCTGCCCGGAGTGAGGCATCCGGTGCTGGCTGTTTATATGTCAGGTGATTCCTCAACTACGCAAAAAGGCAAAGCGGGATCCCTGTTTCCGTGTCATGCACAGAGTTTTGCACTGCAAAAAGTAACTGAATTTTCAGGCGCTGTCGCCCCCGAATCGCCTAAAGTATGACGAAACTGAAAGGAATTCATCAGCTGGTCTAACCCCGCTAGATACGCGGGGTTGAAGATATACGAAAGGAGTTAAACTAAAGTCTCGGTTTCTTGCTTAGTTGATACCGCAGGTGCATCAAAATGGGTTCTGATCTGATCCGGTAAAGGGACACTACGCCCGGTTGCGTGATCCATCCAGACAACTTTGGCGTAACCTTCGCCGACTTTGTTTTGCTGCTGGTCGAAGATTTCATACCAGGTCATAAAGCTGCTGTTTCCAGGCTCTCCTATGTAGCTGTCTACACGAAGTGTAGCCGGGTAGACCACCTGTTTAAGGAAAGTACAGCCAACATTGATAATTACCGGGTCATGACCATCGCCGTCCATGCCGGCGCCCATCTTGTGTAATAGTTGGACGCGGGCTTCCTCTAAGTAGCGGATATAGAGGCAGTTGTTGAGATGGCCATAGGCATCCATATCCCCCCAGCGCATCGGTATCTCACAGCTATGCAGCAGAATCTTATTGTTATCGGACATACTCCCTCCGGATCAATGAGTCCGATAACAATAAGGGTATTTACTTACTAAGGGAAGTCCCCGGATTATCTTGCTGGTGTAGATGAATATCCAACTGCGGATAAGCGATTTTAAGCCCGTTTTCGCGGAACTTACGCGCAATCACAGTATTGAGCTCGTGTGTTACTTCAAGTCGATCGGTCATATTGCTGACATAGACACGCAGTTCACAGTTGAGCTTACTGTCGCCAATAGCCATGAAGAAGGCTTCTGGTAGAGGGTCTTGCAGCACCCGTGGGTTATCGTTTGCAGCTTCCAGCAGTAGCTGGCGTGCTAGCTCTGTATCAGAACCGTAGGCAAGACCAGTATGAATAATGACGCGGGTGATAGCGTCACTAAGCGACCAGTTAATCAACTGATCACTGATAAAGGTCTTATTTGGGATCACCACCTCTTTTCTGTCCCAGTCGGTGACAGTAGTCGCACGCAGGTGGATTTTAGTCACAGTGCCGGTGACGCCACCGATGGTGACCGTATCACCAATTCGGACCGGTTTTTCAAACAGAATAACCAGGCCGGAAACAAAGTTGGCGACTATCTCCTGCAAACCGAAGCCCAGTCCGACACCCAGTGCTGCAACCAACCACTGTAGTTCTTTCCACTCAAGTCCGAACAGGCTGAAGCCAGATAGCAAACCGGTAATAATCAGCATGTATTTCAGCAGGGCTGTGACTGCATAGCCTGTACCTGGCGCCAGCGTCAGGTGGCGCAATACCAGCAGTTCGAGCATGCCCGGCAGGTTGTAAGCGGCAAACAGGCTGATAACCAGCACCAGTAACCCGGTTAACAGATCCTTTAGGGTTACAGCGTCGGAGATGGAGCTGCCATCGGCGACAGTGATGGTGCTGCTCCACAGCTGGATTGCATCAAGCACCTGTAGAGTTGGCAACAAGTCGCCAAGGGCAACCCATAGCATAGTAAGGAATAACGCAAAGCATGCACCTTTGAGCAGCACTCTCGCCTGATCGGAGATGGTCTGCATATCCAGGTAGTTTTCACTTAGCGGTGGTTGCTCTTCATTCTCCCTTGCGGCAAGAATTTCTGCACGACGTGCTTTGGCGCGATCGAATGCCAGTTTGCGCTCTTCAATTAACAACCAGCGCAAGCCCAGCTTAAACAGCATGAAGCTGGTCAACATCAGCAGCAGGAAAGCGACGATCGCCATTTTCAACATTGCTGCGGTGAAAACGTAACCCCAGCATGCCAGCCCGATCATCACCAGGTTGAGCAAGATCAGAGTGCAGAACCAGACCTCGGCGCGCTGCCACCAGCGGTTTTGATGGGTCAGCTGGTTCACTTGCTGAGTGACTGGCCACAGGCTGAGCCAGAACATTGCTGATACCAGCAATACCCCTATAAATGCCAGTCGGCCGATACCAGATCGCACCTCAGCAGAATCGCTGGAATCAGTGATGCCCAGTAGGATTAGCATCGGAATGATCGCGACTAGCAGAAGCATTAAACGGCGGCGAGACACGCGCGCCAACTGAGGCGGCATACCAAAGTGAGCTGGGAATAGACCTGTTTGCGGCTTTAGCCAGAACCACATGGTATGGCTGAACCAGAGTATCCCGGCAAGTCCTGGCAGTGTTTTATTCAGGCCGATATAGAGAGAATGCTCAGGGTTGAGCAATACAGCATTAATACCTAAAAGCAGTAATGGCAGTGTTAAGGTCAGTATCAGCGGTAGCAGGAACATCCTGAAAGTACGGGAGAAACGGTCGTGGATTACATTACCAAGTTGCTGCGCCCATTTACTGCCGTTGCTCGCCAGATAGCGACTGATTGCCAGCGATATACCAGTGATGAAACCGATAAACATCAGCAGGGTTGTTACTTTGTTGTCCCAGCGGAACAGGTTAATCAATGGTTCGTGCTGCTGATTAAGTGCCTGAATACCAATGCGAATATCATGGAACCATTGGCCGTCAATCGGGCCTGCACTCGGTGCCCAGAGCAGGTTGCGGTTAAGCAGTTCCTGACTTTGTCGAATCTGTTCGTTCGCTTGTTCCTGTACGGCTAAAAGTTGGGAGAGTTCATTGGTCAGCTGTTGGCGGACATCGCGCAGGCGCTTGCCCAGTTGCTGGATCTCTTCTTTCAGCTGGAGATAAAGTTGCTGTTGTTGCTGATCCAGAATCGCAACCTGCTCTTCTGGTTTTTCCGTTTGCTGAATAAATTTTTGACGGTTCAGCTCCAGGTTTTGAAGGCGTAACTGATTGATTTGGTTGCGTGTCTTCTGACTGTCCAGCGGCTTGCTCAGTTGTAACATCAGGCGGCGCATCTCAAGGCCGACATAACCGATATTGAGTTCCAGCTGCTGTTGGATCAGTCGGTAGCTGATATTTATCTCTGCCAATTGCTGTTCAAGCGCATCGCTTTGATTACGAGTGGCTTCCGAATCGGCCAGTGTTTGTCTGAGTTGTTCGGTTAGATTGCGCTTTTCCTGGGTGAGGCTTTGCAATAGAGGGTGGTCTGCAATGTTCTCCGAGGGTTGGACCAGTTCGCTCAATGCCTGCTCGGTTTCAGCCCTGCGACGGGTTTGCAGGCGCTTGGCGATCGTATCCAATGCCTGTTGCTGGTGCAGTACTTGCCGATTGAGAATCTGAAGCTGTAGCGTGGCAAGCTCGGTATTGCCTGGCAGTGTCAGTAGCTCCAGTTCGCTTGCCTGCAGTTCAGCACCCAGTGCCCCATATCTGGCGTTTTGCAGGATCAGTTGGGCATCACCAGTGCTGCCATTCCCCGTATCCGCCGACAAAGGGCGGTCTAGCTGTTCTCGCTGTTGTTTCAGCAGGGCTTGCTGTTCACGTAGGGAGACTAGCTTTGTGTCGTTGAACTCTATCTGTTTTGTGAGCTGGTTGCGCTGTTGCTCCAATTCCAGCAGTTCAGCTTTATAAACAGTATGTAATTGTTCCAGATCGGCTAATGGCAGTTTGCCCAGTGCAGGTAGGGCTTTGGCTTTTTCCGCTTCGGATAGCTGCTGGCGCAGGGTTGTCAGTTGATCCGGCTGTTGATTGATCTGGTCACGAAATTGATCGATACGGGTTTGCTGCTGCAGCCGCTGTTGCAAAGCCTGAAGGGTTTGCTGATAGATTTCGCGGAGCGCTTGAGTTTCGGGACTGCTGTCATCGTCTGTCAGTTGTGTCAGGCGTTCGCGAACCAGCGCCATTTCGTCAGGTATGTCTGCGAATGACGGGCTGACCAGCAGCAAGGACAGAATGAAAGCGAATGTAATATGTAACCAGTTTGTCATCAGTTTGTCAGCCGGTGCTAACTTTAAGCGCCTACTATAGTCCTATGAAGTTAGAGAAGAAGAAAGAGCTGTCAGCTTTTTTTGTATATCAGACGGTCGATTATCGCAGCAGTCATCAGTAAGACTGCTATTAGGGAACACTGCATGGTTGAGTTTAATCCGAAATTGCTCAGACAATCGCTCGAACGCTTCGATCCGTCAGAGGCGACTTTATGTGACTACCAGTTACAGCAGTACCTGAAGTTCTATCAACAACAGCAGTTCGAAGAAAGGTGTGAATACTCTATTGGGCTTGAGCGGGTTGCTGGCCAGTCAGTGGCATGTTTTCTATATCGTCCGCGTCGTGCACCCAGAGGCACGGTTATTCTGCTGCACGGCTACATGGAGCACTCAGGCCTCTATAGCCGCTTGATTGAGTATTTACTGCAGCAGGACTGGATGGTCTTTTCTTTTGATCTGCCAGGGCATGGCTTATCCAGCGGAGAGCCCTATGCTATTGGGGATTTCTCTGAATATGCGGCGACGCTGGTTGAGCTACTTAGTACTCATCAACAGCAGTTACCCGGCCCTTGGGTGATGATCGGTCAAAGCACTGGTGCTGCAGTTATGATGGAGCAGCTTCTCTCTTACCCTGATTCTGGTCAGGATTGGCCAATGGTCGGAAGGGTATTGGTATCTCCTCTGGTCAGGCCTGCAATGCTTCCGGTGATTCGCTGGAAATACAGTTGGTTTGGCTGGTGCTTACAGCGAGTCAGGCGAAGCTATGGGGATAGTTCTGGTGATCAGCAGTTTCTCGACTTTATCCGTTATCAGGATCCGTTACAGTATCAGTGGATACCTGTTAGCTGGGTCGGCGCTATGCTGCGCTGGTTGGATAGGGTTGAACAGGCCAAGGCCCGAGATGAACAGGTTCTGATCGTTCAGGGTGATAAAGATTCTACGTTGGACTGGCAGTACAATTTGCAACTGCTAAAGAAAATATTCCCGACCCAGCAGCTGCATACGATAACGGGGGCCCGGCACCAATTAATTCAGGAGGAATCTGCTCATCGGGATCAGGTATTCAGCCAGATTGCTGAGTTTCTGAGTCGAGTGCCAACAGGCTATCAACATGCTAGTTGATAGCCTCTATCCGGGTCTTCAGAGATATTCCGGCAGGTGTTTCCTGATCTGATCAGGGCTCTGCGAAGCGATATTAAGGTTCAGCTCCTGCTTAACTAAAGGTTTTAGTGAGCCCGGTATCTTCTGTCTCAAAATGCCTAGAAAGCCAGGATCGCTGACCAGATACAGGTGCTGGAAGCAGTGTTTCTCCTGAGCTTCGTGCAGCATATCGAAGATCTCTTTGGCAAAAATCTGAGCTTCATGCTGGCGGGCGTCTTTTTCTCCGGCCATTGCGTGTCCACCAATGCCTGATGCGCTGCTGCTGGTGCCAGGGCCGTCGCTGGTCAATTCACCCTCTTTCATCCTGCCCTTTTCGTGCATGATACCGTCGACCTCGACGAGTTGGCTGACCGGCTTTTCTGCTGAAAAGAAACGTGCACGGCTCCTATCCGCGACCAATACCCAGATTTTGCTCATCCAGTTACCCCTTCCAATGTAATGCTGTACAGATATCAGATCAGTATAGACCCGGCCGTCAGGAAGTTATTGAGACAGAGCAGCTTTTAGTGCTTTCGGGAGGCGAAACAAAGCACCGGAAGGCTTTAAACATTAGCCAAGTAGCGAGGTTAGAATATTTGCAGCGGACATAAAAAAGGCGGCCTCAGGCCGCCTTTTTCGCATTGTGTCTATCAGAAAAGACGACGCGCACGGACGGTGCCGTCAATCTCTTTGATCTTCTGAAGTGCTACTTCAGAGTAATCAGCATCAACGTCGATTACCACGTAACCGATTTTGTCGTTGGTCTGCAGGTACTGACCCGAAATGTTGATATTGTTCTCGGAGAAAACGCTGTTGATCGCTGTCAGAATACCCGGCACGTTGCGGTGAATGTGCAGCAGGCGGTGTACATTATCGTGCTCTGGCAGTGCAACTTCAGGGAAGTTAACAGAGGTGATAGAGGTACCGTTATCGCTGTACTTCGCCAGCTTTTCACTGACTTCGTAACCGATGTTTTCCTGCGCTTCCATAGTGGAACCACCTACGTGTGGAGTCAGGATAACATTGTCAAACTCGCGCAATGGGGAGAAGAACTCGTCTGCATTGCTACGTGGCTCTACCGGGAATACGTCTACGGCTGCGCCCAAAAGCTTGCCGGAAGCCAGTGCTTCACAGAGTGCATCAATATCAACGACTGTGCCGCGTGCTGCGTTCAGGAAGACAGAACCTTCTTTCATCTGCGCAAACTGCTCTGCACCCATCATATCTTTGGTTGCAGCTGTTTCTGGGACGTGCAGGGAAACAACGTCTGCCATGCCCAGCAGTTCTTCCATCGAACCAACCTGGTTGGCATTGCCCAGTGGCAGCTTAGTAACGGTATCGTAGAAGTAAACTTCCATACCCAGAGATTCTGCCAGAACGCTCAGCTGAGAGCCGATGCTGCCGTAGCCGACAATACCCAGCTTCTTGCCACGGATCTCGTAAGAACGGGCAGCGGATTTCTGCCATTCGCCACGGTGCGCTTTAGCGTTTTTCTCAGCTACGCCACGCAGCAGGATGATCGCTTCTGCCAGTACCAGCTCAGCTACGGAGCGGGTGTTTGAATATGGTGCGTTAAAGACTGCAACACCATGTTCGGTTGCGGCCTGCAGGTTCACCTGGTTGGTACCGATGCAGAAACAGCCTACTGCGACCAGCTTGTTAGCTGCCGCAAAGACTTCAGCGGTCAGCTGAGTACGGGATCGGATACCGATGAAGTGAACATCTTTCACCTTCTCGATCAGTTCCGATTCAGGAATGGAGCCGGTCAGGTACTCGATATTGCTGTAGCCCTGAGCGTTCAGGGTATCGACTGCGGACTGATGTACGCCTTCCAGCAACAGAATTTTAATCTTGCTCTTTTCCAGAGAAGTAATCTTGCTCATCTTCCTAACTCTTTGATGGTGGCATTTCTGCCTTCACAAATGGCCTGATCCGTATGCTGCTGGGCTTCTAGTGACCCTTTCAGTCATACCGGGCGGGTATAGTAGCACAGCAAATCCTCCATATGCGTTGGTCGAAAGGCTTATATGGTTGATAAATGTTCACCGCTGGATGAACAGAATTGATTTGCAGATCAAAAGCAGGTTTTGTGAACTTGAAGTATTACGTCGTAAGACCTGTTGGAAATTGATCTGTTTTATCAGGTGTGCGCTCTAGCATCAGCGGAAATCGGATTTGGAGCGCGGTGATGAAAATACAAAAGGTTCTTAAAGGATTAGCGGTGACGGCGTTGTTATCAGCATGCAGTACTGAACAGCTTCAGGGGCCACTGACAGTGGGGGCTGCTCTGACAGCTCCATTGTGGATGACTGTTACCCCAGAGCAGCAGAATCCTTGTGCAAAAGTCAGGAAGCCGGAACTGGCGTTGCCGTATGGTAAGACGCTGGTGGCTGAAAGCTGTAGTCCCTACAAATCACCAACAGTTATCGGCTGGATAGATAATCAACAGCTGCTCTATCGCACGGCTACAGAATATCGGATCTATACCGGGGTTGTTTCGGTTAATGCTAAGACGTTTTATCCACAGCTGGATACGGTGAACAGTATGCCTTGTGGTGACGGCAAGGGAGCTATCTATGATCAGACACTCACAGATCAGGAGGGAGTGTACAGCGTACGCAAGTGGAGCAAGCAGTCAGATCAATTTGAGATAGCTGTGGCTAAGACAATGGATCGCTATGCAAACAGAAAACTCTGTACAGCGGTGATGCAGCATAAACCGTATTCGCCTGATAGCTGCCGTCAGGCATACCATTATCGAACTGCACCAGAAGGTGAAATGCACTACAGCTTTTTGCTGATAGAAGATCTCTGTCTGGAGCGAGGTTAAAACAGGATTGGAAAGAAAATCCGATAGCTCAGGTTGTTATGGGCTATCGGATTGATCATTAGCCGTAGAAGCAGAGATATGCTGTCGCCTGTTCTACCTTCAGCTGAAATGACTGATTTGCGGCAACATTAAATTCGCTGCCGGATTTGTAGGAGGTGAACTCATCACTGCCTGGTAACTTAACGATCAGTTCGCCGCTGACAACAACCATTCGCTCATCTTCACTGGTGCCGAATTCATATTCGCCCGGTGCCATCACGCCCGAAGTCACCTTACCTTCGCTGTTCTCAAAACCGATGGATTTTACTTTGCCATCAAAATATTCATTAACGTTCAGCATCTTAACTACCTCTAGATAGAAAAACTGTCGGGGTTGCGCACCCGAGTGTTTTGTCAGGACGTTGCATCATAGTGGGGTGTTTAGTGATTGAACAGAGATTCTGAGCGGATTTCTTCTATGCTTAGTGCTATCTCATTGTCAGGGAGACTGGTCTTGGTGGCCGCCTGAAGGAGCTGTGAAGTAATTTGGCTGAGAGCCCCTGAACATTCGTTCGCTATTTCTGATGAGTAGCGAAGGAGAATATGATGATAAAAACGATACTCCAATGGATATGCGCTGGGCTGATAGGCTCGTCACTTACCTTTGCTAGTGCCGCAGAGTTGGTCATAGAGAGTTGGCGCGTTGATGATCAGAAGATTTGGGATCAGCAGATCATACCTGCCTTCAACAAGCATTATCCTGATATAAAAGTGACGTTTAAGCCAACCGCTGCGACCCAATATAACAATGAGTTGAGTGCGAGCCTGAAAGCGGGCAGCGCAGGAGATCTGATTACCTGCAGGCCTTTTGATGCTTCGCTTGAGCTGTTTGAACGAGGTTATTTAGCCGACCTTACCGGATTTGACGGAATGGAATCCTTTCCGGATGTTGCTAAATCAGCCTGGCAGACGGATGACGGTTCTAAATCGTTCTGTCTTCCTATCGCCTCTGTATTACACGGGTTCTTCTTCAATAAAGCGATCTTCAACGAACTGGGATTAGCGGTTCCTAAAGACCGACAGTCGTTTTTTGCGGTAATGGATAAGATCGCTACGGACGGACGCTATCTGCCATTGGCGATGGGTACAAAAGATAAGTGGGAAGCTGCGACTATGGGCTTCCAGAATATCGGCCCTAATTACTGGAAAGGAGAAGAGGGGCGGGTCTCTTTGCTGTTGGGTGACCACAAGCTAACGGATCAACCCTACGTTAATACGTTGGGTGAATTGGCCCGCTGGGGTGCTTACATGGGCGATAACTTTAAACAGCGTGGTTATAGTGATGCGATAGCCTTGTTTGCTGAAGGCAAAGCTGCTGTCTACCCAGCAGGGTCTTGGGATATTGCAACCTTCAGCGGGAAGCTGGACTTTGCCGCGTTTAAACCGCCGGGAGAGGGCGGAGAATGTTATATCAGTGATCATACCGATATTGGTATCGGGATAAACGCAAATACCTCGAATATGACGGCGGCGAAAACATTGCTCAGCTGGATGGCAACCGCCGAGTTTGCGGGTTTATATACCAATGCGCTGCCTGGCTTCTTCTCATTGTCTGATCACCCTGTTGAGGTTTCGGATCCTGTGGCGGCTGAAATGTTTGGCTGGCGGGGCGAATGCAATTCCACCATCCGGAACTCCTACCAGATTCTCTCCCGCGGTGAGCCAAATCTGGAAACCGAGATTTGGGAGGTCAGCACCGGGGTTATCGAGGGTAGTATGAGTCCGTCTGATGGTGCAAAACGCCTTCAGGATGGGCTGGATAGTTGGTATCTGAAGTAGTTTATTTTACTGCGCTGCCTGTTCCAGCACGAAATCCAGGAATACCTGGTTAGCTTGGGACAGGTAGCCATCTTTCCGCCAGGCTATTGATAGATCAAGCCAGACGGGTTCGCTAAATGGTTTGGCAACCAATTCTGGTTCATCTTCGATCACCATCTTAAGTAGCGTAGTAATACCAAACCCCTGTTTTACGATAGCTTTGATCAGCGGGATCAGGTTAGTTTCGAACCCTATATGAGGCACTGCCCCGGACTGTTCTGCCAATTGGTCGACGACTTTTCGATGAAAGTAACCCTTTTTGAACATCACCAGTTCTTCGTCAAAGAACTGGTCTGTGCTGATGCTGTCCAGTGCGGCGAAAGGATGTTCTCGGTTTACCGTGACCAGCATCTCGGCCTTAAGCAGGGTTCGTGTGTCCAGCTGTTGTGGAATGAAATCACTGACGACAACGCCAAGATCCAGCTCTCCCCGTTCCAGCATCTTTTGCAGTTCCCAAGTGCCCCCTTCGACAACCTGTAGGTTTAATTCGGGATAGCGGTGTCGAAAAGCCATCAGGATTGGGGGAAAAAAGTAGGAGCCCAGCATACTGGGAATACCTACTCTTACATCGCCGCGAGTCAGGCCCCTCAGCTCACTCATCTCAAGTTGTGCGTCATCTACTGCTTGTAGGATGCGTTGGCTATGTTTCAACAGACGATGACCTTCGTCCGTTAAAGATACTTTCCGCTCCTGACGGTGAAATAGCTGCAGTTCCAGATCCTGTTCCAACTTTCGAACTGCCATGCTGACGGCAGGCTGAGCGACGCTCAGCTGCTCGGCTGCACGGGTGAAGCTGCCAGAAAGCGCCACATGCTGAAAGTAACGCAGCTGTTTAAAATCCATCATAAGAGTCTCTTATCAATCTCATAACTACTATATATTTTTATGATCGCTATGGGGCTGCTATTTTCACCGCATATTGTCCCACTAGATGTGAGATCCGATGTTTGGACCACAGAGCGAGAATCGAATGATTGATGCTCATAGCCCCGCATGGTGGCGCGCAACAGCCGCACTTTGTCTGGGCTCTTTTATGATCTTTGCCAATGTATACGTCACCCAGCCGCTCTTGCCGATGCTGACTGATCATTTTGGTGTCAGTTCGTTGCAGGCGAGTTGGAGCTTTACCCTTACAACTCTTATGTTGGGGGCGTCGCTTCTGTTTTATGGGCCTCTGTCTGATGCTATCGGGCGCAGAGGGATTATGCTGGCGACTATGGTTGGGGCGACGCTGGTTGCACTCTTGCTTAGTCAGATCACCGGTTTTTATGAACTGCTGATTCTGCGGGCATTTCAGGGCTTTCTGTTAGGCGGATTACCGGCCATTGCCATCGCCTATATGGGGGATGAGTTCCAGAAGCCTGCGTTGATGTTAGCGGTGGGTTATTACATCAGTGCCAACTCTCTCGGCGGCATTAGCGGCCGATTATTGGGCGGTTTCATCGGTGATTACTATGGTTGGCAGCAGGCGTTTACTGTGGTCTGTGGCATTAGTGTCGTCTGTATCGCTCTGTTCTGGTGGTTGCTCCCGCCGTCGCGCCATTTTCAGGCCCGGTCGCTGCGACCTAAGCCGATGATCAGGGATTTGACAGGGCATCTGCGAAATCCAGCGTTGATGATGGCTTATATGATCGGTGGGTTAAACTTCTTTATCTTCGTAAATCAGTACAGCTATGCGACTTTTTTGTTAGCGGCCCCCCCTTACAATCTATCGCCAAGCTGGCTAGGGATGTTGTTTCTGACCTATCTGAGCGGCACTGTTGGTTCTGCGTTGTCGGGTAAAGCGGCGAAACACTGGTCACAGCCTGCTTGCATGGCCGCTGGTGGTTTACTGTTGATCATTGGTACATTGGTGACGCTGATCCCGGATGTGAAAGGAATTCTGGCTGGTTTTCTGATCAATGCCTTTGGCTTTTTCTTTGCTCATAGTAGTGCCAGTAGTTGGGTTAGTCAGAATGCTGTGGGTGCCAGAGCCAGTGCCTCTTCGTTATATCTGGTTTTTTACTATCTTGGTGCCAGTACCGGTGGTATCTATCTTGAATTGTTCTGGTTGCAGTCTGGTTGGAAAGGTGTCGTTTTAGGGTCAATCCTTGTACTCTTTGTGACCACTTTTATCGCACTGCTATTACGCTGTCGCCAGCATCGGATGCTTGTTGCTTCCTAATGGCAGTCGGCCGCGCGCCAAACTAAGAGGAGTCTACGCTTGTCATATTCTCATCGGTATATTGATGGTTCTATCATCTCTGATCTGCCTGGTAAGGCGGTTTGCGTTGGGCGAAACTACGCTGAACATGCGAAAGAGCTTAATAATCCTATCCCGACTGAGCCGCTGTTGTTTATGAAGCCTGCTTCTTCATTTGTTGCTATGGCTGATGGTTTTGAGGTGCCTCAGGGGAAGGGCAGTGTGCACTTTGAAACAGAGATGGCGCTATTGATTGGCGAGCCGTTATCGAATGCTGATCTGCAACAGGCTGAAGCTGCTATCGTTGGTGTAGGGCTGGCACTGGACCTGACACTCCGCGATGTTCAGGCGGACCTTAAAAGTAAGGGGCAGCCGTGGGAAAGAGCCAAATGCTTCGATGGCGCATGTCCTTTGTCAGCCTTTGTTCATCGCTCGCAAGTGGCTGATCTTCAGAATGTGAATATTCGCCTGACGGTTAATGGCGAAACCCGTCAGGATGGCAATAGTTCTGATATGCTGAATAAAGTGGTGCCACTGGTGAGCCATATCAGCCATCAGTTCAGCCTCCAGCCTGGTGATGTCGTACTGACAGGAACCCCGGCAGGGGTTGGCCCGGTGGAACCGGGGGATCAGTTGATTGTGGAGCTGGGAGAGCTGCTCAGGATAGAATCTCAGGCACGTTAATGCCCTCAATTCGTTTGCTACTTATCCTGCTACTGGTCGTTGAATCAGTAGCAGCGGCTCGTTGGCAGCAGCCTTCGGTCATCGCTAAAGCCTTTCAGGAAGTTGCGCTCAAACAGGAGCACGGCCCGGACCATGGCCGGCTGCATCGCTGGCAGCAGCCACTTAAGGTCTGGGTTTCTCATCAGGTAGGTGACAAACAGATGCATAACCAGCTGGTGGATATGCATCTTCGCCATCTGAAAACGATTACCGGAATGCCGATCTCGCGGGTGTCCTCCCGTAGTAAGTCCAATGTTCAGGTTTTCTTTTCACGACAGTCCAAATGGCAGGCGGTTGTGCGCCGTGAGATGAACCTGAAGCAGGGGCCAAACCTGCGTGGCGCGGTCTGTATGGCTAATTATGCGGTTAATGGCCGTGGAGAGATCACCCGTGGTTTAGTGGTTATTCCGGTGGATCAGGCAAGGATGCATGGCAAGTTGCTGGCCTGTGTAGTGGAGGAATTGACGCAGCTAATGGGGCTGCCGAATGATTCCGAGTATGCATACCCCTCTATATTCAACGATAAAACACCTCAAGACTTGCTCAGTGGTTTGGATTGGCTATTGCTGAAACTACTGTATCTGCCGGAGCTTGAACCGGGAATGTCCCGACAGCAGATCAAGCCGATTCTATCGGCGCGGGTGCGCAAATGGCAGTCTGATGGCACCATTAGCCGTGCTTGGCGAGAAGTAAAAAAAGGAGAACTTTATCCGTTGATGGGATACTGAGTGCCGCGACCGCATAGGCTGCGATAGACCTGGCACTCAGGCAGTGAGATTAATGAAGCAGTGACGGCATATCTGGAGATGCTTGCCGCATTTCATGTTCTAGCTGTTTAAGAATTTCAACCTTCACCTCATCAGGCAGGTCAAGTTGATCCAGTTTACCTTCCCGAATTTCCTGCTCTGACATATGTACTTCGAGCGTAGTCGTGTTCACGTCCATCAGCATTCTCCTACATGGATAGCCTTCGGGCTGTTTATGAGCTTGAAATCTTCAGCTTACCCTTACCAATATGCGGTTTGATCTCGGCAAATTCAAGTCAGTCATTGGTTCAGTAGTAAAACAGGCGCCTTTTGCTGCAGTTGTGCGAGCCTGCTCAAGTTGAAATAATGTGGCCTGTTGTCTGCTGGGAGTGCTATCTAATGCTGTGGGTTAAGACCTTTCATATTTTGGCTATGACAAGTTGGATGGCTGGCATTTTCTATCTGCCTCGGATTTTTGTGCATTTCGTTGAAGGTCGTGAAGCGAATCAGGATGTTTCCCGTTTAGCGATTATGGCCCGTAAGCTGTTTGGTTTTATGACCATTATGGCGGTATTCACGTTGGGACTGGGGCTTTGGTTATGGCTGGGATATGGCTTCAGTGGAGGCTGGTTACACGCCAAGTTGATGTTTGTGCTGCTGTTGATTGGCTATCATATCTGGTGTCTGAGTTATCTGAAGAAACTCCAGGCGGGAACTCTTGATCGTAGCGGGCGTTATTTTCGTCTGTTTAATGAACTGCCACTGCTGATTTTTGTTCCGATTCTTATCCTGGTTGTCGTGAAGCCTTTCTGATGTTTGATAAACCCCGCCCGGTCCAGCAGCGTGGTGGTAAAACTGCGTTACTCAAGATGCTCAATCATATGGCACAAAGCGACGCCGAGAGGATGTTGCTACTGATCGAGCAATCAGATGCAGAGCTGGCCAACTGGTTGCGGGAAAACCTGCTTAGCCTGGATGATATCGCTGGCTTGCCCGTACGTAGCCTTGAAATACTGTTTTCTGAACTGGATACAGAGCTTTTGGTAACTGCGCTCAGAGGGCTTTCCAGCGGCGTTACTGAGCGTTTGCTGGCAGGTGTGTCGCAACGGCAGAAGGCGATGATTCTGGATGATATCGCTCATAGCGATAAAAAAAGCAGGTCAGAGGTTGAACAAGCTCAGCGCCAGTTGCTGGATACCGCTCGTCGGTTGTCAGCAGAGGGGAAAATCGGTTTGGGTGCAGAGCCTTTAATCGGCTGAGCCTTTAATCGCTCGGACAAGCGGCGGCTATCTTTTCAATCTTTCGATGCGGGCAGCTAGTCGGTCACACTGTTGTCTGATTTGATCTACTTGATGGAGATAGTGATCGATCTCTGCAGCAGGTGGCAGTAACCGGATCTCTTCTTGCAGGTACTCCAGAGTATTTTGGCTAAGGCTTCGACCGGTTTGCTTATAGAAGCCCATTTTCCAACCGAGGTAGCGGCTAACTTCATGCGCAGGCAGGTCACCGATCAGGTTGCCCAATAGGCCTTCCCAATCAGGATCCGAGGCTTTCAGGATCGCCTGAAACTCTGAAGCCAGGGCTGTATTGCCTGTCACAGAGATACCATGGCCAAACATTGCATCTGCTTTCTCATCGCTGCTCAGAAGCTTGATGAAAGCTGCTACATCTCCACTTAGCGTCACGTCTGCCTCACAAGGTGCTTGCTGATGCAGTTGAACGCCCTGATTGTGGGGAAGTATATAAAGTGAAACAGGCCAGCCGGTGACCTCAATCCCTATCACCTTACCGGACAGCTTGCCAAGAGCCGCTAGCGTAACTGGATCACGCTGTAAAACAGGGTTTACCGCCGCCTCGGCGGCATCAAGAAATACGGCCTGTAGGCTGCTTATCATCAGGGTTTGATTCCGGTATGGAGTGCGACAATGCCACCGGTCATGTTCTGGTATTTACAGTTAACCAGTCCTGCATCGGCCATCATCTCTTTCAGGGTCTCCTGATCCGGATGCATTCTGATAGATTCGGCAAGATAGCGGTAGCTCTCAGCATCCCCTGCAATCATCTGGCCCATTTTCGGCAGGATGTTGAAAGAATAGAAATCATACATCTTAGTCAGGGCTGGGTTGTCAGTCTTAGAGAACTCCAGCACCATCAGTTTGCCGCCCGGTTTCAGAACTCGAGCCATAGAACGCAGAGCTGCATCTTTGTCAGTGACATTACGTAAGCCAAAAGCGATAGTGATCACGTCAAAGGTGTTGTCTGGAAATGGCAGCGCTTCTGCGTTTGCCTGGACAAATTCAACATTGCCAGCAACGCCACGATCCAGAAGTTTGTCACGGCCTACGTTCAACATAGAATCGTTGATATCGGCCAGAACCACTTTGCCAGCTGGGCCAACGATGCGAGAGAATTTCATCGTCAGGTCACCAGTACCACCTGCGATATCCAGGATGGTATGACCCCGACGTGCACCGCTCTGCTCAATCGTCAGACGCTTCCAGAGGCGGTGAACACCACCAGACATCAGGTCATTCATAATGTCGTATTTGGCTGCGACTGAGTGAAACACATCTGCTACCCGGTCAGCTTTATCTGCTGATTTAACTTGCTCGTAGCCAAAGTGAGTTGTCTGGTCTTGCTTCTGGTCAGTCATGTTCGTGGTCGCTTGAACTTATGAGATGGCACATTGTAGCGCCGGGAATTTGATTTGTCTTTTGCCTGAGATCAGCGCCGGGTAAATTGATTGGCGCTTTTAACTACGGGCGATTAATCCGTCGTTGCGGCTTCCACCTTCCTGTTCAAGTTTCTTCAGGTAAGATTCCCACTTTTCTGATTTTTTGTGCGCCAGTTCGTAGAGATAATCCCAAGTGTAGATGCCGCTATCATGACCATCATCGAAGATGATCTTCATGGCATATTGCCCGGCAGGCTGAATCTCTTTGATGCCGACGAACTGCTTACCTGTTTGTAGCACCGCGTTGCCGATACCGTGACCGCGCACTTCTGCTGAGGGAGAGTAGACACGAAGGTATTCTGCTGTCATCTCAAAAGACTGCCCGTCATATATCAGCTCTAACGTATTTGATTTCGCGTGTAGCTTAACGTCGCTTGGAAGCGGATGGCTTGCCATGAAATTTAACCTCGGCTAAAAACAGCTTCCCCGGCGAAAGCCGGGGAAGTGGTTGGATCAGAGAATGTAATGACTCAGATCTTCATCCTGACTCAGTTCATTCAGGAAGCTATCGACGTAAGCTGCATCGATGGTGACTGACTGACCTGATTTATCCGCAGCGGTGAATGATAGTTCTTCCAGCAGGCGTTCCATCATTGTATGCAGGCGGCGTGCACCGATGTTTTCAGTGCTTTCATTAACCTGATAGGCCAGCTCCGCTACCCGGGAAATTCCCTCCTCAGTAAAGCTGATATCAACCCCTTCGGTCTTCATCAGTGCGATGTACTGATCGGTAAGAGAGGCATTTGGCTCTACCAGAATACGGCGGAAATCGTCCGGTGTCAGAGCGCTGAGTTCAACTCTGATCGGCAGACGACCCTGAAGCTCAGGGATCAGGTCGGATGGTTTTGCCAGATGGAAAGCGCCCGATGCGATAAACAAGATGTGATCAGTTTTGATCATGCCGTATTTAGTGCTAACTGTGCAGCCTTCGATCAATGGCAACAGGTCGCGTTGTACCCCTTCGCGAGATACATCTGCACCACTGCTATCGGTGCGCTTACACACTTTATCGATCTCATCCAGGAATACGATACCATTCTGTTCAACAGCTTCGATCGCCTTTTCTTTGAGCTCATCTTCTTTAACCAGATTTGCAGCTTCTTCGTCAGTTAACAGCTTAAACGCTTCTTTAACTTTAAGACGGCGATTCTGTTTCTGCGCATTACCGCCGAGGTTAGAGAACATGCTCTGTAACTGGCTGGTCATCTCTTCCATGCCTGGCGGTGTCATGATCTCAACGCCCATCTTCGGCTGGGCAATTTCGACATCAATCTCTTTGTCGTCCAGCTGGCCTTCGCGTAATTTCTTACGGAAAACTTGACGGGTAGCACTGTCTTCGCGGGCAGGTTCTTCGTTGAAGCCGGCGCTACGCGGTGGAGGTAGCAGCGCGTCCAGAATACGTTCCTCTGCCGCTTCTTCAGCACGGAAACGTACTTTTTCCATTTCCAGCTCACGAACCATCTTGATCGACATATCAACCAGATCGCGGACGATGGTTTCTACATCGCGACCGACATAGCCAACTTCTGTGAACTTAGTGGCTTCCACTTTGATGAAAGGAGCGTGAGCCAGTTTTGCCAGTCGACGCGCGATTTCTGTTTTACCGACACCCGTTGGGCCGATCATCAGAATGTTCTTAGGTGTTACTTCCGGACGCAGATTATCGTCCAGCTGCATACGGCGCCAGCGGTTACGCAGAGCGATGGCGACAGCACGTTTAGCGTCAGCCTGGCCAACAATGTGCCTGTCCAGTTCAGAAACAATCTCACGAGGGGTCATGTTTGACATTATTTACTCCTGTGGCTGGCCGGCAACAGAATCCAGCTCTTCAATAACAAGGTTGTCGTTGGTGAATACACAGATGCCAGCAGCAATATGTAGGCTCTTCTCAACGATGTTACGGGCAGACATTTCGGTGTTTTCCGTCAATGCCCGGGCTGCGGCAAGTGCAAAATTACCGCCAGAGCCGATAGCGATGACGCCATCTTCAGGCTCAATTACATCTCCTTTACCGGAGATCAGGTAGGTTTTCTCTTTATTGGCAACCAGCATCAGTGCTTCAAGCTGACGCAGAACTTTATCGCTACGCCAGTCTCGGGCCAGATGGATGCAGGCGTTCACGATGTTGCCCTGATGTTTTTCCAGCTGCTGCTCAAAAATATCCCGAAGCGTAATGGCATCGGCAGTGCTGCCTGCGAAGCCTGTGACTACCTGATATTTAGGCAGCAGTGCTACTTTCTTAGCAGTGCCCTTCATTACGGTGTTACCCAGCGAAACCTGACCGTCGCCACCTATCACTACTTTATCGCCGCGGCGAACCGATACGATTGTTGTCATTTATTGCTCCTGGTAATCCGTCAACTGTGACGCTATGACCATTAAAGATGGAGGCGATCATTCAGATTTCAAGTTTCAACTTTGGTTGATTGCTAAGGTTGATGTTCAGTTAATCAGGCTATGTCAGTACAAGGGTTAGGGCGGGCTAGCGCTACTGGAGTAGCTAGAAAGAAGTGGCTGACTTTGAATGACTTAGAGATTTAGTTCTTTCGGTGTGAATCGATTGATAATTAGTGATTGCTTCTTGTTAGAATTCCACTTGGTTATCATCTGTCACTCGCTGTTGTATCTGGCTGACAAACATCTGTCATGGAAAGGACTTCTTGATGAAATACGTTATCGGTTTGCTGATGTGTCTTTGCTTTAGCCCGGTTTTAGCCGTGGAGTATATGGTTGTATCCGGTGGAGAAGTGCTACGAGTCCGTCAAGAACCCGGTTTCGATGCTAAAGTCGTCGCTCGTCTAAAGCGTGGTCAATTGGTAATAGCATTGCAAGAATGGCAAAAGTGGACTCAGATCTACTACATCGAGCGTGCTGAAGGCCGAAAACAACGGCTAAAGGGGTGGATTAGCTCTAAGTACCTCATGCCAGAAGAGCAACAAAAGGTGCCGGGTGTCTTAGGATTGGATCTGACTAACGCTGAAGTCAGGTGTTTAAACGCTGATGATAGTAACCTGATCGTCGGCTGTCAGATGGTGATGGAATATTCATTGCAGCCTTCTTCGTTTCAGCAGGCGCAGGTTGGATGCGGTGCAGAACTGTTAATCAGGAATAAGGATCTGAAGGAGCGAATTGTGCCGGTGAAAAAGACGGATACGCAGCTGCTTAAGAGTGATCAATACGCTTATTTTATGAAGATTGTGCTGCCGATGCCGTTGGAGCAGCAAGTGGTCTCAGTCAGTCTGATTGGCGGGCGTTGCCGCGTTCAGGCTGCTCAGTGAGTGAGTAAAGTCCTCTCTGTCCTGCCCTTAACGGCCAACACCGTAGTATGAAAAACCTTGCTGTTCTAACTGTTGTTTGTCGAGGTGATTACGCCCGTCGACGATGACCCGCTGTTTCATTCGTGAGCAGATATTCTCAATATCTGGTGAACTATATTCAGGCCATTCTGTTAGCAGTAGTAGTGCATCACTACTCTCGAGCGCCTCATATGGGTCTTGGTGGTATGAGATGAGCGAATGGTCGCCGATGCTGCGGCGAAAGATTCCGGTTGCTTCGGGATCATGAAGCTGTACTTTGCAGTCCTGAGCTAGCAGGGCTTCAACGACTTTGAGGCTAGGCGCGTTATCGACACTGGCTGTGCCCGGCTTAAATGATAATCCCCAGATACTGATTGTCAGCCCTTGTAGATTACAGTTGTAATGACGCCAAAGTTTGCGGAACGGCTGTTCTTTTTGCTTATCATTTTCTCGCAAAACAGTATCAAGTAGCTTAGAGCTTCGAATATCGCTCATTAAACCAGAGAGTCCTTCTACATACTGCTGGAAATGCAGGCCGCCGAAGCCACATCCGGGATTGAGATAGTGTCGACCAATACGAGGGTCGCTGCCCAGCCCGTTTCTAACAACTTCTATGTCGACATCAAGTTCGTCGGCGATGTTGGCAAGCTCGTTTATATAACCAAGGCGCAGCGCCAGCATGCCGGTGTTGGCGAACTTTGTGAACTCTGCTTCTTTGGGAGTCATCTGTAGCCATTGACAGAGAGAGTGGCAGAAAGGGCGCATAATTGCCTTTATTTCGTTGGCTGCTTCATTACAGCAGCCAATAATAAGGGTCTCTGGCTGTTGAAAATTACTCAGTGCTGAGCCTTCAGATAGCATATCTGGCATATAGGCAGCGTACTGATTTTTATCTTCTCTCAGCAAAGATTGCAGTTGGTCGGTGCTTCCTACGCCAAAATTAGATTGGTTTATGATCCAAAGCCCTACAGGGTGCAAGTTCGAAAGTTGCGATGCAATTAATGTGGCTGAATTCGATTTGTTTGGGCTGAAAGCAAAAAAGTGACGCTGTGCGTGTAAACCTTCGTCTGCGGTGACTACCTTCAAATGGCCTGATTTGATGGTGTCTTCTAGCAGCTTCAGAAGTCCTGGTTCGTTGTGAACTTTTTGGTCTAGATCTGTGCTGCCTGTAGCTTCGGCATCAGGAACCATGGTGATGCGATTGCCGTGCTTCGCCAGTGATGCCGCCGTAGTCCAGGCGATAAGCTCGTTGCCCCAAACGGTAATGTTCATTTTAAGCTCCGCGTAAGCTGGCGATGTGGTGTAGCAGGCCGTTTGTTGAATCGTCGAATGCATTGGAAGAATTGTCGTCCAGTGCTGACTGCAGAGATGTTGCGACCGCCTTACCCAGTTCTACACCCCACTGATCAAATGGGTTGATACCCCAGATCACTGATTGCACGTATACCTTGTGCTCATAAAGTGCTATCAGCTGGCCCAGTGAATATGCATTTAGTTCGTCGAGTACGATGGTTGTACAAGGGTGATTTCCCCTGTATCGCTTATGTGGAGGGATTTTTGTATTGTCATCCAGAACCGAATCACCAAATGCCAGCAGTCTCGACTGTGCAAGGCAGTTCGCGGTGTTCAGCTTGTGTTGATAGCTCAGTTGGTCGTTCTGGTGATCCTGATACCGGTTTGCAGCGACAATAAAGTCACACATCACTGCTTCGGTGCCTTGGTGGAGTAGCTGGTAGAACGCATGCTGCGCGTTGCTGCCAATCTCACCCCAAAGAATAGGGCATGTATTGTAGTTAACAGCTGTCCCATCCTGAGTGACGCTTTTTCCATTGCTTTCCATTTCAAGCTGCTCAAGGTATGCGGGGAGGTGCTTCAGGCGCCCATCATACGGCAGAATAGCGTGGGCATTGATCTTCAGGAAATTGATATTCCATATACCTGCTAATGCCAGTAGTACCGGTAAGTTTTCCGAGAATGGTGCTGTGCGGAAGTGTTGGTCCATCTGATGGGCGCCCGCTAATAACTCCCGAAAACGGCTCATTCCTAGCTTTAATGCGATTGGTAGGCCTATCGCGGACCAAAGTGAATAACGACCGCCGGTCCAGTCCCAGAACAGTAATTGATTACTTTCGGGAATGCCCCAGTGGGTCATCTTGTCGGGATTTGCCGAAACGCCTATGAAATGCCGTGCTATCAGGGTAGTGATATCTGCAGAGCCTGTTTGGCTAAGCCACTCTTTGGCTGTTTCGGCGTTTGCCAGGGTATCGACGGTGGTAAATGATTTTGACGAAATCACAAAGAGGGTCCGGGCTGGGTTCAAGCGTTTGAGCAGTGTTGCCAGCTGGCTGCCGTCCATGGACGATACAAAATGTACCGATATTGGCTTAATCTGTGGCTCTTTTTGATCTGATAGAGCTGTAGTGGCCATCAATGGTCCGAGATCGGAGCCACCAACGCCAATATTGACGATCGTATCTATAGAGTGGCCTGTAAAGCCTCGCCACTGGCAGGAGTGAACTTGCTCAACGATCTCTTGCATCCGGTCGAGGTTTGCGTGGATCGCCGCTGAAATGTTGATACCAGTCAGAAGTGTTGCAGGTTTACTGGGCGCTCGAAGCGCGGTGTGAAGGGCTGGTCTATCTTCAGAGAGGTTTACTGAGATGCCAGAGAACAACTCTTCGATTTTCGCCTCTAGTAGTCGTTCGTTTGCTAAATCAAGCAAACTATTGAGGACTTGTTTATCGAAGCGTTGTTTCGACAGGTCTAGCAGTAAGTGTCTGGACTTCCAGCTGAACTTGCGGAAACGGTCATGGGATTGCTCGAAGTACTGCTTAATATCTGTTTCGTTAACTTTGATTGCGTACGTCTGTAGCTGTTTCCATGCCGGCGAGTCGGTTGGAGGCTGAAAATGAAGCATAGAGTAATACCGTCTTTCGCTCGGCTGCTAAGATACTAAAGATCTCTCAAGTCTTATATTAAGGCTATCTCAAGCTGAGTGATTTATCTCTCGCAAATAAGCTTTCAGGCCTGAGGCTGTCTCTGGGTGTTGTAGACCATAGGCTATATTCGCCTGGATATAGCCGGTTTTGCTGCCGCAGTCATATGTTTTGCCAGACATACGAAACGCATGCAGAGCGCCTTCCTTGAGGTATTGATCAATGGCATCGGTAAGTTGGATTTCGCCACCCGCTCCAGGTTGAGTTTCTTTTAACAGTTCCATTATCCGTGAGGGTAGAATGTAACGGCCGTTAATCGAAAGGTTTGAAGGTGCCGACTCCACAGGGGGTTTCTCTACAACGGAGTTAATTGCACAGCTTTCTCCGGAAGAAAAATCTATTCCGTTGCAGTTAACGATGCCGTAACGATCGACCAAGTCCATCGGCACAGGTTCTACCATAATTTGGCCGATACCGGAGTCTTCGTATTTCTTAGTCATCAGACTAAGGTCTGTCTGCTTCTGTGGATAATTATTTACCAGCATGTCTGGTAATAACACTGCGAAGTCATCACTACCTGTTACTGCTGCGGCGCAATAAATAGCATGTCCCAGACCAAGGGGATGGTCCTGACGTACCGAAGTGATGGTCACACCCGCTGGTAGAATATTCTTTACGGCCTTGAGAGCGCTTAGTTTGCTATTGCGCTCCAATACGCTCTCCAGTTCATAGTGGCTATAGAAGTGTTCCTCTATGGTGGCCTTTCCCGAGCGGGTGACGAAAATTATTTCGGTAATCCCTGCGGAAATAGCTTCTTCCACGACATATTGAATTACAGGTTTATCGACGACTGGCATCATCTCTTTCGGGATGACTTTGCTGGCGGGAAGAACGCGGGTACCTAGTCCAGCTACAGGGATGATAGCTTTAGATATGGTGGAGCCCATTCGCTTAAAACCTCAACACTAAAGGCGATGGATACGAGCGGACGATTCTATCATCTGGGTAGGAGAATAGGAGATTAAATATTGAGGAGCACAGTCCTATCGGGTTATGGAGCTTTGACCTTAAGCGGCTGGATGTTTAGACGTACCAGCTTATCCTGTGCTTTGTTCAGAGCTGAACGGGTTTCGAATGGACCGGTTCTTACCCGATAGTAAACACCGTTTTTCCCTTCAGTACGGTTGGTATGAACATTTGGCAGTCCTTGCAACAGAAGTTGAGCCCGCATCTTTTCTGCATCAGCTTGAGAACGGAAAGAACCTGTCTGCAGCAGGTAACTCTGTTTCATCTGTTCAGTTTTAGGGGTGGATTTGTACACAGGGACTTCCGGTGCATCTACCTCTTTGTCTTCCAGCATCTTGTAAAAGTCATAGGTCTTTTCCTCAGGTTTGTCTGAGGTGCTGACGACTGGAGTAGATCGAGCAGGTTTGCTTTCAGTTACCGGAGTTGATTTCGGCGTTACTGGAGTAGAGGGTTTGGCTACCTGTGCGGAGGGAGTTGGGCCTGCAGGCGAAATGCCTGCAAGCTGGTAAAGGAGATAGCCCAGACCGCACAAAGCGACAATCGTCAGCAGACTAAGCACCACCGGGAAGCGTTTCTTGGGTGGCGCTACAGGCGCTGATGGTTTTGTGCCTGTTTTAGCTTTGGCCTTAGCGCGAGTGCGGCTGGCCGAGTTTTTACCGCGGTTATTCTGGGCGAAATCCTTACGTGCTGCCATCCGGCTTACATCTGCTCCGGTGCTGAAACGCCAAGAAGGGTCAGGCCGTTCGCCAGTACCTGGCGTGCTGCCATGCTGAGAGTCACGCGAGCATTCCGCAGTGAAGTGTCCTCAATCATGATCTTGTGAGCGTTGTAGTAGGAGTGGAAGTCGTTTGCTAGCTCGCGCAGGTAGTTCGCAAGCATATGTGGCTCATAGCCCAGGCCAGCATTGCTGAGGACTTCAGGATATTTTCCGAGCTTTGTCATCAAATCCTTTTCATGTTCGGTATCAAGCAGGGATAGGTTTTCCAGTCCAACTTCCTGATCCCAGCTCCACTCCTTCTCTTCCAACTTGCGCAATACGCTGCAAACACGCGCGTGAGCATATTGGATGTAATATACCGGGTTGTCCTTAGACTCGGACTTTGCAAGTTCCAGATCAAAGTCCATATGTTGCTCAGCTTTGCGCGTCACGTAGAAGAAGCGGCAAGCATCGCTACCGACTTCGTCACGCAGTTCGCGTAATGTGACGAAAGAGCCTGATCGGGTGGACATCTGTACTTGTTCCTCTCCGCGGAACAGACGAGCGAATTGTACCAATTTGACAATCATACGCTCAGGGTCGTAGCCCAGTGCCTGGCAAGCAGCCTGCATTCGAGCGATATAACCGTGATGGTCAGCGCCCCAGATATAGATGATCCGGTCGAAGCCACGCTCAAATTTGTTCTGCAGGTAAGCGATGTCAGATGCAAAGTAGGTTGTCTGGCCATTCGCACGTTTAACAACGCGGTCTTTATCATCACCAAAATCGGTGGAACGGAACCAAAGGTTGCCGGCGTTTTCGTAGATGTGACCTTTTTCAGTCAGTGTTTCGATCGCTTTAGTCACATCACCATTGGAGGTAAGTGAGCGTTCTGAGAACCACTGCTGATAATGTGCACCGAATTCGCCTAAGTCTTCGCGGATATCGTTAAGAATAGAGTCCAGCGCTGCAGCAAATACGATCTCATATTGTTCTTCGCCCAGGAGAGCTCGGCAGCGATCGATCAGTGCATCGATGTGCTGTTCCTTATCACCGCCCTCTGGCTCATCAGCTGGAATATCTTTGAAGACAACTGCCGAAGCATGTTTCATCGCCTCGCCATGCTGGCTTAGCAATTCAGCAGCAATGTCGTAGATGTATTCGCCTTTATAGCCGTTACTCGGGAAGGTGAATTGCTCGCCGCTCTTCTCCAAGTAACGAAGCCAAACAGAGGTGGCCAGGATATTCATCTGACGGCCTGCATCGTTGACGTAGTATTCTCGTTCGACATCCACACCGGCTGCTTGTAGCAGGTCTGCTACAGTCGCACCGTAGGCAGCACCACGTCCGTGACCCACGTGAAGCGGGCCTGTTGGGTTTGCCGATACAAACTCAACCTGGACCTTATCGCGGGAGTTGGCCGGCTGCAGACCATATTCTTTACCAGCATCGAGAATCTGTTTAACTACCTGAGAGCTTGAAGCCTGATTGATAAAGAAGTTTATGAAACCAGGTCCGGCAATCTCACATTTTTCAACGATGCTAGATTCAGGCAGTGATTCCGTCAGCATCTGAGCGAGTTCGCGCGGGTTTCGTCGTGCAGGCTTAGCCAGGGTCAGGGCTACATTGGATGCAAAATCGCCGTGGCTTTTATCACGAGTATTTTCAACCATGATTTTTGGCTGAACATCGGATGGCAGAGTGCCATTTTCCTGCAAGGCGGATACCGCTGAATTGATCAGCGCCGCGATTTGTTCTTTCATCTGCTTATGGGTACCGGTTATTGAGTTCGAGCTTGCTCAGGTATTGGACCGCGTATTATCGCTTGTTCGGCAATCGATGTTAAGTGTTGTTGATGCTTAACGCAGCTTCAAGCGGTGCTTTGTTTGCAGAAACGGCATCTAGGCTAGAGAGAACTAATTATCTAATAGTAATCTCGGTATTGGCCTTTGGTAGTGCTGTTACTGATTTATAGTGGGTTTTCTAATAACTGTCGGCCGGATCGACATCTATTGACCAGCGGATCTTTCTCGCCTCAGGAGAATGCTCAAGTGTCTGACAAAGCTGATCCAGCGTCAGGTGGAGGCTTCTCCGGTCAGTGCACTGAAGGGCCATCTGGGCGCGAAACATCCCGGCGCGTTTTTCCATTGCGGATGGAAAAGGGCCGAGCCAACTCACTTGAAAGGGTAGGCTGAGTGAGTTCTGAAGTTGTTGTCGAAGAGTTTGTAGAACAGCTTCTGCACGCCCTGGAACTGTGGCCTCTGCGCGTACTAAAGCATAATGCGTATAGGGTGGCAGTTGGTTTGACTTCCGATTGCTGAGCTCTGTCTTGGCAAACTCTGTGTAGCCCTGCTCTACCAGAGTTTGAATCGCAGGATGATCGGAATGGAATGTCTGCATCAGTACTGTGCCTTTGTGATCTGCACGTCCAGCGCGCCCTGCAACCTGTAGAATCATTTGTGCCGTACGCTCCATGCCTCTGAAATCGGCGCTAAAGAGTCCACCGTCGGCATCCAAAATTGCTACTAGTGTGACATTTGGGAAGTGGTGACCTTTAGCTAGCATTTGTGTGCCGATCAGAATGCAGGGTTCCCCCGTATTGATCTGATCCATGATCTCTTTCATCGCATTCTTACGTTGTGTGCTGTCCCGATCAACCCGGATGACCGGTGTACCGGGAAATAGCTGCCTTAACCTTTCTTCAGCTCTTTCGGTTCCGGTGCCTACTGGTTGAAGCTCTCTACTGTTGCAGCGAGGGCAGTGATCAGGGATAGCACTTTGTGTATCGCAATGGTGGCAATGAAGGTGAGCTGGTTTGCGGTGTAAGGTCATATGCGCATCGCAGCGACGACAGTCCACAACTTCGCCACAGCTATGACACATAAGAGAGGGTGAAAAACCTCGCCGATTAAGAAATATCAACACCTGCTTTTGTTGTTCCAAGTGTCGTGAAATGCTCCCAATAAGTTTGTCAGACAGACCGTCTGTCAGCGGCTGTTGCTTGATGTCGAGTAGCTGGAAGTCGGGTTCTGCAGCCTTTCCGGCGCGCTCTGTTAATTGAAGATACTTGTATCTTCCTGACCAGGCATTGTGCAGTGTTTCCAGCGAGGGAGTTGCTGTCCCCAGAATGACCGGTATGTTCTCTGCACGAGCTCGCATGACAGCGAGATCTCTGGCGGAATAGCGGAATCCCTCCTGTTGTTTAAAGGAGCTGTCGTGCTCCTCATCGACAATGATGATCCCCGGTGCCCCTAGTGGAGTGAAAATTGCGGATCGGGTCCCTATGATGATCTGAGCGATGCCATCGCGAGCCTGCAGCCAGGCATCCAGTCGCTGGCGATCCGTCATATTTGAATGCAGCACTTGGATCGTCACATTGAAGCGTTGCCTGAAGCGGGCAACAGTTTGGGGGGTTAGTCCTATTTCAGGCACAAGTACTAAAGCTTGTCGTTGCTGCTGCAGCTGTTGTTCGATTGCCTGAAGATAAACTTCGGTTTTGCCCGAGCCTGTGATGCCGTGAAGTAAAAAGGGGGAGAACCCATCTTGGTTAATGGATTGCAGGGCGTGGCTTTGTTGGCTGTTCAGCTGTAATGAAGGTTCTTTTATGAGTTCATCTGCTTGAGGCCAGTGAGGCTCTGGAAGGTGTTCGACTTGTTCGGCAAAGCCTTTGTCGGCTAATGCTTTTAAAGTCGTGCTTGAAATACTTTCTGCCTTTAAAGCGTCAGAGCTAATGCCTTTAGGGTGGCGCAGGAGTGTTTCTAGTGCTTCGCGCTGTTTATGAGCGTTGGCTTTGAGCTCAGCCGATTTCCCCGGCCCAGTGGCTCGCCAGAGAAATTGGTGTTGATAGCTGCAATCCGCTCCTTTTCGCAGTGCAACAGGGTAGGTTTGAGCCAGGGCATCTCCAATCGGATGTTGATAATAGTCAGCAGCCCAGCAGCCCAGTTCCAGTATATGCTCAGGTAGTGGCGGCACCTCGTCTAGAATTGCTTTTGCAGGTTTGAGCTTGCCAACGGGTACATCTGTCTGATCGGTTACCTCCAGCAAAATGCCGGTAAGTTCACGTCTGCCGAAGTTGATCGATACTCTTATGCCTGGCGTCAGCTCCGATGGATTGCAGTCATCCGGCGGCAAATAGTCAAAGAGACGACGTAAAGGAGTGGGAACTGCTAAGCGGAGGATCTGCATCAGATGAACCAAATCGGGATGATTGGCACAGTTTATGGGGTTTCGATCGGGGTTTAAATAGATACGGGAAAGAACTGATTGCTTGCAGTTAATAGTGAGTGGGAGTAGAATTTCGCGCCTGTCTCTCCGAGACCATCGATTTAACACCCTACTCAGTGCGGTGCCTGGCGATAGTGATCAGGTGGCGGCACATATTTTGAGGCTTTAGAAAATGCAGAATGATATCCATCCTAAGTACGAAGACGTAACAGTTAACTGCTCTTGCGGTAACGTTATGCAGACTCGTTCTACTCTGGCTGAAAACTTCCACGTTGACGTATGCAGCCAGTGCCACCCGTTCTACACTGGTAAGCAGAAAGAAGCTACTTCCGGTGGCCGTGTTGATCGCTTCAACAAGCGTTTCGGTGGTCGTTCTCTGGGTAAATAATCAGAGCATACGAAGAATTTTCAAAAAGGCGCCTGATTGGCGCCTTTTTTGTGCCTGAAAATCGCGGGAAAAAGGTCGAAAAGTGATTTTCGTCTAAAGTGTGGGTGAATTGACCCCTTAGTGTGGTTGTGGGTAATTCGCGATTTTTATATTATTCCGGGTTCGTCTTTTCAACTAGTTGGAACAGCAACCATGTCTGAAGATCTGAAAAAAGCTGCTCTTGAATATCACGAGTTTCCTCGCCCGGGTAAAATCAGCGTTGAGCTGAGCACTAAGGCTGAGAGTGCGCGTGACCTCGCTCTGGCATACAGCCCGGGTGTTGCAGAGCCTGTTCGCGAAATCGCCAAGGATCCGGAAAACGCGTATCGCTACACTGCCAAGGGTAACCTGGTAGCTGTTATCTCGAATGGTTCCGCTATTCTGGGTCTGGGTGACCTTGGCCCTCTGGCTTCTAAGCCAGTGATGGAAGGTAAGTCGCTGCTGTTCAAGAAGTTTGCAGGTATCGATTCTATCGATATCGAAGTAGACGCAGAAAGCCCGCAGGCTTTCATCGATACAGTTGCTCGTATTGCTGAAACTTTTGGTGGTATTAACCTGGAAGATATCAAGGCACCAGAGTGCTTTGAGATCGAGCGCGCTCTGATTGAGCGTTGCAACATCCCGGTATTCCACGATGATCAGCACGGCACTGCTATCGTGACAGCTGCTGGCATGATTAACGCCCTGGAAATCGCAGGCAAGGACCTGGCAAGCGCAAACATCGTTTGTCTGGGGGCCGGTGCCGCAGCATCAGCATGTATGAAACTGCTGATCGCAATGGGTGCGAAAGTAGAGAATATTTACATGCTCGACCGTAAGGGTGTGATCCACTCTGGTCGTGATGATCTGACTACAGAAAAAGCAGTGTTCGCTACCGAAACTGATAAGCGTACACTTGATGATGCGATCGATGGTGCTGACGTATTTGTTGGTCTGTCTGGTCCTGATCTGCTATCTCCGGCTCAGCTGGCCAAGATGGCGGCTAGTCCTGTGGTCTTTGCTTGTGCAAACCCTGATCCGGAAATCAAACCTGAGCTGGCTCATGAGACGCGTAATGACGTCATCATGGCGACTGGTCGTTCAGACTATCCGAATCAGGTGAATAACGTACTGGGCTTCCCATTCATCTTCCGTGGTGCTCTGGATGTCCGTGCAACTGAAATCAACGAAGAAATGAAGGCTGCTGCTGTTCGTGCGATTGCTGAGCTGGCTAAAGAGCCAGTGCAGCAGGAAGTGCTGGAAGCTTACGGTCTGGATTCTCTCGAATTTGGTCGCGAGTACATTATTCCTAAGCCGACAGATACGCGCCTGCTGGGTGCTGTATCCGGAGCTGTGGCTCAGGCAGCAATTGATACTGGGGTAGCGCGCCAGGCTCTGCCTTCACACTACCCGCTGACGACTGCTGATGCGCTGAAGTAAATTCAGTCGTCTGATGTTCGAAAAGCCGCCCAATAGGGGCGGCTTTTTTTGTGCGCGAATTAGGCGAATTTAGTGTGCTGATGGATCAGTGTGATCAACAGTTGATCGGGGTGGTGCTGTTGGCTGAATTGAATGGTTGGATTAATACAGGTGTGTGCTAGTTCAAGTATTCAGAACTGATCTCTTTTGCCGTCGGTATATTGGTGAGCGGACATGATGTGTGAGGTGTATAAGCCTAGCGATAGAAAGCGGTAGTTGATTTTTCCATCGCTAAGCTCGGGTTGTTTGCTAGAAAATCTCTTCCGTTGTTGTGCCTGAGCCTGCGCCATCCGGAGCTGAGGCCTGTTGTTTAGGCAGGTTTTCTGCGCGGAAGAGTTCGAATATGGCATCCTTTTGGCCCGGGTAGGCTCTTAAACCGGTCTTCGGATCAATTCTCGCCTGTACTATGCCGTCTGGGCGTTGCAGGGTGCTTTCAGGTTTGTCTGCAAGGGCATCGCGCATAAAATCTATCCAGATCGGTAGTGCAGCACGGCCGCCATATTCTCCTCGGCCAAGGGTTTTGGGTTGATCGAATCCAACCCATGCAGTAGCGACCAGGCTTCGGTTATAGCCGCTAAACCAGGCATCTTTCTGGTCGTTGGTTGTGCCTGTTTTGCCCGCAAGGTCTTTTCGCCCTAGTACCTTGGCGCGGGTGCCGGTGCCACGTGTGATTACGTCCTGCAATATGCTTGTCATCAGAAAAGCTGTGCGCTTATCCATGACAGATGGAGCTATAGGATGTGTGGTGATTTGCTGGCCATCGACTACTTGTGCCGCAGGCTGCTCTGGTGGTGAGTATATGCATTCCTCACATACAGTTTCTGGCCGAGCGCTGAATATTGTGTTGCCTTCATGATCACGGATCTGATCGATCAGGAATGGCGAGATTTTGTATCCGCCGTTTGCGAGAGTTGCGTAGCCAGTAGCGACTTGGAGTGGTGTGAGGTCTGCTGCGCCAAGAGAGAGCGATAGGTTGCGTGGCAAGGTATCGCCATCGAAGCCCAGTTTATCCAGGTATTCCACTGCTGAGTCGATACCGATGGCGCGTAGGATGCGTATCGATACCAAGTTGCGTGAGCGGTAGAGTGCTTCTCGTAAGCGTGTTGGACCATAGAATTTCTTACTGCTGTTTTCTGGGCGCCAGTTGCCCTCGAGGCTGACATCGTGGAATACCACAGGGGCGTCATTAATAGTGGTAGCTGGGCTGTATCCTTGTTCCAGGGCTGCAGCATAGATAAATGGCTTCAGATTAGAACCTGGTTGACGAACGGCCTGTGTAGCCCGGTTGAATTTGTTGTGATTAAAACTAAATCCGCCGGAGAGTGCTTTGATGCCGCCGTTGTTCGGGTTAAGTGCGATAAATGCCCCCTGAACTCTTGGGATCTGGCTCAGCTTCCAGGATTGTATTGTCTCTTCTGGTTTCTTCTTATCTGGAGTTATTGTTACCGGTTCAAGGCGGACAAGGTCGCCAGGCTTGAGTACGTCAGCTGCTTTTTTAGGTTTCCCGCCAACATAGCTGGCGGATTTATATTTTTTCGCCCATTGGATACCGTCCCAAGGGAGTGTTACTGATTCTCCGTTTTTTAATAAGGCGGTGGCTTCTTTCTTGTCGATGGCAGTTATGAGCGCTGGCTGAAGATTCGCATAGAGCGGTGTTTTCTTAAGTAATTGTGCCGCGCTATCGCTCGTAAGATCGCCCTCAATCTCCGACTCTTTGCCTCTGTATCCATGGCGGTAGGAGTAGGCAAGAAGGCCTTTTCGCAGTGCTTGAGTTGCGCTCGATTGCATGGTGCTGTCGATAGTGGTGAATACGTTATAGCCGTCTTCGTAAATTCTTTCGCCGTATTGCTCAAATAGTTCGCTGCGCACCATCTCTGCGATGTAAGGGGCGTAAAGCTCTATATCGCTACCGTGGTAACGTGCGCTAACAGGTTCGCTAAGGGCGCTTTCATACTCTTGGTCGTCGATGAATGCTAATGAGTGCATTCGTCCAAGGATCCAGTTTCTGCGAGTCAGGGCGCGTGTAGGATTGGTGATTGGGTTAAAGGCGGAAGGTGCTTTCGGTAGTCCTGCAATCATCGCCAATTGAGCAATGTTAAGTTCTTTAATACTTTTCCCGTAATACGTGAATGCAGCAGCTTCGATACCATAGGATCGGTGGCCGAGATAAATCTTGTTGATGTAAAGTTCGAGAATCTGCTCTTTAGACAGCTCTTGTTCAATAATTAATGCTAATAATATTTCGTTGAATTTTCGTTCGAATGTACGTTCGCGGGTTAAAAAGTAGTTTTTAGCAACCTGCATTGTAATGGTTGAGCCGCCGCTCTGGATTCGGCCTGATTGAGCTAGCTGAAGCGCTGCGCGTGAGAGGCCTTTAATATCTATGCCAAAGTGGTCGAAGAAGCTGGCATCCTCTGCGGCAAGCAGAGCTTGTGTGAAACGCTCCGGGATTTGGTCATAAGATATCGGGGTCCGGCGCTTTTCGCCGAACTCAGCGATCAGCTTTTCATCGGCCGAGTACACCCTTAGAGGGGTTTGTAGCTGAATATCTTTTAGCGTCTCGACACTTGGGAGTTTCGGAACGAAATGGAAATAAATGACAGCAGCACAGACGGCGCCGGCAATAAGTCCGAGAGCACTGAGTTTTAACGAGAATCGATAAAGCGTTCGTAGTACTGGCATGCTAGTCTAATATTATTAACGGTTGGGTTTGCTGGTATTATATCGGTAGCAGCAGTAACTTTTGTAGCGTGTTTATTTTATTTTTGTTTAATAACCGCTAGAGTTGGATAAAACTCCTAAATCTGTATTTATCAAAGGGATAGTGCCGTGTTCGGCTTGTTTGGAAAAAAATCGTCAGGTTGGGTTGGGGTGGACATCGGTTCCTCTGCCGTAAAGCTGGTTTCGTTGTCCAGACAAGGTAAGGGCATCGGGATCGACGCTTATGCAATTGTTGCTTTGCCAGCGACCGCGGTGGTGGACGGCAACGTTCAAGAAGTAACTGAAGTCTCTGCTGGTATTGAAAAAGGCTTGCAGCTCTGTAAGGGAGCAATGAAAACAGCAGTCGCTGCGGTGCCTTCCTCTGCTGTTATTACTAAACGCCTTGAACTAAGTAATTCCTTTACTGAGTATGAGCTGGAAGATCAGGTTCGAGTAGAAGCTGACCAGTTTATTCCGTATCCGCTGGATGAAGTAGCGCTCGATTTTCAGGTTATGTCCGAAAATGAAAATACCGGGCTGCAGGACCTGCTCTTAGTCGCTTGTCGGCGAACTGATGTTGAATTGCGTGAAGATGCGATTAATGGCGCGGGCCTGAAATGTGACATCGTTGATGTGGATACCTACGCGATGGAGCGTGTCTATCCAAAACTTCCCGGCGATGAGGTGGGTGCGTCAGAACTGATTGGCGTTGCAGATGTTGGTGCAGCGACCTTGACGCTAAATGTCTTCCGTGATGGAGAACTGATTTATAATCGCGAGCAGGCATTTGGTGGGAACGATCTCAGCAACGCCATTCACCAGCAATATGGTATGCCGGTAGAGGAAGCGGAGCAGGCCCTACGAAGTGGTGAGATTGGTGAAGAAATTCGCGAAATGCTTGTGATGCCGTTTCGACATGCAGTAGCACAGCAGGTTTCTCGAGCGCTGCAATTCTTTTACTCCTCCGGTTCGCACGCTCAGCTATCGAGGCTTTATTTAGCTGGAGGTTCTGCTTCCATAGACGGGATCTCGGATGTGTTGGCCGAAGAGATCGGTATAGATACACAGATCGCAAATCCATTTACTGGGATGACGGTTAACTCTAAGTTAAATAGCAAGCGGCTTGAAAGTGATGCGCCGACGTTAGTGAAGGCGTGCGGTTTAGCTATGCGCATGTTCGATCAGTAGGTATAAAAAATATGGTACGGATTAACCTCAGGCCTTGGCGAGAAGAGCGCAATGTTGCGATGCAGCAAAAGTTTCTTACGAATCTCCTTGCTGTCGCACTGTTTGCGGGGGGAGTAATTGTTGCCGGGCATTTTTATATCGATTATCAGAAACAGCGTCAGAATGATCGGAATAGTTACCTAAAAACTGAAATATCAAAGCTCGACAAGAAAATTGAAGAGATCAAAGAGCTGAAAAGGCAGAGGGAGCGTCTGCTTGAAAGGCTGAATGCAATTCAAGAGCTGCAAGGCAATCGCCCTGTGATTGTGCGGAACTTCGATGAGTTGGTTAGAGTTTTACCTGATGATCTTTACTACAGCTCGCTAGCTCGAAGTGGAGAGAGTATTGCCATCACCGGCTTGGCACAGGCGAATAAAGATGTTTCTAATCTGATGCGGAATCTTGATTCTTCTATCTGGTTCGGGGAACCGAACTTGACTCGGGTGGGTGATACTGGGCAGGCAAAGTCATTTAATTTGACAGTGCCGATGCGAACTCCTACAGCGGAGGAGCGCCAGAAATGAATATGTTGAAGAAAGCATTTCAAGGCTTTGATCCTAATAATCTTGATCTGAATACGGCAGGGTCTTGGCCAATTGGCGTTAAAATTATCGCCTTTGTGATTGTATTCGCAGGTATTATTGCAGCAGGTATACATTTCCATCTGACGGATCAGCATAAACAGTTGGATAACGAGATTCGTAAAGAAGCTACTTTGAAAACCCAGTTCGAAAGGAAGGCGTTTCAGGTGGCTAATCTCGACGCGCTTCGTCAGCAAATGACGGATGTTGAAGAGCGCTTTGCAGAGTTGTTACGCCAACTACCATCTGATAAGGAAGTCCCAGGCCTAATTGAAGATATTAGCGATATCGGCAAAGCTGCAGGTCTGACAATTAACAATATCGCGTTACAACCAGAACGCAAGACACAGTTTTATATTGAACTTCCGATCAGTATTCAGGTTAGTGGTACTTATCATGAAATGGGGCAGTTTGTAAGCGGAGTAGCAGCGATAAAACGTATCGTTACTTTGCATAATTACAGTCTACGTCCTGCTGGTGAGAACGCTATGACTATGAGTATCGAAGCCAAGACGTACCGCTATGATGATGAAGACTGAAGCCATTAAAAAGCTGTTTGTTCTGGCTGCGGCAGTCGGAACGCTACAAGGTTGTATCTGGGTGGAAGACCCCAGTGATTTGCGAACCTTTGTTCGGGAAACGCAAAGTAGGCCAAAAGGACGGATCGAACCGCTTCCCGAGTTTAAGCCATATCACAGTTTCGTTTATGAAGGGGCAAGTATGCGTGATCCCTTTCAGCCTCTAGTTGAAATTGTGTTAACCGAGGAAGATCAGGAACCGGAACAGATATTGACTGATCTCCAGCCAGATCAGGAGCGTCCAAAAGCATATCTGGAACGGTTTTCTATTGAGCAGTTGACGATGGTGGGTACTATTTCCTCCCCCGGGGAGGAGCAGCTATGGGCTTTGTTAAAGGACTCTAATGGTGAAGTCCATCGAATTACCCAAGGAGGCTTTCTTGGATTTGACTATGGTGAAGTCCAGACTGTCACCGAAACCCATATCGAAGTTATTGAAATTATCTCTAATGGCCGGGGCGGTTGGATGAAAAGACCGCGGAATGTTGCGTTGCAGGAAGAGCAGCTCAACTGAGAAAGGAAAGCATTCGTATGATTATGTCAAAGTGTCAGAACATTCCATCTGTTTCCCGCATTGCTCGTAATATGCTGGCCTTATTTTTGTTTTTGGTGCCATTTCAGGTGCTAGCTCAGGGGATAAAGTTGGTCGATAGCAGTTTTGTTGCCCTACCAAATAAAAAGTTGGAAGTAAGGTTAGATTTCGATGCACCGCCCCCAGTACCAAAGGCATACAGCATTGAGAGTCCACCACGTGTGGTGATGGATTTTTGGGGTGTAGAGAACGATCTTGGTCAAAAGGTTATTGATGTAAAGGCCGGTCAGGTCGATAGCTTTAATATGGCACAGACCGAGGGCCGTTTGAGAGTCGTTGCGAATCTGTATGGGGCTGTACCCTATAAAAGCTATACCGAAGACAATAGTTTGTTTTTAGTTTTTGAGGGACGAGAAGAATCCAGTGCTGCGGACAGTAAAGCCCTGCGGATGAAGTCCGCTAGCCAGACTAAGGTTACCACTGCGCGTGAGTCTTTAGATGATCGCACGCGTATTCAGGGTATCGATTTTGAACGGATGGATCAGGGGCATGGACGTGTGATAATTACCATGTCAGACGACAAGGCTGGCCTTGATATTATCGAAGAGGGTAATAATGTTGTCGTCAATCTGATGGGGGCGAAATTGTCAGCTGCATTGGAGAAACGTGTTGACGTTCAAGATTTTGCTACCCCGGTTTTATTTATAGATTCCATGCCTGCAGGTGAAAACACAGCAATTTTAGTTAAACCAACTGCGGAGCCTTATGAGTATATGGCGTACCAGACGGGTAATCAGTTGGTGCTAGATTTTAAACCGGTCACCGAGAGTGAAGCTGAGCAATCCCGAAATCTGTTCCCGTTTACTGGTGAAAAGATAGATCTAAACTTCCAGAATGTAGAAATTCGGGCAATTCTTCAGATTTTGGCTGAAGTCGCAGAAATGAACTTAGTCGTGAGCGATACTGTTAGCGGTAATATTACTCTGCGCCTCAAAAATGTCCCATGGGATCAAGCGCTGGATATTATCCTGAAAACACGAGGCCTGGATAAGCGTGAAGTGGGTAATGTGTTGTTGATAGCGCCAGCAAATGAAATCGCTGAGCGGGAGCGCGTAGAACTCGAGAGTCGTAAGCAAGTAGAGGAACTCTCGCCACTGAGAACTGAGTTTATACAGGTTGATTTCCGTAGTGCGTCTGAAATGAAATCACGCGTAGAAGAAGCCAAGCTGGTATCTGAGCGCGGCTTTATTATGTCTGACGATGAAACCAATATCCTGATGGTGCGTGATACGGCTTCGCAGCTTCAGGAAATTAGGGCAACTATCTCAAAGTTTGACGTAGAGGTCGCTCAGGTATTGGTGGAAGCTCGACTGGTTGCCGCTTCTACCACCTATGAAAAGGATCTCGGCGTCAAATGGGGCTTTGGTTATCTGGACGACGATGGTACCCAATGGCAGATCGGTGGTGCTGGCGGTGTTACACCTGGCGGAACAACCATTCCGAATGCACTCAACGTAGACTTAGGGGTGACGCCTCAATCCTCAATCGCAATCGGTGTAGCCACATCGAGTGTGTTACTGTCGGCTGAACTCACTGCTTTGCAGAGTGAAGGGAAAGCAGAGATTATTTCTCAACCAAAAGTTGTAACAACGAACGGTAAATCTGCAAAAATTGAGTCTGGTCAGGAAATTCCTTTTCAGACAGTCGAAGATGGTGAAGTCAGCATCGAATTCAAAGACGTAGTGCTGAGCCTTGAGGTTACACCACAAATTAACCCGGGCGACCGAATAACACTTGAGCTGGTTATAAAGCAGGATTCAATTGGTCAGGTGCTGCCAAACGGTGAACTCTCTATCAACAATAATGAACTTCAGACTTCGGTAAATGTAGGCGATGGTGATACCATTGTGTTAGGTGGTGTATTCCGTGACGAGTCTACGGAAGCTGTGTCTAAAACACCGTTGCTGGGAGATCTTCCTGTTATTGGTGCGCTATTCCGTAAGACGGAAGTGCAAAATGATAAGAGTGAGCTCTTGATTTTTATTACACCTAAGCTGATTCGTGAGTCGCTGCAAGTACAGTAGTTCCTATCTTGATACCATTAAATATTTTTCTGATCGGGCCGATGGGTGCAGGAAAAAGCACTATCGGCCGCATGCTCTCACAGGAATTGAATCTGGATTTCGTTGATAGCGATAAGGTAATCGAAGAGCGAGCCGGCGCAAATATACCCTGGATATTCGATGTCGAGGGTGAGTCAGGTTTCCGTGATAGAGAGCAAAGTGTCATCAAGGAGCTTAGCGAACAGGAACGGATACTCCTAGCCACTGGCGGCGGCGCCGTTATTCGCGAAGCAAACAGGTTGCAGCTTAGAAGTAATGGTTTTGTCGTTTATTTGCATACGACTGTTGATCAACAGTTAGAACGCACTGCAAAAGACAAGAACCGACCGTTACTGCAGAATGAAAATCCGCGAGAAATACTGGAAAATCTATTTTTCGAGCGTGATCCACTGTATCGACAGACATGTGACCTGATTATCGAAACTGATAAGCGTCACCCTCGATCAGTCGTTGCTGAAATTATACGGCAGCTATCCAAACAAGACATACTACACACCACTTGAGTAAAGGGAGATTGTGACAACAATGAAGACACTGACCGTTGATCTTGGTGACCGTTCTTACCCCATTTTCATCGGCTCAGGCCTGTTTAAGGCAGAGTATCTGCATCCTTACATCAAGGGGAACCAGGTTTGTGTTGTTACAAATGAAACCATCTCCCCTCTCTATCTTGAAAAATTACAAGCTCAGTTAGCTGACTATCAGGTATCAGTTGTAACCCTGCCTGATGGCGAGCAGTTCAAAAGCCTCGAATACGTAAATCATATCTTCGATAGATTGCTTGCAGATAAACACAACCGCACTACTACGGTGATCGCTCTCGGAGGTGGTGTGGTAGGTGATATGAGTGGATTTGCTGCTGCGAGTTATCAAAGGGGCGTCAATTTTATTCAGGTTCCTACAACGCTGTTGTCGCAGGTGGATTCTTCTGTTGGTGGGAAAACCGGCGTAAATCATACTGCTGGCAAAAACATGATAGGTGCGTTTCATCAGCCTCAGGCCGTAATTATCGATACAGATGTGCTTGCATCGCTTCCGGATCGAGAACTCTCGGCAGGGATAGCCGAAGTGCTGAAATACGGCTTCATCTACGATGCTGAATTTCTGACCTGGCTTGAGGGAAATCTTGATGCGTTGCTGAAAAAGGATGCGGATACCCTTCAGCAGGCTATCTATCGTTCCTGCGAAATCAAGGCTGAAGTGGTCGCTCAGGACGAACGAGAAGCCGGGATTCGAGCTTGGCTAAATCTTGGGCATACCTTTGGCCATGCAATCGAAGCCCATCAGGGCTACGGTAACTGGTTGCACGGTGAAGCAGTTGCGGCCGGAACTGTTATGGCGTCCGACTTATCAATGCGTTTGGGATGGATCTCTGAGAACGACCATCAACGGGTTAAACGTTTGCTGAAAGATTCAAAACTGCCGATTGAGGCGCCATCCGACATGACACCAGAAGATTTTCTTCAACTGATGGCCGTAGATAAAAAAGTGATCAATGGTGCTTTAAGGTTGGTGTTGCTGAAATCCATTGGTGAAGCTGTAGTAACAAGTGACTTCCCTATTGAACAGCTGCAGCAGACGTTGGAAAGTACCATTGCTTCTTCAGCTAAGTAATTAGGAAAGGTTTATATGGCTCAGGGTTCTGTTTCTATGTCGACGTCCTCCGCTGGTGTCTTCTACTTCGAGCCTCCTTCGCGCATGCAAATTGTTGCGAAGCTTGATCATATAGTTCGTTTTTCTGACTTTCTGTTGGTGATTGAAGGCCCTGAAGGAAGTGGTAAGTCAGTTGTTATAGAGCAGCTGGCCAGGCACTTGAAACAGCAGCAGCTACGGTGCTGTTATCTAAGTCTGAGGAAAGATACGAGCCTTGCGCACTTTTTACTTGGGTTGGTATCTGGGTTGGGGATAGATCCTGAACTAGTCCCCAAACCTCAACAGCAGGTTGAAGCGCTGCAAGAGCTCGCTCGAACACTGGATGATGCCGGTGAGAAGTTTGTGATCCTAGTTGATAATCCACAGTATCTGGATGATCAATCTACCGAGCTATTGATCAACCTTGCTGCATCAGGGTATCAGTCTCCGTCTTTAGTTTTGGCAACAGATGAAGAGGGTAAGTCATCTCTGCAAGGCTTGAATGCAGATAAAAAACTTGATGGAAAAATTCACTATCAGCTGCTTGAGCCATTTACTGAAGATGAAACTGCGGAGTTCATTAGTGCGAGATACAAAGCTGGCTCAGCACTTACTGATAAACAGTTATCGGTTGTTTACACGCAGTCCGAAGGGTATCCAGGGCGAGTTGAGACAGTAGTTGAATCCCTCTTTGCGGGCGGGAAAATTAGTAAACCAGAGGGTGGTAACGGGAGGGCCTTCCCGTTTCCGCCACTTCACCTGGCCGGAGTGGCGGTTGTATTACTGCTAATCGTCATCGTTTCGTTATGGCAGTTCCGTGAGTCTACTGAAAAGCAGCCTGAGCAGCTAGCTTCGTCGAACTCGGCAACAGTGTCCGTTCCTTTGGTAGTGCCGATTGAAGTGGCCAGTGACGAGAGTGAGTCTTCAGCGCTGGAGCAGCGATTAACGATTCAGGAAGCCAAGTTAGAGCAGGTTGACGAAAAGGAGCAGGCTTCGACTTCCGTACAAGAGGTGATTACCGAGAAGCCAGCTGAGCAGGCAAAAGTCGAGCCGGTGGTTGATAGTGGGCCTGGTTCGTCAGTCGAAGAGCCTGTGGTTACTGAAAAGCCGGCCGTAGTCACTCTTAGTAAGCCTGCAGTGAGCCCGGTTGAGAAGATCGTGGTTCCTAAGGAGGAGCTTGTTGATACTGCGGGAGAGTCGGGCTCAGGTGGTGCGGTGCAGCAGAGTACGCAACCTGATCAGGAAGTAGTACCTGTGACTGACCAACTCAAGGCCTCTGAAGTTAAAGTGGCAGCGGCAAAACCTAAGGTGGAAGCAGAGGTCGAGAAGGTAGTTGAGAAAGCTGCTCCTAGTGTAAATCAACAAGTATCTAACCCATCTGCTTTAAGGAGAGATGAGGAGCTATTAGGTTGGCCAGTCAATGGGTATACGCTTCAAATGATGGGCGCGCGTTCAGCTAAAAGCGCTGAGCAGTTTATCCGAACCTCCTCTCAACCGGAGCGCATGTATTATTTCTTAACTACATTTAAGGGTGCTCCATGGCATGTGGTTGTATACGGGCAGTACCCTAACCGGAATGCGGCTAACGCAGCCGCTAAAAAACTCCCGCCTGATCTGGCAAAATTGAAACCATGGGCCCGCAGTATTCAAGGCGTTCAGGCTGATATTAAGAAGTAATTCTGATAACTGGAAGTTATAAAAAAAGGTGGCATTAGCCACCTTTTTTTATGCTAGACGAAAGTTGCAATTTGGCCAAAATTTGTTCTAGCAGGCTCTGACATGTATAATGGCCAGCCCTTTTTGCCTGCAAAGCGCAACTGCAGCATTGGGGGAGAGGTAGTAAGTATATGATTATAATGAACTTTTGAGTGAGATTGGCTTATGAGCAAAGGTCTGTATCGCCCCGGTGAGTTCAAGGATAACTGTGGCTTTGGCTTAATGTGCCATATGCAAGGTGAGCCTAGTCACGACCTGCTGAAGAAGGCAATCGAAGCGCTAACCTGCATGACCCACCGCGGTGGTATTGCAGCGGACGGCAAGACCGGTGACGGTTGCGGTCTGCTGATGCAGAAGCCAGATGCATTCTTGCGAGCAGTTGCCAAAGAAGAGTTGGCAGTTGAACTTGGTGAGCTATATGCCATCGGTATGGTGTTCCTGTCCCAGCAGGATGAAAAAGCACAGGTAGCTCGTGAGCGCCTGAATGCTGAACTGGAAGAAGCCGGTCTGGCAGTGGCTGGCTGGCGTGTCGTCCCGACAGATGAAAGCTGTCTTGGACCGATCGCAAAAGATACCTTGCCGAAAATCGAACAGGTGTTCGTAGAGGCCAATGGCAAGTCAGAACGTGAACTTGTTATCAGTCTGTTTGTTGCCCGTCGTAAAGCGGAAATCGCGCTGACGGCGGATGAAGACTTCTATATCTGTAGTCTTTCCCATAAAGTCGTGTCCTACAAAGGACTGACGATGCCGGTTGATCTACCAGTGTTTTACAAAGACCTGGGCAATCCGGATTTGAAAACCGCTGTCTGTACCTACCATCAGCGTTTTTCCACTAATACAGCACCGCGCTGGCCATTGGCTCAGCCGTTCCGTTTCCTCGCCCATAACGGCGAGATCAATACCATCGAAGGTAACCGTAGCTGGGCTAAGGCGCGTAGTCGCAAATTTGCGACCGACCTTATTCCTAACCTTGATGAGCTGCAACCGATTGTAAACACTACCGGTTCTGACTCCTCATCAATGGATAACATGCTGGAGTTCCTGCTGACCGGCGGTGTTGATATCTACCGCGCAGTGCGCATGATCGTTCCGCCTGCCTGGCAGAACGTTCAGACTATGGATGCCGAATTACGTGCATTCTATGAATACAACTCCATGCATATGGAACCTTGGGATGGCCCAGCAGGCATGGTAATGACCGATGGTCGTTATGCGGTATGTATGCTTGACCGTAACGGTCTGCGTCCTTCCCGTTGGGTCATGACGTCTGATGGTTACATCTGTACAGCATCAGAGATCGGTGTATTTGATTACGAGCCAGAGAATATCGTGTCTCAGGGCCGCGTAGGTCCGGGCCAGATCCTGGCGATTGATACTGAAACAGGTGAAGTGCTGCATACCGCAGATGTCGATGCCCGCCTGAAGTCTGCTCAGCCATACAAAAAATGGTTGAAAGAGAACGCTCTGCGTCTTGAGCAGACTATGAGTTACACCGAAGAGCTGAAGTCCTTTAAGGATATGTCAGCTGACGAAGTGAAAACTTATATGAAGATGTTCCAGGTCACCTTTGAAGAGCGTGATCAGGTCATCCGTCCTCTGGGTGAAACTGGCATGGAGGCAGTCGGCTCCATGGGTGATGACAAGCCAATGGCTGTGTTGTCCAACAAGGTTCGCTCCGTTTACGACTATTTCCGTCAACAGTTCGCACAGGTGACTAACCCACCGATCGATCCTCTGCGTGAAGCGATCGTTATGTCGCTTGAAACCTGCATTGGCTCGGAACTGAATGTCTTTGACGAGACGCCTGCTCATGCACGTCGTGTGATCCTGACCACACCAGTGCTCTCTGCAAGCAAGTTCTATCGTCTGCGTAACAATAATGAGCCTGGCTTTGAGGCAGCGGAACTGGATCTCAACTATGATCCGGCGACCGGCCTGAAACAGGCGATTGAAAATCTATGTGACGCAGCTGAACAAGCAGTTCGTGATGGCAAAGTTCTATTGGTGCTGACGGATGCCAAAATTGAGAAAGGCAAATTGCCGATCCATGCCGCGTTGGCAACAGGAGCAGTTCATAACCGTCTGGTTGAAACTGGCTTACGTTGTGACAGTAACCTGATTGTTGAAACCGGTACTGTACGCGACTCACACCAGTTTGCGGTGTTGTTTGGCTTCGGTGCGACAGCTGTTTATCCGTATCTGGCATACCGTGTTCTGAATGATCTGTGCCAGTCTGGTGAAATCCAGGGTAGTCCACTGGATAGTCATGAGCACTATCGTAAAGGTATCAACAAAGGCCTGATGAAGATCCTGTCTAAGATGGGTATCTCCACCATTGCCTCCTACCGTGGCGCCCAGCTTTTTGAAGCGATCGGTATTTCTTCTGAAGTGGTTGATCTCTGCTTCAACGGTGTGGCAAGTCGTATCGAAGGTTCTACCTTTGAAGACTTCCAGCACGATCAGGAACTGCTGGCGAAGCAAGCATGGATTCCGCGCAAGCCAATTCAGGCAGGTGGTTTGCTGAAGTACAAACACGGCGAAGAGTATCACGCTTACAACCCTGACGTTGTTCGCACTATTCATGAAGCTGTAGAGTCCGGTGATCCTAAGAAGTACCAGCAGTATGCTGATCTGGTAAATCAGCGTGGTTTTGCTACCTTGCGTGACATGCTGGGACTGAAGAAGGATGTTTCCTCTATCAGTCTGAGCGAAGTTGAACCGGCGGACGAACTCTTTAAGCGTTTTGATTCGGCAGCGATGTCGTTGGGTGCGCTATCTCCAGAAGCTCACGAAGCACTGGCGGTAGCAATGAACGAATTGGGCGGCCGGTCTAACTCCGGTGAAGGCGGTGAAGACCCAGCACGTCACGGTACCATGAAGCGTTCGAAGATCAAACAAGTCGCTTCCGGTCGCTTTGGCGTAACGCCGCAGTACCTGATGAGCGCAGATGTTATGCAGATCAAAGTCGCTCAGGGTGCTAAACCGGGTGAAGGTGGTCAGCTGCCAGGTGGTAAAGTTAACGAACTGATTGCGCGTCTGCGTTACTCGGTTCCGGGCGTAACTCTGATCTCGCCTCCGCCACATCATGATATCTACTCTATCGAAGATTTGGCTCAGCTGATCTTCGATCTGAAGCAGATCAACCCGAATGGTCTGGTATCGGTTAAATTGGTATCTCGTCCAGGTGTTGGCACCATCGCATGTGGTGTTGCTAAGGCATATGCTGACTTGATCACAATCTCCGGTTATGACGGCGGTACAGCGGCATCTCCGTTGACCTCTATCCACCACGCCGGTTCACCATGGGAACTGGGTCTGGCTGATGCCCACCAGTCTCTTCGTGCAAACCATCTGCGTGGCAACATCCGCCTGCAGACAGACGGTGGCCTGAAAACCGGTCTGGACGTTGTTAAAGCGGCGATCCTGGGTGCAGAGAGCTTCGGTTTCGGTACTATGCCGATGGTCGCGCTGGGTTGTAAATACCTGCGAATCTGCCATCTGAATAACTGTGCAACCGGTGTCGCTACCCAGAACGATCAGCTACGTGAAGATTATTTCCGTGGCACGGTTGAAATGGTTAAGAACTACTTCCGTTTTGTAGCCGAAGAAGCACGTCAGTGGATGGCTGAAATTGGTGTTCGCAGTCTGGAAGAACTGGTCGGTCGTGTTGATCTGCTGGAGATTCTGGAAGGGGAAACCAGCAAACAGCGTAACCTGGATCTGTCGCCGATTATCAGTGATGCAGGTGTTCCGGCAGATTACCCTCAGACCTGTCAGGCTGAACGTAACGAGCCATACGATAAGGCTCCGTTGAACGGTAAAATGCAGGAGCTGGCTGAAGCTGCTATTGCTGCCGGTGAAGGCGGTGAATGGACACTGGAGATCACAAACTGTGATCGCTCTGTTGGCGCCCGCACATCAGGCCTGATCGCTAAGCAGTATGGTAACGACGGCATGGCTGATAAGCCTGTCAGCTTCCGTTTCAAAGGGCATGCTGGTCAGTCTCTGGGTGTTTGGAATGCCGGCGGCCAGAATCTCTACGTTGAAGGTGATGCGAACGACTACGTTGGTAAAGGTATGGCTGGCGGTAAGATCGTCCTCTATCCTTTCCGCGAGGTGAGCTTCAACTCTAACGAAACCTCGATTATGGGTAACACCTGTCTGTACGGTGCAACTGGCGGTAAGCTGTTTGCAGCAGGCCGTGCTGGTGAACGTTTCGGCGTCCGTAACTCCGGCTGTCATGCCGTGATTGAAGGTGCCGGTGACCACTGTTGTGAATATATGACAGGCGGTCAGGTTACTGTGCTGGGTCCTACGGGCTATAACTTCGGTGCAGGTATGACCGGCGGTTTCGCCTACGTACTGGATATGGATAATAGCTTTGTGGATAAGTACAACCACGAACTGGTTGATATCCACCGTATCCATACCGAACAGATGGAAATCTATAAGAACCACCTGCGTTCCGTGATCATTGAATTCGTCAAGGAAACCGGATCTGCATGGGGTCAGGAACTCATCGACAACCTGGATGACTACATTGGTCGCTTCTGGCTGGTTAAGCCAAAAGCAGCAGCGTTGAATGATTTGCTGGACAACATGCGTACCCGTCCGGAATAACCGGAATTCGACACGTAGGTGAAAGATCAACGAGCGCCTGCTGTGCAGGCGCCCAAGATGAGGTGGGGATTATGACAAGCCGTTTAAAGAACGATTTTCAGTTCCTCGATGTGTCCCGTGAAGGGCCACAGAAGATTGAAGCGAAAGTACGTAAGCAAGAGTTTGCTGAAATCTATGAGCCCTTTGAACAGGAAGGTGCTGCTGAGCAGTCTCATCGGTGCCTGGAATGCGGTAACCCTTACTGTTCGTGGAAGTGCCCTTTGCACAACCACATCCCTAACTGGCTGAAGCTGGTATCAGAAGGGAATATCATTAAGGCAGCAGAGCTGTGCCACGAAACCAATTCACTACCTGAGGTTTGTGGACGTGTATGTCCACAAGATCGTCTGTGTGAGGGTGCTTGTACTCTGAACGACGGTTTTGGTGCTGTGACAATCGGTTCTGTTGAAAAGTATGTTACCGATACAGCATTTGCGATGGGCTGGAAGCCAGACCTGTCTGATGTGCCTAAGACCGACAAAAAGGTTGCTATCATCGGCGCAGGACCTGCGGGTCTGGGTGCTGCTGATATTCTGGCACGTAATGGTGTAACTCCGGTCGTATTTGATAAGCATCCTGAAATCGGTGGCTTGCTGACCTTCGGTATTCCAGAGTTCAAGCTGGATAAAGATGTTATGACGCGTCGTCGTGAGATCCTTGAAGGTATGGGTGTTGAGTTCCGTCTTAACACTGAAGTCGGTAAAGATGTCCAGATGCAGAATCTGATCGATGATTACGATGCTGTCTTCCTGGGCATGGGTACTTATACCTATATGAAAGGTGGCTTCCCGGGTGAAGATCTGGATGGAGTCTACGACGCACTACCGTTCCTGATTTCCAATGTGAACCATTGTCTGGGTTACGAGAAAGATCCGTCAGAGTATATCGATATGGCTGGCCAGAACGTAATCGTGCTGGGTGGTGGTGATACTGCGATGGATTGTAACCGCACATCAATTCGTCAAGGCGCTAAGAGCGTTATCTGTGCTTACCGTCGTGACGAAGCCAATATGCCTGGCTCTCGTAAAGAAGTGGAAAACGCACGCGAAGAGGGTGTGGAGTTCCAGTTCAACCGTCAACCAGTAGAGGTTGTAGGCGAGAACGGTAAAGTGGTCGGCCTGAAAGTGGTTAGCACTAAGATGGGCGAGCCGGATGAAAATGGCCGTCGTCGCGCTGAAATCGTGGAAGGGTCTGAAGAGGTTCTGCCTGCTGATGCGGTGCTGGTCGCTTTCGGTTTCCGTCCGAGTCCGGCGCCTTGGTTTGCTGACTTTGGTATTGATCTGCACGATGATGGTCGCGTCAAAGCGCCAGAGAATCATGAATATCCATTCCAGACCAGCAATCCAAAAGTATTTGCTGGTGGAGATATGGTTCGTGGCTCTGACCTTGTGGTGACGGCTGTTGCTGAAGGCCGTAAAGCTGCTGAAGGTATTCTGGATTATCTGGAAGTCTGATCAGTTTGATCGTAAAAAAAGCCGCATCATTTGATGCGGCTTTTTTGTTATGGCATCTCAGGATAGACCAGCCGGTCAGTCACAATTAACTGGGTGTCAGAGTAAACCTCAAGAGTCGCCTCATAGTGATCACCGGGGACAATGTTGATCCGCATTTCCGAGGTTTTACAGTCTTTAAGGCAGTTGTTGAGCCGCCCTGATTGCTTTAGTTGGCTAATCCCTGTTGGCCCTTTCTTGGTGAGAGACAGGGTATACCTGAATGATTCTTGAGCACCGGCCACGTACCCGTTTAACTGGTGGCTTTGATTAACTACCTGACGCTCAATGGTTGCAGTTGGTGTTGCCATGACGATAGTCAGTATTGTTGTAAGGATTAAGGGGCTCATACGCAAAAAAGGCCGCTGTTACGCGGCCCTTGTTGGTGTTATCAATTAAGGCGTTGTAACGCCCTGCATGATAGAGACAGTATTGCCGTCACCAACTGTGTGTACAGAAGCCATGTTCAGGCTGTCGTGCTGGGAGACGGAAACATTGTTGCTGTTACCATCGATGGTCAGGGTCGCGCTATGATCAAGCCCCGTCTGCAGAGCAGTAACAGTGTTTGAATCACCGTCCAGGTCCAACATTACATACTGGCTCTCACCGAACTGCTCAGACGTCACCATATTCAGATCACCCTGAACATTGAGCTCAGCAACCTGATTTAGATCTTCCTGAGTCACTGTCACAGTGCTAGTTCCATCAGCATATACATTGGCACTGTGGCCTGGGGTACCGGTTCCGTCCTGAGTAATAGTTACGTTTGCCCCGTTTGCGGCGTAACCAGTTGCCAGGTTGGTCTGTCCTGTCTGATTGATCATCAAGTCGGCACCGTGGGAAGTCGTAGCATTAGCGGTGTTAAAGTCGCCAGTCTGACCAATATTGATGCTGCTCTGGCTGCTGCCGTCCTGTCCAACGTTAACAGTATTGTCATTACCTGTTTGGGCTATGACTGCTGTATCTTCGAAGCCGCTCTGATCAGCAGTAACATTGTTTCTATCGCCCATCTGAGTGATGGTCAGGCTGTTATCTTCACCAGTTTGAGTTGTAGTAGAGATATTTTCAGTACCGTTTTGAGTTATCAGAACGCTGTTATTTTCACCACTTTGTGTCGAGCTTGAAGAACCGGAAGAGCTGTTTACCTGATCGACGGTTGCTTTATTCAGATTGCCAGCCTGTGTCACTATGGCGGAGTTACCTAGATTTCCCTGCGTTATGGTTGCAGAGTTACTTGTGTCGCTCTGAGTGATGCGGGCTAGAGTGCTTTCAGAACCGTAAGAGAAGTTCTGGGTGTTCTGGGTAATAGTTGCGTTGTGGTCTGAACCATTCTGGTTCACTTCTGCAGTTGCACCGTCAGAGTATGTCTGGGTGACGTTGGCATTGCTATTGTCACCGGTCTGGTCAATAGAAGCAGTCGCATGATCGGACAGGTTGTTGTCGATAGAAGCGGTATTGTCATTACCAGTCTGAGCAACGGTGGAAGTAGCGCCATCGGCGTTGTACTGGTCGATGGTTGCTGAGTTGTCTTCACCGTCCTGAGTGACGGCTGCAGTTGCATTCCCGTTGCCGATCCGCTGGGTGACGTTTGCAATGTTGTTTTTACCTGTTGAATCAACCGTTGCTGTGGAGCCTGCAGTGCTGGTGTGTTGAGTAACAGTTGCTTGGTTGTTTTCGCCGGTTTGTGTCACTGAAGAGGTCGATGTCGCAGTGGAGCGTTGCTCGATGTTTGCCGTGTTGCCGCCTGCACCGGTGCCTACTTGGGTAATTGTCGCTGTGTTTTGTACGCTGTTATTGCTCTGATCTATAGTCGCGGAGTTCCCACCAACACCGGACTGGCCAACGGTAGCTTGGTTGTTAGTGCTGGCAGCCATTGCAGAACCAGAAGCAAGAGTCATTGCGATTGCTGAGTACAGGATAGTTTGTTTCATGATGTGCTCCTTGAAGAGTATCTTCTTATTGAGTTAGTTGTACTGGCGCACCGTAGTGCTGTTATTACTGCCGTACTGCCTTACAGAGACTCTTAGACCGCTTCCGTCCTGGGTGATATCGGCATAGTTATTCGCCCCGACCTGTTCTACGAAGGCCTGGTTATCGAATCCGCTTTGAGTGATGTTGGCGTAGTTATCAGTGCCTGACTGGATCATGCTAATCAGCATCTCTGAACCAAACTGGCTGAGTTCCGCGTTGTTATTTGAGCCGAGCTGGGTAATATCCAGCTGGTGTAATTCACCATCCTGCAGCAGGTCTAGTGTGTTTCCAGCGCCATGCTGGTCGATCTCTGCATAGTGTTGCCAACCGGTTTGAGCAATGGTTATCTCGTTATCGAAACCAGTTTGATTAATGCTGAGTAGGTGCTGTTCTCCTTGTTGAATCGCTTTGACCAGATGGCCCGTACCGAGCTGGTTGATGGTTAACTCATTGCTGATTCCAGCTTGCTGCACACTAGCCTGCAGGTTGAAGCCTAACTGATTTACAACTGCCTGGTTCTCAGGGGCGAGTTCGTTATAGCTGTCGATATCTTCTGCCGCAGTGATAACTCTGCTTAACATCAGCAGTGAGAAGATAATCAAAATACGAAATAACGAATCCATTGTTTGTCCCGAGCCTGTTGTCCGTTGGCTGAACGATTATTCGTTATCGGTGGGACGTTAGAAATCAGCGACGGCGCTGAAACTGCCGCTGATTTTTTTGGTACTTAAGTGGTAGGTTTTATACTAGGATTCAGTGCCTTGTATGGCTGGTTGTTCGTTCAGATATCGACTTAGCACTTCAGAATCCATGTCTGATGGGTTGTTGAGAGCCCAAGACTTTTTCTTAATACCCTGCGCGATAATATGAATCACAGCAGCCTCTATCGCCGCTCTTACCGCGAGTTGAGTTGGCTCGTTGGTGGTGTAACCGGACTCATATTCGAGTAACTCTTTGTACTCGATGAATTTGAAGATACCAGTAGTCAGTTCCTTAGAAAGGATTTTCTTGCTGGTGGATACGTTATTCAATACTCGACCGGTGCGGATATCGACGGCTCGTAAGTTTACTGATACCTGATCAACCCGGTACTGTTCCGAACCCCCGATACCAAGATAGCGGGCACCTGCTCCGCCGGTTTTAATATTCGTGTCGTAGGCGATTATGCCGCCTTCAAACATGACGTTGGCCGCTAATAGGGAAGGTAGCTCTGCGGCATTGTTTCCCGGAGCATTAGGCTTTTTCTGTGCCGCACGGATGATTTTTCGCTCTGTGAGCAGGTTTTGCAGTCCTTCTCGTTCCAGCGTTATAAACCAGTTTGAGTCAGAAAGTGCCTGGCTGAGCATTGCCGTTGCGCCTTGAGTGACGGCAGTGGAGAAGTTACTGGCTGGTGCGGGCCGGTATTGCCCGGTTTGATCCCGGAAACTATATACGGACGCGACGATTCTGCCTTTTGGCGGTGGTAGGTTGACCAGATCGTTGTAAGTGGCAGGTCTGGGTGCCAATGATGCGTTATCGACCGGAGGCGGTGTTACACCTTCGACATAAGCGCAACCGGTTGTTGCTAGCGCTATAAGTAGTATTACAAGGCGTAGATATTTTGTAGACATCATCTTTCAAACGCCTCAATCTGGGATAAGTCCGTTCACTTCGATTTCAGTGACTTCGTTAGTGTTTCTATCTGTGATAGATAGTTTGAGGGTGCCAGCATCATCGACGATGTTGAGTATGAAGTCGTCGGTAGTCAGGCTACCTGTATTGCCGTTACCTACATCGGCGAGAAGCTGAGACAAAAGTCTGGATTCCAATGAGCTTGTAAAACGGTCCAGTGCAGACCGTTGGCTGAAACTGCTGCCACTGGACGGAGCTTTAAAGTCATTTTGAGCCTGAGCGTTAGCTATCAGGTGACTGCCGTTCAGGGGGCTTCCGCCAAAGTTTGGATTAACTGGTTTATAACTGAGTTCTGAGGCATGTGGGCTGCTACAGGCAGCAGTGAGGGCGATGATTGCAATCCGTCTCATGATCTTACTCCTTATATTTCATCTCGCTCCAGGTCGAAAGTGTCGGATAGCAGTGCTTTCAACAGGGTTTGTTTTAGTTTCTCTTCAATTCGCTTTGCTGATGCTTCGGCTGTTTCCTTTGGTGTGCCTTTGCCTGGGCTCCAGCGCAGTTGTTCGACTTTTTGGCCTTTAAACTCTATCCAGATCAAGCTGCCCCAGCGGGCAGAAGGTCGTTCGTAAATCACCAGGTTGAAGGGGCTGTCAGGGTAATTCAGCAGCCGTGCGTGGCTAAAATGGTTGTAAAAGTCGCGGCCGAATCGGGTGATTGTGCGATCGGCAATGATGCCGCTGACTTCGTTGAGAGAACGGCTGTTCTCAATGCTGTTTTGCGCGGTAAGAGATGCGCAGGATAGCGATAGAAAGGTCGCAATTATTAGCTTGAATAAGAACCTGTACATGAGATTCTCAGGTGTTATTTAGGAAGGGTTCAAATATCTGAGAAATTCGAAATAGGCACAATCAGCCACGGAGGTGGTTGGTATTACTGATGAGCTAAGAAGATAGTACTAGGAGGGCCATTAGAGAGATGGCCCCGCGTATCAGAGATTGTCGATATTAATATGTTCAGAGGCCCACTGAATGGCCTGAAGCCGGCTCTTAACATCGATTTTTTTATATAGATTGTATATATGGGTTTTGATCGTGTGAGGACTCAGAAAGAGCCGGTCTGCGATATCCTGGTTACTCATCCCTTCAGTAATGTATTGCAGAATCTCAAGTTCGCGGGATGTCAGGCTGAAACTTTCGGATTTGCTGCTTCTGGGGGCTTTACGTTTGTTTGCCAGATGGTTGAGGTGCTCTCTGGAGAACCAGAAATGACCGCCGCAGATAGAGCGAATGCCTTTGACCAGAAGAGTCCGGTCATCATCTTTATGAAAAATTCCTTTAATGACCGGCCAGTGAATAAGGTTAGAAGACTTGGCGGTACGGCAGGTGTTCGTCAGTGCTACAGACAATGAGGGCTCATTGTGTTGTAGTTGATCCAGTAATTCATTCAGCTCCGCGTCTGCCTGATCATCGGAATTAATCAGGTATAGGGTAGCGTCCGACAAAGGACTTTGATCCATATTTTCATATGGCAATATAGCGCAAGGCATTTCTAACTGGCTCTGAAGATACTCCAGGACGAGACGCGAATACATATTGTCTGTCCCGATCAAAGCGATCGAATCTATGTGGGGTACTGCAGCCTTTACCTGACTACTTAAATGGCTCACTAACAATCTCCCTTTGTTATTCTATGAGCGTTGAAACGGCCATCGTGAAACAGACGATCCATAAGACCAGTCGCTACTTTATCATTAGGGAAGAATATTCTTATTTAGCCACTAAGTTCAATAAGAATCAGGTATTAATACTGAGTAGGCTTTCGTAGTTTAAGTATGGGTATGCTGGTGACGAATAAGCTTGGCAAATAGCATCTCTTCGTTACGAGATTTTCTCTACTTGGCTAAGCAGTTTGATCCATATGGTTTTTTGCCCAATGGACTGCTTGTAAGCGACTCTTCACACCTACTTTTTTGTACAGATTGTATAAATGTGTTTTGACCGTATGAGGACTGAGAAACAGGCTTTCGGCAATATCTCGGTTACTTAAGCCTTTTGCAAGCAGGTTGATAATCTGTTCCTCGCGATTGGTGAGCTGAAACTCCATCGCAAGTGCTGGTTTAGGCGCAACCCTGTTGTGTGCCAGCATCTCAAGTTGTTGCCGAGAGAACCAGAATCCCCCTCGATTAATCTCATTTATTCCCTGCTGCAGAAGCGTATCTGCTTGTTTGCAGTGGAAAATCCCTTTGATAATTGGCCAGTTTACATAGCCGGTTGTATCGCGCTCCTCATCGAAGCAGACGATGGCGACTTTAGTGTCTGGTTGATGTTTTTGCAGATGATGCAGATAGCCTTGAATTTCGGCATCCTGATAATCCTGCAGTATGATCAGATGCAGCGGACAACTATCTGGTATCGACGAACTCATTGCCTGAGAAAGAGAGCAGATCTCATAATTCATCATTAGTTTGCTTGATATAAATGAGCCGACTAGATGGGTAAACATATTGCGCGTACCCACGAGTAGTAGTGACTTGTGATCATAGTAAGGCATGGGTTTAGTCGTTACAGATGTGACGCGATTCAATGTTCTTTCCCCCTTTCTGGCTGGCTTCATTTGCTATCTGAAGCCAGTTCGGACGACAGCTGTAGCAAGCGATTTGCTACGTCCTGTGTTAATCCTGTTGGCTAGACGAGCTTGTGGTCTATCCATCAGAGGATTAGTAACTGGGGGAACTTTAGCCTTAATGGATTTACCGAAACTGAATTCTGGTTACTTTAGTGCGATCGACTAATTTAGAGGCGGGAAGAGTGAGGTAAAAGCCGGATTAATTGTATGTGAAAACAAAAAAGAGAGGGAGCGACCAGCGCTCCCTCCGAGCTACTTACAGCTTGCTGCTGTACTGTTCAAATCGTTGCTGAACAGATTTAGCTGGTGCGCCAGTCATAATGCTGACCACTACAATCGCGACTGTCGCGAAGATGATACCTGGAACAATTTCGTAGATATCAAAAATTCCGCCGGAGATCTGCTTCCAAACAACTACAGTAACACCACCTACTATAACGCCCGCCAGAGCACCTAGTCGGTTCATGTTTTTCCAGTAGAGGCTGAGGATCAAGGTAGGACCGAAGGCCGCGCCGAAGCCAGCCCATGCATAAGACACCAGACCCAGTACTGAGCTTTCTGGGTTCATTGCTAATACAAGTGCAACGACGGATAGTGCGATAACGGCAAAGCGACCCACCATCACAACTTCTTTAGCGCTGGCATCTTTGCGGAATACCTGCTTGTAGAAGTCTTCAGCCAGAGCAGAGGAGGAAACCAGCAACTGAGAATCAGCGGTGGACATAATGGCCGCAAGGATTGCTGCCAGCAGAATGCCCGCGATAACTGGGTTAAACATCGCGTTAACCAGTACCATGAAGATCTTCTCACCATCGCCCAGATTGCCGCCGAGGGTGTTATCCACATACAGGATACCAACCAGGCCAACCAGAACCGCGCCGGCCATCGACAGTGCAGACCAGATGACAGCGATACGGCGTGCAGTCGGCATTTCGCTGTTATCGCGAACCGCTGCGAAACGCGCAAGGATATGTGGCTGACCGAAGTAACCGAGACCCCAGGCTACCAGCGAGACAATTGCGATCCAGGTCAGAGGCTCACCTTTGGAGTCATTCCAGATGGTCAGCAGTTCTGGGTTTTTAGCTTCCAGAGCAGGCATCAATCCGCCGAAACCACCCAAATCCTGCAGTGCGATAACAGGTACCAGCATCAACGCAGCAGCCATCAACAGGCCCTGTACCAGATCGGTCCAGGATACAGCGAGGAATCCACCAAACAGGGTGTAGGAAACGACACATACAGTGCCGATGATTACAGCCCATGTGTAATCCAGACCAAATACGGTTTCAAATAGCTTGCCACCCGCCACAAGGCCTGAACTGGTGTAGAACAGGAAGAACAGCAGAATGAAGAAGGCTGAGATCACCTGCAGTGCTTTTGAGTGGTCCTCAAAGCGGTTGGAGAAGAACTCCGGCAGGGTCAGAGCGTTGTCCGCTTCGATGCTGTAGGTGCGCAGGCGTTTAGCAACCAGCAGCCAGTTCAGCCAGGTACCTGCTAGCAGGCCTCCTGCCAGCCAGAGAGATTCCATACCGGATGCAAAGGCATAACCCGGCAGGCCAAGCAGCAACCAGCCACTCATGTCAGAGGCGCCGGCAGACAGGGCCGCTGGCCAAGGGCCGAGGGAGCGGCCGCCCAGGAAGTAGTCCGCAGAGTCAGACGTGCGCTTGTAAGCATAGACACCGATAGCCAGCATCAGTATCAGATAGACAATGAAGGTGCCAATAATGGCAACATTGTTTTCAACCATTGAAGTTGTTCCCTGATAATTTACCCGAAGGCTTTGTTATTGTGATGGCACAACCGTCTCCCCCATTGGAGGCAGGTGCCAGAGAGTCGCAGTAACTGAATAAAACGCAAAAGCGCCGAAAGGACTTCGGCGCTCAGGGGGCGCGTAATTTACTCTGCTTTACCGCCAAGTTCCAGCAGTGTGGCGTTGCCGCCTACCGCTGTTGTGTTGTTGGTTCTGGTTCGCTCAGTGATAAAGCGCAGCAGATAGTGACGACCGCCGATAACCGGCAGAGTTGTCAGATCTGTCTCAGCAACCAATTGTGCCAGTGCGCCTTTTCGCGCTGACAGCTTGCGGTTCAGGCTTGTGGCCTGTGCCGTAGTTCCGGCGAATGCAATACCCGCCAGTTGTTCTGATTGGCATAGCTGGTCGTCGTCCTGAGTGATAACCAGCTGTACGACGCGAGGGTCAATACCTGATTCAAGCAGGTGAGTGTGCAAGGAGTGCAACATCTCACGCTGGGTTTCCGTGCCACAAAGTAAAACAGTGTTGCCGGCAACCAGTGCTGCGGTGAGCTGTCCGCTAAGCGCAGTCAGGCTCTGCTCACCCTCTGCCATGATTGCGTAGCAACCACGACCCGCAGTAGAAAGGTCATTGGCTTCACCGGTTGGACCAGGCATTGCCAGGGTTTCAGCAATCAGTTCTGCTGCCTGATCAAGCTGCCAGCTTGCGATCTTGCCTGCAGCGCCGGTGACCCGGCCTGAGAATACCCGCAGACGTGCGCTGCGGCCTGCAACGCCAAGTTCATTCCATTCTTCCCAGCCGCTCAGGGTCGTCTCGATTGCCTGTTGAATAGTCATCTCAGATCTCCTTTAAACGCTGGTTTCACGAGTGAAACGGATCAGGTAGCGTGGGCCGCCAGCTTTTGGACCAGTGCCGGACAGGCCCTGACCACCAAACGGTTGGACTCCAACAACTGCACCAATCTGGTCACGGTTGATATAGACGTTACCGACACGAACGCGGCGAGCGATGTGCTCTGCTGTACGTTCATTACGGCTGTGCACACCTAAGGTCAGGCCAAAGCCAGTTGCGTTGATGCTGTCGATAACCTTATCGAGCTCGCTCGCCTTGTATCGAACTACATGGAGGATCGGGCCGAAGTTTTCGTTCTCCAGCTCACCGATATCCTTGATCTCAAACGCAGTCGGTGCCACAAAGGTGCCCTTTTCCGCGTTCATCGGTAGAGGTGATTGAGCGATCAGCGTGGCGCTGGTTTTCATTTTCTCGATGTGAGCAAGCAGAGATTGCTGTGCATCTTTGTCGATTACCGGGCCGATATCGGTAGAGTGCAGCGATGGCTGACCAACGACGCGTTCCTGCATAGCCCCTTTCAGCATGCCAATGACACGGTCGGCGATATCTTCCTGTACGAAAAAGACACGTAATGCGGAACAGCGCTGTCCGGCAGAAGCGAAAGCAGAGTGCACAACATCACGTACTACCTGTTCTGGCAAACAGGTTGAATCAACGATCATAGCGTTCTGGCCACCGGTTTCGGCGATCAGTGGTGCGATTTCGTCAGTATCACGTGCTGCCAGTGAGCGGTTGATCAGCTGAGCTGTTTCGGTAGAACCGGTAAAAGCAACACCGCATACGCGGTTATCCTGTGTTAGTGGAGCACCTACGGTTGCGCCATCACCTGGCAGCAGTTGCAGTGCTGAGCCTGGAATACCTGCTTGCAGCATTAGCTGAACAGCGCGTACAGCGATCAGGCTGGTCTGTTCAGCGGGTTTCGCAATCACTGAGTTACCGGCTGCCAGTGCAGCGGTCACCTGACCGAGGAAGATCGCCAACGGGAAGTTCCATGGGCTGATACATGCGAAGATGCCGCGGCCTTCCAATTGGGTGGTGCGTGTTTCGCCACTGAAGTCACGGAAAGAGTGGGCTTCTGCCATATCGATACGCGCACGATTAGCGTAGTAACGACAGAAGTCTACGGCTTCGCGAATTTCGTCAACACTATCCTGAATCGTTTTACCTGCTTCACGATGACAGAGTGCGATCAGTTCACCGAAGTTCTGTTCCAGCAGGTCAGCAGCCTTTTCCAGCGCTACAGCACGCTTTTCAACAGATGTGTTGTTCCATTCGGTATAGCCAGCAGCTGCGATATCTAATGCCTGGCTGACCAGCTCGGAATCGGCCCAGCTGACGCTACCTACCTGCTCGCCATTATCATATGGAGCCGTAACTGTATGGCTGTCGCTGGTGGTGATCAGTTCGCCGTTGATGACAGGGCCGCCGATCCAACGCGTTTCCATATATGCGCTGACTGATTCGCGGAACTGCTCCCATTCACACTGGATCTCGATGTTTGGACCAGAGGAATTGCGACGGTCTGCACCGAAAATGCCGCCTGGTAGCGGGATCAGGTTGTTTTCCAGTGTCTTACGGGATTGCAGGGTTTCAACAGGGTGCTGTGTCAGCTCAGAAACAGGGCAGCGTGCGTCTACCAGACGGTGTACGAAAGAGCTGTTAGCACCGTTTTCCAGCAGTCGACGTACCAGGTACGGCAACAGATCTTTGTGGTTACCAACAGGCGCGTATATACGTACGTTAACGTCGTTGTTTTTCAGCACAGTGTTGTAAAGGGCATCGCCCATGCCGTGTAGGCGCTGGAACTCAAAACCGTCGTGATGAGCCAGGCTGACAATTGCCGCAACAGTGTGTGCATTGTGGCTGGCAAACTGCGGGTAGATCTTGCCACGAACCTGATCACTTAACAGGAATCGAGCGCAGGCCAGATAGGACACATCAGTGGATTCTTTACGGGTATAAACCGGGTAACCCTGCAGGCCATGTTGCTGACACAGCTTAATCTCGGCATCCCAGTAAGCGCCTTTTACCAGTCGCACAGGGATCAGGTCACCCTGTTCTGCTGACAAAGCTGTGAGCCATGCCAGAACCGGTAGTGCACGTTTAGAATATGCCTGAACAACCAGACCGAAGTTGCCCCAACCCTGAGTATCAGGATCACGATACAGTTTTTCGAACAGTTCCAGCGACAGTTCCAGACGATCGGCTTCTTCAGCATCAATAGTGATGCCAACATCCAGTGAGCGAGCCTTTCTGATCAGCTCCATGACACGTGCGTATAACTCTTCCATGACACGGTGTTTCTGGCCGACTTCGTAGCGTGGATGCAACGCAGATAGCTTAATGGAGATTGTCGGGCGTGAACTGTTACTGCCTTTATATGAATCTGCGCCAACGGAGGCGACCGCGTTCATATAGTCGGTAAAGTACTTATCCGCATCCGCACTGGTCAGTGCAGCTTCACCCAGCATATCGAAGGAATAGGTATAGCCTTTATCGCGGTAGTTGCGGCCACGCTTGAGCGCTTCCTGCATATCGCGGCCGAGGACAAACTGGTGGCCCATGATCTTCATCGCCTGATACATCGCTTTGCGAATGACCGGCTCGGAGAATTTATTCACCAGGCGGTTCAGAACGTTGGCAGGTGAGCCATCTTCTTTCTCGTCCATGGTGACGACTTTACCTGTCAGCAACAGGCCCCAGGTAGAAGCGTTGACGAACAGAGAGTCAGAGTTTTTAAGGTGTTTCTTCCAGTCAGCGACGCTGAGTTTGTCACGGATCAGAGCGTCTGCCGTTTCCGCGTCAGGAATACGCATCAGCGCTTCTGCCAGACACATCAGCAGAATGCCTTCTTTAGTATCCAGGCTATATTCCAGCAGCAGGGCATCGACCATATGAATCGCATCGTCGTCCGCACGCACCTGTTCGATCAGGCGAGTTGCACGTTCTGTTGTGCTTTTCAGTTCTTCTGCGTCCGGCTGTGCCAGCGGTAATAATTGTTTAAGCCAGCTGGCTTCGTCCACCGCGTACAGCGGCGAGATCAGTGGCCAGAGCTCTGCTGACTTACGAGCAGTAAACTCTGGTTTTAATACGTCAATGGCGTTGAACATTGTGCTCTCCCCTCAGGAACCGTCGCTAACAGACGGTTGAAATCTGTCATGGTCGCCCATGAGGCATGCACTTTAATTGCAGACCGAACTTTAGGTCTTGTCGAATAATCCGGAGTTTTTGCGAAAAACTACGACCGGAAAATCTTTCATACTAAGGTCTACAGTTGGAGGTTGGCGTCATGATGGGGGTGAGATCGGCTCAGATCGGCTCAAATGAGCTTAAGCCTGAGTTTTCTTGAAACGCGCAGGGGTCGTATCAAACATCCGTTTGAAGGCGTGAGTAAAGGCGCTTTGACTGGAAAAACCACAGCGATCTGTCACTTGAAGTGGTGTAAAACCCTGCTGTAGCAGGTCGCGGGCACGGGTTAATCTTTTCTGTAGCAGGTACTGATGGGGTGTCAGGTGATTCTGCTGCTTAAACAGATCGTGGAACTGGCTATTGCTCAGGCAGACAAGTCCGGCCAGATGGCTGATGCGAACCGTCTTATGCATATTCAGCTCAATATACTGATCGATAACATCCATATTGAGCATGCCGTTGCGGCGTCTGGGTTCGGGTAGTTGCAGGTAGTTTTGCAGTGCGCAAAGAATGGTATTACCACAGGCTCTCGCTAAGAGCTGATCCTGTGGATGGTACTGGATCTCCTGGCTTAATGCGGAGGCAAGAACCTGTAACCGACTGTCCAGCTTGAAATAGGAGGCATGGTCAAACAACCGATCAATAATCTGCTGCTCTTCATAACTGCTGTTGGTATGGTGCGGCATGTTAATGGTCATAATGCGGTTATCGCCGATACCGCAAAATGCATGGTTAATGCTCGAAGGCACTACGCAACCAGCCCCAGGTTTTACATGTTTTCCCAGTCCTTCGATATCGAACGCAGTATTACCCTCCAGGCAGAGTACCAGCTGATGGTATTCGTGATCGTGGGTATTGGCATCTTCAGGTAAGCTGAAGACATCTGCGGTCTTGTGCATCGTTCAGAGTAAGACATTCGTTTAATGGGAATATTTCCTATTGTAACGGTTAAATTCTGAACAGGAAGTCCTGAGCAGCATATTACGCTGTGGATAACTAATTAACCGGGTGACAGGTCGGTATTATGCTTCAGATCAAGGGACATGGACGGGTGTTTGGCGTTAGAATAGCGCGCAATCTGAATTAGCAATCTTCTGAGTGGCTGAATTTCCTATGGCTGAATTGAAAAACGACCGTTTTCTGCGCGCCCTGCTGCGTGAACCCGTTGATGTTACTCCAGTATGGATGATGCGCCAGGCGGGCCGTTATCTGCCTGAATACCGTGAAACCCGTTCTCAGGCTGGTGACTTTCTGAGCCTGTGTAAAAACAAAGAGCTGGCTTGTGAAGTAACGATTCAACCGCTGGAGCGCTACGATCTTGATGCGGCGATTCTGTTCTCTGACATTCTGACCATTCCCGATGCAATGGGTCTTGGCCTGTACTTCGAGGTCGGTGAAGGTCCACGTTTCCGCAAAATCATTCGTACAGAGCAGGATGTTGCTGAGCTGCCGGTACCGAATTCAGCGTCTGACCTGGATTATGTGATGAATGCGGTGAAAGAGATCCGCCGCGAGCTGAATGGTCGCGTGCCGCTGATCGGCTTCTCTGGTAGCCCCTGGACCCTGGCAACCTACATGGTTGAAGGTGGCTCCTCTAAAGACTTCCGCCACATTAAGAAGATGATGTATGCAACACCAGAGGTGCTGCATGAGCTGCTGAACAAGCTGGCGCTGTCAGTGACTGATTACCTTAATGAACAGATTCGTTGCGGTGCTCAGGCGGTACAGATTTTCGATACTTGGGGCGGAGTACTGAGCGGTCCGATGTATCGTGAGTTCTCTCTCAAATATATGCAGCAGATTGTCTCTGGTCTGATTCGTGAACACGATGGCCGTAAAGTTCCAGTAATCCTGTTTACCAAGAATGGTGGTCAGTGGTTGGAGCACATCGCAGAAGCTGGTGCTGATGCTTTGGGTTTGGACTGGACCACTGATATCGGCAATGCTCGCAGCCGTGTTGGCGATAAAGTAGCGTTGCAGGGCAACATGGATCCGTCAGTTCTATATGCTGATGAGAAGCGTATTCGCCAGGAAGTGGGTGATATTCTGGCTAGCTTTGGTCAGGGTGAAGGTCATGTATTCAACCTGGGTCACGGTATCCATCAGTTTGTTGATCCTAAGCATCCGAAGTACTTTGTTGATGCGGTACATGAGCTGAGTGCCCAGTATCACAAGTGATTTAGACCATCAGGGGATGCCGCTGGCTTATCGGTTGGTGATGTATTAGGCTATCCCCCAAAGGGTTAACAGGCCATCCGTTCGGATGGCCTTTTTGTATCTTGGCCACCTCTGAACCTTTCCGGATGTGTGGTTGAAAGCCAGTGCTGCGGTCGTTGTCGAAGTTGTCATTGAAGGGTGCCGCAGTTACAGCTGAAACCATGAGGTAGTGTTACGGGGCAGGCTGGAATGGGATTTGGGTAATGAAGAACCTGCAGCATCTATTTGATAAAAACCGTCAGTGGTCTGACAAAATACACCAGGAAAATCCGGAGTTCTTTCCGACTTTGGCAAAGCAGCAAGCGCCAGAGTATCTGTGGATTGGTTGTTCAGATAGTAGGGTTCCGGCAAATGAAATTGTTGACCTGCTACCGGGCGACATCTTTGTCCACCGAAATGTATCGAATCAGGTTATCCACACCGATATGAACTGCCTCTCAGTACTGCAATATGCCGTACAGGTATTGAAGGTGAAGCATATTATGGTCGTGGGTCACTATGGTTGTGGTGGTGTTAAAGCGGCAGTAGGCGACGAATCACATGGCCTGATCGATAACTGGCTGCGTCATATCCGTCAGATCTCCGTTAAACACCGCGGCTTGCTATCTACCTGTGGCGAAGAAGAAAGGTTTGATCGCTTGTGTGAGATCAACGTGATTGAACAGGCATATAACGTGTGTAGCACTACTATCGTTCAGGATGCCTGGAAGAGCGGTCAGGAACTCAGTGTCCATGGCTGGATTTACGGCCTTAAGGATGGGCTGCTTAAAGATCTGAAATTCTGTGCAGCAGGACGTGAAGATGTTGATAGCAGTATGACCGAAGCGATTGAGCAGATAGAGCGCCTCGTCGCCTACAAATAATTGTAGAGTCAAATCATGGCCCGGCAGATCTGACCGGGCCGGTCTTTTTGGTATACCTACCCAGATCATACTTTCTTTGGACTTACCTTCTCTGGTCTATTCTGCATAGTGATATTCGGTTGAGCAGGCCAGAGTGCATGGGGCAATTCTCATCTTTCTCCAGATCACTGAAGTGGCAATTGTCGTCGCTGCTGATAGCAGTGTTAGGCTTCTTCGGCTTGTTGATGGTACTGCTGAACATCTTCAGGACAGAGATTGACCACTCCGCACGGATTCAGGCAGAGGTACAAAATCGTCTGTTACTGGCGAATATCGATCAGTCTCTGAAGCAAGCTGAAATGTTGGCGGATGCAATGTTGGCAGCCGTCGCCAGTGATCCTGATAATGTTGATTATCTCGCCAGTACGATTCCAATTTTAATTAAGCGCCTGGGTGATCCGAGAGTTATCGCTGGAGGTGGGATTTGGCCAGAGCCACACCAGCTTCAGCCAGGTCAGAGTCGCTATAGTTTGTTCTGGGGGCAGAATGATGTAGGGCAGTTAGAAGCGGTCAGCGGTTATAACGACCCGGAAGGCGCGGGCTATCGGCATGAAGAGTGGTATGTGCCGGCGAAATATGTGCAGGGGCGTGATTGTTACTGGTCTCGTTCCTATAGTGATCCTTTTACTGAAGAACCGATGGTGACCTGTTCCAAGCCATTGCGCCTGAATCAGCGCTTCTGGGGCATCATTACGGTCGATATGAAACTGGACGGGATTGACCTGTTGGTCAGGCACACGGCTGCGAAAATGTCTGGTTATGCCTTTGTTATCGATCGGAATCAACGGGTTATTTCTGCGCCTGAAGGGGTGAGTCAGCGTACGGCAAATCAGCAAGGTTTGTTACAAAGTGAAATATTCGAAAGTGTATCCCGCCGTTACAGTGGAGGTCTGCCTGCATTTAATCTGCTGTTGCAGGTAGACGAGAGTGTGGATCAAACAGCTATCAGCCGTTTTGCGACAAAGATCGCTAGAGACGCCAACAATATTTCTTCCAAAGAAGCGTTACGTGTTGCTCGCTATCTACTGGATAATCCTGTGATGGATGAGGCAAAATCAGTTTCTGTTGAATATGACCCTATTCTAAAAGCGGGTGCACAAGTGAAGCTCTCTTACTTGGCAAATGCCGACTGGTACGTGGCGTTGTCGCTTCCGAAACGTGTAGAAGCAAGCGCGTCTGATGCAGTGGTTTGGCTGATCTTGTTTGGTCTTCTGGTGTCTTTCACTGCCATAGTATTGCTGGGGTGGTTAATATTGCGCCGTTCATTGCAGTATTGAACTCTAGCCTCGTCAGCAGTGCCATGAGTTTGTCATATTCGCGTGTGATCATTCGCCGTCCCGGTTTTTATCTCCTGTATAATCAGCCGTAGTTTCTTTATCAATCAGAGGGTTAACTGATGTCTGACCGCCAGGCGGTATCTTCGAGTAAAGTGGTTGAATACTTCCGAGAGTGTATCAACCGAGGTGATCTGGACCATGAAGATAAACTGCCGTCTGAGCGCGAAATCAGTGAGCTGATAGGCTCATCACGAGTGACAACGCGCGAAGGGCTGAAGCAACTCGAGGCAGAAGGGATTATCTATCGTTCGAATCGTCGTGGCTGGTTTGTAACACCACGTCGCATTGACTATGACCCGAGCCGCACCACATTCTTTTTTGAGTATGTGCTGGAGCAGGGGTTTGATCCATTCAGTATTCAGCTGAACAAATATCGTGTTATCGCAAATGCTGCTATGGCTTCATTAATGGGAATTGATGAAGGTGAGCAGTTGGTTTGTCTGGAGCGTATCCGCGGAGTTAATAAACGACCTGTCTATCTGGAACGAATCTGGTTGCTGGAGCGCCAGTTACCAGGCATTTTTGAGATGGATCTCGAGCGTTCGGTTAGTGCAGTGACTTTCGGGCATTTCGGCAAGGAGTACGGTGATGTCGCGCTTGATATCCGAGCTGGATGTCTGTCTGCTGATCAGGCCGAACAGTTACAGGCGCCAACCGGTTACAGCTGCATCAAAATCAGTCGACGGACCAGCGACCAGCATGGACAATTCTTCGAATATGATGAAGAGCTATGGCGGCATGATGCGCTGGCATTGAAGGTCAATCTTCAGAACTGATTTGGTAAGTCTATCCTTTTTCGTTGTGCAAACAGTTATTCGACCAACCGGTCGTTTCGTTACAGAACTTTCTTTTTTTCGTAACATTTTCGTCAACTCTGCTCCTTAATGTATTGGCTTCTACTGGTATATACCAGTCTTACTTTGAGGAGAGTGAAGGTGGAATTGAAGAGTACTTTGCGCAACCTGCTGGTTGCCGGTTCCGTGGCAATTGCAGGCCTGGCTCAGGCTGGAAGCGAACTGACCGTATATACCGCGCTGGAAGCGGAAGACCTGAAGCGTTACGCGGCAGCGTTCAATAAAGAGTACCCAGATATCAAACTAAACTGGGTGCGTGATTCAACCGGTATCGTGACTGCGAAGCTGCTGGCGGAGAAAAATAATCCGCAGGCAGACGTTGTTTGGGGGCTGGCAGCCACTTCATTACTGGTACTGAAAAAAGAGGGGATGCTCGAGCCTTACGCGCCAGTCGGTCTGGAAAAACTGTCTGAAAAGTTCCGCGACGGTGACAAGACACCTTCCTGGGTTGGTATGGATGCCTGGATGGCATCTATCTGCTTCAACACTGTAGAAGCTGAAAAACACAACCTGCCAAAACCAACCTCCTGGCAGGACCTGACTAAGCCGGTTTATAAAGGCCATGTCATCATGCCGAATCCAAACTCTTCCGGCACAGGTTTCCTGGACGTATCTTCCTGGTTACAGATGTACGGCGAAGAGAAAGGCTGGCAGTTTATGGATGGTCTGCATCAGAACATCAGCCGTTACACTCACTCAGGCTCTAAGCCATGCAAACTGGCGGCAGCCGGTGAAACACCAATCGGTATCTCATTTGCTTTCCGTGGTGCCAAGCTGAAGAAAAAAGGTGCTCCGCTGGATCTGATCTTCCCACAGGAAGGTCTGGGGTGGGATATGGAAGCGGCCAGTATCGTTAAAGGCTCCGACAACATGGATGCTGCTAAGAAATTGTTGGACTTCTCCATCAGCCGCACTGCGAACGAGCTGTACAACAAAGGTTATGCCGTTGTTGCTATGCCAGGCGTCGCTAAGCCGGTTGAGCACTTCCCAGCGAACCCTGAAGCTCTGATGATCAATAACGATTTTTCCTGGGCTGCGAACAACCGCAAAGCGATCCTGAAAGAGTGGCAGCAGCGCTACGACAGCAAGTCTGATCCGAAGAAGTAATCAGTTGTTCAAAACAACGGCAGTGGTTGGGCTTTGCATCACCACTGTCGTTTCCTTATTTCACAGGTAGCTTTGAACAGCTTACAACTATTGCAACGGAAGCAGATAGTTCGAGTTCTTCAAAGCTGCTTGCAATGAATGACAGCGCAGGAGTAACCAATGGCGTATCTGTCGATTAAGCAGTTAAACAAATTCTACGGTGATTTTGCTGCGCTAAAGCAGATCTCATTAGAGATCGAAGAGGGTGAGTTTGTTTGTTTTTTGGGGCCTTCGGGGTGTGGCAAAACGACCTTGTTGAGAGCTATTGCCGGCCTTGATATGCAGACTGATGGTGCGATTTATCAGTCGGGTAGAGATATCTCATGGCTGCCAACTAATAAGCGCGATTTTGGCATTGTCTTTCAATCGTACGCCTTGTTTCCCAATCTGACCGTTGCTGACAATATCGCTTATGGTCTGCATAACACTAAGGCACCGAAACAGCAGGTTGCGAGTCGTGTCTGTGAACTTTTACAGCTGATAGGTTTGCCAGATTACGCCAATCAGTATCCGGCTCAGTTATCCGGTGGGCAGCAACAGCGTGTTGCTTTGGCTCGTGCTATCGCGACTGAACCAGGACTGTTATTGCTGGATGAGCCGCTCTCTGCACTAGACGCAAAGGTACGTGTCCATCTGCGCCATGAGATTAAAGAGCTACAGCGGAAACTGGGCGTGACAACCATTATGGTGACTCACGATCAGGAAGAAGCTTTGGCGATGGCTGACAAAATAGTGGTAATGGATCACGGAGTGATTGTTCAGGTGGGAACACCTGAAGAGATCTACAACGCGCCAGTAAACGAGTTTGTCGCCTCTTTCGTGGGTGCGATGAATTTCCTGCCCAGCCGCATCATGAATGGTCATCAAATGAAAGTGGGTAGTCACTCACTGGAGTGTGATCGTTGCAGTTCATTTGTTGTGGATGAAGAGGTGATGGTCGCTATACGTCCTGAAGATATTAGAGTCAGGGCCTCGCAACAGGTGACTAATCGACTGCCAGCTCGCGTAACGCGAACTGAGTTCCTCGGCGCTTTTGTAAGGACCGAGCTCGATCTGGATGGAATCGGTCAGCCGCTGGTTGCGGATTTTACGACCCATGATGTGCGTGAACTCAATATTGTGGCTGGGGCTCAGGTGATGCTGGGCCTTCCTGATAATCGTATGCATCTGTTTGGACGCTAATATGAATACCGTCGTAATAGATCAGGCAGAAGCGACCAAGGTCGCGGGAAAACTGCGTTGGAGCGCTGATCGTGAAACCCTGATTAGGGTGATCGGTTTGTTGTTGGGGTTTGGTGTTCTGGCGATCGGGATGATTCTGCCACTTTACGCCATACTGTCACGCAGTGTTCAGGACTCTGATGGACATTTTATAGGATTGGCTAACTTTGTTGAGTATGCCTCCACCCCGGCGCTATTTGATTCAGCCCTCAACTCCTTAACTATTGCGTTAGTGACGACGATGATCGTTGTTAGTCTGGCGCTGGTGGCTGCCTATGCACTGACCCGCAGTTGTATGCCAGCTAAAGGGCTGATTCGAACGCTGCTCATGGGGCCGATTTTTGCACCTTCTTTGTTGCCGGCAATCGCTCTGGTTTATCTCTTTGGCAATCAAGGGGTACTGAAATCCTGGCTGTTTGGTGAAACAGTCTATGGCCCTATCGGTATCGTGGTCAGTTTGTCGTTATGGTGTTTTCCACACGCGCTGATGATTCTGACCACCGCCTTGTCGAATACCGATGCACGCCTATATGAATCTGCCCGGGCGCTGAGGACCCATCCTGTACGTGTATTCCTGACTATTACTTTGCCATCAATCAAATACGGTTTAGTCAGTGCCGGTTTTGTCGTTTTTACTCTGGTGTTAACAGACTTCGGCGCCCCAAAGGTGATTGGCGGGCAATACAACGTGCTGGCAACCGATATCTACAAGCAGGTGATTGGCCAGCAAAACTTTCAAATGGGTGCAGTAGTGGCTGTAATTTTACTGTTCCCCGCATTGCTGGCCTTTGCTGCAGACCGCTGGGTGCAGCGTAAACAAGTAGCTTTGCTGACCGCCCGTTCAGAGCCTTTGCTCCCAGAGCTAGAGCCTGTGCGCGATTATTCGATGTTAATGTGCTGCCTGCCAATGGTGGCTGTTGTGTTGGGTGTTCTCGGTATGGCTGTGTACGCCTCTTTGGTCACATTCTGGCCCTACAACCTGAGTCTCTCTTTGGCAAATTACCAGTTTGACCTAATGGATGGCGGCGGCTGGGGAGCCTACTACAACTCGCTGCAACTGGCGGGCTGGACTGCTGTCGTTGGTACTTTGATGATCTTTGTGACGGCCTATCTGATCGAACGCACTAAGGAATTGACCTGGCTGCGGCAACTGGTTCACCTGGCAGCAATTTTGCCTCTTGCGGTACCAGGGTTGGTACTTGGCTTAGCTTATATCTTCTTCTTTAACCATCCGTCGAATCCGTTGAACGGTCTCTACGGCACTATGGCGATATTGGTGCTCTGTACGGTGGCCCACTACTACACTGTCTGTCATCTGACAGCGTTGACTGCCCTGAAGCAGATCGATCGCGAGTTTGAAGCAGTATCTGCTTCTCTGAAAGTGCCCTTCTATACCACTTTCTTAAGAGTGATTCTGCCTGTCAGCCTGCCCGCAGTGCTGGAGATTTCGATCTATCTGTTTGTGAATGCGATGAACACCGTCTCCGCCGTGGTGTTCCTTTATTCCTCAGATACCATGCTGGCCTCTGTTGCTGTGCTGAATATGGATGATGCTGGAGATATAGCACCTGCTGCTGCAATGGGGGTGTTACTGATGTTTACCTGCATAGCGGCGAAATGTCTGCACTGGTTGTTAACACGGGCTCTAATCCAGAGAACTCAGAGCTGGCGTTCGATTCGCGGCTAAATACTCTTAGCTGCATAGTCTTCTAGACCGGTAGATGCTCCATAGTGGGCGTTGACCGGTCTAACATCGCTGTATTGATATCTGGTATATACCAGATATAGTGTTTCTATGATCCAGTCATAGGGTGAAAAAGCCTTATGGTTGGCACTCATAGATAGCTGAATCAGGCCCTAAATCACCGCGCTGCTATCTGGTGATAATGTCCCTTACAACATTTTGAGGATTTCAGAGATGACGACTCAGCAGCTGCTTAGCTATCGCGGTCCGGTATCGACAGTGATTTTCGATTGGGCAGGTACCATGATCGATTTTGGTTCACTCGCGCCTGTCGAGGCTTTTTGTCGTTTGTTTGCTGACAATCGTATTGAGGTCAGCAAGGCAGAAGTCAGGGAACCTATGGGAGTTGCGAAGCGGGATCACATTGCTGCTCTGTTGGCGATACCAAGGGTTAAAGCGCTTTGGATTGAGCGTTATGGCTGCAATCCTACAGATCATGATATAGACCGGTTGTATAAGAAGTATGTGGATTTTCAGATAGAAGCGATCAGTGACTGTACCAAGCTGATCGATGGGGCTGCTGTAACTTTGGCGTGGTTGGAAGAACGAGGTATTCGTGTGGGGGCGAACACCGGCTACAGCACCGAGATGATCACGACAATGACGGCGAAAGCAGCAGAGCAGGGTTATCGGCCCGAATCCAATATTTGTGCTAATGAAGTCGGGCGAGGGAGACCTTACCCGGATATGATCTGGCGAAATATGCTGCAACTGAATGTGGAAACTGTACAGGCAGTCGTGAAGGTGGATGACACCGCAGTCGGGATTGCAGAAGGGCTTAATGCTGGATGCTGGACTGTCGCGGTGGCAGTTTCTGGCAATGAGACCGGGTTGTCACTGGCTGAATGGCAGGCGCTTGCCAATGACAAGCAGGCGTTATTGCGGCAGCAAGCCTATGATCGGTTGGCACAGTCTGGTGCTCACTATGTTATCGATACAGTTGCAGACCTTCCTGGTGTGATTGAACAGATCGAACGTCGGCTGCAGGCAGGTGAAAAGCCGTGAACCAAAGAAGAGAGATCAGTTTAGGAGCGATATTGTGGCGGTGATGGCGGTTGTGTTGGTATCGCTGTCGGCGTTGCTACATGCTTTATGGAATTTCTTCGGTAAGAAGTCGGGCTCCTCGCCTGCTTTTTTTGCTGTCTCCTTCATTACAACACCGTTGTTGGCTGTGCCGCTTGTCTGGCAGTACTTTTCACAGCTGCCAGGTTTACCAGTGCTGTTCTGGCAGCTGGTGCTGGCTTCTGGCGTTATGCAGGCGTGGTATATGTGGTCGCTGGCACGCGCTTACGCGACTGGTGATATTTCAATTGCCTATCCATTGGCGCGCGCGTTGCCATTAATCATAGTGACCGTAACTACAGTCCTGCTGGGCCACTACCAGAGTGTCAGTTATCTCGGGGTGCTCGGAATTATGGCGATTGTAGTGGGTTCATTGCTGCTACCAATGAAACATCTGAAAGATTTCAGCTGGCGTCACTATGCGAATCAGAGCACTTTGTTTGCACTGTGCGCAGCTTGTGGCACGGCGGGTTATTCCATCTTCGATGACCGGGCTGTAAAGCTACTGGCTGAGGTTCGGCAGTTGTTATCCGATGGTGATATCTCTTTACTCTATATCTGGCTGCAATCAGTGGCAGCAGCTCTTCTGATGACGCTCCAGCATTGCTGCACAGTTAAGATGCGGTCAGAGTTCAGGCAGGCGCTCACAGAGCAATTGCTTTGGGCGACTGTTACCGGTGTGATCATTATGGTGACCTATATGCTGATACTCTGGAGCATGCAGTATGTCGAGAATGTCAGCTATGTGGTGGCGTTTCGCCAGCTAAGCATTCCGATAGGGGTATTGTTAGGTGTGTTATTTCTGGGAGAACACTTTCATATACCCAAACGATTGGGGACTGTGTTGATAAGTGCAGGCTTAGTTGCTGTCGCTTTGGGATGAAAAAAGCGGAGCCTTTTGGCTCCGCTCAGATCTAAATGTGGTTAGCAGCCAGAAAGTGCCTGCTCCAGATCTGCCAGCAGATCGTCAATATGCTCGATACCGACCGACAAACGCACCATCTCCGGTGTTACACCCGCTGCTGCTAGTTCTTCGTCGTTGAGCTGACGGTGAGTGGTTTCAGCCGGAATTGCCGCCAAAGACTTACAATCACCAATATTTACCAGACGAGTAAATACCTGCAGAGCATCGTAGAATTTACCGGTCGCTTCACGACCCGCTTTCAGACCGAAGCTGAGAATGCCTGACGCCTGACCGTTTAGGTATTTACGTGATAGCTCATAATCCTTATGAGTTTCGAGGCCCGCGTAGTTCACCCATGTCACTGCTTTATGCTGGGACAGGTACTGGGCAATCTTCTGGGTATTCTCGTTGATCCGCTCCATTCGCAAAGAGAGCGTCTCAAGACCCTGCAAAATCAGGAAGGCGTTCATCGGAGATAATGCTGCACCGGTGTTGCGCAGTGGCACGACACGGCAGCGACCAATAAAGGCCGCAGGGCCGAGAGCTTCGGTGTAAACCACGCCGTGGTATGAAGTATCAGGTTCATTCAGCAGTGGAAAACGCTCTTTATGATCAGCCCATGGGAACTTACCGGAATCCACAACAACACCGCCGATGGAGTTGCCGTGGCCGCCGACATATTTAGTGACAGAGTGAATAACGATGTCTGCACCATGTTCGATTGGGCGCCACATTGCCGGGCTTGCAACAGTGCTGTCGACGATCAGTGGCAGGCCGTTGCGGTGCGCAATTTCAGCCAGCTTTTCGACGTCAGCAATACCGCCTGAAGGGTTGCCAATTGTTTCTGCGTAGATCGCTTTGGTTTTATCATCAATCAGAGCTTCGATCGCAGCAAAATCGTCTTTGTTGGCAAAACGAACTTCAATGCCCTGTTTCGGCAGAGTGTGAGCAAACAGGTTGTAAGTGCCGCCATAAAGTTCACTGGTAGAGATAAAGTTATCCCCAGCTTCGGCGATTGTCTGAACGGTGTAGGTGATCGCAGCCATACCGGAAGCGACTGCCAGGGCGGCAATACCACCTTCCATTTCCGCCATACGCTTTTCCAGCACGTCGGTGGTCGGATTCATAATTCGGGTGTAGATGTTGCCCTGTACCTTAAGATCGAACAGGTCAGCCCCGTGCTGTGCATCATCAAATGAATATGATGCGGTCTGATAGACCGGTACTGCTACGGCCTTGGTTGTCGGGTCTGGCTGGTAGCCTCCGTGTACTGCGATGGTTTCCAGTTTCATCGTTATTCCTCTATTTATGAATCCTTATAGTTTGTTCGATTGTATCTACAGTGACCGGAAAATAAAGCAGAGAAATCAGCTTGGTGAATATGCTGTCCGGTTGTTCCTGACAGCTATCGCTTTAAGTAGAATGTGGCAAACTCAATCGCCGCTCAGGAGTTCCGATGGCTCGCGCTAAAACTGCTTACGTTTGTAATGAATGTGGTGCTGACCACAATAAATGGCAGGGTCAGTGTTCAGCCTGTAACGCCTGGAACACTCTTACTGAGATACGTCTGTCCTCTTCGACCGGTGGTGGCGCAGCACGTGCACCACGGTTTGAAGGTTATGCTGGTGGTACCGGCGAGCAGAATAAGGTGGTTAATCTGGCAGAGGTTAATCTGTCGGAGGTACCGCGCTTCAGCAGCGGCTCCAGTGAACTTGATCGAGTGCTGGGTGGTGGCATGGTGCCTGGCTCGGCGATCCTGATCGGTGGTCATCCCGGAGCCGGTAAAAGTACACTGCTGTTGCAGATAATGGCGCATCTTTCGGCCCAGGTACCTGCAATGTATGTCACCGGTGAGGAATCGCTACAGCAGGTGGCGATGCGTTCGCAGCGTCTGGGCGTAAAAGCGGCCAATCTGAAAATGTTGTCCGAGACCTCGGTGGAAACCATCTGCAATATGGCAGACCAGATTAAGCCGAAGCTGATGGTGATCGACTCGATTCAGGTGATGCATATGGCGGATGTGCAGTCTGCGCCGGGCTCTGTTGCTCAGGTAAGGGAAAGTACAGCCTATCTAACTCGATATGCCAAACAAACCGGTACAGTGTTACTGCTGGTCGGACACGTTACCAAAGATGGCTCATTGGCAGGTCCTAAGGTGCTGGAGCATATGATCGATTGCTCGTTGCAGCTGGAAGGTGATGCCGATGGTCGATTCCGCACCCTGCGCTCTCATAAAAACCGTTTTGGTGCGGTGAATGAACTAGGTGTGTTTGCCATGATGGAAAATGGCCTGAAGGAAGTGACTAATCCAAGCGCAATTTTCCTGAGCCGGTCAGATGAGCCTAGCCCCGGAAGTGTTGTTGTGGTGATCTGGGAAGGAACTCGGCCGATGTTGGTAGAGTTGCAGGCGCTGGTGGATGAGAGTCATATGAGTAACCCGCGCCGTGTGGCGGTCGGGCTTGATCATAACCGGTTGTCGATGTTGTTGGCGGTGTTGCATCGCCACGGTGGTCTGATGACAGGTGATCAGGATGTATTCGTCAACGTTGTAGGTGGCGTTAAGGTACTGGAGACCAGTGCGGACCTGTCTTTACTGGTGGCTGTCGTCTCCAGTTTCCGGGATATGCCGCTGCCACATCATCTTATGGCATTCGGTGAGGTAGGGTTGTCTGGCGAGATCAGGCCAGTCCCAAATGGTCAGGAACGTATTCGGGAAGCGGCGAAGCATGGCTTTAAACGGGCGATTGTGCCGAAAGCAAACGTGCCAAAAGAGCCGATTCCCGGAATGGAGGTGATCGGTGTTACCCGTCTGACCGATGCATTAGATGCGCTATAGGTCAGAGTGCCTGTTCGGTGGTGTTACTCGCTGTTTGGAAACAGATGTTCCAGCTCGCGTTCCAGCAGAGTCTCGTCACCGATATTCAGTTCTACCAGTCGGCGCAGGTGACTGATGCTTTCCAGATCAATGCTTAGGGCCCTAAAACCCAGCATCCCTTCGCTGGCATGAGTCATCTCTGCCGGCATCCGGATGATGACATCATCACCGGCCAGATGAATATTGATGGTCACTTCATCATTAAGGTTGGCCAGTAGGGCGTCACTTTTGATCAATGCGCCTTTCAGTGAAATATCTACCAGTTCCACCGGATAGGTCTGGTCTCCTACTGTCAGCTCTGTATCGGCGTCAAACTCGATTCGGGTAAAACGTCGGCGTTCTGTCTGGCTCACTCTGAAACTCCTGTGCTTTTGGCAGCCGCTTTCATTCTAGTACAGTCGAAAGCTAAAAATCATGACCTATTTGCTGACCAGAATCATTTTTATTGCATCAGTGGGTGTCCATAATTAGCGACATTACTACTATAAAAATTCAATGAGCAGCCATGATTTACTATGAAACCCTCCTTGATCTGGTAGGTAAGGGGCGTCATTCCCGTTACTTTAACCACACCCGAAGTCATCATCTGTATCGCCGTATCCGTTTATTGGCGCTTCTGCTTGGGGTGATTCAGCCTGCCTGGATCGCTGTTGACGCGATACTGTTACCTGCTGATATGTTAGAGCCAATAGCGCTCTGTCGTGTCGCGGCAGGCGCTGGTTGCCTGATGATCTTCAGTATCACTCACAAGCCTTACGATATGCAGCTAACAATGATGCGGCTAGTAGGGCTTATAGGGATTACGTCGTTGTTCCAGGTAGTGACAAATATGTTGCTGTACCAACACGGTCATATAGGTTCTGTCGCCGGTTATGACTTTTTTCCTTATATGATTATGTCGATGCTGGCGATCTTTCCGCTGACAATGATTGAAACCGTTGTTTACAGCGGGTTTGTGCTTTGTTCCGAAGTGATCTGCCTGATGTTGAAGGACTCTTTAACTGGGGTGGCCGCGATTAATACACTGTGGCTGTTAACGGTGCTGGCGATCATTGCCGGTTGGGCAGCAGTCAATCAGCTGAATATGCTTTTAGGACTCTATCGTCAGGCGACCCGTGACCCACTCACTGGTTTGTCTAATCGCCGTCAGAGTATGGAACAGTTGCAGGGTGATATGCGCCAGTGTCGTGAAAAAGGCGAACCGCTGTCAGTGCTGCTGTTTGACCTTGATCACTTCAAGCGTTTTAACGATACCTATGGGCATGCAGCTGGCGATATAGTGCTGAAAACTTTTGCGCGATTGATGCGTAAACAAAGTCGCAGTCGTGTCGATCTGGCCGGGCGTTATGGCGGCGAAGAATTTCTGATGGTGTTGCCGGGTATGGATCGGCAGGGTGCGTTAGAGGTTGCTGAACAGTTAAGGCAGTCATGCCACAAAACGACTGTTAAAACACCGGGCGGTGAAAAAATCGGCTTTACCACCAGTATTGGCTTGGCTGAGATGGTGACCGAGGATGATATCGACAGTATCTTGGCTCGTTCGGATGAGGCGCTATACAAGGCGAAAGATCTCGGTAGGGATCAGGTGTATGCCGCGGAACAGCCCCATACTGAACCTGAATTGCTAAGGGCTGGATAATAAAAAGCCGCAACTCTTGTTGCGGCTTTTTTAATGCGATTAACCCAGGTCGGTCATGCGCTTGTATTTGATGCGCTCTGGCTGATGTTCTTTGCCGTAGCGACGTTTGTAGTCTTCCTGATACTCGGTGTAGTTGCCTTCGAAGAATTCAACTTTTGATTCACCTTCGTATGCCAGCATATGAGTACAGATGCGGTCGAGGAACCAGCGGTCGTGCGAGATAACAACCGCACAGCCCGGGAAGGCCAGCAGTGCTTCTTCAAGTGCACGCAGGGTTTCAATATCTAGATCGTTGGTTGGTTCGTCGAGCAGTAGTACGTTGCCGCCTTCTTTCAGTAGTTTCGCCATATGCAGGCGGTTACGCTCACCACCAGACAGGTCTTTAACGAATTTCTGCTGATCGCCACCTTTGAAGTTGAAACGGCCGCAGTAGGCGCGTGCAGGTGTCTGGTAGTTACCAACGGTGATGATGTCCTGACCGTCAGAGATCTCTTCGAAAACCGTTTTGGAACCGTCAAGCTCACGGGACTGGTTAACGTAGGCCAGCTGTACGGTAGAGCCGATTTCGATCTCGCCGCTATCAGGCGTTTCCTGACCCGTGATCATCTTGAACAGAGTTGATTTACCAGCACCGTTACCACCGATGATGCCTACGATAGCACCCTGTGGAATAGAGAAGCTGAGGTCGTCGAACAGTACTTTGTCGCCAAATGCTTTGGAGATGCCGTTAGCTTCGATTACTTTTTCACCAAGGCGAGGGCCAGGTGGAATGTAGATCTCCTGAGTTTCGTTACGGGTCTGGAACTCTTTTGAGTTCATCTCTTCGAACTGCTTCAGTCGAGCTTTAGACTTGGACTGACGGCCTTTCTGGCCCTGACGAACCCATTCAAGCTCGGATGCAACTGCTTTATGGTGAGCCGCTTCCTGCTTAGCTTCCATCTCCAGGCGGTGCTCTTTCTGTTCGAGCCAGGAGGAGTAGTTGCCTTCGTAAGGGATGCCGTGACCACGGTCCAATTCCAGGATCCAGCCAGCTGCGTTGTCGAGGAAGTAGCGGTCGTGGGTGATCGCTACCACTGTGCCCGGGTATTCCTGCAAGAAGCGTTCGATCCAGGCAACGGACTCGGCGTCCAGGTGGTTGGTTGGTTCGTCCAGCAGCAGCATGTCTGGCTTATCCAGCAGCAGGCGGCACAGTGCTACACGACGGCGCTCACCACCAGAAAGGTGTTTAACTTCGGCGTCCCACGCTGGCAGACGCATTGCGTCAGCAGCACGTTCCAGTGCAGTTTCAAGATTGTGACCGTCTTTCGCCTGAATCAGGTTTTCGTACTCAGCTTGTTTTTTGGCCAGTTCGTCGAAGTCCGCGTCTGGATCGGCATAGGCTGCGTAAACTGCGTCTAGACCTGCTAGTGCCTCTTTTACGTCAGCAACAGATTCTTCAACGATCTCGCGAACGGTTTTGGTTTCATCCAGTTGCGGCTCCTGAGGCAGGTAACCGACATTAATACCAGGCATTGGACGCGCTTCACCGATGATATCGGTATCGACGCCAGCCATGATGCGCAGCAGGGTGGACTTACCCGCGCCGTTCAGACCCAGAACACCGATCTTGGCACCTGGGAAAAAGGAGAGAGAGATATCTTTGAGGATTTCACGCTTTGGCGGTACTACCTTGCCAACGCGGTTCATTGAGTAAACGTACTGGGCCATGTGTCACATTTGCAGATAAGTAAAAGTTGCTGCGAATTTTAGCCGATTGCGACCACTTAACGCCAACTTGATTCTGGTCAATTTTTGTACTGGAAGCCATGCCTCCAGTTTCTACACTGAGGGTAGAGGCAGTGACAGGGAGTTAGAAACTGTTTCAACCGTTAACCACAAGCGATAAGGAGGATGGGAAAATGGGTGAACTTAGCAGATTCAACAGCCTGTTTAATGACACGTTTTTTAATGATTTCTTCCGTCCGATGGAGGCTGCGGGCGGCGAGCGGGTTCCGGCGATTGATGTGCATGATAATGCTGAAAGCTATAGCGTGAAGGTCGACCTGCCCGGAATTCAAAAAGAGGATATTCATGTCTCTGTTGAAAATGGAGTGCTGATTATTCAGGCGGATAACGAGCAACAGGATAAAGTAGAGAAGGATGGCAAGGTTGTGCGGCAGGAGCGTTTTGTCGGTCACTATGTACGACGGTTAAGTATTGGTGATGATGTAAATGCTGAGCAGATACAGGCCAGCTTTAAAGATGGTGTGCTAGCGCTTGAACTGCCGAAAAAACCATTCGAACAACAGCAGCAACATCGGATTGCTGTTGAATAGTCATTCGGGGAGAGTTGCGCTCTGTAATTCTCCCCTATCTTCAGCACGCTACTGGAAGTCGTTGGTAAGGCGCTGTTATGAATCAGATTCCTCAACGAGTGATCGCTTTTCAAGTGCGCCATCGGCAACTTTTATCTATAATGCGCACCTTCTTTTAAGGTGCCCTGCACGGCACCAAGCTGATTGTTTGACTGGGGACAGCAATGTTTAGCAAAGATATGACAATTGCCGATTTTGATTCGGACCTGTGGGCTGCTATTCAGGCAGAAGAAAAGCGTCAGGAAGAGCACATCGAACTGATCGCATCTGAAAACTACACCAGCCCTCGCGTGATGGAAGCACAGGGTTCCGGTCTGACCAACAAGTACGCTGAAGGCTACCCTGCTAAGCGTTACTACGGTGGTTGTGAGCACGTAGACGTAGTTGAAAACCTAGCTATCGACCGTGCTAAGGAACTGTTTGGTGCGACCTATGCGAATGTTCAGCCGCACTCTGGTTCTCAGGCTAACGCTGCTGTTTACATGGCTCTGTGTCAGCCAGGCGATACTGTACTGGGCATGAGCCTGGCACACGGTGGTCACCTGACTCACGGCGCATCTGTTTCTTTCTCTGGCCGTATCTACAATGCTGTTCAGTATGGCCTGAACGCTGAAACGGGTGAGATTGACTACGATCAGGTTGAGCGTCTGGCTGAAGAACACAAGCCGAAGATGATCGTTGCAGGCTTCTCTGCATACTCCCGTGTTGTTGACTGGCAGCGTTTCCGTGATATCGCAGACAAAGTAGGTGCTTACCTGTTTGTCGATATGGCCCACATTGCAGGTCTGGTTGCAGCTGGTGTCTATCCTTCTCCTATCGGTGTTGCGGATGTTGTAACTACTACTACCCACAAAACCCTGGGTGGTCCACGTGGTGGTCTGATCCTGTCCGCTCGTGCTGATGAAGATCTGCAGAAAAAGCTGAACTTTGCTGTATTCCCAGAATCTCAGGGCGGCCCGCTGATGCACGTGATTGCAGCGAAAGCGGTTTGCTTTAAAGAAGCGCTGGAACCTGAGTGGAAAGAATATCAGGCACAGGTCGTTAAAAATGCTCAGGCGATGGTTGAAGTGTTCAAACAGCGCGGTATCAACATCGTTTCTGACGGTACTGACGATCACCTGTTCCTGGTAGACCTGATCGACAAGGATATTACTGGTAAAGATGCTGATGCAGCGCTGGGCCGTGCCAACATCACTGTAAATAAAAACTCAGTGCCAAATGACCCACGCTCTCCGTTTGTAACTTCTGGTCTGCGTATCGGTAGCCCGGCGATCACACGTCGTGGTTTCAAAGAAGCAGAGTGTGCACAGCTGACTAACTGGATCTGTGACGTACTGGACGATATCGAGAACGAAGAAGTGATCGCGTCTGTGAAGCAGCAGGTCAAAGACCTGTGCGCACAGTACCCTGTATACAAGTAAACGATTTTTCGACGCCCTGACCAGCGGCAACTATAGTTGCGCAATCTCTGTTCAGGGCGCTGATAAATCGGTAGAATCTCCGGGCGGCTGATATAGCCGCCTTTTTTATGCCTGACGTTTATAAAACAGTCGGCATTTATTGCTCTTTTGGTAGTAGTCATATCTTGATCAGGTATGCCTGCTTAGACCGGACGAAAGTCCACGCTCTTTTTGACAGGAACCGGAATATGCATTGTCCATTCTGTAGCGCCCACGAGACTAAGGTGGTTGACTCCAGGCTGGTGGCCGAAGGCCAGCAAATTCGCCGCCGCCGTGAATGCACCGGTTGTCAGGAACGTTTCACCACCTACGAAGTCGCCGAACTGCTGATGCCCCGCATCATAAAAGCAGATGGTACCCGCCAGCCTTTTGATGAAGATAAGCTTCGCGCCGGAGTTCAGCGAGCGCTTGAGAAGCGTCCTGTCAGCGTCGAAGAGATCGAAGCCAGCCTTAACCGCATCAAGCATCGTTTGCGAGCAACCGGTGAGCGCGAAGTGCCATCCAGATTGCTGGGCGAAGCGGTGATGGATGAGCTGAGAAAGCTGGATCAGGTGGCCTATGTCCGGTTTGCCTCCGTGTATCGCAGCTTTCAGGATCTGGAAGAGTTCCGTCAGGAGATCGACAAACTCTCTCTGCAGAAGGAGGGAGACAGCTGATGTCTCAGTCATGGAGTCAGTTCGACTACCAGATGATGGCTCGGGCTATCCGACTCGCCTGGCGTGGACTCTATACCACTAGTCCCAATCCACGTGTCGGTTGTGTGCTGGTTCGCGATGGCGAAGTGATCGGTGAGGGCTATCATATCCGTGCCGGTGAAGGTCATGCTGAGGTGAACGCGCTCGCCGCAGCCGGTGATGCCCGAGGTGCGACCGCTTATGTCACCCTCGAGCCATGTAGCCATCATGGTAAAACACCACCATGCGCAGAAGCTCTGGTTAATGCCGGTGTTAGTCGGGTGATCGCTGCGATGGTTGATCCCAACCCGCAGGTTGCCGGACGAGGTATGAACAAGCTGGCTGATGCCGGAATCGAAATCAGCAGCGGTTTGCTTGAAGCTCAGGCTCGTGAACTGAATCCTGGTTTTATCAAGCGGATGGAAAGTGGAACGCCTTTTGTTCGCATTAAGCTGGCGTCTAGCCTGGATGGTCGAACCGCGATGGCTTCCGGTGAATCAAAGTGGATCACCGGTAGTGCTGCACGTCAGGATGTTCAGCGTCTGCGTGCCCGTAGTTCCGCTATCATTACCGGAGTAGATTCGTTGATCCATGATGACTCCTCGCTGACTGTACGCGAACCGGAGTTGGGATTGGATAACGCGGCAGAGATTGTTCGTACACAGCCTTTGCGTGTGGTACTTGATAGTCAGCTAAGGACGCCGCTGAGCGCCGCTATTCTGAAACAGCCGGGACGCACTGTTATCGCGACATTGGATGACAGTGGTGAAAAGGCTGATGCGCTGCGCCAGGCCGGTGCTGAGATAGTGTCGTTTGGTGAAGAGAATGGCCGCATCTCACTGACTGAGCTGCTGCAGTGGTTAGCAAGCGAACAGTGTAACGAAGTGTTGTTTGAAACCGGAGCAACCTTGGCTGGTGTTGTGATGCAGCAGCAATTGGCCGATCAGGTTTGGCTCTATCAGGCGCCGGTGTTTATGGGGTCTGAGACACGTCCGTTGTTTGATTGGCCAATCCACCAGATGGCGGATAAATGTAAGCTGGAGGTTGTTGATCAGCGCCAGTTCGGTCCGGATATCAGGTTGATTCTGCAGCCTGAGACAGGAGAGAAGTGATTGTTTACCGGAATTATTGAAGCGGTTGGCGTGTTGGCTGAAAAACAGCTCAGTCAGGGTGATATGCGTGTATACATCCGCACCGGAAAGTTATCGCTGACAGATGTACAGCTGGGTGACAGTATCGCCACTAATGGTGTTTGCCTGACGGTAATTGAACTGCCCGGCGATGGTTTTTGGGCTGATGTTTCATTGGAAACCCTTGCTCATACCCAATTTGAAGATCTGTCAGTTGGCAGTGCGGTAAATTTAGAGAAGGCACTGACGCCGACAACCCGTCTAGGCGGCCACATTGTGACTGGCCATGTAGATGGTATTGGCGAAGTTGTAGAGCGTCGCGACGATGCCCGCTCTGTGCGGATAGGTGTTAAAGCCCCTGCAGCTATTGCGCGTTATATCGCAGGCAAAGGATCTATCACTGTTGATGGTGTTAGCTTGACGGTTAATGCAGTTGACGGTGACGTATTTGAATTGAATATTGTGCCGCATACGGCACAGGAAACCATAATTGACCAGTACCAGCCTGGTACCCGTGTCCACCTGGAAGTGGATATTATTGCCCGCTATATGGAGCGGCTGCTGCAGTACTCTCAGTCTGATCAACAAGGCGAGGGACTGACATTGGCTAAATTGGCAGAACACGGTTTTATGCGGCGCTGAGACTCAGAGAGTATGACGATGAAACTGAATACCACCGAAGAACTGATCGAAGATATTCGTCAGGGCAAGATGGTCATCCTGATGGATGATGAGGATCGTGAGAACGAAGGTGATCTGATCATTGCGGCTGACATGGTTCGCCCGGAAGATATCAACTTCATGGCAACTCATGCCCGTGGTCTTATCTGCCTGACGTTGACCCGCGAGCGCTGCGAACAGCTGAATCTGCCTTTAATGGTTCAGGCGAATGGTGCCCAGTTCTCCACTAATTTCACTATGTCTATTGAAGCGGCAGAAGGCGTTACTACAGGTATTTCCGCAGCAGACCGTGCGGTCACTGTTCATGCCGCTGTAAAAGCTGACGCCAAGCCAGAAGAGATAGTGCAGCCAGGACACATCTTCCCATTGATGGCACAACCGGGTGGTGTACTGAGCCGCGCGGGTCATACTGAAGCGGGTTGTGATCTGGCGCGTCTGGGTGGTCGTACCCCTGCTGCTGTGATCGTTGAGATCATGAACGAAGACGGCACTATGGCTCGTCGTCCAGACCTTGAAAAGTTTGCTGAGAAGCATGACCTGAAGATCGGTACTATTGCCGATCTGATCCACTACCGGACGATGAATGAGCATACGGTAGAGCGAGTGGACGAAGGTGAGATGCCAACAGAGTTTGGCACTTTCAATTACGTTACCTACCGCGACACTATCCAGAATTGCAGCCATCTGGCGTTGACTCTGGGTGATATTGATGAGAACGAACCTGAATTGGTTCGCGTTCATGTACAGGGTGATCTGCTGCGTGACCTGGTGGGTCTGAAGCGTAGCGATGAGCTGAAGTGGACTATGCGTCGTGCACTGAAGCGTGTAGCTGCAGAAGGTAAAGGGGTTGTATTGCTGCTTGATAGTGGCGCATCCGTCGATCTGGCAGAAGCTGTGGCAAAATCGCTTTGCGCTAAGCCGCATCGTAATGCACCGGCCCATTACTCCTCATCTGGCGCCTACCTGACTGTTGGTACTGGCTCACAGATCCTGCGTGACCTCGGTGTTGGTAAGATGCGCCTGTTGAGTTCACCAATGAAGTTTAATGCGATTTCAGGCTTTGACCTTGAGATCGTTGAATATATTTCCTGCGAAGACTGATATACCGGACGGAAACTGAATATGTCTGTACAAGTAATTGAAGGTGATTTCACCAATGCTGATGGCAAGTACGCCATCGTTGTCGGCCGTTTTAACGCGTTCGTTGTAGAAAGCCTGCTGGAAGGTGCGCTGGATACGTTGAAGCGTCACGGTGTTAAGGAAGAGAACGTTCGCGTGATTCGTGTGCCTGGCGCATTTGAAGTGCCGCTGGCAGTACAGAAAGTCGCGCAGCAGCAGAAAGACGATGCGATTATCGCCCTGGGTGCGGTAATCCGTGGTGGTACTCCACACTTTGAATATGTATCTGGTGAGAGCTCTAAAGGGGTTCTGCAGGTATCAATGGAACACAATATTCCGGTGGCAAACGGTATCCTGACCGTTAACTCCATCGAACAGGCAGTGGAACGCTCTGGTACCAAAATGGGTAACAAAGGTGCTGAAGCTGCGCTGTCCGCCATCGAAATGGTCAGCCTGCTGCGCCAGCTTTAAGGGTTAAGTTTAGAAATGACAGACGGGCAAAAGAAACCAGCTAAGAAAAACTCACTGACTAACCAGCGTCGTTCTGCGCGTAGTTTCGCGTTGCAGGCGTTGTATTCCTGGCACATGGCAGGCCAGTCAGTGACCGAAATTGATGCTCAGTTTCGGGTAGACAATGACATGCGCGATACGGATGTACGCTTGTTTTCCGAGATCCTGCATGGCGTAGCTGGCATCAAGAGTGATCTGGACGCGGCATTTAAGCCATATCTTGATCGTGAACTCTCTGAGCTGGATCCGATCGAGCTGACTGTGCTGCGAATTGGTGCATACGAATTGATGCGTCGTGTTGAGGTGCCGTACAAGGTTGCGATCAACGAAAGCGTAGAGTTGGCCAAGAAGTTCGGTGCTACCGACAGTCATCGTTATATCAACGGTGTACTGGATAAGCTGGCTCAGCGCCTGCGTGTGGCTGAGGCAAAGTCCAAAGGCTGAGGTAAGCAGTGGCGATCAGTGAATTCGGCCTGATTCGCCGCTACTTTGCGGATCGGGCGACGAGCAGCAGTACCGTTAGGCTGGGTATTGGGGATGACTGTGCCCAGGTGATAGTACCTGAGGGGCAGGAGCTGGTATTGTCGATCGACACTATGGTCGAGAATACCCATTTTCTACCTGGTACCCCGGCTGATCTGATAGCAGCGCGTCTGCTTGCAGCAGCCACCAGTGACCTGGCTGCAATGGGAGCAACACCAGCCTGGTTTACTCTCGCGCTGACACTACCTGAAGCTGATGAACATTGGCTTGAGCCCTTTGCAGCCCGGTTGGCCGAAGATGCAGCTCGTTATGGTCTGGCATTGGTCGGTGGTGATACTACCCGTGGTCCTTTAGCGCTGAGTATTCAGGTACATGGGTTAGTACCAGGGCAGGGGCTACAGCGTGGTGGCGCCAAGCCGGGTGATCTGATCGCAGTATCGGGAAGTCTCGGAGATAGCAGAGGCGGGCTGCAGCAGTTATTGGATCATGGTTTGGCTCCGGAGCAACCGTTGCAACAACGGTTTTTTGCGCCGACACCACGGCTCGCGCTGGGGCAAGGCGTATTGCCGTTTGCCAATAGCTGTATCGATATCTCTGACGGTTTAACGGCTGATCTAGGACATATCCTGACGGCTAGTCAGGTAGGTGCTGAGTTGATAGCGAAGAAAATACCGCTGTCGGGATGCTTACGGGAAGCCGTTGGCGAGAATCAAGCGCTGGACTGGGCGTTGAGTGGAGGCGAGGATTTTGAACTCTGTTTCACTCTGCCGGAGACTGAGCTGGACCGCCTGCGAAAGGTAGCCGCTGAAACCGATACGCCTGTCTCAGTCATTGGGCATATCACTGAAGCCAGAGATTATTGGCTAACCTATTCTGATGGTCGTCGTGAAGCTATCAAAGCGACCGGCTTCGACCACTTTCCGGAAAGTTGAATCTTGAATAAAACACCTTCCTCCATCTGGCGTAATCCGGTTCATTTTTTGGCATTTGGATTAGGCAGTGGTGCTGCGCCTAAGGCACCAGGAACCTTCGGTACACTAGCGGCAGTGCCTTTTTACCTGCTGTTAGCCGAGCTCAGTCTGGTGCCCTACCTGGTAGCGGTAATTGTGACTGCGGTTATTGGTTTTTGGCTCTGTGGCAAAACTTCACGTGATCTGGGAGTGCATGATCACCCTGGAATCGTCTGGGATGAATTTGTCGGCTTCTGGATTACGATGATAGCCGCGCCTGCTGGCTGGCTTTGGATTGTCATCGGCTTCGTTTTATTTCGACTGTTTGATATCTGGAAGCCATGGCCGATCAAGGCTGTGGATCAGCACGTCCACGGCGGTTTTGGCATCATGTTGGATGATATCCTTGCCGGGGTATACGCGTTTCTGGCGTTGCAGTTGATCGCCTGGTGGATTATCTGATCCAGTTATTCTCTTTTGCAGCACTGGTTTCAGGTTGAATTCAGATTGAAGATTTAGTCTCTGTCTGGTAACAAACGTTAATCTGTCTGTTAATCGTCAGAAGGCCGGAACCTCTGGTCAGGATCATTCTATGAAATATGGCATCGCATTGCTCTTAACACTGCTGCTTAACTCCTCTGGTATCCAGGCTGCTTATGCTACCAACGGGATGGAGCGCCTGGGCGTTGAAATCTGTCGTCAGTTGGTTGCGCAGGGAGAGATACTGTCGATGACTGAACTGATGGAACGGGTCGATGAGTTGGAAGTGGGCAAAATGCTCGATACCAGCTTACTGCGTAGTGGCGATGACTATATTTATGAGATGGAAGTCGTAGGCAGTGACGGCGTGGTGCGTATGATTCATGTTGATGCTCGCTCTGGTACACTGGTCTCTATGTAGTTGATTCCGAAATAAGGAAGCAAATGGATGCGGGTGTTACTGGCAGAAGATGATCCAAGGTTAGGACCTGACCTTAAAACAGAATTGGCCCGACACGGTTATGCCGTCGATCTGGCAACCGATGGCATTGACGCCGAAGCCATGGGTTATGAGGATATTTACGATATCGTTGTACTGGACCTCGGCCTTCCTGAACGATCAGGCATGGATGTTCTGCGTAATTGGCGTAAACGTAATAACAGTATTCCTGTACTGGTTTTGACAGCTCGTTCAGCCTGGCATGAGCGGGTTGATGGCTTCGATGCCGGAGCCGATGATTATCTATGTAAACCCTTTCATACCGAAGAGTTGCTGGCGCGGATGACAGCACTACTGCGTCGCGCTAACCTGCAGCCGCCCAAAGCACTTGAAGCCTCTGGTTTATCGTTGGATGAAAGTTCCCAGTCTGTTATCTGCCCTGATGGCCAGATGATTGAACTGACAGGAACTGAGTACCGTCTGTTACGTTACTTTATGCACAACCCGGGACGGTTGTTGTCGAAACTTCAGCTGGTAGAGCATCTGTATGATGATGGAACCGAAAATGACAGTAATGTTATTGAGGCGTACATCAAAATGCTGCGTAAGAAGATTGGCAAGGATCGCATCAAAACCAAACGCGGCCAGGGTTATATCTTTGTAGCGGAGCTCTGAGCACCGATGAAGTCGATAGAGCGGCGACTAAACCTTTCTTTTATTGCTATTACCGTCGTGGTTTTCATGGTGGTCTGGTTTGCCCATGACTGGGTGTTACGCCAGGCCGCATATGAGTTTGTTAGCAGCCGGATGAACAGTGATGCACATACGTTGCTGAAATCCGTGGAGATGAAGCCAGGTGGTGGCTGGCAGGTCAATCCTCACTATATCTCTCCTAACTTCCAGCGTCCGATGTCCGGGCATTATTTCAAAATTGCTGTCGATGGTGAGTGGCTGCACTCACGTTCTTTGTGGGATGGCAACATACCCCATGAAACCGGAATCACAATCGGTGAACAGAATGTCCGGTTGATCTATAAAGGGGACAAGCCGATGCTGGTCCTTGATGAGATCTTTATGAAAGATGGCCTGAAAGTCCATCTGGTTCTGGGGGAAGATGTCTCTGTTATCGATAACGCACTGAAGAAATTGAGCTGGTTGGTGATCGGTGTGGGTGTCGGTTTCCTGGTTATCCTGTTGTGCTGTCAGATGTGGGTTGTACGAAAGGGGCTGGGCTCTTTATCTGATGTACGCCTTGAGATATCGCTGCTGAAACAAGGGGAGATTCGACAGCTGACGGATAGTGATACCCTCGAAGTTGAACCTTTAGTTACCGAAATTAACTATTTGGTTCAGAACATGGAAGTCAGGTTACAGCGTTCACGCAATGCAGTAGGTAATCTGGCACATGCAGCGAAAACCCCGTTAACCGTACTTGATCGACAAATTGAGGCACTGGAACTGCTTGATCATGACCGTGCTCAGGCATTTCGCGAGCAATCCGTGCGCTTGCGTGAACTGATGGAGCGAGAGTTGACCCGTGCCCGTATCGCCGGTGCGGCATTGCCAGGTCAGCGGGTATATCTGCAGCAGGAACTGGAAAAGTTACAGCGCACCATGCTTGCCATCTATCGTGATCGCGATCTTGATATTGAACTTAGATTGAGTGAAAAAGCCTGGTTTCCGGGAGAGCGGGACGATCTACTGGAACTGTTGGGTAATCTGTTGGATAACGCTTGTAAGTGGGCATCGTCGAAAGTACGGGTCACTGCGATGATGGATGAGGACTGTCTGCATCTGGTTATTGAAGATGACGGACCGGGAATACCGCCAGAGAAGATCAACCAGATGCTGACTCGAGGTGAGCGACTGGATGAAAGCCGTTCAGGTCATGGCTTGGGTATGTCGATTGTTGTGGAGATTGTTAATCAGTACAGCGGCAAGCTGGCGTTGGAAAAATCGGAATATCAGGGTCTGAAAGCGGCTTTGATGTTACCGCTTCGTACCGATATTGAACTTCCTGAAAAAGCCACCACTTGATTTTTGCACATAGCGTCTCCACTAATAGACTGTAAGCTGACTCGCCGGATTCGGGGCGGGTTGGTACAATCGGACTACCCGATGGGTAAATGCATGCTGTTGCCCCCCACTGGCTCACGCATAGCGAACGATCTGAGCAGATGTGTTCGTCACATCGTTGTTACAGGAATAACCATACGTGTCAGTTAAGTATGTAGCATCCTCCAAACTGCCGACCCCTTGGGGTACATTCAGTATGGTTGGATTTGAAGATGAACAGACCGGTAAGGAACATGTCGCACTGGTCTATGGCGATGTTGCAGGTGATCAGCCGGTGCTTGCACGGCTTCATTCTGAGTGCCTGACCGGGGACGCCCTGTTCAGTCTGCGTTGTGATTGCGGCTTTCAGCTGCAGGAAGCATTGCGCCGGATCGCTGAGGAAGGCAAAGGGGTGCTGCTTTATCTGCGTCAGGAAGGCCGCGGTATAGGCTTATTGAACAAGATACGTGCTTATCATCTGCAGGATGGTGGTGCAGATACCGTCGAGGCGAATGAACAGTTGGGCTTTGCCGCAGATATGCGCGACTACAGTATGTGCATGCCGATGCTGGAACATTTGGGAATTCAGCAAGTGCAGCTGATGACCAACAACCCGCGTAAGGTGAAGGCGCTGGAAGAATACGGTGTGCCAGTTGCCAGCCGGGTGCCACTACAAGTTGGTAAGAATGAGCACAACGAACAATACCTGGCGACTAAGATGGGTAAGCTAGGCCACATGATGCGTGAGCATCACTTCCAGGATGATGAAGATCATCAGGGTGAAGGTTAACTCGTCACGCGGAATATAAAGGAAAAGGCCGGTATCTACCGGCCTTTTTTATGCTTGCGGGTTCTGGAATCGCTGAATGCTTTCGAGGATGCCTGAGCTGTCCAGCTGACATTCAGCCAGCTGTTCTGTGCGACTGGCGTGGTCAATGTAGCGATCAGGAATACCAAGGGTGAGTACTGGCAAATTGATTTGCAGCTGGTGCAGGTGCTCCAGTACAGCTGATCCTGCACCACCTGCGATGCTATGGTCTTCGACGGTAATCAGTAACTTGTGACGGGCCGCCAGCTCTTGTAACAGAGTTGTATCCAGAGGTTTTACAAAGCGCATATCGGCTACGCTAAAGCCTAGTGATCTGGCAGCGTTCAGCGCTTCTGGTAGCAAAGTTCCAAAGCTCAGAATACAGCCGTGATCACCTTCGAGTACCAGTCGCCCTTTACCTAGTGGTAATCCTTCTAGGGATGAATCTGGTTCAATACCTGTGCCGCTGCCGCGGGGATATCGGACTGCTGCCGGACCTTTGTACTGGTAACCGGTGCAGAGCATTTGCCTGAGTTCCTGCTCATCAGAAGGCGTCATAATGACAATATCAGGGACTGTGCGAAGGAAGCTAATGTCGTAGCATCCTGCATGGGTGGCTCCATCTTCTCCTACTAGTCCAGCGCGGTCGATAGCGAAGAGTACATCCAGATTCTGAATGGTTACATCGTGAATCAACTGATCGTATGCGCGCTGCAGGAAAGTCGAGTAGATCGCGACTACCGGTTTGCTGCCTGCGCATGCCATACCGGCTGCCAGGGTGACAGCATGTTGTTCGGCGATGGCGACATCAAAGTAGCGTTCTGGAAATTGCTTCGAGAATTGTATGAGGTCGGAGCCTTCGCGCATTGCTGGTGTGATGCCGACCAGGCGGCTGTCTGCTGCAGCCTGATCACAGAGCCACTGCCCGAAGATATTGCAGAACTTCGCTGATGCAGTTTTTTTCTCGCTGCTGACTGGCTCTATCTTGGTGATTGCATGATAGCCAACAGGATCTGCTTCGGCTGGTGCCAACCCCTTGCCTTTAACCGTGGTTATATGAAGGAACTGAGGGCCTTTACGTGACAGTACTTTCTGTAGTGCTGGTAGTAACTGTTGCAGGTCGTTTCCGTCAACGGGACCGGTATATTCAAACTCAAGCGCATCGAACAATTCTGGCGTCAGGTGTGCATCGGTCCGGGCTTTAAGATTACTGGATAGATAGGTCGCAAGTCCCCCCTCATTGTGGGAGATCGACATATCATTGTCATTCAGCACGACCAGCATATCTGCTTTGGTATGACCGGCGTGGTTCAGTGCTTCGAAGGCCATACCCGCCGTCATAGCGCCATCGCCAATTACTGCAACACTCTTTCGGACTTGATTGTTCAGCCTGTCTGCGAGGGCCATACCCAACGCGACAGAGATAGAGGTGCTTGAATGGCCGGTACCAAAATCGTCGAATTTGCTCTCCTTCCGTTTAGGAAAGGGAGATAGCCCGTCTTTCTGGCGTATCGTCAGTAATTGTTCGCGACGGCCGGTAAGAATCTTGTGTGGATAACTTTGGTGACCAACATCCCAAACCAAATGATCGTTTGGGGTGTCCAGCAGATAGTGCAGGGCAATAGTCAGCTCGACAACACCCAGGCCGGCACCAAAGTGCCCTCCGGTCTGCCCTACACTGTAAAGCAGAAAGGCTCTTAACTCGCGTGCGAGCGTAGGAAGCTGTTCAGTACTGAGCTGACGCAGTTGTTGTGGTGATTCGATCGTGTCCAGTAGTGGTGTATCCGGGCGCGACAGGGGGATCTCATTAAACATCAATGATCACGGTGTACGATGTAATCAGCCAGCCAGATCAAAGGTTCAGCGCGATCATCAAAGCAATTAAGGGCTTTGATCGCCTGCTGATGTAGCTGGTCAAGCTTATGACGGGCACCTTCCAGTCCCAGTAGTGCAGGATAGGTGGGTTTCTCCTGCTCTTCATCTGAACCCTGAGGCTTACCCAATGTTTCAGTGTCGCCCTCGATATCGAGCAGGTCGTCTTTTACCTGGAAAGCGAGCCCTATAGCGTCACCATAACAGATAAGTGCGTCGTGCTGCTCGCCACTACTGATTCCGGCAGAAACCGCTCCGAGTCGAACTGCGGCGGTTAGCAGGGCACCTGTTTTATGGTTATGCATCTGCTGAAGTTGTTCAAGCGTCAAAGATTGGCCGACATGTGCCAGATCGAAAGCTTGTCCGGTGACCATGCCGCGATCTCCCGCTGCCCGGCTGAGGATCTGTACCATCTTTAGTTGCTGTGGGGCGGAGAGCTGCTCCGACTCAGCGGATAATATTTCAAAGGCCAGGCACTGCAGTGCATCACCTGCCAGGATAGCGGTCGCCTCATCAAATGCGATATGGCAGGTGGGCTTTCCTCGGCGTAGCTCATCATCGTCCATCGCTGGTAGGTCGTCATGAACCAATGAATAGCTATGAATCGCTTCCAGCGCAGCCGCTGCTGGGTCTGCGGAGGTTAACTGACCATCAAGCAGTTGGTTGGTTAGGTATACCAGTGCCGGGCGAACACGCTTGCCACCATTGAACAGGCCGTAGCGCATGGCTTCTTGCAACCGGGGTTCGATGCTGGAGTGGCCCAGATATAGATCGAGCTGGTGCTCAACCCGTTGCCGATAGGTGTTCAGTAGCGGTTTCAAACTCATCGGATCAGGACTCTGGTGAGTTGAACGGCTCAGTCTGCAAGTTGCCGTTTTGTTCGGTCAGTAGCTGAACTTTCTGCTCAGCCTGCTGCAGGATTTCCTGGCAGTCACGGGTCAGATGGATACCTTCTTCAAAGGCTTTCAGCGCATCTTCAAGAGGCATATCACCCTGTTCCATCTGCACCACCAGAGCTTCTAGCTGTTGTAGCGAAGTTTCGAAGTCCGGGCTTTTCTTCTTGCGTGGCATCTGGTGGGATCCTGACCTATATGGAAAGCGGTACAAGTTACCTGAGCCACAGGGCCCGGTCAAACTCAGGAAATGGCAAAAACCGGACCTTTTGTATATGTTCGGCTGTCGCCAAATTGCAGCATCTTTGCCAGAGCTGATATGTTTCCCCGGTGTGGATTAAATCATCTATGTTAAACGTTTGTTTAGTGGCACTTTATTGGCCTATTTCTGCTATTATCTACGGTCTGTTTTAACTCTCGTCTGTGGTTCAGTGCCATACTAAGGACTGACTCAAAGATGGAAGTGTTTTGAAGTGTCTCGCTGTCCGCCTGAATAAAGGAGACTTGTGTGGATATAGCTACCCTGGTCGGTCTGATCGGTTCCTTCGGTATCGTCATTGCAGCAATGGTGCTCGGTGGTGACGTTGGAGTCTTCGTCAACCCTCCTTCGTTGCTTATTGTTGTTGGTGGCATGCTCTTCGTTGTGATGATGAAGTACACGCTGGGGCAGTTTCTCGCTGCCGGTAAAGTTGCTGCCAAAGCTTTCATGTTCAAATCTGATAAGCCAGAAGACATCATCGCGGAAACCGTTGATCTGGCGGATGCTGCTCGTAAAGGCGGCTTGCTCTCGCTGGAGGAAAAAGAGGTCAGCAATGACTTCATGCAGCGAGGTATTCAGTTGCTGGTGGATGGTCATGACCCTGAAGTGGTTAAGACTCTGCTAAATAAAGAGATGAAGCTGACGGCTGAACGGCACGAATTTGGTACCACTATCTTTAAGGCAATGGGTGATGTTGCCCCTGCGATGGGGATGATCGGTACTCTGGTGGGTTTGGTGCAGATGCTGTCCAATATGAGTGACCCTAAGTCGATCGGCCCGGCGATGGCCGTAGCCCTGCTTACAACACTGTATGGCGCGATGGTGGCCACAATGTTCGCACTGCCGGTAGCTGACAAGCTTGGCGTTCGAAAAGATGAGGAGGCGCTGAATCAGGCGTTGATTATCGATGGTCTGCTTGCAATTCAGGCGGGTCAGAACCCACGTGTAATTGAACAGATGCTGAGAAACTATCTGCCAGAGAAGCAGCGTGGTTCCTCGGGTGATGAATAGCTAAGACAGGGGAGCTGACTGATGAGTGATCAGGAAGAGTGCGAATGTCCCCCCTGTCCCGCGGGGTTACCGGGGTGGTTAGCGACTTTTGCCGATCTGATGGCACTGCTGATGTGCTTCTTCGTACTGCTGCTTTCGTTCTCCGAAATGGACGTATTGAAGTTTAAGCAGCTGGCAGGTTCAATGCGCGAAGCTTTTGGTGTTCAGAATCAGATCAAGGTTGAAGATATTCCTAAGGGTACATCGATTATCGCTCAGGAGTTCAGCCCGGGTCGTCCAGAGCCAACACCTCTGAATGAGGTCAGGCAGATGACGGTCAACAATGATATGAACACCCTGGATATCCGATCGAAGGAGGGGGAGCAGGAAACCCCCGATAAACATGCCGGCGAAGAGGACTTAGTTCAGCAACAGCAGCAGCAACAAGCGGAAACGGAAGCGGTTGAGTTTGCGGCAGCATTGGCTAAGGAAATTGGTGAAGGCTCGATTGAAGTTGAAACCGATGGTCGTAAGATCATTGTCCGGATTAAAGAGAAAGGTTCATTTGATTCAGGTTCTGCAGAACTGAAGTTTGATGCTATTCCTGTGATCGCTAAAATCCGCGATGTATTGCTACATGTAATGGGCTCGGTGCAGATTCAGGGACATACCGACAATATTCCATATAATGGTCGGGCGTTCGAGTCTAACTGGGATCTTTCATCTGCACGTGCATTGGCTGTAGCTCATGAGCTTTTTGCTGACCGCCGTATTGATCAGGGGCGGTTTGCAGTGTTAGGGATGGCGGAAACAAAACCGCTGGTGCCTAATGACACCCGGGATAATCGTGGTCGTAACCGTCGGGTTGAGATTGTGATTCAGAAGGGCAAGGATAAAGAATCCAGGAAGAAAATTCAGGCTCAGGGTGAGGGTGATCGCGAAGGTGAGTTGCTCACGCCAAACGAAATTTTCTGAGTTTTTGGAAACAAAAAAACCGCCAGTTTGGCGGTTTTTTTTGGCTAAGTAGTTGGTTACTTCTGAACCATCTTCTCAATCGCTGCTTTCAGCTCGCCGTCTGTGCAGTCCATGCAGGTGCCTTTTGGTGGCATTGCATTCAGGCCTGTCTTAGAGCTGGCAACCAGGCCGTCAATGCCTTTAGCCATACGGGAATCCCAGTCCGCAGTGCCGGTTTTAGGTGCACCTGCAACGCCAGCCGCGTGGCATACAGCACACTTAGAGTTATAAACCTCGTCACCAGTGCGTTCAGCGCTGGCAGTCAGAGGCAGCAGCAGAGCGGTGGCGGCCGCTACAAGCAGTGCTTTCTTCATGTATTCACCTCAGTTCAACATAGTTAGTATTCGACTGATAACCAGTTTAAGCAGAAAGGCGCTTCGATGTAAGTCACAGAGATGCGACAAATCGCCTCATTATTAATCTGGCTCAATGTTTGTGAATTATAGGGGCAGAAGCTAATGCTACTAATATCCCTTTAAAACAGGCGGTTACAGTATTTTAGAGGGTGCAGTAAGAAAGGGACAAGTCTTCAGTGTAGATGAGCTGAGGAGAATGGCCAAATGGGACTGTTACAGCCCCATTGCGTAGGTAGCCTGATGGCTTTGTACCGATGCGCGGCGTTGAGCGCGTTTATACTCTGTGATTGCCTGTTCAATAGTGGCCGCTGGCGCAACGAAGTTTCTGCGCAGTTCTTCACAGCTATGACCTTGTTTCAGCATTTGCTTCAGCTGAGCGTTCAGATGTTGACGTTCCATCATATATTCCTCATTTAGTATCCATCTCATTGTTGCTCAAATATATGACAGAAAAATTTCAACAGGTTCCAATAAACGACAGAAAATTTTAGAGATTCAGCTCTTTCACTGATAACTAGCTTGAATCGAGTCGATAGTGCCATCTTCACGCATCTGCCGCAGAATGGAGTTGAGGCGTTCAATCAGTTCGTCTGGAGTATCTTTGTTCATGGCTAATGCCATATCGACACTATGAAAAGTTAAAACCTCTACTAAACCCGATACGCCCTGCTCGTTAGCATAGTATGGGCCTAGCAGATGTCCGGTAGCCCAAAGGTCGATCCGTCCGCTATCCAATTTCAGGGCATTTACATTATCTCGGCTGGCCAGATCGAGCTCAAACCCCCGATTGGCCAGAAATATCGCCGTTGCGTCTCCACGATAGCCACCAATTCGGAAATTCCTGGCATCTTCGAGCGAATTTAGCTGTTTGGCTATCTCCGGTTTTGCTAACAGAACCCAATGATTCCTGATTAGGGGGCCTACCCACTTAAACAGCGTTTCGCGTTCGGAGGTTCGTGAGGTTGAGAATACACCGTGTTGGCTTTTCACCAGAGCTGAGTGATAAGCGCGTTGCCAGGGCAGCAGCTCTATCTCGAATTCAAGCTCCGCACGACGGAAAAGCTCTGTGACTATATCGGTCGATACGCCGGTTATATTTCCGTCGTGATCTTCCATATTGTATGGAGGATAATTTTCTGTCGTCAGGGTGTAGGGCTCGGCCGCCGCAGGTTGCCCTGCTAACAGCAATATTAAGACTGAGAGCCAGGCGAAGAGTCTGAGTGAATAGTGTGTTTCCATAGGAATAGAGATCCCACTATCGCTGCACCATAGCTAGATCTGAGCTTCTAGCTATCAGATCGGCATGCATGGCTGATACATAAAGCATAGCCGCAATGCTTAGGAATGGTTTGGCGCAGTGTGATGGGGACCGTATATATCTCGCGCAGGTTATTGTTATTTTGTCGCGCGAACATTCTTTCAGTTTATGAATCTTCCGGCAAGTGGTCAGGTTGTCCGGCCGAAGTAAACTGATCTATTAACCTTTCTACTGTGCCGTCGGTCAGAAGTTCATCTAATCGATGGTTGATGAACTGTTCGAGTGATTGATCGATCGTAGGCGACATGGCCAGATGGATCGGATAGTCGGAGATGACACTGGAGAAGTCATCGGAGCGGAAGTGTGATGGGTCTTTATTCAGTGCCTTAAGGTTGTAGCGAATCCGCAGGTCTATCTCTACAAAAGCGAAATCGGATAGCCCCCGTTCGAGCATTCTGAAAGCAGCAGGGTAATCTTTGACTCTGAACTCGTTGACTGTGCCGTCAGTGATGTACTGCTCCAGACCCGGATAGTCGAAGCCGTGTAGCAGTATGATGTTATCCCCCTTCAGATCATCTCTCCCTGAAAAATGGTAACCGCTGCTGTTGAGTGAAAGCAGTGTGTGGCTGACCTTAATCACCGGGCTCTCTGACAGGTTTTTGGCCTGCAGCCCCTGCCAGGCCGGTGACCCAAACGTCAGCCAATTCTGATGTTCCTGTCGTTGGAGTACAGAAATCATCCGGTTAAAGGGGTAGGTGTGAATCGTCAGTGTATATGGGCTGTCGGCAAAAATTTTCCTGACAAGTTCAGTAATGATGCCTGAATGTCCCTTCCCTGCATGCTCTATCTGGAATGGTCGCGCCTGCTTTTCGATAACCATATAGTGAACTTCCTGACCTGTAGCGGAGATTGCATACAGAAGACAGAAGATAGACAGGAGCATTATTTTCAGTGGCATGAGTATTTTCCTGTAAAGATGCCATTCATATGATGAATTTATTGTAGTCATAGAATGCAGTGGGGATCTTCATGACTATACTGAGAAAGCGGAGCAGGGAATTTGCTATTGGAGGCGGAAATGACCGCAGATCAAATCAAGACAGGGATCGCAAAGCGCCTAATCTTCTATATTCTTCTCGCCAGTTCACTCATAACTTTGTTGATTACAGCACTTCATCTCTATATCGATTACAGCCGCGATATGGGGTTGATCGACGAGCGTATGGAACAAGTCGAGAACAGTTACCTGAATAGTCTGGCAAGTAGTTTATGGGTCGACGACCGGGAACAAATTAAAGTTCAGCTGGAAGGTTTGTTGAATTTACCGGATATGCAGCACGTGTCTATCCGTGATGAGACCGAACAGCTCTACAATTTTGGCACGCCTCAGGATTCCTCGGTGGTTTCAAAGCAGTTCCCACTGCTCTATGCCTTTGATGGTCAGAACATTGCGCTCGGGGAGCTATCAGTTACTTTTAGCCTTGAAGGCGTCTATCGACGGCTGCTCGATAAGGTACTGGTGCTATTGGTGACTCAGGGGGTTAAGACCTTCGTAGTTTCGGCACTGATATTTTTCATTGTCTACCTGTTTATCACCCGTCATCTGGCGGATATGGCGAACTACGTACTGCGATTGGGTAACAATGAGGTGTCAGGGCCGCTAATACTGGAGCGGAATGATGCCAGGCTAAAAGATGAGATCAGTTATGTCGCCAGTGCGATCAATACGATGCGACAGAATATCGAGTTGAACTATAGGGAACTGGAGTCAGCCAGAGATACGGCCGAATCAGCCAGTGATCAGAAAAGCCAGTTTTTGGCGAATATGAGTCATGAGATCCGCACACCGATGAACGGTGTTATCGGAATGGCATCCTTGCTGTCAGACACTTCACTGAGCAATGAGCAGCGAGAGTATGTCAGTACTATCGACTCGTCCGCAAAAGCATTGTTGGAGATCATCAATGACATCCTCGACTTCTCTCGTATCGAGTCGGGACAGTTGGAGCTGAATACCTGTTCGTTCGACCTGCCGTTATTGGTTTCAGAGGTACGTGAGCTGATGGTGGTGCAAGCGGCAAATCGTGGCATCAACCTGATGATGGAGATTGGTCCAGGTGTGCCCCGGTGGGTCGAAGGTGATGATACCCGGTTGCGCCAGGTACTGCTTAACCTGGTGGGAAATGCGACCAAATTTACGTTGGAAGGGCAGGTTGATATCAGAGTAGCGAAGATCTCTGAGAACTCCGGGCAGGTCATACTGAGAATCTCTGTGAAGGACACAGGAATCGGTATGCCTGAAGATAAGCTCGAAGCGATATTTGAAGAATTTACCCAGGCTGATGCTTCTACCACCCGTAATTTTGGCGGCACAGGTTTGGGATTAGCCATATCCCGTCGTTTGGTTGAATTGATGGGGGGATCGATTCAGGTTCAGAGCGAGCTGAATATTGGATCAGAGTTTTCTCTGTTGTTGCCTATGAAAATTGCTGAAGAGGTGACTGTGATTAATAGCAAGGAAGAGAGCAAAGGCTCCAGCTTTGGTTTAACCGTATTGGTTGCAGAAGATATTAAGGTGAATCAGGTGGTGACCAAGGCCATATTGGAAAAGATGGGTTGTCAGGTCACCATTGCACAGCACGGATTGGAAGCTGTCGAAACCTATGATCGTAACGACGGGGCTTTTGATTTGATATTAATGGACTGCCAGATGCCAGTGCAGGATGGTTATGATGCGACACGTCGAATTCGTGCAACTGAAGGTGACGACCAGCGAATTCCAATTGTTGCGCTGACGGCCAATGCTAGTAAGGAAGATGAAAATCGCTGTATAGATGCCGGTATGGATGGGGTACTGACTAAACCGGTAAACACTGTTGCTTTGCGAGAATGGCTGCAAAAACTCTCGATGGCCAAGGCGAATAGTTCGGCAGCCGTCTCTAATGATAAAAATAGTTAGAGAACCCGACCTTATGTCTGGATAGCAGTGGTCGTTATCGCTTAGCTTGGCTGGAGTGCAGAGTGGTGTGGAATCAGGATGCTTATCTGAAAGCCTGGCGGTTTGCCTGCGAAGCTCATCAGGGGCAAACCGTTCCAGGCAGTGTATTACCATATGCCTGGCATTTTGGAGCGGTCGCGATGGAGGTCTCGGCTGTTATTGCTGCGGGGTTTCCGGTACAGCAGCCGGACTTATTAGTGCAGTGCGCGCTGCTTCATGACGTGGTTGAAGATACAGATACCGCTGTGACCGATCTCGAAGTGCTATTCGGACAGCAGGTCGCTGCGGGTGTCGCTGCTTTGTCAAAGAATAGTGCGCTGCGCGGCAAAGAGCAGCAGATGCGTGATAGTCTTGACCGAATTAAGCTGCAACCGGTCGAGGTATGGATGGTCAAGCTGGCTGATCGAATTACCAACCTGCAACCTCCGCCGGGCTATTGGAGTCTCGCTCGCCGACGTCGTTATCTGGAAGAATCTAAGCTCATTCATCAGAGCTTAGATAGCGCATGCCCGTTACTGGCTGACAGGCTTGAAAGTAAAATGGACGAGTATCGCCAGTTTTTGCTGAATTGACCTGATTCAGGTTGTTTGCTGATAGATCAGCCTGAACATGATTTCGCTATCAGGCTGATCTGTGAGCTGAAATTAGCGTACCGGCTGGTATTCACCTACAGGTGGCAGAAAACTGCGACCGATACGGTTCCAACTGTTAATCGCAACAACCGCTAATGTCAGGTCGACAAGTTGGCGCTGGTTAAAGTGTTGCTGCAGTTCGCTAAAGAGTTCATCGGAAATGTCGCTACTGGCAATCAGCGTGTTGGCTTCAGTCCAGGCCAGAGCTGCTTGCTCTTTGTCTGAGTAGTATGGCGTTTCACGCCAGCAGCTGAGGCCGTAGATCCGCTGTTCGGATTCACCGTCCTGGCGCGCTTCTTTGGTATGCATATCAATGCACAATGCGCAGCTATTGATTTGCGATGCGCGTATCTTTACCAAGTGCAGCAGCGATGGTTCCAGATCTGATTTAGCGAGATGGCCTTCCAGCCCCAGCATTGCCTGAAATGCGCCTGGTGATGCTTTTTGGTAATCGAATCTTTCAGTCATGATTAGTTTCTCCCGATTAATTGTCTCCAGCGTAAACGGCAACGGTGAGTGGCGATTGTATAATTCCGACATCTGCAACAATCCGATCACGATTGGGTAACTAATACACCTGTTTAAGGACTGGTAAGCTGGTTTCAGGAGTTGAATATGAATCCAGTAATCGAGTTACAACATCTTCATTTCAGGCAGTATCAACCGACAGCTGAGTTGGCGAGTATCATCCAGTTCTATTGGCTTGCTGATGCTGATTTGGGGGATGCTAGCACCCATGAATATCTGTATCCGGATGGCGGTTGTAGCATTGTGCTGAACTTGGCTGAGCCACAGCCCGGTATTGTTGGCGCGGAAGCTTATTCGGTGATGATGAGTTCACCGATCACCAAAGCATATTCACAGACTTTTACCGGGCGTGTCCGCACCATAGGTATCCGTTTCCTGCCTGGTGCTTTTAGTGCCGCTGTTGATAGTTCAGTAGAGGGGCCTCTATATCAACCGCTACCAGTGCTACTTAAGCAACACTTAAATACCGATAGGTTATTACAAAATTTATTAAATTCGGTTTCAGACTTTGAGCTCGTGACAATCCTGGATGCTCACTTTAAGTCGGTTTTGAGCGCAGAGTCGGTCGATCAGAATATTGTGGATCTGGTGAGCTGGTTGCGTGTTCAGCAGATTCCGTTAAATATTCCGGCGATTGCCGATAAGTCTGGATTCACTCAGCGTACATTGGAACGAAGATTCCGCAAGGCGTTAGGAATGACCGCTAAGCAGCTAGTCAGTCTATTAAGGGTGAGCAGTGCACGACAGATGCTGAAGCAGGGCGATGTCGCCGGAGTCGAAGTCGCATTGGCGGCTGGTTATTATGACCAGCCGCATTTCATCCGTGAGTTCAGGAAGATAACCGGAGTGACGCCGGGGGCTTACCTGAAACGGCGTCAGCGGGTTGCCCGTTAAAGAGCTCAAGCTTTTACCAGCTGCCCGTATTTTCCATTGATACCCAAGGCTCAGCTGGCTCCAGTGGCTCACCTTCTTGCAGCAATTCAATGGATATATTGTCCGGTGAACGAACGAAAGCCATATAGCCGTCTCGTGGTGGGCGATTGATGGTAATTCCGTGAGCAACTAGCTTCTCACAGGTTTCATAGATGTTTTCGACCCGGTAAGCCAGATGGCCAAAGTTGCGTCCTTCGCTGTAGGACTCCTCATTGTCCCAGTTATGGGTAAGTTCAACTTGCGCTTCCTCATCACCCGGAGCGGCCAGGAATATTAGGGAAAAACGACCTTTTTGGTGATCTTTCTGGCGAATAACTTCCAGTCCGAGTGCATCACAATAGAATGCCAAAGCGGCATCCTTGTCTTTCACGCGCACCATTGTATGCAGGTATTTCATCGTACGGTTCCACCGACTTTGTCGAATTACGGTTTATAAATGGCTTCTGATGGCCGTCTCTAAGCCTAACAGGTTGTTTGAAAACAATCTGCGTGGTCAATACGGTCTAAAAAACGTACAGCAAGGGTCTGAAAAGTGTTGAAGCTAGGGATAGTTACAGGGAAGAAAGGGGCCGGGCTGGATGCCGGGCCCCTGTGACGTTATGCCGCTGTTCTACGTCGCCTTTGCAGTGCTGCCACTCCAGCTAAAAGCAGGAGCGCAGGGATAAACACCAGTTCTTTAGGTGGCCTGTCATTAGAGACCTCAAGCCCGGTAATGGCGAAGCCAAAATCAACACCACTCTTCTCGGCAGCACTGCCGAAGATTACCTGATCGACAATCCACTGATCATCATTCTGACTGACAATCATCCCCATTGATTCCAGGCGCTGTTTTGCGTCTCCCTCGGCTGTCTCAAGTTGCAGTGAAACAGTCTTATTGATCTCGTCACCCTCAATGTTGATCCCTTCAACACGAAGCTGGATAAAACTACCTTGTTGAAGTTTATCCACTTCAGCAGTCAATGCAGTGGAGGGTAGATTAATACTTGGCGGATAGATTTGGTCCCACCAGAAACCTGGGCGGAACAAGCTGAAGGCGATCAACAGTAGTATTGCGGTTTCCCACAGCTTACTTTTGACCAGCCAATAGCCCTGGGTTGCTGCCGAGAAAATCAATATGGCAGCGATGGCACTAAAGATTGTGAGCAGCAAATCCCATACGCCGGTAATGCCTATCAGCAACAGTTTGGTGTTGAAAATAAACATAAATGGCAGGATTGCGGTGCGGATATCGTAGGTGAAGCCCTGAATACCTGTTTTGATGGGGTCAGCACGGGCTATTGCCGCTGCCGCGAAGGCTGCAAGCCCCACCGGAGGTGTATCATCCGCGAGAATGCCGAAGTAAAACACAAATAGATGGACTGCGATCAGCGGAACGATCAGACCGTTTTCTGCTCCGAGAGAGACTATGACCGGTGCCATCAGCGTCGAAACGACTATGTAGTTCGCGGTAGTGGGCAGGCCCATCCCGAGGATGATGCAGATAATAGCCGTGAATATCAGGATCAGCAGAAGGTTGCCGCCGGAGATAAACTCGACAAACTCAGTCATCATCTGGCCAAGCCCTGTCAGTGTTACCGTACCTACCACTATACCTGCAGCCGCCGTAGCTATACCGATACCGACCATATTTTTAGCACCGCTGATTAAGCCCTCTACAAAGTCATGCCAGCATTCAAAGAACTTACAGTTCCAGTCAGACTGGTCGCGGAACCAGGCTTTTAGCGGTTTATGGGTCAGTACGATGGCGATCAGAAAAACGATGGCAAAGAACGCGGACTGTTGTGGCGAGTAGCGTTTCACCGCCAGTGCCCAGAGCAATACTACGATCGGCAGACTGAAATATAATCCGGAGAAAATTGTTGGGCGGGGCTCAGGTAAATGATCGAGTTCTATGCTGTCGTCATCGTCACGTAGATCAGGATAGCTGGCGGCGAGTTTGATTAGCGCAATATAGGCTGCGAGCACGGCGGCGATCATCATCCAATACCCAGCGGCACCAAACCAGGCTTCAAGCCAGGTTGATCCGTAATAAACGACGGCAGCCAGCACCAGCATGATCAGTGTGGTTGTCGCCCAGGATAGCATTCGCTGAGCCATAGTCGGACGTTCCAGGCGAGTAATCCCCTGCATGTTCATCTTCAGTGCTTCGAGATGAACAATGTATATCAGTGCGATATATGAGATCAGTGACGGCAGGATCGCATGTTTGATGACTTCTAAATAGGAGATGCCTACATATTCGACCATCAGAAATGCGGCTGCGCCCATGATTGGTGGGGTCAGCTGGCCATTAGTTGAGGCTGCAACCTCAACGGCACCGGCTTTGGTTCCAGGGAAGCCGACTCGCTTCATAAGCGGAATGGTAAAGGTACCGGTTGTCACAACATTGGCTATCGAAGAGCCTGAGATTATACCGCTCAGGCCTGAGGCAACGACTGCAGCCTTAGCCGGTCCGCCTCGCATGTGACCGAGCAGGGAAAAAGAAACCTTGATCAGATAGTTACCTGCCCCGGCTCTGTCGAGCAGGGCACCTAACAGAACAAACAGGAATACAAAAGTAGTGGATACGCCCAGCGCAACGCCAAAGACCCCTTCGGTGGTCAGCCATTGGTGAGACGAAACCTTGTTAAGGCTAGCACCTTTATGCGCAATCACGTCCGGCATGTACTGGCCGCCAAAAGTATATGTCAGGAACACCACGGCTACGATTACCAGTGGAGGCCCTAAAGCGCGTCTTGTCGCTTCGAGAAGCGTTAGCATACCAATAACAGCGATAGTCACATCCATCGTTGTTGGCGCACCAATACGGTTTGCTAGCTCATTTCGGAATATCAGCAGGTAGAGCGCGGAGGATGCAGCCAGGACCGCCAGCACTCCATCAATCAGTGAGATGCCATCTCGGCGAGAGCGACTTAATGCAGGGAACAAACAGAATGTCAGGAAAGCTGCAAAGGCGAGATGGATAAACTTTGCCTGATCTTCGTTCAGCACCGCAAAATCAAAAATATAAGGTAGCGGCGAGGCGTACCAAAGCTGGAACACAGACCAGGCGATCAGCATCGCGGTGATGAATGTCTTCAGACCACCAGTGAGTTGCCTGTTGCCGGTTTCAGAGTTTAAGAGATCATTGATTTCCTGTTGAGAGGAAGAGTCTGACATAGGGTCATGCTCCTGATGCGAAAGGCCTCTGGACAACTACCCCGGTTACGCGTTGCGAAACCGGGGAAATACATTGTCTGCATTGCAGTACTCAGGTGAGGCCCGGTGCCGGTGAGCCGGCAAGCCGTAGCCTCGCTGACGGTTATTTACATTAAGCCAGCTTCTTTATAGTACTTAGCAGCACCTGGATGCAGTGGCGCTGAGAGACCATCCTTCACCATCTCCTCTTTCTTAAGATTGGCAAAGGCAGGGTGCAGTTTCTTAAAGGTATCGAAGTTTTCGAATACGGCTTTAACAACGTTATACACCACATCTTCTGGTACATTTGCTGAGGTGACAAAGGTCGCACCAACACCGAAAGTCATGGTATCGCTATCTGTGCCACGGTACATACCACCTGGAATGGTAGCGGTACGGTAGAAGTCGTTGTCTTTGATCAGCTTGTCTACAGCTGCGCCTGATACTTCAACCAGAACACCGTCACAGGAGGTAGTTGCTTCTTTGATGGAGCCACTCGGATGGCCAACGGTGTATACCATTGCATCAATTTTGTTATCACAGAGTGCTTTGGACTGTTCGGCGGCTTTCAGTTCCGAAGCGAGGGCAAAGTCTGCATTAGTCCAGCCTTTCTCAGCCATCAGAACTTCCATGGTGCCGCGCTGGCCTGAGCCCGGGTTACCAATATTTACACGTTTGCCTTTAAGGTCATCGAACTTTTTGATGCCAGAATCTGCACGTGCAACAACGGTAAAGGGTTCTGGGTGGACGGAGAATACGGCACGAAGCTCTTTGAAAGCCCCTGCATCTTTAAATTTGCTGGTGCCATTGTAGGCGTGATACTGCCAGTCGGATTGAGCTACCCCCATATCCAGTTCGCCGGCGCGGATGGTGTTGATGTTATAAACGGAGCCGCCGGTACTCTCAACAGAACAACGGATACCATGGGCTTTACGATCTTTGTTTACCAGTCGGCAGATTGAGCCACCTGTTGGGTAATATACCCCGGTGACGCCGCCGGTACCGATCGTAATGAATTGTTGCGCCTGTACCGTCACAGGTAGAGACATCAAGGCTGTCAGGCTTGCACCAATCATTGCAGATTTCATCTTCAGCATCTTTTCTTATCCCCTTACTTGGTGATTTTTTGTTCTTGCCAATCTCAGGTTCAAGTGCCGGTTATACCTTCCGTTAAACGCGTTAACCCGTCACTTGTGTGTCGGGTTTGGTGGCAGGCTTAACCAGTATAAAGTTGTACTGCATTGCATTTGAGTGTAGCAGTTGCTGCCAGAAACGCTGTCTGGCCTTGTATTTATTCAGTTTTTTCCTCCATTGTTGAATCGAGCGCGGAAGCCAGCTGCACTACTCGGCTGACTATCCAGAGTTCGGATGACGTTTGCGATACGGCGTACATTTTCTGCGTTGTCGTCACTCACAGTGCCATCTGGGCGGAGGTGATTGTTTTCAAATCCGACCCTCACATCTCCGCCAAGGGTCAGTGCATTTGCCAGACAAAGGTTTTCTGATTGGCCAAAGGCACATAGCGACCAGCCACCGTCCGGCGCCCGATCTGCAAGCTTTGCCTGTGCTAAGAATGGCAACAGATCAATCGGCTGAGATTGCTGTCCCTTGCTATAACGACCTAATACAAGCAGCAAGTGATGATGATCGGCGGGTAGTACGCCAAGCTCGATCAGCGACTGGTAGCGAAGCAGGTCTTCGGCAGAGTAAACAATGTATTGCGCGATGATGTTTTTACTGCGAACCCAGGCAAAGAAATCTTCAGCTTGTTCGTAATGCTGTTCATCCGGGACTAGTTCCCGGATAGCGAATGATGCTGCCTCAGGGGCTAACTCTCTGATCAGCTTCATTTGCTGCTCAGGTTTATAGATACCAACAGCTTCGGTGGTCAGCTGGATCACTAGCTGTTCGCCAAATGCATCTTGTACCGCCTTCAGCATTGCTGCGTTATCGTCAATCTCCAAACTGTGCAGACCATCACGTGTACGGGCGTGGAGGTGAACCATTCCTATGCCAGCATCAACACAGGGAGCTAACTGTTCAACCATCTGTTCAGGAGTGATGGGTAGTGCGCGATGATCATTACGGCTTTTCCTTGCCCCGTTTGGGGCCACAATGATGAGCGGTTGATGGTGGGTTGCGGCCTGCTCAGTCATGCTTCAGCTCTCCAAATGCTTTTTCCATTGCTATCGATAGTTTTGCGACCAGCTCGTCGATCTGCTGTGACTCGATGATGTAAGGAGGGGCCAGCAGAATATGATGGCCCTGTTCACCATCAATGGTGCCGCCCATTGGGTAGCACATAAGGCCTTCGGCCATCGCATACTTTTTGATTTTTGAGTCGAGTTTGGTTGCAGTGGCAAATGGCTGCTTGGTCCCGCGATCAGCGACCAGCTCCATACCTTGGAAAAGACCGCGGCCGCGAATATCGCCAACAAATGGGTGATCGCCGAAACGCTCATGCAGGGCGCGGGACAGTTCCTGCCCGCGTTGTTGGACTGCTGGTAACAACTGCTGACGTTCGAATTCCTGCAGCACAGCCAGCGAAGCGGCTGCACCCGTCGCGTGCGCCATATAAGTGTGGCCATGCTGGAAGAATCCGCTACCTGATGATATCGCCTGATAAATCCTGTCACTGGCAAGCATCGCTCCGATAGGCTGATAACCGCCCCCTAGTCCTTTGGCTACCGCGACTATATCTGCATGGATGCCTTCCTGTTCGTGGGCAAAGAGGGTCCCGGTACGACCAATACCACACATCACTTCGTCAAGAATCAGCAGAATACCGTATTGGTCGCAGATCTCACGGATACGCTTAAAATAGCCTTCGACAGCCGTAACGGCTCCGGCTGTTGCGCCAACAACAGGTTCTGCGACAAATGCCAGTACGGTTTCCGGCCCGACTTCCAGTAGTTTTTCTTCCAGTGCGTTGGCAGCGCGCAGGCCGTACTCCAGCTCGGTCTCGTTCTCATGCTTGTCGCGGTACGCATAACATGGCGCTATATGTTCAGAAGGCGTTAGCAGTGGATCAAAAGGAGCGCGACGCCATTGATTTCCACCGACTGCCAGTACCCCTAAAGTATTGCCATGGTAGCTCTGCTGACGGGCGATAAATCGGGTGCGCTGTGACTCACCTTTTTCCAGGAAATACTGCCGTGCCAGTTTTAGTGCTGATTCCATCGCCTCGGAACCACCTGAAACGAAGTAAACATGGTTGAGATCTCCGGGAGCTCGGGCTGCAAGTGTGTCGGCCAGCTCTTCGGCGACGTCGGTGGTAAAGAAGCCACTATGCGCATAGGCGATGCGATCAATCTGCTGATGCATAGCTTCACGCACCGCCTGGTTGCTGTGGCCTAAGCAGGACACTGCAGCGCCGCCGGAAGCATCCAGATACTGGTTACCATGCTGATCGATAATATAGGCGCCGTTGCCTTCGACTGCGTGTGGCAGAGAGGAGTGGCAGTGGCGGTGAAATAGGTGGTTCATTTGATCTTGCCCGATACTTGGTGGAACGCAGGTAATTAAAAAGTCGTTTCGGGATTGAAACAAACGAGTTATCTTCGACCCATATGAGAAAAAGGAATACCCCTCCGGAGCCTTACTATGAGACGAAGCTTACCCCCTCTCAATGCGCTAAAAGCTTTTGAAGCGGCTGCCCGACTGCTAAGTTTCTCGAAAGCTGCAGAAGAGCTTTTTGTCACTCAGGGGGCTGTTAGCAAGCAGGTACAGTTGCTGGAAGGACACCTTGATCAGACGCTGTTCGAGCGCAAGGCGACCGGCATAGAGTTAACTGAAGCCGGCTCCCGTTACCTGCCAACGATTGCAGAAGCGCTGGAAGCGATTCAGTCTGCGACGGCTGTATTGCAACAAGCATCAGTAGAGCAGGAAACCGTTCGGTTAAGTGTGACTCCCTCATTCAGCAGCCTCTGGCTGATTGGCCAGCTGAATCGTTTTCAACAAGATTGCCCTGATATTCAACTCGACATAGAAGTGGGTGATCGTTACACCCGAAAGACGGATTCTGATGCTGACCTGATGGTTCGGTGTTTACCTATTTCGGAGCATGTGGATGGTCATCTGCTGGCGCGAGAAAAACTGTTGCTGGTGGTCAGTCCTGAGCTTTATCCACAACCCCCGCAAAGTATTGAGGAGTTAGTCAGTGCTCCTGCGATTCGACATGTCACCCGGCCTAATATTTGGCAGGCGCTCATTAACGATCTTGAGGGTGATTTCGAAGGTGTTCGGTTCAGCAACGGCTTTCAGCACTTCTATATGGTGGCGGAAGCAGTCAAAGAGCGTCTGGGAATGGGGTTAATTCCAGACTTTATGGCGGCACCTATGTTGGCCAGAGGAGAGTTGATGAACCCGCTGTCGATTTCACTCAATAGCGGATACGGTTTTTACCTGTTAGCCAGTAACTATAAAGCGAATATCCGCAAGAATCAGCAGGTCTGGGATTGGCTCGAGCGGTCGTTTAAAAACACGGATTAGTTCAAAACCGCAGGATTTGTTAAATCCGGCATTGCTAACGTATGGCTGTTCCTGCGGCAGAGAATGCTGTCAGGAAACACTGAATAGGGATTTGAAATGACCAGAGCACATTATCTGCGTCGGTTTGAGCGGTTAATCGATTATATCTACGACAATCTGGACCAGTCACTGGACCAGCTGACGATGTCGGAGGTCGCTTGCATATCGCCTTACCACCTGCATCGGGTGTATCAGGGGATATATGGCGAATCGATCTCTGCAACAGTGAAGCGTTTGCGTCTGCAACGTGCTGCCTACCAGTTGGTGAGTACCGATCTGACGGTGAAACAGATCGCTGATCAGTCTGGTTATACCAGTGTGCAATCATTTACCCGTGCATTCAGTGAAAGCTTTGAGATGCCCCCGGCACGCTACCGGCGTGAAGGGCATCACACACAATACAGTCACTGTCCCAAAAGTGAACAGGGAGTTATGGCAATGCATGAAGTCAGATTTGAGACAATCGAAGCACTGGAAATGGTTGGAATCCGTCACCAGGGCAGCTATATGGAGATCGGTGGTGCCTTTGAAAAGCTAATCGGTTGGTTAGGGATGAAGGGACTGTTAGATCATAGCCTGCGCACAATCGGTATTTTCTGCGATGATCCGAGTGTGGTCGAAACAGATCAACTGCGCTCTGTTGCATGCGCCAGTTTCCAGCGCCAGAGTGAGGTAGAACTGGAAGAACCATTGGGCGTTCATACTGTGGATGGAGGGGAGTATGCTGTACTGCGATATAAAGGCTCCTATGCCAATATGTCTGCTGCCTATGAATGGTTTTACGGTCAGTGGTTGCCACAGTCCGGACGTGAACCGCGTGATGCGCCCTGTTTTGAGGAGTATCTGAATAACCCACGGGAGGTGGCCCCAGCCGATTTACTGACAGATATCTATATGCCACTTAAAGCAACGGCTTAACGACCTTCTTCTGTCTGGGCGATCTCATCACTTATCAGGTCGCCCAATCTTGATATTGCTGTTATGAACCTGTCATTGTTCTGCCAGGCGGAGTAGTTGAGCCGGATACAGTTACGGAGTGAACCATCGCAGGAGAAAAGGCTACCGGGTGTAATGTTAATGTTCTCAGTTTTGGCGTTTTGGTAGATTCGATCTCCATCGCAACCCTGTGGTAGTTCACACCAGATCAGAAAGCCGCCTACGGGTGGTGTAATAAGCACTTCTCTTGGCCAGTATTGCTGGATAGCAGCCAAAATCTGTTCGCTTCTTTGTCGGTAGCTTTTGCGAATTGTCCGTAAATGGCGTTCATAGCGGTTGTCACTGAGGAACTGTGCAGCGGCCTGTTGCAGGATGCCAGGTGAAGCCAGCGAACTGACATACTTCATATAGTTCAGCTTTTCAAAGTATCGGCCTGCCGCAGCCCAGCCAAGCCTGATATCGGAATCCAGCGTCTTCGAGAAAGAACTACAGCAGATAACCCGTTGTTCTTTATCCAGAGATTTAAGGGAAGCTACCCGTTGATTAGCGAAAAAGATCTCGCCAAAGGTATCGTCTTCTATCACAGCGAGGTCATATTGGTTCGCCAGTTTCAGCAGCTTATGCCTGTTATCCAACGGCATACTGAAACCCATTGGGTTATTGTGGCTGGGGTTCAATAACATCGCTTTCACCGGCCAGCGGCTCAGAGCTTCGGATAGTATTTCCAGATCCATACCGGTTATCGGATCACAGGGAATTTCCAATACCTGCATACCCAACGCTTCGATGCAGTTCAGATTGCCGTAGTAGGCAGGTTTTTCTACCACAATGACATCTCCGGCATTGGCAACGGCCAACAGTGCCAGAGTGATCGCTTCCATCGCGCCATTGGTGATGATGATCTCGTCACTTTCGATGCCGTCGCCATTTAGTTGGAAACGGCGTGTCAGCTGCTGGCGTAAGGCTTCCAGGCCTGGAGGCGTACAGTAATGGCTGTTGCCCTGATCGCTGTTGGCTTTGCGATAGGATTCCCGCGCCAGGATTTTATAAAACGCGGTTACAGCGGGGAATCCTGCTGCTGGGTGCGCGCTTCCCAGAGGGACTGCGTCCGGTGTGCTTGCTGCACCAATTACGCTTAACGCCGTGGCGCCTAAGCGAACGTTTCGAGGCGCAGGGGGAGGGAAGTCACGAAAACGGGATAGATGTGGCCGGACTATAAATCCGGAACGGCTACGTGGTTCGATCAGTCCTTCATCTTCCAGCGTCATATAGGCACGAATAACGGTATTTTTGCTAACGCTTAGCTGTTGGCTAAGGCTTCGCAAAGAGGGTAGGTGTTCACCGGGCTGAATCTGCTGGCTGAGAATCTGAGCTCTCAGCAGCTCAGATACCTTTTCATATTGTCGCATGGGTACAGGTTATCTGAACTCTGAGACTTATTGCTATATGTCTTTTGCTGTACCCATTTAATTACTGCCGTTCTGTCCCTGTGGCGTGGTGCTGCCGGTACGGACAATGGAACTGTTTTTCACATTTCAGGTTGGGGAGGTTTCGGTATGCATAGCCTAGGTAGCCGGTTGGTACCTGTAGTGCCTTTTATCTTTGTGCTGCTTTGGAGTACCGGCTTTATCGGGGCAAAGTATGCACTGCCCTATATTGAGCCTTTTTATCTACTTTTTATCAGGATGGTACTGACCATCGGCGTTTTTCTGCTGCTGTGTCTGTGGTTTCGCGTTACCTGGCCTGATCGGCGTCAGTCGTTGCATCAGATGGTGACTGGCGTACTTGTGCATGGATGCTATCTGGGTGGTGTTTTTGCCGCGATAAAATGGGATATGCCAGCCGGTGTAACGGCGATTGTAGTTGGGTTACAGCCATTGCTGACAGCGTTACTCGGTTGGCAGTGGTTGGGCGAACGGCTAAGGCCGGTGCAGTGGGCTGGCTTGTTACTGGGATTGTTGGGTGTTGGTATGGTGTTGGGCAGCGGTATCGAACAAGGTGAATTTAACCTGAGCTGGCCGCCGCTATTAGCAGTGATTGGTGCCCTATTGGCGATTTCCGTAGGTACGTTGTATCAGAAACGCTATGGCGGAGGAGTTAATTTGCTCGCGGGCTCGTTCTGGCAGTATGTCAGCACCGCGGTGCTGATGGCGATATTGGCTTGGTCTTTCGAAACCCGTGATGTGGTGTGGGACACGCAGCTGATATGGGCTTTGGTATGGCTAGTGTTCGGCTTATCGGTGACGGCAATTCTACTGCTGATGTATATGATTCGCGAAGGGGAAGCGGCCAGAGTGGCGAGTTATTTCTACCTGGTGCCACCGATGGCTACGTTAGAGGCCTGGCTGTTGTTTGATGAGCAACTCAGTGCCATCGCACTGGTTGGGGTGTTAATTGCCGTGTCGGGTGTCTATTTGGTGTTGAAGAAGCCTCGGTTATCATTGTCATCCTCAAATGCGAATCAGAGATCTAAGGATGCCGGAGCTACCTGAAGTAGAAACTACCCGCCGGGGCATAGCCCCTCATATTAAAGGGCAGCGGGTGTCTGAAGTGATTATCAGACAGCCAAAGCTGCGCTGGCCGGTGCCGCTGGAGTTAGTGGATGATCTGCCTGGAAAGGTGGTTCAAAGTGTCGAGCGGCGGGCAAAATATCTGCTTATTGGTTTTGAACAGGGGACATTAATAATCCATCTCGGCATGTCCGGCAGCCTGAGAATTGTTCAGGCTGATCAGGAAGAAGGGAAACATGATCATGTTGATTTGGTGCTACAGAATGGTATTGCACTGCGCCTGACGGATCCTCGTCGATTCGGTGCTGTATTGTGGCAACCCAAAGGCGTGGAGCATGAGTTGTTAAGTCATCTAGGGCCGGAACCTCTCAGTGAGGCCTTTGACGATCAGGTACTGGTAACTGCCGCTAAAGGGCGAAAGACCGCAATCAAACAGTTGATCATGGATAACAAAGTTGTAGTTGGCGTAGGTAACATATACGCGAACGAGGCTCTTTTTCTCAGCGGTATTCATCCAAAGCGGGCCGCCGGCCGAATCTCCGAGCAGCGTTTATGTCGGTTGGCCGAAAATATCCGCATTGTACTTTCTCGTGCCATTCAGCAGGGCGGCACCACTCTTAAGGACTTTGTTGGTGGTGACGGTAAGCCCGGTTACTTCAAGCAGGAACTAAATGTCTATGGCCGAACTGGAGAGTGTTGTGTTAACTGTGGCAGCATATTGAAAGAGATTCGCCTTGGCCAGCGCAGTACTGTGTTCTGCCCTGATTGTCAGCGCTGATCTGTCGCCTCATCTGTCACGGGAACCATTATGTCTGAACAGCAAAGCTGGTTGCGTTATGCCAGCTTCCCGGAAGAGGCTTCGGCTTCTCGAATCCAGTTGCGGGAAAAACTGGGAATTACTGAATGCCTGAAAAAGCGCAAAGCGTTTCGCCTTGGTGAACAGGCGTTGCATGTTGAAGTCTATGAATCTGATCTAACAGCTCCGGTATTGTTGTTTTTACCCGGGATTGGCACTTACTCAGAACTCTATGCGGAGTTGTTGAGCCTGCTTTGTGAGCAGGGCTTTAATGTGGTGGCTGTGGACCTGCGTGGCCACGGCTATTCGGGTGGTCGACGAGGTGAGTTCACCGTAACTGAAAGTGTTGCTGATCTGCAGCTACTGATCGATCATCTGACGGAAAAATACACCGGTGAGATAAATGTATTTGGTTATTCGCTTGGGGCAGTGATAGGCCTTGCCCTGGCTGAACAAGACGACCGTGTTCGGCAGTTGGTATGTGGTACTTTGCTGGCTGGTGTTTGTCCGCCGGACCTTTTTCATCAGCTCGGCTGGCAATGGACCCGTGCCAGTGCATTCTGGATGCCGGGGCTCAGGATTCCTTTGGGAAATCTTGTTGATTACAAGCAGTTGTTGAAAGGCCATCCGGCGGCAGCAGAGATCGATGCTGATGGTCGGATGGTCTATGAATATCCACTGTCTGCTTTGGATAGTGTGTTTTCATGGCAACACCGGATTTTTTCTGCACCTCAGTCATTCCGAATGGCAATCGTCCATGGCGAACAAGATGAAGTATTGCCGGTGCACTATTCTGAGGAGCTTGCTCGGAAAAGCAGCCATCCAATTGATCTGATTCTGATCCAAGGGCAGGGGCATATGCTGCCCTGGTATCAGCCCGATAATCTTTCCCAGCAAGTGTGCCAATGGCTGCAGGAAGGTTAGTGCAGAAAACTGTGCTTCTCCCAGATAAAAATCGATCTATTGGGCGTCATAAAATAGTCAACGCATAGTCACCGGGCTGTCATCTGAGCCGCTGCATAATCCCGCTGTAACTGAAACGATAGCAGGTTCGGCATATGTTTCTTCTGCAGCAAAAAGTCGCCCACTTTGATCAGTTCGCTTTTCGCTGGTTTCACAGCCAGCGCTATGCTCTTCAGGTCGCGCGGGTCAGTCGCTGGGTATCACGCCTTGGTGATGGAGGGTGTTATCTGGTTCTTGGCATAGCACTGATGTGGCTGGATGGAACCAGAGGCGAAACCTTTCTGCTCACAGGGCTATGCGCCTACGCGATCGAGTTGCCGCTCTATCTGCTACTAAAAAACACCATTAAACGGGATCGTCCCGGCGATAAGCTGGAACGATATTCCGCCTTTATTGAGCCGTCAGACAAGTTTAGTTTCCCGTCAGGTCATAGTGCCGCAGCCTTTGTATTTGCAGGGTTGTTAGCGGCTTTCTATCCGGTCACTTTAGTACCTGGTTTGGTATTTGCGGCTGCCGTGGGTTTCTCCCGAGTGTTGTTAGGTGTTCATTTCCCTACAGATATAGTGGCTGGTGCCTTATTGGGACTATCCAGCGTTTGGTTTGCGCTACTGATGATGGGAGTCTGACAGATGCGGATTCTGTATGGCGTACAGGCAACGGGAAACGGGCATATCACCCGAGCACGGGTAATGTCTGAAGCATTGGCGGCAGAAGGTCTTGATGTCGATTACCTGTTTAGCGGCAGGGCGGCAGACCAATTCTTCGATATGGAGCCTTTTGCGGACTTCGAAGTGCGTCGGGGTCTTACATTTGCGATGGGAGCAGAGGGCAGGGTCGACAAGCTGAAGACCGTTCTGGCGAATAATATCCCCTGCTTTATTCGGGAAGTAAGGCAGTTAGATCTCTCGGGATATGATCTAGTATTAACTGATTTTGAGCCGGTTTCGGCTTGGGCGGCCCGGCTTCAGGGAGTACCGAGCATTGGCATTGCGCATCAGTATGCTTTTTGTCATCAGTTGTATGGTCGGCATGCTAACTGGAAGTTAAAGGCGGGAGTCAATCTGTTTGCGCCAGTGCAGCAAGCTTTAGGAGTGCACTGGTATGACTTTGATCAGCCAATTTTGCCACCACTTATTCAACCGCCTACTTTTCCTGCTACAACCGAGGCCGACAAAATATTAGTTTATCTGCCGCATGAAGAAAGCAGCCAATTGGTGGAGTGGTTCCGGCAATTCCCGGATTACAGGTTTGTTGTTTATTGTAAGCTGAGCAGGCCGGAAGTGGTTGGAAATGTGTTCTTTCAGCCGTTCGGCAGAGAAACCTTCGAGCGAGACCTGGCGAGCTCGAATGGCGTCATAGCAAACTGCGGATTTGGTCTTGCCAGCGAGACAATGCAGTACGGTAAGAAACTCTTATCTCAGCCTTATCATGGCCAGACTGAGCAATTATCTAACGGAGAAATTCTGGCGCATCTGAAACTGGCTACCATCACCCGACGGCTGTCCCCTGAAATTATTGCCGACTGGTTGGAGAAACCGTCGCCTAATGCAGTGTGTTGGCCCGATGTAGCAGGAGCTATTGCGAGTTGGCTTGCAGCGGGCCGGCCATGCTCTGTGACAGAGTTAGCGCAGTCGATTTGGCAGGAGAGGGCTCTTCCTGTACTGGATACTATACAAACTGGGGGAACTTAGACCCCGATGTTAGAGTCTCACTCCAAGCATCATGGGGAGGGGGGCTTTTGTGATCGTAAAGTTGCGCCGTTGGGCGAAAGAACTGGTGTTTTTTGTTGCTGTTTTTATTCTGATCACGCTTTGGCAGCAGCGAAATCTGCTTGATAACGATATTCAGGCTCCAAACGCATCTTTTGTGACCTTATCCGGAAATACCTCTCCACTCTATCAGCCAGGCAAAGAGACTCTGGTCTATTTCTTTGCCCCTTGGTGTACCTTTTGTGATCTGAGTATCGCCAACGTCGAAGCGGTAAAAAACAACCGCGAAATTACCTTAGTTGCACTCGACTACCAGTCAGTAGCAGAAGTCTCAGAGTTTATTGAACGTCAGGGGCTTGATCTACCAGTGCTGTTGGGGGATTCGGAGCTTGCAGTGCAATATGGTGTCACTATGTTCCCAACCTATTATCTGATATCCGAACAGGGGGATATTGAGGGTAAGAGCGTTGGTTACAGTACAGAGCTGGGGTTACGAGCGAGAGTGGCGATCTAACCGCTGATTATGGAAATGAAAAAGGCCCCGACATTCCGTTGCCGGGGCCCTCTTATGGCATCCATTTTCCTTGCGATTCAGTGCATCCTGCGTGTATCCATTCGTCCTTTTCGCTTGCTGTAGCCTTCCTTTTTATTCGATCCATGAACAGGAGATCCACGGTTCAAAGTATGAACTCTGTACGATTTTTCGGAATAGGAAAAATTCCTAAAAATCAGAAAAACTCTGTGCTATTCCCTACAGTCATAAAAAAAGGCGCCGGGGGGTTATCGGCGCCTTCGAGATTGGCTTGTCCTTTATCCTTCAGACCGTTGCAGTGCATCCTGTTCATCCATCCCTGTTCCATTGGTCCGTCCGTTTGCCTTCCTAAAGGTTCATTCCCTGAACGGGTCATCCTTTGAGCTTCAGTATGGTTCAGATTCTTATATCCGATATAGGAATAATTCCTATTTTTTGTGAAAGCGTTCGGTTGGACATCCAGCTAGGACGGAGGCCGTGTGATAAAGGCTAGAGGGGAGCTGGAGGGCAAATTGCAGGCAATAAAAAAGCGCCGTATTCAGATCTGGCGCTTTTTCAAATGGATTCCGTTTCTGTTGCGACTATTGAGTTCCCTGATCCCTGATCCTTGTCGCCAGACACTCCGTGTCCGATGTTCACTTCCGTGATTAGTCCTTAGTCCTGTTGTCTATCCATGACAATCAAATATCCCTGATAGTCCCTGCACTACTTGCTTTGGGTTCGTTCCATCAGCAATCCCTGCTCGTCCTTCCTTTGACGTCGGCTAATCCTTGCCGAGATGCGTATTCCATATCACATCGATCGTCCTTTCCTAACGCTATCCCTGCGCTTTTGCTTCATTCCCGAAGCTTCTACCAAATCCCTGGTTTTTCTTCCTTGAAAAGAGTCCTTGTTGGGGAGTCGCTGGAAATCCTTGTCCCCCCGAAATGCATCCTGATATCTTTACAACTAAGTTCCAGCATCCTGCCAGTAAGTGTTGTAGGGGCCTAGATATCTAGGTGCAATAAAAAGCGCTGTATCCTTCCAACGCCTTCTACTGGCTTCCCTTTTCCGTGCGACTAATAACATCCTGTTGTTCTTCCATGAGTCCTTGTCGCTTATCGTGGCCGTCCGATTAGTTCATTCCTTGAACTGGAGATCACGCTTACAATTATGGTTTCTACGTCTCAGATTGATATAGGAAAAAGTCTTAAATTCCGTTTTTTCTTTTTCCTAAATGGGCTTTCAACTGAGACCGTAGAGAGGTGAAATCCGCTTTCACCCCGGCCTTCCTGGCCATTAACGGGATATCTTCCTGATAAAGCCCGATCCAGCCGTTCCGTCGGCAGGAGATCCAATGCCCGATAAGTATGGGGCCCAAGATGGATTCCAACTATAGGAAAAATTCCTATTTTCCTGAGCAAATTCTCTCTCATGCTTATGAACTACTGATGACAGCATTCTCAAGACCTTAGTAGCAGCCTTTCTTTGTCTGTTACGTAGACAAGTGCCGGGAAAACCACATACACTTGAGCGCATTCTTGACGGGGTGCCAGATTGGTCTGGCTGAGATTAAACCCGTTGAACCTGATCCGGTTCGCACCGGCGTAGGAAATCGAGATACTCACATGACAAAAGCTGTCGCATTAACAGTCGCTGGTTCTGACAGCGGCGGCGGGGCCGGCATTCAGGCTGACCTCAAGACATTCTCCGCTTTAGGTGTATACGGCGCTTCAGTCGTTACAGCGCTTACCGCACAGAACACCCAGGGTGTTCGCGCTATCCATGACGTTCCTGCCAAATTTATCGCCGAACAGCTTGAAGCTGTACTCGATGATATGCCTGTGGCAGCGGTCAAAATCGGCATGCTCAGTCAACCGGAAGTCATTGCCGTGGTTGCTGATACTTTACGTCGTTATAAAGTTGAGCAGGTGGTGTTAGATCCGGTAATGGTAGCCACCAGTGGTGATCCGCTATTGGTTGACGAAGCTGTTGATGCTTTACGTTCTGAGTTGATGCCTCTCGTTCGCTTAATTACTCCTAATCTTCCGGAAGCTTCAGTTTTGCTGGGATTAACAGGGCATGCCGAGAGTCCGGCAGAGATGCAGTCCCAAGCTGATCAACTGATAGCCCTGGGTGCTGAGGCTGTATTGCTGAAAGGTGGTCATCTGAAGGGCGATAGTAGTGCCGATCTGTTAATGCTGAAGGGAGACGCGCTTTGGTTACCTTCTCAGCGAATCGCCACTGCGAACACTCACGGGACAGGCTGCACACTTTCTTCGGCAACAGCGGCTGGACTGGCAAAAGGCCATGATCTGGCCTTATCGGTTACCGAAGCTAAAGCCTATATTACAGAAGCTATTGCGGCGGCAGATCAGCTGAATGTTGGCCGCGGTCACGGTCCTGTGCATCACTTCCACCGCTGGTGGTAATAAGTACGAATTTAAATCCTGACGTTCAGCATACTGACTGAGCGACGGGTATGAAGACGATTAATTCAACGAATTATACGAATAAAACCTGACGGTAATAACTAGTGATAGACCCTGACGAGAGATGACAGGGCAGTGAGGGTGATATGAATAATAAACATTTAAGCGAAGTAGCTGCAGTGGATAAGGATTCGGTTCAGCCGTTTCCAAAGTCTCGCAAGGTATATGTCGAAGGAAGCCGCCCGGATATTCGGGTGCCGATGCGTGAAATCACTTTGGATGATACGCCGACAGACTTTGGCGGCGAAAAGAATGACCCTCTGTACGTCTACGATACTTCTGGTGCCTACACTGATCCGGAAGCAAATATTGATATCCGTAAGGGCTTGGAACCACTGCGTGAAAAGTGGATTGAAGAGCGTGAAGACACCGTATTACTGGATGATCTGACATCTGAATATGGTCGTATGCGGGAGTCCGATCTGCGCCTGGATTCGTTGCGTTTTGACCTGCAACGTAAACCGCGTCGCGCAAAAGATGATCAGAATGTCACTCAGCTGCATTATGCCCGTAAAGGGATTATCACCCCGGAAATGGAATATATCGCTATTCGCGAGAACATGAAGCTGGCGAAGACGCGTGCTGAAGGTAATGTTATTGCTGAACAACATCCAGGTCACAATTTCGGTGCTAATATGCCGGCCGAAATTACACCTGAGTTTGTGCGCCAGGAAGTAGCTGAAGGACGCGCGATTATCCCATGTAACATTAACCACCCTGAGTTAGAGCCGATGATCATCGGTCGTAACTTCCTGGTTAAAATCAACGGTAATATCGGTAACTCAGCGGTAACCTCTTCCATCGAGGAAGAAGTTGAGAAAATGACCTGGGGTACCCGTTGGGGTGCTGACACCATCATGGATCTATCAACGGGTAAGAATATCCACGAAACCCGTGAATGGATTCTGCGTAACTCTCCGGTACCTATAGGTACAGTGCCGATCTATCAGGCACTGGAGAAGGTAAATGGTGTCGCTGAAGATCTGAACTGGGAAGTGTTCCGCGATACCCTGATCGAACAGGCTGAACAGGGTGTGGATTACTTCACTATTCATGCGGGCGTGCTACTACGTTACGTGCCTATGACCGCAAAACGGATGACAGGTATTGTTTCCCGTGGTGGTTCGATCATGGCGAAATGGTGCCTGGCACATCACAAAGAAAACTTCCTTTACACCCACTTCGAAGATATCTGTGAGATCTGTAAAACTTATGATGTTGCGTTCTCGCTGGGTGATGGCCTGCGTCCTGGATCTGTTTATGATGCGAACGATGAGGCTCAGTTCGCAGAACTTGAGACTCTGGGTGAGCTGACTAAGATCGCCTGGGAGCACGATGTACAGGTGATGATCGAAGGTCCGGGTCACGTGCCTATGCATATGATCAAGGAAAATATGGATAAGCAGCTGAAAGAGTGTCACGAAGCACCTTTCTATACGCTTGGCCCATTGACCACGGATATCGCACCAGGCTACGACCATATTACTTCCGGTATAGGTGCGGCAATGATCGGTTGGTATGGCTGCGCAATGCTGTGTTATGTGACGCCGAAAGAGCATCTTGGTCTGCCGAACAAAGATGATGTTAAAGAAGGCATCATTACGTATAAGATTGCGGCGCATGCCGCAGATCTGGCGAAAGGACATCCTGGAGCGCAGATCCGTGATAATGCGATGTCTAAGGCGCGTTTTGAATTCCGTTGGGAAGATCAGTTCAATATCGGTCTGGATCCTGATACGGCTCGTGCTTACCACGATGAAACGTTACCGAAAGACTCTGCTAAGGTTGCCCACTTCTGCTCCATGTGCGGACCTAAGTTCTGCTCAATGAAAATCTCACAGGAAGTACGTGAACTGGATGATGAGCAGGTAGCGGCAATGACCGCAGAGGCTGATACTGGAATGCAGCAGAAAGCGGAAGAGTTCCGTGAAACAGGTTCTGAGATCTATCACAAAGTCTGATTCTCTGATTTAAGTTAAAGCCGGCCTTGCGCCGGCTTTTTTTTGCCCGTTTGGATACCCGCTATAGCCTATGCAGTTAACTGCAGGTCACGTTGCATGATGATTTGCTGTTGAGTTTCTCTAAGATCATCCAAAATTCGCGCTTTGTACTGTGGTGATTTTGTGCAGCAGGCGTTTTTCTTCCGGATCACTGTCCAGTCTTCAATAGCCGAGAAGTTCTGCAACTGTTGTTTGAACGCTTCGGTAAACCCAGAGCAGTTGATAATAGAACTGATATCAACCTCCCCCATCAATAACATAATCTTATCGCCACTTTGGCAATTAACCCTGGTTTCAGCAAACCGAAACAGGAAGTCTGCATATTCAAACGAAAAGCAGATCGGCATATCGCTGTTATGAGGATTGGGGGTGGGGTAGAGAATACTGTTGTCAGGTTTTACAATCGCCAGAGCATAGGTGGTAATCATCATCCTTGTTGCCTTGCCTGATTGGGCGCGGTTATTAATCACATCAATATTTGTAGCGTGCTATGTTGCGGTGCACAAATGAGGGTGTTTCATACAACGCAGTTTTTGTGGTCAGGCTGAAGTAACGGCTTCGCTATAACTCTATGTTTTCTTTATAGCGAGAAAAGTTGTTCGGTTGCTCACTGGAATATGATTCATGTCTGAAGAAGAGTTGAAATACTTTTGGGTACTGGTTCTCGTGGTAGCAGCATTTCTGCCAGTCACCATCAATGCGATTCGTCAACGAAGGGAGAATCCGCCACCAATGGCGAAACATGACCGCAAGCTTTACCGGATGTGGAAGAGCGATCCAGAAGGCTACCTGCGAAAATATGGTGATATGGATCGCCAGTATCTTGAGGCGCAAGAAAAGAAGAAAAAGGGAAAAGAGAAGAACTAAGGCTGGATTGGGAGCTCCAGCCCTGTGGAACGGCTCTATGAGGTCAGAAAATTCTGTCGCCCAATTGATCGATAGTTTGTCTGGCTTTAGTCAGAGTCAGCTCGACACAGTCATCCTCAGAGTAACAAGTGTCGGAGCGTATAAATTGATGCTCCTGTTCACCTTTGCGGATAATGCCTGATACCCGGTAACCGCCGTTGGCAGGTTGTGGTGCTGGAATAATGGTATAGCCACTGTATTCAACAGCATCATGCTGTTTTGCTGCTGGTTCTTCAGCGGGGCCGGAGCTGAACAGCGATTTCAGACCTGAAAGTAAACCCATAATAATCTCCTTAAGCTGACTATATTCTCTACCTGCTGACGATGAATGCAAGGGGGGATAAAAATATGCTCGAACACAATGTTTCGGTGGCTTGTTACGCGGCTGGTGCTAGGGCGTTGCGGCTCTTGCCGGATTTATTGCTCAAAGATTCAAGAAAGTTCCAAACTGTTATAAAACTTTCAAAAAAGACATGCTATGATGCAGGGACAGTGAGCGGTGAAGTATTTTCGTCGCAAATTGTAAACATAGAGATCCTCTCTCGATAATGGCAAACCCCGGGTAACCGGGCGACGCAAAGTCACGGGTCCCTTCTGGGATAGCCGGACCACCAAAGGAGAGTGAGTCGTTCGCCGACGTGAGGGGTCTTTCTAATGATGAAAATCATAGGAGTTTGGTCCCGAGAGTCGGTATCTGTATCAGGATAATCTATCCTTTCCAGCTTCCCTCCCGGACTGTAATTCTCCTTAAATAACGGCATCTTAAGATGTGTCGTCTGTAGTACCTCGTGCTAAAGACATTGCTGATCGCTCCGCGTTCAGTCCCCATCAGAGTGGGGGAGAGAGTTAAGGATGATGAAGATTCAGCCAGATGGTCCTGAATCAACATCGTAGAAAGGCAGAGCAATCCATGAACAGGCAAGCCCAACCCTATTCTAAATTTCTGCCGGACTACAATCAGGGAACTCTCCCTCGCGCTGTGGCTTTTCAGCTATTACTTCACTAACGTTCTTACTGCTTTCTTGTGCCTCAGGACACTAATGCCTGTGTCGCGATTACTCCCGCTGCCAGAATGAAAACCCCGCCTGTGGTCAGGTTTAGCCAGGGAGTTGCCTGTAGCATTTTCTTTTGTACGCGCGGTAATGAGAGAAACCAGGCGAGCCCGCCAAACCAGACAAATGTCAGTAAAAATAGCTCGGTTATCAATATCGATTGAGTTAACGGCGTGATGTCGGTGGGTATCAGTGCTGCAATGAGACTTACAAAGTAGATGACAGCTTTAGGATTTAGCAGGTTTGTTAAAAAGCCCTTAGCAAATGCACTCCACAGATCATTACTCGCGGTTCCTTGGATCTGCTGATTCTGGGTTCGGGATTGAAGAAACCCTCTGATAGCACCTTGTCCAAGCCAAAGCAGATATCCAATGCTGATTAGTTGTAACGCTGAATGCAGCATTGGATAGTTCGCAATCAGAATGCTGATGCCGGTAATGGCCAATACGGCATGGGCTAATACTCCCAGAGCGATGCCAAAGGCACTCAGAAGTGCTGCCTTGCGGGACAATGAATGGCTGTTATTCAAAACGAGTGCGAGGTCAGGCCCAGGGCTGATTAAACCAGCAAGGTGGATAACCGCCAGTGTCAGGATAAGAGAAAGATCCATAGCATCAAATTACAGTCAGTTGTTGAGTGACCCAGTATATGTAGGTGTCAAAACGGCGGCTTGTAACTTATTGCAGGATTTTGCCGGGCGGCAGGCCGAATGCCCGTTTAAACGCCTTATTGAAGTGGCTCTGATCGTAAAAACCCACTGCGTGGGCAGCTTCGGATGCGGTTGCGCCTTTACAGAGCAAACGTAGGCTTTGATCAAGACGTAATCTGTTGAGATAGCTGTGGGGGGTCATGCCGACGCGGTTTTTAAATTGTCGCAGCAACTGAAACTTACTGAGATCGAGCTCGTCAGCCAGTTGTTGTAGTGAGATTTTGTCTTCTAACTGGCTATACATTAGTTGCTTTATTGTTTCGAATTGCTGTTGGCTAAGACTGTAATCATCCAGTGCTTGGCGATTCGCATGTCTTGCCCAGCTTGCATTGAATACTTCTAACAACCTGCTTTCCGTCTCAATATTGTCCGGCTGAACTTGTAACAATCGATGCAGTGCCAGTAGCTCGGAATAAAGCAGCGGATCTTCGGCGAGAGAGTTTGGGAAATAGGCCAGAGCTTCCAGCTGGCCCTCCAGCCACTCAGGAGGAATGCTAAACACCCGCACCCGATAGCCGTCCTGATAGCTGCTGCCATCATGTAACTCATCGGGATTCATAAAGGCGATACGTCCGCTCCCGAGCTGATTGCTTTGTCCCCGATGGCGAAAATGCTGGATGCCTGATTCGACCACGCCGATATGAAAATCGCGGTGAACATGGGGCTCAAAACTGAACTGATTGTAATCAGCCTGACTCAGCATGAGTTCCGGAGCCGAAGCGGGTTGCCAGATTTTTACTTTTTCCATAACGCCATTCTAACCGCCGCTGACGCCAGGGCAATTGTAAAAAATTGCACAAAGATATTCGCTGTGGGTGGCTTTACATATTTTACATTTCAGTTGGCCACATAGTAGTGCCTTGCTGATATCATTAAATGCCTATGAAAGTAATAATCATTATTATTACGGTGTAAAGCTCACTCCATGGAAGTCCCAACATGTTAAAGCTCCGGTCGACCGCAGCAGCGGCAGGCTTATCGCTGCTCTTTGCTTCTTCGCTTGTCAGTAACTCGGTAGCGTCCACTTTGGATAAGGCATCTGCCAATACTCAGGCTGCCCATGCACAAGGGAAGGCGTCACAACAGAAAATTGATGAAATGCATCAGCAGACGACCATCTCCTATGAGGAATACTCTGCCATTCAGCGGCAGGCAAATATGGTCGAAGCTTATAACAGCCAATTGGAGAAGTTGGTTCATTCGCAGTTGCAGGAAATTGAAGGTGTTGAGCAGCAGATTCAATCGCTGGAACAAACCGAGCAGGCTGTTTTGCCAATGCTTCATCGTATGACTGAGATGCTGGAAAAATTCGTTGCCGCAGATCAGCCATTTCTTGTCGAGGAGCGGAAGCAGCGGCTGGAGCGGTTAAATCAGTTGTTACTGCGTGCCGATGTCAGTCTGGCGGAGAAATACCGTCAGATTCTGGAGGCTTACATGATTGAAGTGGATTACGGCCGTTCTCTGGAAGCTTATAACGGCACCCTTGCTGGAGAGGTCGATCGGGAAGTGACTTATCTGCGTCTGGGACGTTCAGCGCTCTACTATCAAACACTTGATGGCCGCGAGAGTGGTCTATGGCAGCCGGAACAACAGCAGTGGCAGTCCTTGCCTTCCAACAATAATGCCGTAATCAAGAAAGCGATCCGTCTGGCATGGCAGCAGACAGTGCCTGAATTACTAGAACTACCACTACCGGCTCTGGAGCGTTAAGGATGAAACTGAGTAACCAAATCTCGGCATTGGTATTGCTGGTATCCGCATTAGTGCCACTAGGCGCTCAGGCAAATGCGCTGGATGGTCTTTTAGGAGAAGTGCGTCAGTTTAGTCGGGAAGATCAGCAGCAACATAAAGCACGCGAAGCGAAATTTGCCAGAGATCTAAGCCAGCAGCAGCAACTGTTATCTCAGGAGCGTGGTCGTCTGGAAGCTGCAGAACTTCGGCAAGAAGAACTGAAAGCCAGCTACGACAACAATGAGGATCGTCTAGCAGAGTTGGAAGAGACTTTGCGTCAACGCTCTGGTCAGTTGGGCGAAGTGTTTGGCGTAGTGAAACAGAACGCGGTGGAGTTGCAGGGTAGCCTGCAGGACTCAATGGTCAATGCCCAGTTCCCGGAACGCGCAGAAGCACTGGCTTTTGCTCATGACAAAAAGGTGCCGACCCTGGCTGAGCTGGAAACGCTCTGGTTTGAATTACAGCGAGAGATGACCGAATCGGGTAAACGTTTACTGTTTGAAACCACAGTGATCGGCGCTGATGGTCAGCAGCAGACACGGAGCGTAGCCCGAATTGGTACTTTTACTGCGGTGACAGAGCAGGGCGAATACCTGCATTACCAGACGGAACAGTCTGCATTGCAGGTGTTACCGAAACAGCCGTCAGCTGAGGCTCAGCAGCAAGCGGCGGCCTATGTGGCCGGTAATGGGCAAGTGATGCTGACAGACCCAACGCGTGGACAGATGCTGGCATTGCTGGATCAGGTGCCAACGCTGCAGGAGAGAATTGAGCAAGGTGGATATGTCGGCTATGTGATTCTTGCACTGGGGGCGATTGGCTTGCTAGTGGCAGCTTGGCGTTTGATGGTATTGCTGGTAGTCGAAAGTAAGGTGCGTTTGCAGCTGAAAAGACTACAGAAATTGAGTGCCAGAAATCCCCTCGGCAGAGTGCTGGGCTCTGCTGAAAACAGTGATTTACCATTCGAACAACTTGAGATGGTAGTTGATGAAGCGATCTTGAGAGAAGCGCCACGACTGGAGCGGGGCCAAAACCTGATCAAGCTATTAGCTGCTGTAGCGCCTCTGCTAGGTCTGCTTGGCACAGTAACAGGCATGATCGCTACCTTCCAAAGTATCACTATCTTCGGTACCAGCGATCCGAAACTGATGGCTGGTGGAATATCCACAGCCTTGATGACCACTGTGATGGGGCTGATTGTGGCGATCCCGCTGCTATTTAGTCACAGCCTGCTGGTGTCCCGTAGTCGTCGCCTGATTCAGATAATGCAGGAGAAAAGCCTTGCGGCGCTGGCGAATCGTTCCTCTCAGGTGAATAAGGTCACGGAGATCGCTAATGCTGCTTGAGTTGCAAACCTGGCAGCAGGCGTTGCAGCAGTTTTTTCAGGCAGGTGGCTGGGTGCTCTATCTGATTTTGAGCCTCTGCATTGTGCTCTGGATGCTGATTGTCGAGCGGATCTGGTTTCGCTGGATAACCTATCCGGGTTTGAAAAAACAGGCGTTGTCTATCTTGCCCCAAACCCGCTGGGATTGGCAAAGCCAGCGTTGTGACCTGTTGCTGCAGCTACAGCACGCGATGTCAATCATTCGTATGTTGATCGCCCTATGTCCTTTGGTGGGCTTGTTGGGGACGGTCACCGGAATGATTCAGGTGTTTGATGCACTGGCATTTCACGGCACGGGTAATCCTCGGTTGATGGCTGCAGGTGTTGCCCGTGCCACTTTGCCAACAATGGTTGGAATGGCCGTTGCTGTGAGTGGATTGTTATTTTTCAGCCGTTTGTCGAGCTGGAGCCAGCAGGAGCAGAGAATGCTGCTGGCAGAGAGAGGACATTGATATGAGAAGCAGAAATTTGGCGATTGGCGCTGAGGAAGACGCTGATATCAATATGACGCCGATGCTCGACATCGTATTTATCATGCTGATTTTTTTCATCGTTTCGACCTCTTTCGTCCGTGAAGCGGGGGTTGATATCAATCGTCCGGCTGCAAATAGCGGTGAGGCGAAAGAAGGTACGGCAGTGATGTTAGCGATCACCGAAGAGGGAGATATCTGGTTGGATCGTCGGTTGGTTGATATGCGGATGATCAGACCTGTTATGGAGCGAATTAAAACAGAACAGCCGGATCCATCGGTGGTGATCCAGGCAGATGAGAAAGCGCGGACTGGTATCTTGGTAAAAGTGATGGATCAACTACGGTTGTCCGGCGTGACCAATATATCAGTAGCTACCAAGCCCGGAGGCGGGCAATGATCCGTACTCTGGTTTCGCTACCACTGGCAGTGCTATTGGCTGGAGCCCTGTTTCTAAGCCTGTCCCACTTGGCCGGGCTTGGCAAACAGTTGCAGCCGCATGAAGCGAAGACTGTTCATTTTGACTTTATGCAGGTGCGTCGGGAGAGTGAAACTCAGATTCTTCAGCGCAGTAAACCTGAACCTCCTGAAGAGGTAGAACCCGAGCCTGCACCGCCAATGCCGCAGGTGGCAGCCAGTGCGCAGGTTAGTATTGATGCTCCGAAGCTGGATATTGTGGTGCCTGATGTAGATATCGGGATGAAACTGGATATCTCATCCAGCTTAAATGGTTTGAAAGCGCCAGTGATAGGTGCCACTGCGATGCACTTTGATCAGGATGCATCCCCGCTTGTTCAGATTCCGCCTAAATATCCCCGTCGGGCGCTGCGGCGGAAAACTGAGGGAGCCGTCAAGATCGAGTTTATTGTTAATCCAGACGGCACCGTTAACGCTGATTCCCTGAAGATTCTCTCTGCAAAACCGGCCAATGTCTTCAACAGGGAAGCTTTAAGGGCGATACGTAAATGGCGCTTCAAACCGCGTACCGAAAATGGGCAGGCGGTTGCCTATCGTGCGAGTTACGTCATTGAATTCAAAATGGAGAAGTGAATATGTGTCGATTGATTCTGCCACTCTTCCTGCTGCTGATTGCGTTGCCGTTGCAGGCCGCGAAACAGCAGCTAACAGCTGTTCAGTACAAGCAGTTAATGCAGGTGCAGAAGCTGATCGAAGAGGATCAGGTTTCTGCTGCGCTCAACCAACTGAATGGGATGAAGCAAAAATACAAGAAACCCTATCCACGGGCTCTGGTCCTGCAAAACATTGGCATGTTGGAAGTACGGCGTGAGCGCTACAAAAGCGCGCTTAACGTACTCGAAGAAGCTTATAGCTTGAAAGCGCTCAGCGATGAGCAGCAACTGCAATTACTGCATACCCTTGCTCAGCTCAATATGAATGCCGATAACTGGGCAAAAGGGGCTGAGCTGATGCAGCGCTGGTTGAAGCAGGCCCCTTCTGGAAAGCCAAAAGCTAGCGACTATCTGATGCTGGCGCAGGCATATGGTCAGTTGAAAAAGTGGCGGTCGGTTATCAATCCGGTTAAAACCGCGATCCGAATGAAGGGGCGAGCTCCCGAGAGCTGGTACCAGCTTCGTTTGGCTGCCCATATGCGCCTGAAACAATGGAAGTCGGCGATTGCGGTACAGAAAACAGTCGTTTCCATCTACGGTAAAAAAGCCGCCCATTGGCGCCAGCTTGCCGATCTGCAACTGCAAAATAGGCAATCGAAAAGTGCTTTGGCTACTTTGCGCATGGCGTATGAGAGAGGTTTGATTAAAGATGGCAGTACCATCAGAAAGCTAGCGCAGTTAATGCTGCAGCATGACCTGCCAGTCAAGTCAGCCGAGGTGCTGGGGCTGGCGATGAAGCAAAAGCGTCTGAAGCGCAGCGCCCGCAACCTGACGCTGTTAAGTCAGGCGTGGCTAAAAGCCAGAGAGATGGATGATGCAATTACATCCCTGGCGTCAGTAGTAGCGCAAAAGCCAACGCTTAAGAACCTGAAACAGCTGGCGAAGATTCAATTGCAGGAAAAACAGTGGCGTGAAGCTCAGCAAACGCTGCAAAAGGCGTTGGCGCAGAAGCCGGAGAAACCAGCAGAGCTGTTATTGTTGCAAGGGATTGCAAGGGTAAATATGGCGCAATTTAATGCTGCAAAAAGTAGTTTCCAGTCGGCGGCTTCCGAGCAGAATTATCAGAAGGTCGCCGAAAGCTGGATTCGCTATCTGGAACAGGTAGAGCAAAAGGGCTGATGCTATATCAGCCCTTCTTTAATGGATGATCGGCGGGTAACTGGCGCTCTATCCAAAGAGCCAGTTTATGTCGCATATTCGGTTCGTTCTCCTGGCCTTTGGCCAGTGGCTGGATCAGCTTATCGAGTACTAATAGGCGGTAAAGCGCTGTCACTTTAGCGGCGGCGCTATCGGCCTCTTCGAATTTTCCGGCACCGCGCTTTTGCATATAGACTGCGCCTATTTTAAGTGCTTCCCTAACCAGATCTGCTTCCTGTTTAAATTTCTTCATGCGCGCTACCTTGTGCACTTTTTAATGACTGATCATACCATGTGGCATTGGCTCCATAATTGACATAAAAGCGCTTTGTTCCATTTTAATCAAGTCGGTATGGTTCCCTCCTTCCATATAGCAGGTGTCTTCCATCGCTAGGTTTTCGTCCCACATCATTTTCAGGTTGTACGCCTGGCCTATCGCAGGCACTGCTCCCTGTTGGCAATCGCCGAACAGGATACGAACATCCCGTTGAGAGGCCGGGGTTAGCATGCGATTAGTACGTCGGTTAATGGCGTTTAGATCTACCATCTTATTGGATGGGACAACAGCCATCATAAAACCTTCGTCGTCTTTAAGAACGACTGCTTTAGCCAGCTGGTTTGCCGGAACATGAGCTGCAATTGCCGAGCCCATTGCGGTTTCAGAATAAGGGTGATGTACCAGGTGGTAGTCAACCTTATGGCTGTCCAGAAAACGTTCCAGAGTCGGGGCAACGGACATTGTCAGGCCCTCCATATTTAAGTATCTCCGGTGTTCTCCACTTTCAGAGTGATACTTGGGGTTACGATAATGCGTCCTGCGAGTAACGTTCTGCAGCAAAAGCTGCAGGCTTTCCCTGCTCCAAGCATAGCCCAGAATTCGGGTGTTATAGCCGTGTGCTTTGATATACTGGCGCAAAATTGGTGAGGTGTTGAAATGAAGTTTGCCATTGTGCCGGTCACGGCATTCCAGCAGAACTGCACCATCTTATGGTGCGAAGATAGCAACAAAGCCGCTATCGTCGATCCGGGTGGGGATATTGACCGGGTGCTGGCCACTTTGGAAGAAAAAGGACTGGAGCTGGAAAAAATCCTGCTGACACATGCGCATATAGATCATGCGGGTGGTACGGCGGAACTTGCCGCTAAGACCGGAGTGCCAATTGAAGGACCGCACAAGGGCGACCTGTTCTGGATTGAGGGACTGGCGCAGCAAAGTGCGATGTTCGGTTTTCCGAGTGTTGAGGGGTTTACGCCAAATCGTTGGTTGGATGATGGTGATACAGTAACCGTTGGTGAGCAGACACTACAGGTGCTGCATTGTCCGGGTCATACCCCTGGGCATGTTGTCTTCTACCATCAGGAATCTCAGCTAGCTCAGGTTGGCGATGTATTGTTTCAAGGATCGATCGGTCGTACTGACTTCCCGCAAGGTGACCATCCGACACTGATTAACTCAATTCAGAAGAAGTTATTCCCACTCGGTGATGAGGTAAGTTTCATCCCGGGGCACGGGCCAATGTCTACCTTTGGCCATGAGAAAAAAACCAACCCTTTTGTGTCTGATCATCGCGGTTAAGTCCCTGCGATCAGGCATCTGTTGACTATACTGGCATCAGTGATATCTCAGGTCTCTGTCTGGGGTATATTGCCTATATAGATATAGTACAGGTGTCAGATGGAACATCAGGAGTATCGCGGTTACCAGATCACGCCAGTGGTGAAATACCAGCCCGATGATGACTGCTGGTTACTGGAGCCTAAAATCTATCATCCGGACTTAACCGATACGATTTTTCATAACAGCGGCGAGCTTGAGGCTTTGAAGCCCGAAGCCACCATGGCTGATGATGAAAATGAAGCGACACGGCTCTGCTTCGCTTACGCACGTCAGATTGTCGATTACCTGCTTGATCAGCGCTGATTGGCGGGATTATAGGTAGAGGTCTGCATCTCTGTCAGACGGCTGATTGTGCGGCGGAAGCTGCTCTGCAGACGCTCGCCGTCATAAAGGTCGTTGATCGGAAAATCCGCGAATATAAATAGCTCTTTCCTGCGATCATAGAGTTCGTCGATCAACGTAATAAAGCGTCGGGCGGGGTCATCCATCTTGCCTATCCGCACCGCTCGTTCTCCGGTTGATTGTGCTGCACCTGTGCCGTCTTCAGTGCCCCTGGCTTTGATCCGCTCGAAACTCTGGCCGGACATTTGTGGAACACCACTTAGGATGATGGTGCGATAACGCTCGGCGATTTCGATGTAATCCAATGAGGAACGTGAACCCACACAGAGAGTATTAAAGTCGAGCCAGAGGACATCGTTATGTTCAGCTTTTGCCTTCAATCGTCGATGGCAGATGGTTATTTCAGAAGGCTTGGCTTCCTGCTGGGTCAATTGCAGAAATAGTGTTTCAGGATCGCTTTCTCCGGGAAGAAAGTATCGCTGAACAGTACCAGTGCCAAGCTCACGATAGTCGTTGGGACCGGTAAGAGAGAGGCTGTCCATTCGTGCAGCCATTAATTCCAGCGCGGGCAGGATTCGGTCTCTATGCAATCCGTCAGCGTATAGTTCCCGGATGGGGGTGTTAGAGGTTGTGACAATGACCAGTCCTAAGGAAAACAACTCGTCGAGTAGCCGACCAAGTATCATTGCGTCGCCGATATCTTCCAGTTGGAACTCGTCGAAGCAAAGAACCCTGCATTCAGATGTTAATTCCCGAGCGACCTGTTTAAGTGGATCCGGAGTGCCTATCAGGCGGAACATCCGCTGGTGGACCATCGCCATAAAGCGATTGAAGTGCAGTCTTGTCACCCAGCCGTCGGGAAGGGATGCACAAAACATATCCATCAGCATCGTTTTGCCGCGTCCGACCGGGCCGATGATGTAGAGACTTTTTGGTGGTTGCGGTTTGAATAATCTGCGAGGCCAGTTGCTATTCAATTGCAGTTGCTCAGCAATCGCTTGGAGGCGCTCGATCGCTTGCTGCTGATAGCCATCCGGGCGCAGTCTGTTCTGTTCCAGATGTTGCTGGTAGTTTTCCAGCAGGCTGATCGTTTTGCCTTTTTTTGATGGCGTGAAGCAGTTCATCGATGCAGAAGGTGAGCTATATCGAGCAATTCGGTTCCCATCTTCTTATTATGCTCGACAACATCTTTTAGCGGAACTTCGATCAATTTGTTGTCTTTGACGCCTATCATAATGTCGCGACTGCCGGCTAACAGATACTGGACCGCAGTGGCTCCCATGCAGGAGGCGAGAATTCGGTCGTGGGCATTGGGAACGCCGCCACGCTGAATGTGACCGAGAATGCAGACCCGAGGTTCCTGTCCCAGTTTTTTCAACTGGCCCGCTAGTTGGTCGGTCAGGCCGGGTTCTGGACCCTCTGCGACAACGATAATACCGCTGGAACCTTTGCCCTCTTCACGATTGGTTGCCAGCGTAAAACTGATGCTTTCGACTGCGATTTGATATTCGGGAACAATGATCATCTCTGCGCCGCAGGCGAGGCCGACATTAGTTGCGATAAAACCGGAATTCCGTCCCATTACTTCGACCAGGAACAGTCGTTCGTGGGACAAGGCGGTATCCCTGATTTTGTCGATAGCTTCAATCGCAGTGTTGACTGCGGTATCAAAGCCTATTGTGTCGTCAGTGCCATGGACATCGTTATCGATGGTGCCGGGGAGGCCTATCACCGGATAACTGTTTTCGACCGCCATCAGATGTGCGCCGGTTAAAGAACCGTCACCGCCGATGACTATAAGTGCTTCTATTCCCTTTTCCTGCAAGATGGTCGCGGCCTGCTTCCGCACTGCCGGATCATGAAAGGCTTCGCAACGGTCACTTTTTAACAAAGTGCCGCCACTCTGAATGATATTGCTAACGGACTTCGAGTCCATCTCAAAGATATCGCCAATAATCAGGCCGCTATAACCGCGGTTAATACCAAATACTTTAATGTTGTTGTTCAGTGCTGAACGTACGACAGCTCTGATCGCGGGGTTCATCCCAGGGCTATCTCCACCGCTGGTCATCACCGCAATCGCAGAGTATGACAGCTGTTTTGTCAGTGGGGGCAGTTGATACATGCTTAGTCTCCGCAGGGACTGATCAATTTACTATAACGAAGGATGGCTGAGTGCGACAAGAAAGCAGGTGCTAGCTTAAACGCCTAGACTGCAGGTAGTGCCAAAAAGCCAGGGTAACTTTTTGGCTGATGGAGTAATCAGGTAAAGGAGGACAGCGCGTTGTTCGATGCTCAGCAGATAGCGGAGAAAATATTGCACCGGTTTGCGAATTACAGGGAGCAGTTTCAAACGATCACCGCTGCAGCAAAGCTAAGGTTCGAAAAGGCTGATTGGCATCAGATACAGGTATCTGGTGCGGCCCGAATTGACCTGTTTCAAACAACCACCGCGAAGACCGCCGCAGAAGTGGTTGAGCAGGCCGGGATGACTGCCTCCGATTCTTCGGTCTGGCTGGGAGTTAAAGCCTGTTACCAGAATCTGATAGTTGAGCGGACTGACTTTGAATTAGCTGAAACTTTCTATAACTCCATTTATTGCAAAGTCTTTAACTATCGAAATCTACTGGATAGTCATATGTTTATCCGTTCCTCGCAGGAGGGGCGAGAAATAAATTCGGGCGATAAGGTTATTCGTTGTTATTCGATGGTGAAAGGGCTAGTTTCGCTGCTCGGTTCGCTGATGGATGATTTTACTTTCAATATTCCTTGGGAGAACCGGCGTCGGGATATCCGTAATCTCGTCCACTATGTTCGTCGTAATCTGCCAGCGGACATTGAAGGTGATATGGGGGCAACAGTTGATGTAATAAAAAGCGTGTTTTACCGAAACAAGGCGGCTTACATTGTTGGAAGGGTAAGGTTTGGCCACAATCAGATCCCGTTCGTGCTGCCTGTTTTGCACAATGAAAAGACTGGTCGCGATGCTGCTGTTTACATCGACACTGCGATCAGTGATGTAGACGATGTCTCTATCATTTTCAGTTTCACCCGCTCCTACTTCTTTGTTGATGTGAACGTGCCATCGGAGTTTATTCGTTTCCTTCACTCTCTGATCCCGATGAAGTCAAAGTCAGAGCTCTATACCTCGATAGGGTTTTATAAGCACGGTAAGGCAGAGTTCTATCGCAGTTTTTCTGATCATCTGAATGCTTCTGAGGATAATTTTGTAGCCGCTCCCGGGATCAAAGGCATGGTGATGACAGTGTTTACGCTGCCTTCATTCCCTGTGGTTTTCAAAGTGATAAAAGACCGCTTCTCCTCCTCAAAAAACATAACCAGAGCAACAGTTAAGGACCGCTACCGATTGGTCAAGCGGCATGATCGTGTTGGCCGAATGGCCGATACACAGGAGTTCATGAACTTTGTCTTCCCTTTAGAACGCTTCAGCGAGGAGCTGCTCGTAGAGTTGAAGCGTGTAGCAGGTTCATCCTTAGTTATTGATGATAAACAGGTATTGATTCGTCATCTCTGGACAGAGAGGAGAATGACGCCATTAAATCTATATATCGATGAGGCGCTGTCGAGAAAGGATGAGTATGCCTTGTTCCACGCAATCAACGAGTATGGCAAAGCGATCAAGCAGCTGGCTGCCGCGAATATTTTTGCCGGCGATATGCTATTTAAAAATTTCGGAGTGACGCGTCATGGTCGCGTTGTATTTTACGATTACGACGAAATTGTCTATCTGACAGAGTGCAATTTCCGTCAGATACCTGAGCCGCTCTATCCTGAACAGGAACTAGCTGGTGAACCATGGTATTCAGTCGGGCAAAATGATGTGTTTCCAGAGGAGTTCAATATCCTCACCGCCTGTAATTCGATAGTGCGAAAGATCTTTAATGAGCTGCATGGTGACCTGCTGGGCTTAGACTTCTGGAGGGAAATGCAGCAGTTGGCGCAGGATGGAGAGATCGTTGATGTGTTTCCTTATCGTAAAGTGAAACGTTTCCCGAGATCGAACTAACCGGAGGAGTAGGTTCTCCCCCGGTTCTGGCTCAGAGGACCCCTCGTTCCTGCTGATCGCGTTCGATGCTTTCAAAAAGTGCCTGAAAGTTGCCCTCACCGAAGCCCTCATCACCTTTACGCTGGATCAGTTCGAAAAAAATTGGGCCGATAACTGTTTTGGTAAAAATTTGCAGCAGGATACCGCCGCCGGGATGACCGTCCAGTAGTATGGCGTGTTGTTTAAGGGCGTCGATATCTTCTCCGTGGTCAGGAATTCTGTCCGGAAGCATCTGATAGTAGGTATCAGGTGGGGGAGGCATGAAATCGAGATTTTGCGATCTTAGCCAGTCGACCGCGCTGTAAATATCCTGGCATCCCATAGCAATATGTTGAATGCCTTCACCATTGTACTCCCGCAGATACTCTTCGATCTGACTTTTATCGTCAGATGATTCGTTAATCGGGATGCGGATCTTCCCACAAGGGCTGGTCATCGCTCGTGATTTCAGCCCCGTGAGCTTACCTTCGATATCGAAGTAACGGATTTCACGAAAGTTAAACAGTCGGTGGTAATAATCAGCCCATTGGTCCATATGCCCCCGAACAACATTATGGGTAAGATGGTCCAGGTATGTTAAGCCTGCTGTTTTGCCTGGATCTTGATGGTCGGGGATTGGAATGAAGTCGATGTCGTAGATGTTACCGTTGTTGCCATAGCGATCGACCAGATAGATCTGGCTACCGCCGATGCCCTCAATGGCGGGGATGTTAAGTTCCATTGCCCCTACTTTATTCTCGGCAGGTTTGGCCCCTAAAGAAAGAGCTCTTTCATAGGCATAACCAGCATCACCAACCCGGAAAGCCATTGCACAGGCACAGGGGCCGTGGTGTTCGGTGAAGTTCTGAGCAAAGCTGTTGGGTTCCGCATTGATCAGAAAATTGACGTCACCCTGCCGGTAAAGGGTGACATCCTTTGAACGATGACGGGCGATTGCAACAAAACCTAGTTGCCGGAATAGGGTTGCCAGTTCCGCCGGGTGAGCTGAGGAAAATTCAACGAATTCGAAACCATCAGTACCCATCGGGTTTGTTTCGGTAATCAGAGGGTGCAGTTCAGACATGCCAGCCTCCCGTGCTATAAAGGTATGTCTATAGTTTAGGTGTAACTGTCGAAACCGCAGGGAAGATCAGTTGAAGGCGCGGAATTCGACACTAATATGTAAATCAGGGCCAGGACGCCAAGGTAGTTATCGATCAGCGTAAGGTTAGATATATGAGTTATGTTCCCTGGTGTCAGCGGCTCCTTTCTTTTTTGGCATTAAGCCTGTTCTTATCATTACCTTTACAAGTTCGCGCTCAGGACTTTGTCACTATTGCTACTGGAGGAGTGACGGGGGTTTATTACCCCGCAGGTGGAGCAATATGCAGACTGGTCAATGAAGGGCGTCGAAATCACGGGGTTCGGTGCACAGTCGAAAGTACAGGCGGATCGTTATACAACCTCAAGACTCTGAAGAGCGGTGCAATTGAGCTTGGCATTGTTCAATCAGACTGGCATGCGCACGCCTGGAATGGCACTTCAGTGTTTGCCGATGATGGCAAGTGGACCCAAATGCGTTCTGTATTTTCCATTCACCCAGAACCGTTTACTGTGGTGGCTCGAAAAGACTCAGGTATTGAAACATTTGAAGACTTAAAGGGTAAACGGGTGAATATCGGCAATCCCGGTTCTGGCCATCGTGCGACTATGCAGTTAGTGATGTCGGCCTATGGTTGGGAGGAAAGTGATTTTAGCGAAGTTCACCAGCTTACTTCATCGGAGCAGGCCGGTGCTTTGTGTGACAACAAATTTGATGCGATGGTTATCAATGTTGGTCATCCAAGTGGCTCGATAAAAGAAGCGACAACTTCCTGCTCCGGGGTATTAGTACAGGTCACCGGACCTGTAATTGATGAGTTGGTTGATGGCAGTTCCGAATACAGCAAAGTAGAAATCGCAGGTGGCCTTTATCAGGGTAATCCTGACGCGGTGATGACATTTGGCACAGGCGCAACCGTAGTGACTCATGAAAATGTACCTGAACATGTCATCTATGCAGTTACAAAAACTGTGTTTGAAAACATCGATACTTTCCGACGGCTGCATCCGGCATTCGTAGGCCTGACCAAAAAGCTAATGATGAAGAACGGCCTGACTGCTCCTCTCCATCCTGGTGCAGAGAAGTATTATCGAGAAGCAGGACTGCTCAGAGAATAAAATTTAACTTTTTTGTCATCAGCTGTTGACGCCAGATCTGATGTCTGTAGAATGCGCATCCTCGCTTAGGGGAGCGGCGGTTAACGCGGCTTTTTAACTAAGTGAGGCGAAGTTCTCAACTCCCTGAATTGCATAGCTTTTTACAGTTTTTTACCTCGCGGCGAG